>Ga0129314_1000802_pt1 | contig 28109 bp, 26 predicted proteins | sample O1111metagenome_FD_94431 | JGI IMG/M metagenome (GOLD analysis project Ga0129314, IMG submission 94431) | Orangutan individual fecal microbial communities from fecal samples from Wisconsin, USA - O1111 metagenome | ecosystem: Host-associated > Mammals > Digestive system > Large intestine > Fecal... | reverse complement strand
GTTTCTCACCCCTGAAAACGCAAAAAAGCGGGGGGCTAAACCTCCCGCTTTTCTCACTGAATTACTTCAATTTCTTTTGCCATTTTACTTGATAATTTTTGCCAAAAATTTTGCGCGCTTACAGCATGGAGCGCGACTTTTGCTTATGGTATTCAGGGATAAGGACATATTTATTTCAATCCACGCGCTCCGCATGGAGCGCGACGAGGATTTGCGCCGGGCGTGGCTGGAAGGAGACTGATTTCAATCCACGCGCTCCGCATGGAGCGCGACCTTCGATTCGGTGAAAAATGCCCTCTCCGCCTGAATATTTCAATCCACGCGCTCCGCATGGAGCGCGACATCACCAATCTGACAATCTCCAAATTCAGAGGGAATTTCAATCCACGCGCTCCGCATGGAGCGCGACTTTGAACTACTCCAAGAAACAAAGGGAGCCAAAGAAATTTCAATCCACGCGCTCCGCATGGAGCGCGACGCAGTGCCAGCCGCAGTAGCTAAGGGCGAAGCTATTTCAATCCACGCGCTCCGCATGGAGCGCGACCTTTGTTGGCCACGAAGTATCGCGCCTTTCCATCGCATTTCAATCCACGCGCTCCGCATGGAGCGCGACGAGAGCGAGGTTCTGCGCGTCCTGCTCGAGAAGTGATTTCAATCCACGCGCTCCGCATGGAGCGCGACGTATCCCTTCGAGCGGTCGGTCTGCGGCTTTCGATTTCAATCCACGCGCTCCGCATGGAGCGCGACCACAACCGGACGCTGACCGATAAAATCCGCGCGCTGATTTCAATCCACGCGCTCCGCATGGAGCGCGACGAGCGGTATTTCCGCGGGACGGGCCGCAGCGGGGGATTTCAATCCACGCGCTCCGCATGGAGCGCGACCGCTCGACAAAATCATGGAGCTGCGGGAGATTATATTTCAATCCACGCGCTCCGCATGGAGCGCGACCCGGATGAAGAGCGTGCCGAGCAGTATGACGCAATTTCAATCCACGCGCTCCGCATGGAGCGCGACTAAGGACGCTCTTCGGGGCGTCCTTTTTGATGCGCGATTTCAATCCACGCGCTCCGCATGGAGCGCGACGCAGCGTATTCCTGCCGGAGATTTTGCAGATCGATTTCAATCCACGCGCTCCGCATGGAGCGCGACGCTCGGCTCGGCGGTTGTCCGCCTTGCTTGGCTCATTTCAATCCACGCGCTCCGCATGGAGCGCGACCCCATAAGGGCCGGTCGAGGGTAGCGGAGCTAAATTTCAATCCACGCGCTCCGCATGGAGCGCGACCTCCGGATCAAGGCTGTGATCCCGGATTTTGCCCATTTCAATCCACGCGCTCCGCATGGAGCGCGACCCATATCCGGTCGAGTATCTTGCCCCGGGAATGATATTTCAATCCACGCGCTCCGCATGGAGCGCGACAATAACAGTATGCTTGTAATGTCCCTGCAATTTATTTCAATCCACGCGCTCCGCATGGAGCGCGACGTCAGCAACAGCAGCATATATAGTATCAATATCCAATTTCAATCCACGCGCTCCGCATGGAGCGCGACGACGACCTAGATTCGGCGGTGCTGATGCACGGGATTTCAATCCACGCGCTCCGCATGGAGCGCGACCTCCCTGTAAATATATCCCCGCCCGCGCTCGTCATTTCAATCCACGCGCTCCGCATGGAGCGCGACTATGGCTTGTAATTGGCGTTTTGCTGCTCAAAAAATTTCAATCCACGCGCTCCGCATGGAGCGCGACTCAAAGCGGACACCTATTACGCCATAAAAAACGGGATTTCAATCCACGCGCTCCGCATGGAGCGCGACATAGCAATAATAATAAACAAGCAAAGCAACAGCATTTCAATCCACGCGCTCCGCATGGAGCGCGACCCACCTTGGCAAGGTGGAGGTAAACGCCTTTATATTTCAATCCACGCGCTCCGCATGGAGCGCGACTCAACATCCATCTGCTGGAGCTGCTGCCGAAGGAATTTCAATCCACGCGCTCCGCATGGAGCGCGACGGCCACCCTGCTGGCATTTCTTATTACATACATCCATTTCAATCCACGCGCTCCGCATGGAGCGCGACGCGGACGGCAGTTCGGTACAGCGGGTATTTTCTATTTCAATCCACGCGCTCCGCATGGAGCGCGACACTATAAATGTAACAAGGGGGTGAAAATGTGCACATTTCAATCCACGCGCTCCGCATGGAGCGCGACCTCGGCGGAGGTGGACGCCGATTCCGGCGAGGTATTTCAATCCACGCGCTCCGCATGGAGCGCGACGCCAAGCATTCCATCATCACGCTTTCCGCTGCCGATTTCAATCCACGCGCTCCGCATGGAGCGCGACAAAGTTACATAAAGATTCCCTATTTTATAAAGGAATTTCAATCCACGCGCTCCGCATGGAGCGCGACTGTGGTTTTCTTCTGCATCTTGTTCTAGTAAGTCATTTCAATCCACGCGCTCCGCATGGAGCGCGACGATGCTCCGCGCGTCCGGCAGGTTCTCCCCGGTCGATTTCAATCCACGCGCTCCGCATGGAGCGCGACAATTCCCGGCCGCCATGCTCCTGCGCGTATTCGCATTTCAATCCACGCGCTCCGCATGGAGCGCGACAGCAAAAAACGACAAATCACATAAGAAATTATGTTGATTTTTACAACAATAAGAACATAAATTTGGAAAGAAAACTGTTTTGATTGTTTAAGACCGACAGAAACAGAAATTTTGTTCAGAAAAAATGGTGCGAACTACTAGGGATTTTACTGATCGCTTATTATCCGCACCTACACCAGCAGGATTCCCTCCGGTTCGTAAGTCGACTTTGTGCCGAAGTGTTCAATTTTCCCCTGATACTGGTTGCCAAGGTGATAAAAGCGCAGACTATCCTTCTGATCGTCGATGATAGAAATCAAACGGGATTGCAGCATCCGATACTGTGCGGGATCGAGCAGACATTCAAAAACAGAATTCTGCACCCGCTGCCCATAGTTTACGCATTGCTTTGCAACCTGCCGTAAACGTTTTCTGCCAGCGGGATCAGATGTATTGACATCATAAGTGATTAAGATCAGCACAATACCACCTCATTTCCACAGGAACGGCGGATATGCATCCAGATCACCACGCAGGCAGCGGGCAAGCAGAAGCGCCTGCACATAGGGAACCAGCCCCCATACTATTTTCTCTTTCAGGTACGGGTGGGTGAGAGACCCGGACAAACGCTTCTGCCAGGCCGTAAGAAAGATTTTTCGCCCTTCGTCTGTCAGCAAAACCGCACCGCCAGGCTGCTGTTCGAAATGTCCGGGCTGTATGACGCGGTTGTTAACCAGCGTGGCGACGAAACGGTCTGCAAAGAGAGGTCGCAGTTCTTCCATCAGGTCAAGGGCAAGCGACGAACGGCCGGGTCGGTCACGATGCAGAAAGCCCACATAAGCATCCAGACCGACGCTTTCAAGGGCGCCTGCGCAGGCGTTTGACAAAAGGCTGTATGCAAAGGAAAGCATGGCATTGAGAGGATCAAGAGGAGGGCGGCGTGAACGGCCGGTAAATGCAAAGGTTTCACGTTGGTTCAGCAGCAGTGCATCGAACGCGTCGAAATATACGGCGGCCGCTTGCCCCTCCAGCCCTCGCAGGGAATCCAGACTGGTTTCCGCCAAAATAGAGGGAAGGCTGTCGGATAATGACTGGGACGCGTACCTCAGTGCCTCGGTATCAACGCGCAGCGCATGGTCCCGACGGGTGCGCTCGATGCTCCAGCGTCCGTTATATACCTTTCCAAACACAAAGCTGCGGGCGTAGCGACAGCTCCGGCCTTCGTCGTCTGAGATGCGGTACTGTTCTTTGCGCAGCAGAACATTTCCGGGATTTTCTCCGCTTACACGGGCGAGAAAACGGCCTCGGGGAGTAAGAAAAGCCAGATTGACCCCTTCACGCGCGCATTTTCCCATCAGTGCCGGACTCGCGCCCTTGTAGGAAAAGCACAGGATGCCCTCGAGCGTGTGCAGTGGAAATTGGCCGCGCTTTTGTTCACCTGCCAATACAAGCACCGTCTCGCCGTCAAGGGAAAGGTAGCTGTCCTCGCTCAGGACGAATAGAGTATTGAGAAATTTTCTCATATGATTTCCTCCGCGTCGGACAGATGTGCCTGAAGATAGGCTGATGCGGCCGGAGTTTTGATCAGCCTGGGCAGGCAAACTTCTTTGAGCGAGCAGGCGCTGCACCCCTTGGAGGGCGTTGCCTTGGGGGTATGCCCCCGCTCATAGAGCGTCCGCATCTCGGCGAGCATGGATTCCACCCGGCCGCGCAGTGCCGTATCCAGCGCGACCCGCGTACGGCGCCGGGGTTCTCCGTAAAAAAGGTGGCCCTCCGGAATTTCGCACAGCAGCATTTCTTCAAGACAGATCGCCTGCGCGCAGAGCTGCAGTTCATCCGCGCCGCAGGCATTGGGGCGTCCCTTTTTATATTCGACCGGGCAGGGGAGCCAGGTCCCATCGATTCCCGCAAGCGGGACGCCGGCCGGATCGCGCCGGAACTCCACCACATCGCATACGCCCTGCGCGCAGAGACAGTGCGATATGACGCGCAGGCTGCGTGCAATCAGCAGGTCGCCGCGCCGTTCGGATAATTTCTCGTCATGGGCGCGCTGATGAAGGAGATGCCCTTCAACGGTGCGCAGATTTTCCGCCCACTGCCGCTCGATGTGGATCAGCGCCCACTGGCGGCGGCAGAAGGCGAAATGCTGCAGCCCGGACAGGGCAAGATAGTCTTCCTCCTGCCGGATGGTCACACCATCTGCGTGCAGGACACGCCCTCGGGCAGCGCGGCGGTATCGACCGAAACGGCATAGTCGCTGTAGGCGCGCGGGCTGACAACCCCTTCGCGTCGGGAGACGGCGACCGTATCGAACAGCTTGTAGGCGGGGGCGCAGCCCAGTTCGCAGTTGTGCCGGAAGACGATCAGCTGGCGCACAGCCATCTTGCCGCGCGCGGCGGAGTGATCCACCTCGAACATGTTGAGGATGGCCTGCCACAGCAGCTCGAGGTCATCCTCGGAAAAGCCGGTGGTTTTGCGGGCGAGGTTGGCCGAGATATACCCCTCGCAGCGGTAGAGGGCGTAGGGGACGATATGCTTGCGTCCCATCTCGGTGTTCTTCTTTTCCGCGTCGGTTTCTGTGGTGATGGCGACGCGGGTGATCGTTACCTCCTGCGGCACGATCGGATCGACCGAGCGGGCAAACCCCAGCTGTACCGGCCCGCGCACCTGCCCGCAGTTGAGATTATTCTTAACAAATGTGGTCATAACCGCGCCGAAGGTGCGGATATCGTAAAACTGCCGGCACATAAAGTCCCGGATCTTCCCGTCGAGGCCGGGGTCCTTCTTCCTGGCCTCCTTGAGCGTTTTTTCGTCGATATTCCAGTGGGAGAAGGCTTCGGCGTCCGAGCGGTTGAGCGGTACGCCGTCCTTGATGTAGATGCGGTATCCCTCCGCGTCCTCCTTCACCGTTTCCACATAATTGCGGATTTTGTGCTTCAGGCAGACGTCGGTTACCAGCCCATAGCCGGTTTCGGGGTCCAGACGGGGCATATTGCCCGCGTCGGGGTCGCCGTTGGGGTTGCCGTTCTCCACATCAAACAGGATGACAAATTCATAGCGGTTTTTGATCGGTTCAGACATGTTATGCTTCCTCCTTCGGTTTTCCGGCAAAGAATTTCTGCACCTGATGGTAATAGCCCAGATGGAACGCTCCCTGCTCGGGCAGCGAAAGCCGTACCGGAAGTGTTTCGTGGATACGGCCTTCCAGCTCCCCGATCTGCTTTTCGAAGTAGATGCGCCGGCCGGTTTCCAGCTTCCGCAGATGGCTCTGCGACAGCTTGGTCAGCAGCGGAAAGATGGTTGCGGGAGTCGCGGAGGCGCTGTTGAAATACTTGTCCTTGATGGTTGCCTTGATACCCGGATTGGCGTCCGACTGCACCCGCTCGAGCACGGCGAACAGCCTTCCGAGCAGATAGGGAAGATAGCTGCTCTGTTCGTTCAGTTCCACGGTTAAAACCTCCTCCGGAATATGATAGTGGGTGTTCCGCAAGAAAAAGGCCTTCAGGATCGCCGCCCGGCCGTAAGTGACGGTTTGTTCGGCGCGGATCCGCAGCATCGTCTGCCCGAGCAGGGAGGCCGGGTAAGCTCCGCCCGATAGAATCGCGCGGATCAGCGCGCCCGCCATCGGCGGGGAAGCTTTTTTGTCACGGCTTTTGGGGTTGACCGTTTCTCCAAGCAGCTTCCACATCGGCAGGAAACCGCTTTCCAGATAGGTGGGCTTCACGATGCGCAGCCGTTCATAGTGCTCCTGCACGTGCCTGAGGATATGACCGAAGGTATCCTGCAGAAAAAAGCGTACCGAGAGCCGCGCGGCGTTTGGCGCCAGTCCAAGGATAAAAAACCGGTTGTCCGGATTCAGGGGAACCCCTTCCAGGCTGATCGGGTCGCCGCGCGCAAGCGCCGCCGCCGCGCCCCAAAGATCCTCCTGTGCAATACGGTTGGCGTCGGCGCCGAACAGCGTGCCGCAGAAAATGTCCTGACAGAGCGGCTCGGCGTCTTCGGCCCAGCAGAGGACGGCGGTATCCCCAATGTAGTAGACGTGCTCCCGGTCCGCGATGAGGCGGTTGAGCGCCGCGCCGTAGAAAAAGGCGGCCGCCTCCGAAACCGGCGCGTTCAGTCCCTGTCCGCTTTTATCACCGTCTTCATGGCCATAGGATTCAAATGCCGGCGCGTTGAAGGAAACCAGCGAAGCCCCGCTTGGCTGCGCGTCCCGGACACCCTTGATCGAGGGATGCAGGCGGGCGATCGGGCCGGTTTCTCCGGTGACCAGACAGCGCCCGACAACGGCGCCGTCGGATTGATTCAGGGAATACGCCTGCCATGCCGCGCGGATGCCCGGGTCCTGCTGCGGAAATACTCCGTCCACCGAAAAGACCAGATTTCCCCCTTTCATCAGCTCGTCCAGAAAAGGGGCGACCGCAGGATGCCCGGCTGCGTGCCCGGGCTGCCAGGCAGCGAAGAAGGCGGTTACCGCGTGTGCCGCCGGATTGTTCAGTCCGGAAAGAATCTTCTCATGAAGCGTCCGCGCGGCCGCAAAGCATTGGAGGGTACGTTCCGGTTTGCCTTTGGCGTCCATGCCGAGAAAGTAGGCGCTGTTGTCGCACAAAAAGTTGGAGCATACGCCCGACGTCTTTTTTACCCTCTCAGGTACTTCGAGCGATTGGGGAACCTCCTTCCTGCCGTTTCCTGAGGGGATCATGAGGGGGATTACGCCTTGCAGCGTCCCGTTTTGATCAATCGAAAGAGCGAAGGAAACCGGCGCATCGCACCAACCCGGCGGACGGACGGCACCCCGGGCCGCCAAAGCGTCATAATAGCGCCGCAGTGCCTGCAAAATCATCGCAGCACCTCCTGTCCGGCGACTTCCAGCACGCCTTTTTCCAGCCTCGCGCGGAAGAACAGAGGCCGGATGTCCCGGGGATTGGAGTAATCCATGTCATACAGCATCAGGCCCAGATCGCGCGTCTCGTCAATGGCGGGGATGGGCCCTCCGGCCCATGTGCCAAAACTGGCGGGAAACTCGCGGCATCCAAAGCACGGCTGGTGAAAACATTTCCCGCTTGAAATTCTTCGCCGGGCGATGTCAATGAATTTCCCCTCGTTATCGGTGGGGTTCGCGCGATCGGTCATGGTAAAATGCGCCTCGATCACATAACGCACATTGGTCAGCAGCATCGACGCCCGCTGCTGGATGCTCTCGCCGGTATAGATCGCCAGCGGTTTGGCGGCGCCCATCATCACCGAACGCACATTGCTGGCCAGCACCTTATCCTTGACCTCATTGCGGCGGAGGTTGGTGAAGGCAATGGGGTTGAGCACATGGATGCGGTCGATGTGCCACCTCAGCCCGGGATGAAAGTAAATGGCCTCCACCAGTCCGCGCGCCGCAGACGGCGTCATCACATCGTAGCTTGCGCGCTCGACTTTGAGCTCGGGACGGGTAAAGAGGGCGTAAGGACCCCACACCTCCAGCTGAATACCTTGACTCATAACATTCTCACCTCGCTTGTCAGATTGAAAAGGGGACCGATGGGAAAAACGGCTGACAGGTTTCCGGCCTTTGCGGCAAAAGTTTCCTCCCTTCCTGATATTTTGCAGTATACAATAAATATTTGTCGAAATAAATACTTATAGATAAAAATATGTAAAACAAAATATCGTTTGCTCAAAATTATTTTGAATCTTCAGAAAAAATCGGCTATACTATAAAAGTCGTTTTCGGTTCCGGTCATCCGCAATCGAAAATGTGGGTTGAAATTAGATCAAGATTTGTAAAATGCGGGGTCAAAGGGCGGATGCTGGGGCATCCGCCCTTTGGCTTGCTACAGGAAAATTCCCACGCCTGTGTCGGAAAGCAGAGCAAGGCCGGTTTGATCATCGTAAAGAGAGAGGTCGGTCAGAATCGCGGTGTTTTCGTCGGGAACCTCGAGCGCTCCGCGCGCCAGCAGGGCCTCGAAGTGCTGCGGATAGATGCTGACCGATTCCTTTCCGGACCTGCGGAACAGATTGCGGCTGTATTGTCCGCCGCGAAGCTGACCGGACAGCACCCTCGCCTCGTCGGTGCGCGGAATGAGTACGGCACGTGTGTCATTTTCGATGATGTGAAAGGCCTCCGCCACCCGGCGGAAAGGATAGCTGCAGGTGCGCGCGCCCTCTTCCAGCTTCGCCACAATGTCGTTTTGGTCCAGCGCGGAACCGCTGTACTGATAGAGTGTGGTGAAATATCGCTTAATGGCTTCGGGGGAATCCGGCTCGGGATGCTTGCGGGCCACCTCTCGCGCCACCTCGAGCGGACGCCTGAGGCTGTGCGGCAGGTGGGCGGTATAGGCGCTGTCCGGCGTAAAAAGATAGACCATGCTGCTTTCGACCGGCCGGCGTCCCTCGCGGTTGCAGCGCCCGGCGGCCTGCACCTCCGAGTCAAGCCCGGCTTCAGCGCGGTAAACAGTCGGAAAGTCCACGTCCACACCGGCTTCGATCAGGCTGGTGGAAACGACCCGGCAGGGAAGTCCGGCACCGAGCCGGGCGCGGATCTTTTTGAGAACTTCGCGGCGGTGGTCGGGGGTCATCAGGGTGGACAAGTGGAAGCTGCCTTCCGGCGTCAGCAGGTGAAAGACCGTCTGCGCCTGTTTGCGGGTTCCCACGATGCAAAGCACCTGCTCGCAGCCGTTCAGCCGGGAGGCGAGTTCGCTGTCGGAAAGCTGCCCCAGGTGCTGAAAGGTTACGCGCCGAAATACGGAGGAATCGACCGGAGGTGCGATTTCACGAATCCCGAGGGTGGGTGCAGCGGCTGCAAACAGAGGAGCCAGCGCGGGCTGAGTAGCTGTGCACAAGACGCAGGAGGCGCCGTAGTTCACGGCCAATTCGGCAATGGAACGCACACAGGGCAGCAGATAAGGCAGAGGAAAGGTCTGCGCCTCGTCGAAAATGATGACGCTGTCGGCCAGATTGTGCAGTTTACGGCAGCGGGAAGGCCGGTTGGAGAACAGCGATTCAAAAAACTGTACCGCGGTGGTAACGATGACCGGCATGTCCCAGTTCTCGGCGGCCAATTTCTTACGCGCTTGATCCGGTTCCTGCTCGTTGTCATCGAAATCCACGTTGGAGTGATGCTCCAGCACCTGTTCGTCGCCGAGAATTTCGCGGAATTTATCGGACGTCTGTTCAATAATGCTGGTGAACGGAATGACGTAGAGAATCCGCCTCTTGCCATGAGCCTTGGCGTGTTCCAGTGCGAAGGCCAGCGAAGCGACCGTCTTTCCGCCTCCTGTGGGCACCGTCAGGGTAAAAAGGCCGGGGGTTTGGGCGCGCCCCGCCTCCAGACAGGCGCGCAGGATCTTGCACCGCGTACGGTTGAGAGGCGTTTCTGCATCCCACCAGGGGGCAATGAAATGTTCCAGCTTGTCTGTCAGCAAGCCGGTGTCCAGCGCAAGTCCGCGCGGCGGGGTGCCGCTGTGCATAAAGGCCTCAGTGTCGAGAAAATCCGCGTCCACGAGACAGGAAAAAAGCATGCGTACCCAGAAGGATACCGTAAAACCGCCCTGTCCAAGCAGGTGCGGCTGTGCGAACGAAGGCTTTGAGAGAGATACTTCCTCTGAAAAGGCGCCGTAGGGCGCCGAGCGCTTTTTGAGGCGGCCGCACAGGGTGGGCTGGACGTCGGTATCGGTCCGCGCGCCGCCGTCCGGAAGTCCCGCATGATGTCCGGCGACGCAGTAGGCGGGAAGAGCGCCGCACAGACGGTTCAGCTCCTGCGCGCCGGCGGTCGAATGGTCGGTGGTCAGATTTTGTCCGCGAATGCGCTTTTGGAAGGCGTCCGAATATTTGCCGATATCATGCGCAATACCCAGGATATATGCCAGGCTGGCTGCTCCGAATGGCTGGGCAAATGTGGAAGCTCGTTGCGCCGTCCCGCACAGATGATCGAGAAGCGGTTGTTCGCAGCCGCATTCGGTGCGATGGGCAATATATGACATAAAATCCCCTCTTTTGGAATTATTTGCTTTCATTTTACGATATTTATTATATAATTTCAATATAATGTTGATAATATATAAGCGAATAATACAAAATATGGCGTTTCTGTATGATATCCGAGAGAATGCGCGCCCTGCCTTGGAGTCTCTTTGCACAAGTTCCCAAACTGAAAGGCCACGAATTTATAGGCGGACGGCATAGCGATTCTTTCGTTTACTTTTGACAGTCGAAAAAAGCAGAGAAAATCCGGAGAAAAGCTCCGCACGGTTATGAGGATTTTAAACGCCGTTTGGAAGGATTGGGAGAATATAAAGCAAAACAGCTCTGTAAAGTGTTTTAACTTTTCGCTAAAATTTGGTGAATTCAAGCGAAAATATAGGATGCCGCCCCGGAAATTTGCTTCCGGGGCGGCATCCTGGGTCATTGGCACCGGCGGAGATACCGCCGCTCTGTTGAACTCATATTCCTGAAATCCGGTTGACTGTCCCAAAATTTTATCAGGAATGCAGAAGCTGTTGCTCCTTCTTTTGTGCCTCGCGCATACGGGGCAGCCATTCGGTAAACGCCAAAATCAAGGAGACGCCGAGACAGATTGGCGACATAATGATGCAGTTCCAAAATTCTTTACGCGCTTCCTCATATTCTTTGCTGTGCATAACTCTCACTCCTGTTCATGTATTGGCTGTATTAAAATTATACGGGAAAGCTCCGCTAATTGTCTGTTAATAAAAGAGCGGATGTCGTTCAGCGTTGATAAAGGAAAATTTTCTGAATGATGACTGCGCACCCCTTTGTATGCGTCAGAGCGCTGGCGATAAAAAACATCCTTTCCGGCTTTTTTGGCGGTTTGAAGACGCGCCGTTTTACCGGAAGGGATGTCCTTGCTTAAGCCTTCAATCTCACCCGCGCAGCGGGCGGCTTTTTGCATGTTGGGCGGCAGGACGCCTAACATGCCCGCTAAAGCAGAGTCATGGCCACCCCTTTTAGGAGTGGCCATGACTCGTGGTCTATAAGGCCGTAATAGAAGCCAGCGTCATTCGGACGCTGGCTTTCCATGAGGCCGCGCTTAAAAGCGCGGCCATGGCGTTAAAAGATGCTTTTATCGGTGCTCTGTATCATCAGGTTTCAAAAAAGGGAAAATCCATAACTGTTGGAAAGAGCGTCGATTTTCTGGCCCGCCCTGCACATGGGGCACTCCTTGAGGGAATGCGTTGCATATCCGGGAATGTCGGCGGGGGTGAAAAGGGAGTAGACCGGAATTTCTTCCACAAGGGCGAGGGTGCTGAACACGCTGGCGATTCCCTGCACCCTGCCGCCGTAGTAAAGAACGCATTCGACGGCACGACGGGCGGTTTTTCCGGAATTGACCGTCGAAATCAGGATCAGCACATCCTTGCCCGAAATCATGGGCGTGAGGTTGTCGCGGAAGATGAGCTGGCCGTTCGAATCGTATTCGGGGGTGACCACATTGATGTTTTTGTCCCGGTTGATTGAGAAGTAATCGTTTTTTGAGAGATGACGCGCAAGGAAAGCGCCGATCACCTCGCTTCCGTCGAGACAGACGATCGTATCGACTCCTTTTTCGTAGGCATAGCGCTGCGCGAGGGTCATGGCGGCTTCACGGGCCATTGTGAATTCATGCTTCATGCGGGTGATGTCGATATAATGAGTGTTGTGGGAATGTCTGGTTGCAAAATGTCCGGAAAAAGCGACGACCTCGAGACTGGGATTGAGCTTGGATTTGATCATTTTGGAATTCATAATCATACCTCCCGTCCTGATATCAAATGTCTCTCTCTTTAAAATAATATAGCATAATTTATAAAATATTTCAATATAGTTGAAAAATATAAACATAAATATTAAAATTCACCGCAATGATATACTGCCAAGACAGTTGAGTACTGGATGGACACAGAAAATTTTGACGCCGCGCTGAAAATTTTGGTTGACAGAGCGTATGGATCGTGCTATGATCAAACCCATAGTAAATCGATAGGAAAAACATTCTGATCGGAAAGGAGAAACTTTCATGCCGGTAACTTGCAGCAACAGCGGACTGAGAATGGCAATGCAGATGATGGACATGCCCATGTCGATGGGGATGCCCATGATGTGCCGTGCTGATTTTTGCGTTTGCTTTCCCATGCTCCCGGTGCCGAGGGTGTCTTTTTCCGAGCTGCCGCGTTAAGCGGCAAACTCAGAACAGAGCGGGAAGCAGTACGCTTCCCGTATTTTTTTGTCCAAAAGGAGGAGAACCATTTGATTGAGCTGGAACATATCTGCAAGACCTTTGGCTCCGGGGAACATGCGGTTCATGCGGTCCGCGACGTGAGCCTCTCAATTCGGGAAGGGGAGATTTTTGGAATCATCGGCTTTTCCGGCGCGGGAAAATCGACGCTGGTGCGCTGCATCAACCTGCTGGAGGCTCCCACCACCGGCCGGGTGACGGTCAATGGGCAGGAGCTCACCGGAATGGATGAGCGGGCTCTGCGCAAGGCCCGCAAGAAGATCGGTATGATCTTTCAGTCCTTTAACCTGATGCCCTCGCGGACCGTTTTCCAGAACATCGCCTACCCGCTGCACGGCAGCGGCCTGAGCCGGGAGCGGATTGAGGAGAAGGTTCTTTCCCTGCTTGAACTGGTTAACATGTCCGAAAAGCGGGACGCTTACCCATCGCAGCTTTCAGGGGGACAGAAGCAGCGGGTTGCCATCGCGCGGGCACTGGCTTCTGATCCGAAGGTTCTGCTCTGCGACGAGGCGACCAGCGCCCTTGACCCGCAGACGACCCGCTCCATTCTGCGGCTTCTGCACACCCTCAACGAGCGGCTGGGGTTGACCATTGTGGTCATCACACACGAAATGGCCGTCATCAAGGAAATCTGCGGACGGGTCGCGGTCATGGAAAACGGCGCGGTGGTCGAGCAGGGAGAGGTCTTTGACATCTTTTCGAATCCGCAGCAGACCATCACGCGTGAGTTTATCCATACCACCTCCAATCTCAGCAAAATTTACGATCTGATTGAGGAAGGCTCCCCGGTTGTCGAGCTTCGGCCCGATGAGCTGATTGTCCAGCTCACCTATGTTGAAAAAAATGTTTCGGAAGCGCTGATCTCGTCCATTTCCCGTAACTTCGGCATCGATGTCAACATCATTTTCAGCAGCATTGAGATTATTCAGAACGCGCCGCTTGGCGGACTGGTGGCCATTATGAGCGGCCCGAGAGACCGGGTGGAGGCGGCGGTCCGTTTTCTGATTGAAAAAAATGTGCAGGTGGAGGTAATCAAAGATGGCAGAGTGGCTTCAGCAGTTTGCTCCTAATGTGGTGGAAAAATTTCCTGAATTGATCGAATCCTTTTGGCAGACCCTCGTGATGATGGGGGGATCGGGCGTTATCTCCTTCTTTTTCGGGCTTCTTTTTGGAGTCGTGCTGATTGTCACCCGGCCGGGCGGCGTTCTGCAGAACGGATTGGTTTACGGCCTGCTGGATAAAGCGGTCAATTTCTTTCGGTCGATCCCCTTCATCATCTTGATCGCCGCCCTGATCCCGCTGACCCGTCTGGTGTCCGGTACCGCGATCGGAACCAGGGGCGCCATCCTTCCGCTCGTGTTCGGCACCGTCCCATTTTTCACCCGTCAGGTGGAGAGCGCGCTTGCCGAGCTGGATCACGGGCTGATTGAAGCGGCCCAGTCGATGGGCTCCAGCCCTTGGGAGATTATATTTCGGGTCTACCTGCGGGAGAGCATTCCCGGAATCGTTCGGGCGACAACGATTACAGTCATCAGCCTGATCGGCCTGACCGCCATGGCGGGAGTAGTCGGGGGCGGCGGCCTTGGAGATTTCGCCATCCGCTACGGCCATCAGCGCAACCAGGTGGATATCACCTTTGCAACGGTCATTATCATTCTGGCGATGGTCAGCCTGTTTCAGGGGCTTGGCAACTTAATTATCCGCCGGACTTCGCACAGCGGAGCCCACCCGGTTAAAGGTTCTCTGCTTCCCTTTGTGTTTCATCGTCCGGTCGGCCCCTTTTCTTCGTCCGCAAAATGAACTAAGATAAAATTTGGAGGTATTGTATCATGAAAAAGGTTGTTTTCAAAGGAATTGCGGCTTCTCTCGTCCTTTCCCTGTCTCTCGCCGGATGCGGCTCGGGCAGTCCGGCGCCCTCGGCGGCTCCGTCCTCTTCACCGGAATCTCAGTCCGCAACGGCACCGGTGGTTGTCAAGCTGGGAGTCGTTGGAGAGAGCAACGAGTGGTGGGACCCGGCGATTGCGGCGCTCAAGCAGGAAGGAATCGAGATTGAACTGGTGAAGTTTTCCGACTATACCCTTCCGAACCAGGCGCTGGCCGACGGAGAAATTGATCTCAATGCGTTTCAGCACCATGCCTTTCTCCAGAATCAGATCAAGGATAAGGGATATGACCTGACCCCGATCTGCGACACCATCATCGCGCCGCTGGGTCTCTATTCTGACAAAATCAAGTCGATCGATGAGCTTCAGGACGGGGACAGCATCGCGATCCCGAGCGACGCCACCAACGGCGGACGCTCCCTCAAGGTGCTGGAAACCTCGGGGCTGATTCAGGTCGACCCTGCGGCGGAATATCTGCCCGAGGTGAAGGATATCACCGCGAATCCCAAGAACATCAAGTTCATCGAGGTGGAAGCCGCCCAAACCCCGAGCCTGCTTCCCGACGTTGCGGCGGCAATCATCAACGGCGCCCATGCCAAGGATCATGGTCTGACCCCTTCGAAGGATGCAATTTATCTTGAAACGGTTCAGGAGGGCAGCGACAACCCCTATATCAACGTGCTGGTTGCCCGCACCGCGGACAAGGATAACGAAATCTATCAGAAGATCATCAAAGCGTTCCAGACCGATGAGACGGCCCGGGTGCTGGAAGAAGAGTATCAGGGCGCTTACCTCCCGGCTTGGAAATAAGGGGGAAGCCATGATGGATTTCATAGCACAGGCAGAAGCCCGGAAGCCCTCGCTGATTTCTCTGCGGCGGGAATTTCACAGCCATCCGGAGTTGAGCCGTCAGGAGTGGGAGACGGCAAAGCGGATTGAGCGTGAGCTTGACCGCCTGGGGATTTCTCACCGCAGGGTGGGGGAAACCGGCGTTTACGCCTTCTTTCGCGGCACGCTGAGAGGGGAGCGGGTGATTGCCCTGCGGGCCGACATCGACGCGCTGCCGGTGGAGGATCAAAAGACGGCCGCCTATCGCTCTCAGATGCCGGGGGTTATGCACGCCTGCGGACACGACGCCCATACGACGGCGCTGCTCGGAGGCGCGAGTCTCCTGATGGAGAACCGCAGCCGGTTTGGCGGAGAGGTCCGCCTGCTTTTTCAGCAGGCGGAGGAGATCGGTTACGGAGCGCGGGTCTTTCTCCGGGAGGGGCTGCTGGAGGGAGCGCAGAGGGTTTTTGGACTGCACACGGCCTCCGACCTGCCGGTGGGGAAGATCGGAGTACGCTCCGGGCCGAACAACGCCTCGGTCGATCATTTTAAAATCACCGTTGAGGGCAGGGGAGCACATGTCTCGACCCCACAGCTTGGGGCGGACGCCCTCTACATTGCCAGCCAGATCGTCGTGGGATTTCAGGGCATTGTGACCCGCCTGACCTCCCCGACGGACCCGGTCATTCTGGGAGTCGGAACCCTGCATGCGGGGGAAGGGTATAATGTCGTCGCCAGACAGGCGGTCCTTGAGGGAACCGTTCGGGCTTTTTCTCCCGAAACCCGCAGGCTGATTCGGGAAAAGGCGGATGAACTGGCGCGGCAGACGGCTTCCCTGTACGGTGGAGCGGCTTCGTCGGAGTGGGAGGATTATACCTCTCCGCTGATCAACGACCCGGAAATCTGCCGCGAGGTTTGCCGGACCGCCGGATGCCTGGCCGGAAAGGAAAATGTGGTGACCGACCGTCCGCTCTCGCTGGGCGGGGACGATTTTGCCGAGCTTCAGCTCCGGGTGCCCGGTGTCTACGCCTATATCGGGACCAGAAATGCTGCTCTGCCTGATACCACCGTTGCACACCATAACGGCCGGTTTGATATTGATGAGGATTGCCTGCCGCTTGCGGCAGGACTCTACGCAGCCTATGCTTTTGATTATCTCACCGGAGATGCCGGCTGAAGGCGTCCTTGGAGGGATTCTCAGGCATCAAGAAAAAGCATCGTGGCCGGAAGCGGCTGCGATGCTTTTTGTATCGCTTCAGTGCATAGCACCACCGGCTCTGCCGGTGAGAATAAAAAGTTTTCGCTTCAGGAAGCGGGCAAAGCGAGCCTTCCATCAGCGCTTTGCCATAGCCTTTTCCCTTTTGATCGCCTAAAACCCAGAGGCAATAGATATAAAAATAGTTTTCGCCGGTCACCGGCACCCATGCTGTCTCCAGCGGCGCGTATTCAATAAAGACAGTGGCTTTGACATCCAATTTTCGAAGGATGTGGCCTTCCTTCAGCCGTTCGGAAAGTCATTTTCTTTTTGCCTTCACGCCCGGATGGGACTGTTCAAACGTTCGAACTAGTACAGATGTGTTCTTTTTCTTTTTGCCTCCACGCCCGGATGGGACTTCTTGCTGCGGATGATGCGGCACAGGTGTTCCTTGTTGATATTTTGCGGTGTTAGAGTGATAAAATCAGCGTCCATATAAGCCCTCCCGGTCCCGTTGGAATTGGTTCAGCCGTTTTTCGAATGTCTGCTCCCGCGCCGGTAAAGGAATCGGGCCAGCAGAATGGATACCGTACAGATCGCTGCATATCCGAGAAGAAGAAGCACCGCAATCAGCCTCAGATCGATCCAACCGCTGCCGTCCGGTGAAGCATGGCAGATCACCGCGAGCGCCAGCAGCAGAAATGGATATACAGACGGAATCGCCCGTATGATGGGATGCTCTGTTCTCATGCAGATAAAATACTGCAATGAAAACAGTAAAATCATGGAAAATGCTGCAACAGCATAAATTGCATAATCCTTTCCATTGAAAATCATAATTTCTATATCATCTATCAAATTCCATTTTTTATTGTATCATGGAGGTATCCTTCCTGCAGGAATGCCGCCATGATATAAAACAGCAGCGGCAGAATCATTGCCTGCCGCTGCCAAAGTCCGTATGCCGGCGCCCATTTGCGGGGTCGGTCATTGGAATCCATAAAAAATCTGTGCGATGGGAGAATCCTTCGAAAGGATCAGCGTTTTATTTTCGCCGGTCATGGATGCCTTTGCGGCATCAAGCGCGCGGACAAAACCGTAAAAATCGGCACGTGACTGGTCGGAATAAGCCTCCGAAAGAATCCGCATGTATTCCGCCTCGCCTTCCGCGATGACCTTTTCGGCGTCGGCCTGCGCCTGGGAAATCCGAATCGAGATGGTTTTGTCGGTTTCGGTGCGGATTTTCTTAGCTTCCGATTCGCCCTCCGCCTGATAGGAGGCGGCGATATTGTTGCGTTCCGAAATCATCCGCTCATAGACCGCGTTTTTGTTGTCGTCAGGCAGATCGAGATGCTTGGTTTCGACTCCAACCAGTTCCACCCCATATTGATCAAGACTGCCGCCGATGTTTTCAAAGATTTCGCCGGCCAGCTTATCCCGTCCGCTGATGATGTCGGACTGCGTCAGACTGCTGATGACGTTCTTCATCGAGTTATAAACAATGGTGCTGATGCGGGCTTCCGCATTGGTGACGCTTCCATTGAGGGTTTGGATAAACTTGGTCGGATCGGTGATTTTCCAAAGGACGAAGCTGTCGGCAACCATCGTCTTTTTGTCCCGGGTAATGACGTCCGAAATCGGCAGGTCATAAAGCAGCACCGTCTTTGGCAGAGTACGGACGCTTGAAACAAAGGGGATTTTAAAGCTCAGGCCAGCCTGGTCCCGCACCGAAACGATTTTTCCAAACTGTTGAACAATTTGATATTCATTGCTGTGTGTGACGACCAGCACGTTGGAGAGCAGAGCCAGCAGCACGATCAGGATAACCAGTGTGCGCACCACCCGTCCGGCGGTTTTGGCAAACCCGGTCAATGCTTCTCTTGCACCGGTGAACGGGTCGTTCGGGCCCTTTTCAGGGGCGGGGGAGCCGCCTTGGCCGAAGGGGAAGCCGTTTGGATTGATCATGGCTCAATTCTCCTCCTTTCCGCCCACCGAAGGGAAGGTTTCGAGCGGAAGAAACTTGGTTGTTTCTCCGCTGCCGTCGTCGATGATAATTTTGAGCCCGGGAAGCAGTTCCTCCATCGCCTCATAGAACATCCGCTGCTTGGTGATGAGGGGGTATTTGGTATACTCCTCATACATCGCATTGAAACGGGCGACCTGTCCGGTTGCTTCGTTGATGCGGTTCTGGCGGGTGGCTTCCGCCTGCTTCAAAATCTGGTCCACCTCGGCGTCAGCGGCGGGAACCCGCTCGCTCTGGTATTTGTTGGCGTTGTTGATTGCGGTTTCCTTGCTCTGCTTGGCGGTTTCAACCGCCTTGAAGGCTTCAAGAACTTCGGCGGTCGGCGGCTCGGCGTCCTGAATGGTGATGTTCACCAATTGAATGCCGATGTCCTCCTGTTCGAGGCGGGTAATCAGTTTTTCTTTGATTTCGGCCTGAATGGTGTTCTTTCCGGTAGTGATGATGTCATCGACCGGATAGAGGCCAATGGTGTCGCGGATGTAGCTCTGCGCAAGAGTTTTAAGAATTAAAACCGGCTGTTGGGAAGAATAAAGAAATTTTACAGGGTCGGATACCTTGTACTCAATGAAGAAATCAACATTGACGAAGTTGTAGTCGGAGGTAATCATCAGTGATTCCGCCTCGATTGGCGCTTTGGTTTCGATGTCATAACCGATCGGGAACCCATTGATGACGGTCGAAACCTTCCGGACCTGCTGCAGGAACGGGATCTTGAAATGCAGACCGGGAGTGCTTACTGTGCTGGGGCTGCCGAGCGTCACGACAACCGCCTGTTCCTGTTCGCTGATGCTGTAGACCGAGTTGAGCGCCAGGAACGCGCCGACGGCCAGGATCACCAGCAAAACAGGGATCAGACGAATTGCTCCTTTTTCCTTCATGAATCTGCTCCTCTCCTTTGGACCGGCAAAAATTACGCTATACCCGACGGTTCGCGATCTTTTCACCATATGTTCATCATCATACCAGATACATATGAACAATTCTACAAAAAATGCGCGCGGCAAAATATTGCTTTTGCCGCGCGCATTTTTCTTCCCCGCTGATCAACGGTAAGCGGTTTTCAGAGCGGTTGCGAGAACCTTGGGGTCCCGGTTGTACGGGGTGACCGGGCAGACTTTCCGGTCAATTCCCAGCAGGGTATAGACGGCGATCCGTGCGGTGCGCACCGAATATTCTTCGGTAAAGACCATGTCCTCGGGCGTTTCGACATACTGTCCGATCAGGCCGAGATTTGTTGAACCGGCCGGCACCACCTGAGGCCGGTCGGACATCTTGCGCGGCTCAAAGTGCGCATCGACATAGGGCATATAGCAGGGAATTACATTGATAATATCGGCTTTGACCGCTTCGAGCTGGTCCTCCATGTGCAGCTGGTGCATCAGCTCGGTGAGAATCTCCTCACCGGAGCAATCCTTCATCGGCTTATGCACATAATCCCCGATCCGGTCGGTATAAAGCCCATATCCCCAGAATACGGTGACATCCATCGGCTGATTTTTAAAGTGCGGCTGGGCGGCGACAACGATGCTCATCTTCCAGCTGGAATCCTTGAAGGTCATCAGCGCGCCGCTGCCGGGAATATTCCCGGAAAAACCCTCGATCAGCTTGAGCAGGCGGTTGCCGCGCGAGGTGACGGTGAAGCTCTCCCAGTTGGTTTCCTCCGTCTTTTCGAAGAAGGGATAGGGATTGCCGAGACCCGGCTTTTTGGCCGCCAGCTTTGCCCACAGCTCCCCGGAGATTGCCTTTTCTTCCGGCGCCGGGGCGGGAGTGGAGTAATCGCCGAGAGTCGAGCTGTCACACATTCCGCCGGTGGTCACAATGCAGATGTCATCGGGTGAAATCTTGATGGACGATTCGCCATTCGCATCCCGGCAGTGCAGAGCGCTGACAGTGATGCCGTCCTCCCCGGCAAAGTCGAGATCGGTAACGGTGGTGCCGGCAATCAGCTCGACGCCATGTGCCTCGAGATACCGCTGCAGCGGCAGGATCACGCTGTCGTACTGGTTGTAGCGGCAGCGGGTCACACCTTCCAGCGTTTCAATGCGCGGAAATTCAAGAATCATCCGGTTCATGTAGCGCCGGAATTCGAAGAGGCTGCTCCAGGTCTGGAACGCGAAGGTGGTCTGCCACATATGCCAGAAGTTGGTTTCAAAGAAATGGGGTGTCTCAGAGAACCAGTCCGCGATGGTCATGTCGTCGAGCTTTTCCTCGGGGGTGACAAGGAGACGGCCAAGGGCGAGCCGTTCCTTCTGGGTAAAGCCCATGCTGCGTACATCAAGGATGCCGCCGTCCTTATCGACCAGACGGGCGCGCGCATGGGTGGGGTGCGCGGCGTCAAAAGCAAGAATTTCTTCGGTTACGCTGCGTCCGGGCAGCTCAAGGGAGGGGATGGTGGAAAAAAGCTCCCAGAAATTTTCATAGGTTTCCTCGTTGAGCATTCTGCCGCCGCGGCAGAGGAAGCCATGCTGTGCGTCTCCGCATCCGTCATTTGCGCCGCCGAGAAGGTGGAGACCCTCGAACACATGAATGTTCTTCCCTTCGAAGCCGCAGTCACGCACGAGATAAGCCGCGGCTGCGAGAGAGCCGAGCCCGCCGCCGACGATATAGGCCTGTCTGTTTCCCTGTTCCTGCGCGCGGTAAAGGATTGCCTTGTTCTCATCATCGGCGCGCTCCGCCTTTTCCGAAAACTTTTTGTAGGCGATCGCCGCTCCGGCGGCTGCGGCCGCAAGGGCAAAAATCCTGATTGCTTTGGACATCCAAGATCAACTCCTTTTCATTTTCATGTGGACGGCGCTGGCGCGGCAGCGGACCGTGCCGAACCTCATATTTTTCGCGGCTTCCACCCGCGCGGGCGCTGCGGAAGGTACATTTAAGTGCTTTTAGCATACCACAAACGCAGGCAAAATAAAACAGATAGGATGTGAAGATTCTTTTGCATTTTGCAGGAAAACCTCCCTTATCGTGCAGCACAGGTGCCCATGCGATTGACTTTTTTGGAAAAGTGAGATATTCTTATTATACGCGGAAATTCTGCGCCTGCATTGATACAAGGAGGAGTCTTCATGAAAGAGTATCCTGTGATTACCATCAGCCGTCAATATGGAAGCGGAGGCCGCGAGGTCGGAAAGCTTCTGGCCAAAAGGCTGGGCATTCCTTATTATGATAATGAATTGATTACCTTGGCGGCACAGGAAAGCGGTTTTTCCCCTGAGCTTTTTGCAAATGCGGACCAGAATGCCTCCAACAGTCTGCTGTTCTCCCTGTCTCTTTATGGCACGACCGCCGGTACTTACAACATGCCCATTGGGGATCAGGTCTTTCTGATTCAATCGGATATCATCCGCAAGGTGGCGGAGCAGGGACCCTGCGTGATCGTCGGGCGGTGCGCCGACTATGTGCTTCATGAGAACCCGAACTGCCTGTCGGTATTTTTGCGCGCTCCGCTGGAATGGCGGATCGAGCATGCTGTTTCCAACTATGGGCTTGAACGGGTAGGGGCAAAGGATATCATCAACCGTACCGATAAAAAGCGCTCGGTTTATTATCTGCATTTCACAGGGGAAAAGTGGGGCGTTTCCGATACCTATCATATTATGGTGGATACCAGCCGGGTTGGAATCCCGTCCACCGTCGATATGCTCTGCGGCTTGGCGGAAAGCTGGGAAAAAAAGTAACAGCCCTTGTAAGAACCGCCGGTCCGCTGGACTGGCGGTTCTTTTGGGGAAAAATTCAAACAAAGGAAGGCCGGAATTTTACCAAGGCCGCCGGCAGAGAGGAAAAAGATGGATACGGCCCACAAAATGTTTTTGCTTGCGGTGGAAGAAATGAATTTCACCCGCGCGGCCCAAAGGGCGTTTGTGACACAGCAATGTCTGAGCATTAATATCAAACGTTTGGAGTCACAGTATGGTTCCGCCCTGTTTGACAGATCTCCGAAGCTGACGCTGACCCCTTCGGGTGCCGCGCTGTATGAAACGCTGCGGCAGATGAGGCTGATTGAGGACGGTCTGGAGAAGCAGATGCACGAGATCCGTGAGGGAAGCTGCGGAGAAATTGTGCTGGGCATGCATCCGAGCAGAGCGAGAATTATGCTGCCGGGGCTGCTCGAGGAATACAGCCGCAAATTTCCCAAGGTTCGCGTCACCGCTGTTCTTGATGACACCAAGAATCTGGCGGACAAGCTGCTGCATGGACAGATTGATCTTTTCCTGGGGATCGACTGCGCCGCCAACGAACATTTTGATGTGATCCCGGTCAGTCATGACACCCTCTACCTGATCGCAACGGAAGCCTTTCTGCAACGATGGCATGCGGGGGAAGATCCGCTCATCCTCACGGGCGAGCAGGCATTGAATCTGCACCAGTTTCCGGATATGCCGTTTGCCGGCAACGCCAGCGTAAGCACAACGAATCAATTGATCCGCCGCTATCTGGATTCTCAAAATCTCTGCCCGAATCAAATCTTTTCCATCAGCGATTATGAAACGCAGATCAGCCTCTGCGCCCGGAATCTTGTGGCGGCCTTCTGCCCGCGTCTGATTCTGGAGCATGTGATTGATTATAATGCCGCGCACCCCGATGCGGAGCCGATTCAAATTTTCCGGCTGAAGGATATGGAGGAGAAAACGCGGATCGAAATTATCCGGCCGCATCAGAGCTACACCCCCCAATACCTGCACCATTTTATCGAAGTGCTTCGCCGCCGGATTCTTGCTTACAGTGAGAAGATCGAGTTTTATCTGGCGCCTCATCTTTGATATCTCCCAATCGAAATGCTGCTGCTTTTAGAAAGCAGCAGCATTTTTTATGCTAGATACACGAAAATTCCACACAATTCCTCACAAAACTTTGTTGTGGTATGCGTGGTAATTCTTTGTTTTACGTTTGAGGCGATTTTGTGATATTTTTAACTCGTCGGGTGGCCACCGTGGAAATTAAAAAGAGGAGCAAATTCATGAACATCATGCTAATCCCCATTTTTATTTGTCTTTTCAGCTTTCTCGCCTACAAAAAGTGGAGTCCCATTCTTTTAGGGCCGGTTATGGCGCTGTTACTTGTGTTCTGCTGTCAGCTTCCGGTCCTTGACACAATGCTTGGACCTTATCTGGAGTCTTCGGCAGGTTTCGTGAAAAGCAATTTTTTTGTCTTCTTCCTCGGCGCCATCTTTGGCGGTATCATGGAGGTCAGCAACGCCGCAAAATCAATAGCGGTTTGGATGTCGGGCTTGACCAAAGGAAAATTTGTATTGCCGCTGATTATGACCATCACCGGCATTTTGGCATTCGGTGGAGTCAGCGGATTTGTCGTCTATTTCACCATGTATCCAATTGCACTGCACTTGTGCAAGGAATCAAACATCTCCCGGGCACTCATTCCCGGCGCGATCGCTGCCGGCTGCTGGACTTGGGCGATGACTGCCCCTGGCGCTCCCTCGGTACCTAACGTGCTGGCCATGAAAGCGCTGGGCACCAGCTCCACCGCCGATCTGATAGGCGGTATCATTTTCGCAGGAGTACTGCAGTATATCATGGTTTTCGCCTATCTCGAGTGGCAGAAGCGCCGTTATGAGATCAAAGGCCTTGGCTTTGTCACCGATGAATATGTTGAGGCAGAAATGAATAAGAGCATCGATAAGGCCATGCCCAACCCGTTTATTTCACTGCTGCCCCTGATCGTTATCATCGTGCTTTTCAATGTCGTCCATCTGGCCGTTGAAATCGCTCTTACTGTGGGAGTCCTCTCTGGCATTGTTCTTTTGTATCGCTATGGCGGCAACGCCTCCGCTTGGCTGCAGGTCTGCAACAAGGGCGCAAATAATTCTGCGACGGTTATCCTGAATACTGCCATGGTGGTCGGTTTTGCCGGCGTTATGAAAACTACCACCGCTTTTAGCACACTGGTTTCCAACCTTGGAAACATGTCGATGAGTCCGCTGGTTTATGTGGCGATCACTTCCGCACTGTGCGCGGCGGCAGCGGCTTCAGCTTCTGGGGGTATGGGCGTCGCGCTCGAGGCATTTAAAGAAACCTATCTTTCGTTTGGTATTTCGCCTGAGATTATTCACCGAATTGCAGTCATTGCAGGCGGCACTTTTGATTCTCTTCCGCATACCGGAGGGCAGATCACTTTGCTGAATATCTGCCGGCAATCTCACAAGGATGCCTATCTGCATATGTTTGTGACCGAATGCATCATTCCGCTGATTGTTGTTACAGCTCTGATCATTTGGCACAGTCTCGGTTTCTAAGTGATCAATTGTGATACATTTGATGAGAGGAAACGATAATGATTGAAATTTTAAAAGGTGCCTATGACTTACATGTGCACTCGGCGCCTGACGTCGTGAAAAGGAGATTCAGCGATATCGAGCTGGCGCATCGCTTTGTGGCAGCGGGTATGAAAGGCTATGCCATCAAGTCTCATCAGTCCTCGACGGCTGGCCGCGCCGCATTGATCCGGGAGATGGTTCCCGAATGTAACGCCGTGGGCACCATCACGCTGAACAATGCGGTCGGCGGACTTAATCCCATGGCCGTGGAAATGGCTGCAAGGATGGGAGCAAAAATTGTTTGGTTCCCCACTGTCGATTCGTGGAATGAATACGATTTTCTCAACCGGAACACCGATATCCCTCAACCCTATGGAGCGGTAGCCGACAGCAAAACCCTTAAACGGGAGCGTATCTCTATTCTGGAGGATGGCCGGCTTAAGCCGGTGGTATTTGATCTGCTGGATGTCATCAAAGCGCACAATCTGGTGCTGGCCACCGGCCATCTTTCGACGAAGGAATCGCAGCAGCTCATTCGCGAGGCCGCTCGCATAGGGGTGCAAAAAATGGTTGTAACCCATGGCGACTATCCCGCTACCTCCATGCCGCTGGAAATCCAGCGGGAATGTGTGGCGTGCGGTGCCTTCATCGAGCATAATTATCTGCAGATTTCAACTGGCGAATCCAATTGGGAGACAGCCATCAGCCAGATTCGTCAGATTGGCGCAAAGCACACGTTGATCTGCAGTGACGGCGGCCAGACAACCTCGATCCCGCCGGATGAAGCGATTGAGACTTATTGCTCCAAACTTTTGGAAAACGGCTTCTCAGAAAGCGACGTGCGTGATATATTTGTTTCAAACCCTCGCTTGCTGGTGGAATAATTTGATCAAAGGAGACTCTTATGGCACATCTGGATGAAAATGCGGAAGCCTATTATGTTGGTTTGATGAACGCTTCGGGATACCGGAACAAGGACCTCAAAAAGCCGATCATCGGCGTTGTGAATTCATGGAACGACGTCAATCCCGGACATAAGCCGCTGCGTGAGCTGGCGCAGTACGTCAAGGAAGGGATTTGGGCGGCCGGAGGAGCCCCGGCGGAATTTTGCGTCCCGGCTCCCTGCGACGGAGTGGCACAGCTGCGGGGGATGCAGTACATCCTTCCCGCGCGGGATTTAATCGCGGCTTCCATTGAATCCATGAGTGGGGCGCATCATTTTGACGGGCTGGTCTTTCTCTGCGCCTGCGATAAGATTGTTCCGGCCATGCTGATGGCAGCCGCATCGATTGATCTGCCCAGCATTTTTCTGACCCCCGGGTCCATGCTCCCTTATGAGGAGAACGGCCAAACCTTCGTAACCCCCGATCTGAAAGAATCCATCGGCGGCTGGAGAGCGGGCCGGATCGATGAAAAAACCTTCGACCGTTACCGTCAAAACATCTGTTTTTCCTGCGGAACCTGTTCCATGTACGGCACCGCCAATACGATGGCCGTTTTTGCCGAAGCGATCGGACTTTGCCCCTTTGGATCGGCCACAATGCCGTTCTGTGCGTCCGCAAAGTATAAACAGGCACGCGACGTGGGAGAGCGGATCGTTGAGTTGGTTCAGGAAGGGCAGAACGCCCGGCGGTTCATGAGCCGCGAAGCCCTGGAAAACGGAATCCGGCATGTTTCGGCTACCGGCGGCTCAAGTAATTTCGCACTGCATATTATGGCGATCGCCAAAGCCGCTGAAATTCCCCTGACTCTGCGGGAGTTCGACCGAATTCAGGCAGAGGTGCCGCTGATCGCCAGATTCAAGCCTTCTTCGCGCTACAATATGCTTGATTATGGCAGGGCGGGCGGAGCGCTGGCAAGCCTCAAAGCCATTGAGCCTCTTCTTCATACGGAGGTTCCCACCGTTTCGGGCCTTACGCTGGGAGAACTGCTGGAAAGGTATTCCGGTTCGTCTGATTCCGAAATCATTCACTCGATCGATGCTCCGATTCAGCCGGAAGGATGCTTCTCGGTACTTTACGGCAATCTGGCTCCGGAGGGCGCGGTCGTGAAGAAAAGCGGTGTGGATCCGGCCATGTATGTCCATCAGGGCCCCGCCGTTGTCTTCGACTCGGAGGAAGAGGTCATGGACCGGATGATGAACAGTGAAATCAAGCCCGGCTCCGTTTTGGTGATCCGCTACGAAGGCCCGAAGGGCGGCCCCGGAATGCGTGAGCTGTCGATTCCTGCGGCAATGCTGGTGGGAATGGGTCTGCATAAGTCGGTGGCAATGATTACAGACGGGCGCTTCTCCGGCGCTTCCCGCGGACCCTGCGTCGGACATATTTCCCCGGAAGCATGGGAAGGCGGTCCGCTTGCCCTTGTCCAAAACGGGGATATCATTACCATCGATCTGAATCGACACCTGCTTCAGCTCGAGGTGCCGGATGAAGAACTTGAACGCCGCCGTGCCGCGTTTCAGCGGCCTGATCATCCGGCTCCCGGAATCCTGCGCGCTTACCGCCGGGCGGTCTCCGGTGCCGAGGAAGGAGCGGTATGGCTGTTTTGATTCGCCCGATATCGTTCCGAGAGCAACGGTTTCGACGTAGACGCGTAAACTTCAGGATTGCTCTGACGTTGCCGCGCTGAGCCTTATCCTCCAGTCGGGCAAAATCATTGTACTGCCGCAGGATCAAAGTCCTGCGGCAGTTTTTGTATGTCGAAAACCACTCGCTAGGCGAGTGGTTCCAAAAAGCCTGAGACGATGAACAGAAACGAAGCAGAGGGCAAAGGATACGGATTGCCACACAAATACAGAGGCAGGTAGTGTCAAGATTTATGCGCAAAATGGTTTGCAGTCTCTGAAGCAATAGAGTTATCCGGCAATGGAGGCATCGTCAACGACGGTCTCCAGATGCTTCATGTTCATATACTTTTTGTTTCCCCATTGCGTGCAAGCAACATGGCGAAGCCGAGCGCAGACCAACATGAGGGCCGCGTTGCCGTCGGGGAAACAACCGACAACTCTTATGCGGCGGCGGATTTCCCGGTTCAGCCGTTCAATCACATTATTAGTACGAATCCGCGTCCAATGCTCAGATGGGAAATC
>Ga0129314_1000798_pt1 | contig 28155 bp, 22 predicted proteins | sample O1111metagenome_FD_94431 | JGI IMG/M metagenome (GOLD analysis project Ga0129314, IMG submission 94431) | Orangutan individual fecal microbial communities from fecal samples from Wisconsin, USA - O1111 metagenome | ecosystem: Host-associated > Mammals > Digestive system > Large intestine > Fecal... | reverse complement strand
TTCAGCACAACGGGACTGTCAACGGGTATCACAAGCTCGCTCTCCGTTCCGTCAAAGCTGATACTTATCGTGACAATGTACGTCGGCAGACTCGGTCCGCTCACCATAGCCACACTGTGGAGCGCAAAGAAGCCGAGTCCCGTTTCCCGCCCCGAAGGAGATATTCCGATAGGATGAATGGAGGTCATGTATGAAGAAAAATCAAAAGAAAAACAGCGGCGAGCTTTACGCGGTCATAGGGCTTGGCAGGTTCGGCATGGCTCTTGCGCGTGAGCTTGCGGCAAAGGGAAAAAGCCTTCTCGTAATAGACTACGACAGAGAAAAAATAAACGAGGCTCTCGAATTCACCGATAACGCGTTCATTGTAGGCTCGCTCACCGTCGACGCGCTTGAAGAAACGGGAATCGGAGAAGCTGACGTTGCGGTAGTCTGCATAGGAGAGAAGATTGATATAAGCATTCTCGCGACACTGAACCTGATGAAGCTCGGCGTAAAGCGCGTCATCTCGAAGGCTATGAGCGAGGAGCAGGGTGAAGTATTAAAATTGCTCGGCGCGGAGGTCGTTTATCCCGAGCATGACATGGCGCTGAGACTTGCTTCAAAGCTCGTGTCTCCGCATATACTTGAGTACATCAGCCTGAGCAGCTCGATTGACATAATGGAGATACGCATGACGCCGATAATAGACGGGGTAACCATCATAGACTCGGGATTGCGCGCAAAATTCGGACTTAACGTAATTGCACTGCGCCACGGGGAAGAGATGACAACCGACATACGCCCGACGACCAAGCTCATTGCGGGAGATACTATTACGGTAATCGGCAAAAAAGAAAACATAGCGAAGCTCGAGGAATATCTCGGCTCGTAAAACGGAGGTGCGGCTGTGAAAATAAGAAAGCTCTTTGATTTACCCCCACAGGAAGGAAATCCACGCAACAGCGAAGGCTCGTTTCTCAGACTGAAGGACGGCAGGATAGTTTTCGCGTACTCACGATACAGCGGAACAAGTTCTGACGACGGAGCGTACTGTGAGATAGCGGCTATGTATTCGAGCGATAACGGAGAGACGTTCTCCGAGCCGAAGATTCTCGTCAGACCCGACAAAAGCCGCGGCGAGACGAACTGCATGAGCGTGTCCCTGCTTGAGCTGCCGAACGGAGACGCGGGACTTTTCTACCTCGTGAAGCACACCGGAATGTGGTCGGAGATGATACTCAGGCGGAGCGGCGACGGCTTTGACACCCTCGGAGAAGAGATACGCTGTGCGCCGGAGAAATACCGCGACTATTATGTGGTGAACAACGACAGGATTCTGCGCACGGAAAACGATACGCTCATCCTGCCGGCAGCTCTGCACCGTTCGGCAATGAACAACTACGGCTTCGGCGAGAGCGTTGACTCACGTGCGATAGCGGAGTTTTTCGCTTCCTACGACGGAGGCTTTACGTGGAAGAGGGTTTCGGACTCACTCTCAATCCCTGCGGCGTATTCGGGAGCGGGACTTCAGGAGCCGGGAGTCGTTGAGCTTGGCGGCGGCGTGCTGTACTCGTATTTCCGAACCGACCTCGGCAGGCACTACGAAAGCGTGTCCATTGACGGCGGAAGAAACTGGTTCACCCCTCAGCCGTCGAAGTTTACCGCTCCCTGCTCCCCGCTGTCGATAAAGAAAAATCCGTACACGGGAGAGTATTTCGCGGTGTGGAATCCCATTTCCCCGTCCGTTACCGCCGAGAGGAACTGGAGTTTTCAGCGCACTCCGCTTGTTATCGCAAGGTCGAAAAACGGCGTTGACTTCTCCTACCCCGAGATAATAGAAAACGCCGAAAACGCGGGCTACTGCTATCCTGCGCTGTATTTCCTCTCGGAGAGGGAAGCTATAATGTCCTACTGCGCGGGGGAGAGCTTCAATGGAGACGTCTCCTGCCTTGTGCGCACAAGAATAATAAAGCTGGAGCTTTGACATCGGCAAGAAAATAATGTGAAAAGCGGAAAAATATTTATTGACAGGGAACTTTCGTATGTCGAGCCGCGTCTAAACCACACCCTAGGAAGGTGTTTTATTAAATAAAATATCGGAAAACAAAATGAAGGAAGGATTTAATATGAAACGCAAATTTTTAAGCATAGTTTCGCTGTTTCTGGCAGTTATGATGATACTGCCGATGGGCGTGTTTGTCTCAGCAGCGGCAACTGACGGTATTCAGATTTATCATGGTACTGAATTGGTATCCGGTACTACAGTTACCTTGAAAGGTGAAAATGCATTCAACAGCGGTGAAACATATGAATTGACTGTAAAGAACGCAGCGGAAGGTGACGTGACATGGTATTCATTAGACCCTTCGGTTGCTTCTGTTGATAAGCGTAGCGGCGTTGTTACACTGCTTAAGACAGGAACTACCGAAGTTCGTGTTGAAGACTCTGCAAAGAATGAAGCTTCTGTTACATTCGATATTGAACTTAATGAATGCAACGGCATAAGAGTAGCTGATGACTACAAGAAAGAATATTACTCCGGTCAGACATTTGATGTTTCTTCTCTGACAGTATATGAAGTATATAAAGACGGCTCTGAAAAGAAGGTAACAAGCGGATATTCTGTTGAACCTTCCGGAAAGCTTACCGCTGCTGACAAATCAGTACGAGTAAACTATGGCGGAAAGTATTCCGACCCGCTTCCGATTACAGTTAAAGAAATAGCTGTAAGCGCAGTTAAGATTAAATATGTAAAGACTGAATTTACAGAAGGTGAAAAGCTTCCTGAAATTGAAGTTGAAGTTACATATAATGATACAAGCAAAGTTACAATAGTTGACGGATATGTTGTGTATGTAAATGACAACCCTGTCAGTTCCTCATACACATTTAAAGAAGGCGACAATTCAATAAAAGTTTCTTACAACGATGTACCTAGCGATCCTATCGGTATTAAAGTAACCAAGAAATCCACCGACCCCGTAACTGATAATTCCTTCAAAGCGGTTATGACTACTGCACCTACAAAAAAGGAATATCGTGTAGGTGACAAATTTGTCGAAAATGGTATGGGTATAAAAATATATCAAACCGTAAATGGCAAGGATGTCGATGTAAGTTCCAAAGTTGTTGATAAACCTTCATATCCTACTTACTATATTACTAATGATGACCTGAAGAACAAAACCTATATTACATTAAATATAAGCGTTCAAATTAAGCTCGATAACAATACAGCTACATACAGTATACCTCTCAAAGTAACGGGACTTACCATCAAGGAAGCGGCAGGGGAACTTGACGTTTACGAAATCACCGACGTTGAAATGGTAGAAAACAGCTACCCCGTAGGCTACAAGTTCAATCTCGATGATATCGACTATTTCTACTACAGGGAAAAAGGCAGAAATACAGAGTATAAAGTCTCCGGCTATGATATGCTCAACTCCTACAAAAACGACTTTGACCTCGAAGTTCTCACAAACAAGAACGACAAGCCCACAGTAAAGAGCAGCAGATATATGTACACTCTCGAGGAAGGCGACCTCTTCACCGACACCAAGAAAGATACACAGTACGCTTACCTCCGTCTCACTGTCGATAAGGAAACATACGACTTCACTGTCAAAGTAGGCGGCAGCGGCGTTTACTACTACTACGACAGCGACCTCATCGAAACCTACGACGACATCGACGAAGCTATCAAGTACACAATGGAACAGGACAAGAACCTGAAAGACTTTGACCTCGATAAGGTTAAGGATTCCAAGGATATCACACTCAAGCTCGGCGAAGACCAGAAGGTTTCCACAAAGACCGACTTTGAGCTTTGCCACAACGTAACAATCGACCTCGCGGGTCACAAGCTCGACTTCTACACCGATACAGTTGATATCACAAAGTCAAACAAGGAATACTCCCTCACCGTAACCAATACTTCCTCCACCTCCGCTAAGTTCACTTATGTTGACGAGGGAGTTGAAATCACTCTCGCAAAGGGCGACAAGATCGTATTCGAGTACGACAAAGATATCCCCGGCATCTACACAATCACTCTCGACATCGACACAAACGGTAAGGTAACAACAACTCCCGCCGCTGGTAAGAACGATACCGTAAAGGTAGGTCAGGGAAGCGACGTTAAGTTCACCATCACTCCTTCCACCGACTACGAGCTTGACACCATTAAGCTTGACACAAAGACTGTAGCCGAAAAGGATTACACAAAGTCCTCCACCGGCGTTGTTACATACACACTCAAGTCCGTAACAAAGTCTCAGAAGGTTACAGTAACGTTCAAGAAGTCCAACACCGCAAAGAACTGGAACAACCCCTTCACAGACGTTTCCGCAACAGACTCCTACTACAGCGCAGTTAAGTTCGTTTACGAAAACAACCTCTTCAAGGGTACTACAACCACAAAGTTCGGTCCCGATACTACCATGACGCGCGCTATGTTCGTTACAGTCCTCGGCAGACTTGCAGGCGTAGACGTTTCCAGATTCAAGACTTCCAGCTACTCCGACGTTCCGATTAACGCAACCACAACATGGTACGCTCCTTACGTTGAATGGGCAACACAGATGGGTCTTGTTGAAGGCTACGGCGATGGCACATTCGGTCCCGACAACAAGATTACTCATCAGCAGATGTACGTCCTGATGTACAAGTACTCCATTTTCGTTGAAAACAAGAAGACTAACATCTCCGGAACATCCATCAATGCCTCCGACGCTGAAGAAGTAGCGGATTGGGCAAAGGACGCTGTTAAGTACGCAAGCCAGCAGAACTTCCTCGTTAAGGTTGGCACATCCTCCAGAATCAACCCGACAGGCGAAGCTAAGAGAAGCGAACTTGCACAGCTCCTCGAAAAATACTGCGACGTTGTTCTCGATTGGAACAGCAGCAATAAGTAATCCTAATTAAATAAAATCTCCGCCGAGACGATTCCTATAATGGATATATCCCGGCGGATTTTTTTGCTTATTTGAAGAATTCCGTGTTGCCGATGACTACCGAGCCGTGCGAATATCCTGTGTCGTCACTCTCGCCGAATCCCCGCAGCTTTGGCTTTGTGTACCTGAATGATACCGCACCTCCGCTCGGGTCAGCTCCAATCAGTGCGGCGGAAACAGCGTCACGGCTTATCCTGAGAGAGGATGAATCATATTTCTCGCGGGACGAAAACTCTCCGACGGCTCGAAGGGACTGTATAACTCCGCCGACGTTGTCAGGATAGCGCGGGTCGTCAAGTCGGTGCAGAACCACGGCGCAGATTCCCGTCCGTTCCGCTAAGTTTGCTTCGGGATAACAGCGCGTCAGTTCATGCTCAAGAAGCTCTCTCTCGTAGCTCCTTATCCCATGGGCAGATACGGCAACGGAAAGAGCGGCGGCGCATACTACTCCGAGCAGAAGTGCAAATCGCAGTTTTTTCATGTCCTTCTCCTATATAAAATAATCTCTGAGAGTATTATTCCGCAAATCGGATAAAATATGTTTGACACAAAAAAAGAGACAGAGCAAATTTACCCTGTCTCATTTAATTTTTGCAAAATTACTTTATAATCTCGCCCCAGCATTCACTGAAAGCGCAGGCAGCATTGGCTTCGTCTGTGTCGATGTGCATAGCGGCGGAGAACTTAGGACTTACACGAACTACAACATCACCGAAAATAAGGCTTCTGTCAGCGGATGTAACCTTTACGGAAACGATCTGCTTGTCCTCAACGCCGGCAGCGGCAGCTTCTTCGGGAGTGAAGTGGATGTGACGCTTAGCTGCGATAACACCTTCGCTGATTTCAACTTCGCCGCAGGGACCAACGAGCTTACATGGAGCTGAGCCTGCGATGTCGCCGGATTCACGAACGGGAGCAGTTACGCCGAGAGTACGAGCGTCTGTAAGAGAAACTTCAACCTGAGTAGCGCTTCTTGCGGGACCGAGAATTGATACGCCGGGAATGGACTTCTTAGGACCGACAACGGTAACTCTTTCTTCGCACGCAAACTGACCGGGCTGGGAAAGATCCTTCTTCTTTGTGAGAGTTGCGCCTTCGCCGAAAAGAATCTTGATGTGTTCTTCGGTGAGATGAACGTGGCGCGCGCTTGTTTCAACTATAACCTTGGACATTTTTATGTACCTCCGAAATTATTTTTCTTCCTTGAATATTATAGCACTTGTGCCGCGCAATGTCAAGAAATATCACTTTTCTCCGAAAAAACCGAGATGTAAAAATTCATTCTTGACAAAATTAATGCGATGTGGTATTATAATAAAGTCGGCTGAAGTCGGCAAAGGTTAGCAGAAGCTGCCGTTTATTTGCAATATTTTCTTGAAATGATATCATGAAGGTGTCTGTTTTTCCGCGGAGGAAAGCGATATCTTTTTTCTTTTAACTGAGGTGTAAAAATGAACGCAGCAAAAACAAGATCAAGCTTATTTATAAGAAAACTCACGTATTCCGCGCTTTGTCTGGCTCTCGCGATAGTGCTCCCGTTTCTGACCGGACAGATTCCGCAGATCGGCTCAATGCTCTGCCCCATGCACATTCCGGCGTTTCTCTGCGGATTCCTCTGCGGATGGCAGTACGGTGCGGTCGTTGGATTTGTTTCCCCGCTTCTCAGAATGCTCATGTTCGGTATGCCTCCGGTTTATGTCGCTATAGCTATGGCGTTTGAGCTTGCGGTTTACGGCGCTATCTCCGGACTTCTCTACCGTGCATTCCCGAAGAAAGTTACAAGCATCTACCTCTCGCTCCTTACCGCTATGATAGCCGGCAGACTTGTCTGGGGTGCGGTCAAGTTCGTTATGGCAGGCATTCAGCATACGGAATTCTCATTCGCACTCTTCCTCAGCGGAGCTGTTACAACTGCTATCCCCGGTATCATTCTCCAGATAGTGCTCATCCCCGTGCTTGTCATGGTTGCGGAGAAGGCAAAGCTCGTACTTGAATAAATACTCGTTTTATAAGGCATAAATATGGAAAAAACGAAGGATATATTGCTCTCTCTGTATAAAAAATACCCCTTATCCGAGATTCAGGATTTTTATAAGGCGGTGTACCAAAGCGTGTGCGGATGCGGTCATCTTGTGGGAGACTCATCTGCCGCCGCGGACTACATAAGCCGTGAAAGCTCATCTGCGACGGTCGACGACATCGAAAGTCTCGGCAAATACTCGCGCGTGTATCTCGGTCAGATAAAGGACGGACTCTCACCACTTACCCTTGCGAAGCTGTTTTCTCTCTCGGCTGTGGTCGAAGATAAGGCTGACACATCGGTCGAGATGGACGAAAAGCTGTCCCTGCTCATGGACATGATAAGGCTCGGCGAGATAGAACTCGACTATATCGGGAGCGGGAGCTATGTCAGCCGCATGAGGGAGAGCGGATATCCTGCGTGCCACCATTCCGAGAAGTACCGCGAATTGTATTCCCCCGCGTACAGGCTTCTGAAAACGAAATACGCAAAGTTTATCCCCGCGTTTTGGCTGATAGACCGGCTCATGGCGGAAAAAGACCGCGTTATTGTTGCAGTTGACGGAACGAGCGCGGGCGGAAAGACGACGTTTTCTTCACTTCTCGCCGAGGTTTACGATTGCAACGTGTTCCATATGGACGACTTCTTCCTCAGAGAAGAGCAGCGCACTTCCGAAAGATATGCGGAAGCCGGCGGAAACGTTGACAGGGAGAGATTCCTTGACGAGGTTCTGCTGCCGCTTAGCGAAGGACTTGACGTGAACTACAGAAAATTCGACTGTAAGACATTTACCGTGCTTTCGGGTGAGACAATTCCCGCGAAGAAGCTGTCGATAGTCGAGGGAGCTTACAGTATGCATCCGTCTCTTGCGGGATACTACGACGCATCGGTTTTCGTCTGCTCATCCCCCGAGATTCAGCGCGAGAGAATCATAAAACGCAACGGAGACATGGCGGAAAGGTTCTTTAACGAATGGATTCCGCTCGAGAACAGGTACTTTGAAGCCTTCGACATCCGTGAAAAATGCAATTTGGTGATTGAAACAGAATAAGAATGCGTCTCTTGTCCGATATTTTACGCGGATGAGGGGCGTTTTTTGCGTTTTGTATTGACTTTTTCCCTTCGGTAGTGTATTGTATCTTTGAATAAGCCGAATCTGAAATACTAGGAAGCCTCTGATTTAAGGTTATTTTTGCGACAAAAGTCCCTATAACTTAGCCTTTTATCGCAAAAATCCGAATTGTTCAGAGTATCCTAGGAAGCCTCTGATTTAAGGTTGTTATTCAGAGTATCCTTAGAGAGGTCGAAAATGAACAACTACATTGGAATTGATATAGGCGGGACAAAATGCGCATTAGTCCTCGGAGACAGCACGGGAAAGGTCATAGACAAGGTGAGATTCCCGACGACAGACGTGCATGAGACTATAATAAAAATTCTTGACACGTCGGAGGAGATAAAATGCCGCTCTGCTATTCCGATAAAGGCTGTCGGAATAAGCTGCGGAGGACCTCTTGACCCGGTGAAGGGAATAATCCAGTCTCCGCCGAACCTGCCCGGATGGGACAACATTGAGATAACGCGCATGGTGACGGACAGGCTCGGTGTACCTGCGTATCTCTGCAACGACGCAAACGCCTGCGCTCTCGCCGAGTGGAAGTTCGGTGCGGGAAAAGGCACGAAGAACATGGTGTTCCTCACGTTCGGTACGGGAATGGGCGCGGGAATTATAATAAACGGAAAGATATACAACGGTGCTAACGGAAACGCCGGAGAAGTCGGACACATGAGATTGTCTGCGCACGGTCCCGTAGGCTACGGCAAGGAAGGCTCATTTGAGGGATTCGCAAGCGGCGGAGGTATTGCCATGTTCGCAAAAACCGCGGCTATTGAAAAATTACAGCAGGGAAAAACGTGTGCGTACTGTAAATCCTACGATGAGCTTGAAGCTGTCACTGCGAAAACTGTAGCTGACGCGGCGTATTCGGGAGACGAGACTGCGACCGAGGTGTACAAAACCTGTGCGGGAATGCTCGGAATGGGGCTGTCGTTCATTGTAGATATGCTGAACCCCGAGATGATAGTGATAGGCAGTATTTATCAGCGTTCGTCGGACTTGATTGAGCAGTACATGGATGACGTAATGCGCCGCGAATGCCTGCCTTTGTCGTACAGTGCGGTGAGGGTAGTTCCTGCGCTTCTTGGGAATGAGATAGGAGACATAGCGGCTTTGACTTTGGCAATGGAAGGGGGAGAAAACTGATGGAAACACTGAACGAGCTTGTGGGACGATATCCCGCACTGAAAAACTGCTCCGACGACATTGAGCGTGCGAGAGAGATACTTATCGAGATTTTTGAGGGCGGAAATAAGCTCATGATCTGCGGAAACGGCGGAAGCGCGGCGGACTCGGACCATATTGTAGGGGAGCTGTCTAAGGGATTTTTAAAAAAGCGTCCCGTTCCCGAGAGAGACCGCGAAAAGCTGAAAGAATTATACCCCGACGAGTGGGAGAAGCTCGCTGACGGACTGCAATGCGGACTTCCCGCCGTGTCGCTGCATTCACAATCCGCACTGCTGACCGCTTTTGTGAACGACGTGGAGCCGGATATGATGTACGCTCAGGAGCTTTACGCACTCGGCAAAAACGGAGACGCGCTCATTGCGATATCAACCTCGGGTAACTCAAAGAACGTAGTGAACGCTGCAAAGCTCGCACGGATAATGGGGATAAAAATTATCGCGTTGACTGGTGAGAGAGAATCCGCGCTGTTCTCCCTTGCCGACGTGTGCGTTCGTGTGGGAGAGCATGAGACTTACCGCGTACAGGAGCTTCATCTGCCGGTGTACCACTATCTCTGCGCCGCCGTCGAGGACAGATTCTACACGGAATAGTGATTTGCACTAAAAATCAAAGAAAGTTAACAAAATCTTGCTTTCTTTTCATCCTTGACTAAAGCTCCGCCGCATGGTATAATGGAGAAAAAGAAAGAATGTAAAGGATAATTTTGATGTTGTTTTTGTCTCACACGAATAAAAAAATCTATTTTCCCGACTGACGTGATGTTTTGCGCATTGCACAGGTCGGGATTTTTTAAAAGGTATAAAATGTGGCAAAAACGGCGATAATTAAGGTAAAACCAAGGAGGAGAGCTATGAAACAGGAAATCTTCAAAATACTCACGAATCAGCCGCTTACAAAAGACGTGTACCGCATGACTCTTACGGGAGACACCTGCGGAATCCGTCCCGGACAGTTCGTTAATATAAAGCTCGACGGCTTATATCTCCGCAGACCTATTTCGGTTTGCGACTGCGTAGGCTGCGTACTCACTCTTATTTACAAGGTTGTCGGAAAAGGTACGGAGCTTATGTCAAAAATGACGCAGTGCGATGAGCTTGACGTGCTGACCGGACTCGGAAACGGCTATGACCTGACAAAAAGCGGCGAAACTCCCCTTCTCATCGGAGGCGGCGTAGGAGTTCCCCCTCTCTATATGCTTTGCAGAAAGCTCGTAGAGGAAGGCAAGCACCCGACGGTAGTTCTCGGCTTTAACAAGGCAGAGGAAGTGTTCTATCCGAATGAATTTGCTGCCCTCGGAGCGGAAGTCAAGGTTGCGACTGTCGACGGCTCTGTTGGAGTGAAGGGATTTGTCACCGACGCCATTGCAGCTCTCGCCGACGAAGGAAAGAAATTTTCTTACTTCTACACCTGCGGACCCGAGCCGATGCTGAAGGCTGTCTACAATTCACCGGTACTTGACGGAGTGGAGGGAGAATTCAGCTTTGAAGAAAGGATGGGCTGCGGATTCGGCGCGTGCATGGGATGTTCGTGCAAAACCGTCACGGGATACAAGCGTATCTGCAAGGACGGTCCGGTGCTCGAAAAGAAAGAGATACTGTGGAAGTGAGGTAGTATATGGCAGACATCAAAACAAAACTTTGCGGAATAGAGCTTGACAATCCCGTTATCGCCGCGAGCGGTTCTTTCGGCTACGGCAAGGAGTTTGAGGAGTTTTACGATATAAACCGACTCGGCGCGTTCTCATTCAAGGGAACTACGTTTGAGGCGCGATTCGGCAACAACACTCCCAGAATTGCGGAATGCGACTCGGGAATGCTCATCTCAATCGGCTTGCAGAATCCCGGAGTACACGCCGTCGCCGAGAAGGAGCTTCCGAGACTGAAGGAGAGCTATCACAAAAAGGTTCTCGCCAACGTCTGCGGATTCACACCCGAGGAATACAGAGACATAATCGAGGTTCTTGAAAGCTGTGCGGCGCGCGATGTTATAGGCTGGTACGAGGTGAACATAAGCTGTCCAAACGTGAGCGAAGGCGGCTCTTGCATAGGTACGTCGGCTGCGCTGTCGGAGAGCCTTGTAAAGATGCTCCGCGCAATGACGAAAAAGCCGCTTATCATGAAGCTGACGCCGAACGTTACCGATGTAGCCGAGGTCGCAAAAGCCTGTGAAGCCGGAGGTGCTGACGGAATATCGCTCATCAATACCCTGTACGGCATGGTGATAGATTTAAAGAAAAAGAAGCCTGTGCTTGCGAACAAAATGGGCGGATACTGCGGAACTGCGGCATTCCCGATAGCACTGCGCATGGTATATCAGGTGTACGACGCCGTAAAAATCCCCGTTGTCGGAATAGGCGGAGTTTCCACACCCGAGCACGTTATCCAGATGATGCTTGCAGGAGCGTCGGCTGTCGAAGTGGGCGCGGCAAATCTCACCGACCCTTACACCTGCCCGAAGATAATAGACGCGCTGCCCGAGACTATGGACAAATACGGAATAAAGTCGCTTAGCGAAATAATCGGCGCGGCTCACTGAAAATGATATAAATAAACCGCTGACCCTCACTTAAACTGAGTGTGAAGATCAGCGGTTTTTGTTATGTTATCTTATGTGAACAGTTACGATTTCCTTGGGCTTTGCGATGTACTCTACTCTGCCGGAGTCAACGGTAAGCTCCTCGTAAACCTCATTTTCAAGAAGAGACACGGACTGTGCTTTCTTTATGCCGAACAGTGGGCATTCGAGTGAGAACTTGCGCTCGCTTGAGGTGGAGTTGTACGCTCTGACTACGATTCCGCCCTTTACGGATTCCTTGACTGCGGTGACGACGACTGCGTTTCCCGCGGATTCGAGCTTTATTATTGACGCGCTCTGAGGCAGCTTCTTTGACGCGTTCTTGACGGGACGGTAGAAGAGGTCGGGCATTCCGGGTCCCTGTACGAACGGTCTTCCTCCGATGAATTTGTTTGGATCGCGGCTTCTCGATGCGGAGTAAACGGGGGAGAGGAACTGCATTGCCTTTGCCGCAAGCTCAGCTTTGACGTGGTCTCCTTCGTATGGCATAACGGCGAAATGCGCGGTGTTCTTTCCGATGCACTGTCCGCCGGGAGTTACCCAAAGCTGCGTCATGGTGTTTCTCTCTTCCCAGTCTCCTGTGATTCTACCGACAGAACGGAGAACTGTGAGCGCGATAGTGTCGTTTTCGTCGGTCATCTGCTCGTATTCGTAAAGTCCCTCATGGAACAGCGCGATACCGTGACCGTCTCCCTCGACTGCTGCGAAATCGCTTGACGGATGGTCGCTGTCGTAGGGGTATATGCTGACTTTGCTTCTCTCAAGCACATCGTAGGGTTGTGACGCGAAGTTTGAGTCGGCTTTGATTCCCGTGGGAACGAGTGCGCGGAGTCTGTGGTTTTCGAGCGCGTTGTCTATTTCAAGCCGAACGTCAAGCATTTCCGCGCATTTTGCGAGTGTGAGCGTCATAATAATGCCAATCTCGCCCGATGCTTCCTCGCGGTCCGCTTTTATGGTGAGCTTTATCGTGCGCTTCTGTATCAGCTCGTTGTTCTCGACTGCTGTTATCTCCGCTTTCGTGCCGTAGGTGGTAATATCTCCTGTCGGATTTCCGTGGACGTAGTTGTAGAGTGTTCCGCGGTCGGCAGTGTCTTCAAACGCAAGCAGATTCTTGTATTCTCTTCCGCTTCTCTTGTCCGTGACGTCAGCCGTTCCGTCGGAGTTTATTTTTACGCGGAGATTTTCGTTTTCCATAACGTCAGCCGCGCAGTCCGAGATTCCGGCTTCAACAGCGGGTTTGTCCGATACCTTAACGCTGAGAGTGCGGTAGGAATATCCCTCGATAACGCCCGCGTCAACTACAATTGTGTATCTCGCAACTCTGCTCTCACCGGGGAGATTTATCGGGCTGAGTATTCTTCTACCGACGTCGGGTTCGCACTTCTCGTATACGAAGGGAACAGCATTGCCGTTTTCGTCGTACAGCTCGATGCCGCCGCGGTCCTCTTCCTTCATCACGTCGACTACAGCGCGAACGGGTGCGTCCGATGCTCTGTCTGTGGCGTTAAGAAGGATTATCTTGTACTCACCGTCGACTTTGAGCGGCTCGAGATGGGAGCTTAGCTCGTCCATGGCGCGTGAGAAGAGATCGGTGGTGTTCTCGTGAATGCGGTCGAAGCGATCCATCATGTGCTCGTGTACCGCGTCAACGGAACAGCCGCAGATTGAGTCGTGAGGATGATTTTCGATGAGCAGCTTCCAGAGGTAGTGGAGATAGTCGTGAGGGTAATCCTTTATTCCTGCGGCGCTCAAAAGTGTGCAGAGGGGTTCAAGCTCCCTTTCAAGCTCGACCTGTGAACGCGCGTTAGCCTGCTTTAAGTAAGTGCGTGAGGAGAGAGTGCCGGTCAGTACGTTAGCCGCGCCGTTGTCTCTGAATTCACCGCGGAAGGTTTTCAGCTCGATGCCGTTTTCCTCGACTTCGCGGCGCAGTCTCTGCATGAATTCGGGGAGAGTGTCCTGGAATATCTCTTCGTCCTCGTCGAGCATGGGTCTAACCTTGTCAATTATCTCGGTGAGGTCTTCCTGTGCTTCAAGGTGGTCAACGCCGTTCATGAGGAGGTAGTTTCCCGTAGCGCAGTTTGCGGCAGTGCAGTTTCTTCCGCAGTTTCTGACGAGATTCAGCGCGCCTTCGGGATCGGGAGAAAGTCTCTGCGCGTTGTTGTACCAGAATCTCATGTGTTCGCAGAGAACCTTTGAGCCGTCCTCGGTCTCCCAGAAGAATTCGGTGGTTCCGCGGTCAAAGCCTCTTCCGAATACACAGTCGCGAAGTCCGGCTTTGTACAGTATCTGCGGGAGCTGTGAGATAAGTCCGAACTGGTCGGCGGCGTATCCTATGGGCATGGAAGCGCCGAATTCGCCCGCCATTTCCGTACCTATCATGAGGTTGCGCACTGTTGCTTCTCCGTCGGTGAGGTGGAAGTCGTTCTGCACGTACCACGGACCCACGAGGATTCTGCCGTGACGAATGTGGTCTTCAAGCTCGCGTTTTTTAGACGGACGGATGGCAAGATAGTCTTCAAGAACTATGGTCTGCGCGTCGAGGTGGAAACGGTATTCCTTGTCTTCCTTCAGTATGTCGAGCAGATTGTCGATGAGGTCTACCAGACGCATACGGAAGTTTTCAAACGGGAGATACCATTCTCTGTCCCAGTGGGTGTGTGATATAAGGCAATATCTTTTCTTCATGTGGTATGCACTCCTGTGTATTTTGTTATCACTTCACATTATACATGATTCATACGGTGTTAATCAAGAGCGAAAAGTGTGAAGTTGAAACTATTTTTTAATCGGCAGAGTCAAGCGCGTCGGTGGTCTTTTTCATCCTGCCGTGACCTGCGAGGGAGATGAGAAGTCCCACGAGAGCGCATCCGACGAAGAGCATGAACACCTTGACCCATCCCGCACCCTCCGATACCGCACCGACAGCTATGTTTGAAACAGCGGCGGCAGCGTAGGAGAAGCAGTCGAGCATTCCCGATACGGAAGACGCAAGACCGACCTTTCCGTAGTGCAGGGGGATGAACGTGAGAAGCATTGTGTTAGCTCCGAACATTGCGGCGCTCGACACGGCGAAAAGAATAGTGATGAACACGGCGGTGACTATGCCTAAAGCTCCCACTTCTTCTCCCGCGGATTTTGCCGGAGTGAACGAGATGAAAGCCGTAACTATGACAAGGCAGAGGGCGGAGAGCGCAAACATAACCCCGCAGCAGCTAAGCTCATCGAGCTTAAATTTTCTGAAGACGAACCGCGCACCGTACGCACCGCTTATGTTGATTATCGGCAGGAGGGAGCATATGAGGGACACCGCGGATACATCGGGGATGAACCTGTCGTTGAGCACGGTCGGAATCCACAAGTCAAGTCCGTCCTTGAGAATGCCGTTGAACACGATTGCAAGCGCGGTGAAGAGTATGCCAATGCTGAATACTTTAAGAAAAGGCAGCTTCTCGGATTTGTTTACCGTTGTTTTCTCGGGTACTTTCGCGTATTCTTTCAGGGATGTGAAGCAGAGGAACACCATGGCAGAGGCGGCGCAGAGTATTATACCGCACACGATAAACGCGCATCTCCACGTGGACACCTTCATGCACAGCGCGCAGACCATGTAGCAGATGACGGTTCCGAGCGGGATGGCGGTTGTGAGATGTACCCCGGCGGCAAGGCTTATCTCATGGGTAGTCCAGAGAGAGACCGCGCGGACAATCGGCGACCACAGCATTGAACAGGCGAATCCGCACACCGCCCAGAACACGCAGAAGAGTATGCCGACGGAGTTCAGCCCCATGAGGATATTCATAATTCCCGCAACCATAAGTCCGGTGCATATCATGACTTTCGGGTGTAATTTGTCTCCGAGACAGCCGTTTATGAGCTGACCGCAGGCGTAGAATATGAGAAAGCAGGTTCCGACAGTGCCGCCGAGAGCAGGGGAGATAACTCCGTCCTCTGTCATGGCGGGCAGGCACACGGATAGATTTTTTCTGCCGACATAGACGGAGGTGTACGCGAGAATGCAGAATAAAACGACGAGCCACGATTTTTTCTCGACTTCCGTCATTTTTCGTGAGTTTTTCATGGGCATGACCTTCTTTTTACAAAATCAATGGTATTATATCGCAAAAAACGGCGGAATACAATATCTAACAAAAAAACAAGCGACACTTTTCGGCATCACTTGTTTGAATTCTTATTTTTTTGCCCATGTAGATGGAGCGAACGTCAGAAGAAGCGGATAAAGCTCCAGTCTGCCGAGAAGCATCGCCGCGGAGAGAACCAGCTTTGAAAAGTCCGAATAACCCGCGAAGGACGCCATGGGACCGACTCCGGCAAATCCCGGTCCGATGTTATTGTAGCAAGCCGTGACCGCCGTGACATTCGTCTCAAAATCGAGCGGTTCAAGGCAGAGCAGGAACAAAAGCAGTGCGAACACGATGAAATACATTGCGAAATACGAGAGAACTCCATGCTCGGCTTCGCTGTCGACTGTTTTGCCCTCGAATTTCAGGGAAGACACGGAGCGCGGGTGCAGTATTCGCCTCAGCTCGCGTCTGGCTGACTTGTACATGATAATCACACGAGAAACCTTTAGTCCGCCTGCCGTAGAGCCTGCGCATCCTCCGATGAACATGAGCAGGAACAACACGGTTTTCGACAGCTGCGGCCAGAGGTCAAAGTCAACCGAGGAAAATCCCGTTGTCGTGATTATCGACGAGACTTGGAACACGGCGTCGGTGACAGCACTTCCCACAGAGGCGGAGGTTTTTAATATGTTCGCGGTGATTATGCCGGACGAGACTAAAACGATACCGAGAAATACGTGAAGCTCCTCGCTTTTCAGTGCCTGAGAGAACTTTTTTATCAGAATGAAGTAGTAGATGTTGAAGTTTACGCCGAAGATGAGCATGAATACCGCCACTACCCACTTGATGTACGTGGAATACGACGCGAGACTGTCCCCCTTGAGACCGAATCCACCCGTTCCCGCAGTTCCGAAAGCATGAAGCAAAGCCTCAAACAGACTCATGCCGCCGAACAGCAGGAAAATCACCTCGACAATTGTCAGCGCTATATAGATGAGATACAGTATCTTTGCGGTTTCGCGAACCTTCGGCACGATTTTGTCGACTTTAGGACCGGGCATTTCCGCGCGGATTATGTGTATCGAGCGACCCTCACCGTTCGGCATTATCGCCATCATGAGAACGAGAACTCCCATGCCGCCAATCCAGTGAGAGAAGCTGCGCCAGAAGAGTGAGCCGTGCGTGAGGGCTTCGACGTTTGTAAGAATTGACGCGCCCGTTGTGGTGAATCCGCTGACTATTTCAAAAAACGCGTCGACATATGAGGGAATATCCCCCGAGAGGACAAACGGAAGCGCGCCTATTGCCGAAAGCACCACCCATGCGAGAGCTACAGTGACAAGACCCTCGCGCGCGTATATTGTTCTGTCGGCTTTGCGCAGCAGAAAGGTCAAAGCAAAACCAACGACAGCAGCACCTGCCGCAACCGCAAAGTACGACAGCGCACAGGAATATTCCGCATAGATGAGAGCCGTCACACATGGAAGCAGGAGCAGGACGCTTTCGAGGAGCACGAGCTGTCCGATTGTATAAAAAATCATTTTACGATTCATAGCTAAACCCCGTTATCCTGCTCACAGCGCGATGTCGGTCAGGTCGTGGAGCTTCTTACCTGCGGCTATGACTATTACGCGGTCGCCCGAGAGAATCATATCGTTACCACCCGGAACTATAGTCCTGCGTGAGCGTATGATTCCGGCGATGATTATGTTCGGCTTGAGCGTGAGGTCTCTCAGCGGGACGTTTGTTACGACTGACGCGGAGTTTACGCTGAATTCCAGTGCCTCCGCCGCGCCGTCCATGAGGTTGTACATCGTCTCGACGTTGCTTCCGCGAGAGTTTTCAAGTGCGCGCGCATACTGGACAAGCACATCCGCAATGACGTTTTTAGGAGAAATCACGGAGTCAACTCCCAGCTTTTCGGCGAGGGAAGACAGCTCCGGTCGGTTCACCTTTGATATTACCTTCGGTACGCTTTGAGACTGGGCATAGATTGAAATGAGGATGTTCTGCTCGTCAAGTCCGGTGAGTGCGGCAAAAGCGTCCATTGAGCGAAGGCCTTCCTCAAGCAGCAACTCCTGTTCCGCGCCGTCTCCTTTGATTATCGTAGCGTCGGGGAGAAGCTGTGCAAGCTCTTCCGCCTTTTCGGGATTGTTTTCGATGATTTTTACGGTGTTTCCGCTTCCTTCAAGCATCTTCGCGAGATAGAATGCCGTTCTGCTTCCGCCGAGTATCATGACGCGTTTTGCGCTTTTCTGCATGAGACCCGTGCGGGCGAGGAAGTTTGTGATTTCGCTGTGTGAGGCGACGATACCGATTTTGTCGTTCGATTTCAGCACAAAGTTACCGTCGGGAATGTAAAACTCCTTATCGCGCTGAACCATGCAGACGAGCACGCGTGTCTTGAACTTTTCTGCAATCTCACGGAGCGCATATCCGTCAAGGGGCGAGTTTTCTCTCAGCTTTAATTCAACGACTTCAAATGCTCTGCGCGCGAATGCTTCAACCTTAGCCGCCGACGGGAGCTTTAATATGTCAAACAGCTCTCGTGCCGCCATAAGCTCGGGATTTATCGCCATGGACAAGCCAAGCTCGCGTTTCATGAAGTCAAGGGAAGCGTCGTTGTATTCGGGAGTACGTATTCTTGCGATAGTTGCGCCGGCTCCCATTCTCTTAGCGAGGAAGCACGAGAGCATATTCATCTCATCCGAGCCGGTAACTGCTATAAACAGCTCCGCTTCGGCAACTCCCGCGTCTTCAAGCGTTTCGCAGTCGGCGCAGTTTCCCACAACTCCCATAACGTCATGGATATTCGCGATTTCGGTGACGACGGATTGCTCCTTGTCGATAACAATAACGTCGTGACCTTCTTCCGACAGTTTTTCGATTATAGCGGAGCCAATCTTACCGCATCCGCAAACGATTATCTTCATTTAAATACAATATCCTGTTAATTTTATTATCGGAACTATTATACTACCGTCAAATACATTTGTCAATCGTTTTCGCCGAAGCACTTGACAATCAGATAAATATATGGCATAATAAAAGAAACAAATGTACGCGGAGCAACAAGAACAAAAATTTATATATTGCAACAAATAACGACAGGAGATGAAATACTGTGTGTGGAAGATATCAGGCTTGGCTGGATGACGACGAGCTGCTCGGAATAATTGAAAGAGAGAAAAAGGGAAGTGCGGAGAAGTATTTCCGTCGCGGAGAGGTGTTCCCGGGGGATGAGATACCGATAATCTACGGCTCATACGCGGCGGTGAGAGCACATCGGGCAATATGGGGATTTCCCGCACCTTCTTCAACGGATGATGCACAGCAGAACTTTGCCGGAACGCAGGTGAAAAGCGCAAAACGGCTGATAATCAACGCCCGTGCGGAGACTGCTATGTATAAACCCATGTTCAGGCAGTCGTTTGAAACGGGACGTGCGCTTGTTCTGGCGTCAGGCTACTACGAATGGTCGGGAAAGCAGAGGTGGCGATATTTTGACGAGCGCGGAGCGATACTCATGGCGGCGTTTGAGAGGGTGTTTGAAGACGAAAGACGGTACGTTATCCTGACGACACCTGCGATTGGAGCGCCGTCGAAGATTCACGACAGAATGCCCGTATTTGTCGACCGCGAGGAAATGAAGGACTGGCTGTACGATGAATCCTACGCAAAGGACGTGCTCACGCGGAAAAGAGTTTGTACTCTCACAGCGGAAGTATGTTGAAAAAAGAGCAGGGATTCATGACCGCCATCAGTTTGTTAGTTCTGTACTCTAACATTTGGTGGTGGAATGAATTCCTGCTTTTTATATTAATGTAAGCTGTTCTTCGTCCTGCTCCGTCTGAATTTGGCTGAGTGCGCTTGCGGGAATGTCACGCTCTGCGATTTTGTAGTCAATACCCGCTTTTCTTGCCTGTGCTATCTGCTGTCTCCGAGGAATACGGTAGGTTTTTCCGTCCTTTATGAAATTCGCGCCCGTCTGGTGGAACTGAAACGGGATATCGCTGTCCACGCACTGCTGTCTGAGGGAGAGAATCCATTCGTAATTGCACATTCGCGCGTCCTGTCCCGATTCTCCGCTTGCGTTCACTTCTTCCACTTTATCGGGATTCAGGTATGTGCGAATGTCGAGCGGGGTCAGCATGGGCGCGGCTACAATAGCTCTGTGGCAAATGGGAATCGAGAGGAAAATCGGAAGCCTGTAGTCCGCCATCTCCTGATTCTCGACGGTACAGCCGATTATGACGTTCTCGTACCCGCTGCCCCAGTCGGACGGAAGGCATTTTTCAAGTCGGTCGATTCGCTTTGTGAAAAAATAGAAGCAGCAGTCAGACCTCTGCCGAATCATGTCCCAGCAGTCTTCTCTCCACGGGTCGGCGTCGCTCAAGAGAAAATCCGAGGTGAAGCAGGTGAAAACTATCCTGCCGGACGGTATTTTCCATTTTCCGTCGCGCTTTTTGCGTATCGGGAGGTCAAAATCCGCGTTTTTTCGGCAGAGATATGACGCTTTTTCAGTCCCGTACATTGCGTCCTGTCTGTATACATAGCAGTATTTGCATCCGGGGCTGATTTTTGTGCATCCGTGCCACGGGTTCCAGCTTGCGTAAATATTATCGTTCTGCAAATTACTTTTCCTGCACTTCTTTTCCGCTGATGTGCTCGATTACTATCTCATACATCTGCACGGCTTTTCCCGAAGCGGCGATTTCTTTATCTGCAATATCTTCCGTTGGAAAGTACTTCATGGCGAGGGCTTTCAATATTTCCATCGTCTCGGGCGTGTTTTCCATGAAGCGGCATCTTCCGAACACGACTGCGCTCCGGAGATACGGCGCCCACTGTTCATCGGGATTTTTAATCTGCTCTTTTCCCACGACTGTGAAGCAGACCTTGTCCGAGGCTTTTATCATGTCGTACTTATATCCGGCTCTAGCTCCGTGAAAGTAGATTTTGTTCTGCTCTTCGTTGTAGTAGTAGTTGAGCGGAATCGCATACGGATATCCGTCCTCGCCGTTCACTGCCAAAATGCCGCGGCGTTCGGTCTTGAGAAGCTGTTTTGTCGCCTCCGTGCTGATTTCTCTCTTCTTTCTTCTTAATTCTCTGAACATAATATCCTCATTATTTCTGTTTCTGCGGCGCGAAGTAGTGCTGACGTGCGTATTCAAACTGCTCGTTGAATCTTTGCACGGCTTCTTTGCTCAGCTCTTCCTCCGGCTTCATCATGTCGAACGCGTGCATATCCGAGCGGTACACATCGACTGTAGCAGGAATTCCGCATAACCTCAGCTTGTTAAAATATTCGACGGTTTCAACGTAGAACGGTTCTCCGTCTCCGACAAATGTGTAGGCAGGCGGCAATCCGTGAAAGTCCGTAAGTCTAGCGGGGGACGCGTATGGGGAGAGACTTGTTCTGTCCTGCCCGCGAAGATAGCACCGCCATGCGAAGTGATTACGTCTTGTGTTCCAGATTCTGCCGTGGTTGTCGCGGGAGCTTTCGGTGTCACGGTCGTCGAGCATAGGGTACAGCGGCATCTGAAACGCAATGTTCACCTCTCCTGTGTCGCGAGCCTTTATGCAGACGGATGCGCAAAGTCCGCCGCCCGCACTCTCACCGCCTACCATGAGCTGATTTTCAAGAATACCAAGCTCCGCGGCGTGGCTTTTCATGTACAAAAGTGCGTCATAGCAGTCGTCAAGCGCGGCGGGATATGGGAAGAACGGAGCTAATCTGTACCCCGGAGACACTGCCACTGCGCCGAAATATTTCACCAAATCAGCCGCGCGGGAAGCATACACCATTTCCTTCATTCCGAGGATGTAGCCGCCGCCGTGGAGCCACAGAACTCCGGTTTTCGGCTGAGTATTGCCTTTGGGTGAGAGAATTAATGCAGGAATACTCCGCTTTTTCGCCGGAATACGGATTTTTTTGACGCAGATATCTTTGTCAGGCTTCATCGGACGCATATTTTCACCCCCTCGCACACGATAACTATATTTTACCGCAGGAGTTTGGTGATGTCAATGCAATTTTTCATTAAAATACGGCGGAGTAGCTTTTATGCGGCGGCGGGATGTGCTATACTGTAAGTGAATGAAAAAAGGAGTGAAGCGAGGGAAGAGACGCTCGTGACAGAGGATATGCTCCCGTCATTTCCGATGGAGTGGGGGAAGGCGACGTATTTTGACCTATACCGAAACAACGAAACGGCGTACACGGAGCTTGTCAACAAGTATATTGTGCATAAAATCATCAGTGAAAACGGCATGACGGCACAGCACGAGTATTTCCGCATTGACACGGTCGGCTGGGTTACGCGGTATCACGAGATGGAAGAGGAAGCGCATGGTTTGAATCTGAGCGCGCATTTGTGGGATTTAATGGCGGCGGTAGAGCACGAGAACTCGCGAAAGGACTGGACTGATGAGATTATGAAGCTCATCCACGTCAAATGTCCCCTGAAAGTCGTCATAAGCTACTCCCCATGCGACGAGCGCGACACTGCGGAATGGAAAAAGCTCGCCTTTATCGCCAAATGGATGCGTGAGGTCAAGGCTTTTGCGCTCGGCGGGGAAGAGTATCTGCTCATCTTCGGAAACTGTTATAACGCGAAAACCAAAGCCGACTATACCACCTTCGACTATCGCGGGTATTTGTACAACTGTAGTAAATTCTGCTTCGAGAGAATATGAAAAATCCGCACCTGTGAAACCGTTGTCTGATTTCTTCAAGGTGCGGATTTGTTTTAGATATATTCTCGGCTTTGCTTGCGGTACATTTCGGAATATCTGCCGTTTTGTGCCATAAGAGACTCGTGCGTGCCGTATTCTATGATTTTTCCCTCACAGAAAACCGCGATTTTGTCAGCAACAGAGGACGCCGCGAGACGGTGAGAGATAAATATCGTGGTCTTGTCATTCGCCGCGCTGAAAAGATCCATGTAAATCTCGCTCTCGGCTTTCGGGTCAAGGTTTGCCGTAGGTTCGTCGAGCACCAGAATGGGAGAGCCTTTGTACATGGCGCGCGCTATTGCCAGCTTTTGTGCCTGTCCTCCCGAAAGCTCCGTTCCGTCCGTGTCAAACTGGCGCGTGAGGTATGTGTCAAGTCCGTTCGGCAGCTTTTCTACGCATTCCGTGAGTCCGGTCGTCTCCACTGCTTTGTCAACAGCCTTGTCGTCTCCGCTCTCGCTCATCGTGATGTTTTCTCTGACAGTGAACGAGAAATTCTTGAAGTCCTGAAATACCGCGGATATCGTCTGAAAATAGCTGTCGTTCGGTATATCCCATATGTCCACTCCGTTCAGCGTAATTTTTCCCGCAGTCGGGCGATAGAATTTGCACAGGAGCTTTATAAATGTGCTTTTTCCCGAGCCGTTCTCTCCCACTATCACGAGCTTTTCTCTGTCCGATATGGTAATGTTGATGTGGTTTAGCACCGTTTTGTCCGTGTTGGGGTAGGCAAAGGAGACATCATGGAACACGATTTCAGTTTCTTCGGACGCGGGAACGCTCTCGTCAGAACTTTCTTCGGAGTAGTTTTCCTTCACCGCCGTCAGCAGCTTGTTGTATTCGGCAATGTCAAGCGCCTGCCTGTTGTACCGTCCTATTTTGTCACTGACGGAAGAGAGCTGCGCGGAGAGCATTGTCACGGCTGAAAAATACATCGTGAAGTCCGCTATCGAAATTACGCCGCCTAAGTATCTCTTCGAGAGAATCCAGAGGAGTAGGAAGGTCTGCACGCCGACGAGCACTGCCATTAAAATACCCGAAAGCGCGGACCTTTTGTACTCCTTGTATTCGATGCCGAGCATGGTGTTTCTGTATTTCGCCACCTTCTGCATGAATCGGTTTTGCAGGTTGTTCAGGCGTATTTCCTTCTCGGCACCTTCGCTAAAATAGGAGATTTAGTTAAGATAATCCCCGTTTCGGTTGTTCTCCGCCTCGAGAGTTCTGCTTTTTTGTGCGAAGTGGTATTCTATCCTTACAAATACAGCTTTCGCGGTGAGGGTCAGGAGCACCAAAAGGATGAACAAAAAGTCAAGGCGAACTACAATCCATGCCAGTCCGAGAATCGCTATCACGTCGGAGATGATTCCCCCGACCGTTCCCATCGTGCTTGTGAGGTCTGCGGCGCGTCCGGCTAAACGAATGATGTCGCGTGTCGTCGGGTCTTCAATCGCGCTAAGTTCGGTGTGCATAGAGTTTTGACCGACTTTTTTTCTTATCTTTGAAGAAAACATCGCCGCGCGGAGACTGCTTTTGTTCCTCAGTACGACCTCGCCGACCTTCAGCAGGAGAAGCACTGTTGCATAGCCGAGTATTACGGAAAGCGACGCGGAATAAGACTGCCCGCCCATGAGCCGCTCGATTATCAGCTTCGGAAAATAGACAGCCGCAAGGGTCAGGAATGCGCTCACTATAATCTGCGGAACGGAGAAGGCAAAGTACGTCGGCTCGTATTCCGCGATGATTTTCACGATTTCCAGCGGAGTTCTAAGAAGCCTCTGATTTAAGGTTATTTTGCGACAAAAGCCCCTATATTTTAGCCTTTTATCGTAAAATTCCGATTTATTCAGAGTATCTTTCAGTTTGTCGTTTATCTTTCCCACTTCTCAGCCCTCCTTGTAGTATTTCGCCTGTGAATTAAACAGCTCGTAATACTCACCCTGCCTTCGCATCAAATCGTCGTGACAGCCTGTTTCGGTGATTTTTCCGTCGGAGAGCACGATTATCCTGTCGCAGAATTTTGTGCTCGACAGCCTGTGAGAAATGAACAGCGCGAGTTTGTTTTCCGAAAGCTCGTCAAGCCGCGAGAACAGCTCGTATTCCGCTATCGGGTCAAGCGCACTGGTCGGCTCATCCAAAACGAGAATCGGAGCGTTCTTGTATATCGCCCTCGCTAAGGCTAACTTTTGCCCTTCGCCGCCTGAGAATTCGATTCCGTCGTTGTCGAGCGTTTTTGAGATGGAAGTTTCTATCCCGTTCGGCAGGCTTTCGATTTTCTTGTCGCTTCCGCTCTTTTTCAGGCACAATGATAGCTTTTCTTCATCAAAAGGCGCGTCCAAAACGACGTTCTCCTTCACGGAATACGCGAACAGGTAGTAATCCTGCAAAACTATACCGATTTTCGCGGCGTACTGCTCATACGGAATTTCCCTGATGTCCACTCCGTTCAGCGTGATTCTTCCCTCGGTGGGGTCGTACAGGCGGGTGAGCAGCTTTACAAGTGTGGTTTTTCCAGAGCCGTTCAGTCCGACAAGTCCCACTCTTTCGCTCGGTCTAAGCTCTAAGTTTATGTTTTTCAGCACCGTTTTTTCGGTTTTCGGATATGCAAAGGAGACATTTTCAAACCGTATTATCGGGTGCGAGAAGTCTATATCCTTGTGTGGCAGTGCGTTGCTCGCGTGAATATTGCTTCCGGCGGTGAGTGTGTCGCGGTATTCAAAATAGCAGTCGAGAACCTTTAGAGTTCTGCCGAAGAGCGCGATTTTCTCGAAAAAGCCTAAAATCAGGGAGACAAACAGAGTAGTGCTTCCCAAAAGTACCGTGTATTCGGAGATGGAAATGCGAACGGAAAACGCCATATACGAGAAATAAAGATACATGAGAACCGTCTGCGCGACTGCTATGACCGTACTGCCGATGTTTATCTTCATTCTTCGGTAGAGCAGGTTTTTCAGTCTCTTGAACTGTCCCTGCATGATTCCGTCGTACTTGTTCACGGCGTAGTCTTCCGCGCGGTTTATCCTGACTTCCTTCGCGTAGCTGTAGTCCGTCATGACGAGATAGAGGTAATCGAGCTTGCGGTCGTCCTGCACCTTTTCGTTTTGGAACGCGAGCTCGTCCTTTTTCGTCTGGAAGATAAAATAAACGGACGCGGCTGAGGTTGCGGCAAGGATGAGCAAGAACAGCGGACTGAAATGCGATACGATGGTGATAACGCCGAAAAACTGGACGATATATCTCACCATATCCCCCAAATGGTCGATGTAAAACGCGGGCAGAGCCACCATTGATTTTCTCTTCAAGTCGAGAATAGTTCCGTCCTGTGCGTAGTGGTAGTTCACGTTGACCGAATCCTGTGCGTACATATACTGCGCGTTGTTCGTCGCCTTTCGTCCCATGTAGTCCGTCGCGAGGGTCAGCAGCTCTTTTACTACCGAAATTGCCAAATTGACGGAGGTAAAAATGATGATGAGCGTAAGGATTTGCGATGAGCTTTGTCCTGAAACGAGCGCGTCAACGACAAGTCCGATACCGACTATGCTGCCGAATGACAGAACAGCCCGAAAGATATTCGCCGCGCCTGAAACGAGAACGTACCCCTTTGCGCTTTTCCATGCGTTACTCAGCAGGAACAGTATCTTTTTGTGAAGCTTCATTGTAGTCACCTGCGTTTAGATTTTGATGCTTATAGGATAGCATAAATTCCGCTTTTGTTCAAGAAGAAAACGAAATTCAAGAAAACTTTGCCGGATTCGGCGGATATGGTGAACGTAATTTATGCAATGTGACTGAAATGCAGCGCAAAAAACGACCCCATAGAATTTCTTCCGTGAGGTCGTGATTTTTTGTTTATTTAAGAATCAGCTTGCCGCGAGCTTATCTGAGGGCAGCCTGTGATGCAAGCAATACATAGCGCCAACTATTTCATATCCACACGCTCACATTCAAATCCACCCACTTGTAGACTCTCCTGCGGGTCGAGAAGCTGTAAATGTACTTCTTCGCATCGTCGATCGTCAGCGTAAAGGAGCCGATTTTGATGTGGTCATCGGGGTCAAATTCACCTTCTGACTTGTTTCCAGTTCTCAGATACCAGCGGAACTCATCCTTTGACACCCAAATGCGCTCAATAAACGCCTCCACAATGCTTTCGGGGATAACCGAGTAGTCAAATCCAGTGTACTCCTTCAGACGCTCCCGCAGCTCCAAGAGCTTGACGGAATAGTCCTCGTTGCTTGTCGGTTCTTTCTCAGGCTGCAAGCCTTCGATTTCTTCCGTGAGCTTGGCAACACGATCCTCGATCTCCTGCTTCTTTGAGCGAAACATTTCCTTATCAATGTCACCCTCGGCTCGCATCTCAATTAGGTTCGTCCGCTTATTCATCAGCTTCTCGATTTCGCCTTGCTTGCGCTGGATTACATCTGTATTGTCCGGCAGTTCCTCCTGATCGGCAATGTGCTTTTCGAGCATCGCATAAGACAAGTCCATCACTTTGTCGGCGTTTTCGATGTACCGGTCAAATACCTGCTCCGCCATCATTTCCAGCTTCCAGCCTTGAATATAGGGTGATTCACACGAATGCTCAATGGAGATGCCTTTGTTCAGGCGTTTGGCAACGCTCCCACGGTTTACGGATGTGTAGCACTGGTAATCAACGCCGTCTGTCCGTCCGTCACGGGAATGAAATCGCAGGTTGAATTTGTTTCCGCACTGGCAAATCATCAGCCGTCCGTAAGCAGTGGTATGCTGCATTCTTCCTACTCTGCGTTTTCCTTTGTTATGGTTTTTCATAAGCACCGATTTGGCATCCATCAGTTTCTGAACTTGCTCATACTCCTCGACGGTTACGATTGGCTCGTGTGTTCCTTGAACCTGAATATACTCCAAATCACCGTAATTCTTGATTTTCTTCTGCTTCAGGAAATCAGGCGTATATTCCTTGTGGTAGGTTATGATGCCGCAGTAAAAGGAATTGCGAAGCATTTTCGCAATGTACGATGCGAACCACCGTTCCTTTCCCATTGCTGTCAGCCGTCCAGCTTTCTCAAGCTCATACTGGATGGCTGTTACCCCCATTCCACTCAGGTACATATCATAGATCATTCGCACCGTCTTTGCCTGTTCGGGGTTGATGACCATCTCCTTACCGACACGGTCGTATCCGAGAATGTTTCCGTTGCCGTAAAACACGCCGTTCTGCATAGAGGTCTGCTGTCCGGCTTTTACACGAATAGATGTCTTGCGGCTCTCGTCCTGTGCAAGCGTTGCCATTATCGTCAGCCGCAGTTCACCGTCGCCGTCAAAGGTCTTGATGTTATCGTTGAGGAAAAACACCTCAACACCGTATTCCTTCAACAATCGTGTGTATTGAAGGGTATCCACTGTATTTCTCGCAAAACGGGATACCTCACGGGTGATAATCATATTGAACTTCTTCTGCCGTGCATCCTCAACCATTTTCATAAACTGCGGACGCTTCTCAGCTGATGTTCCCGTAATACCTTCATC
>Ga0129314_1000797_pt1 | contig 28177 bp, 23 predicted proteins | sample O1111metagenome_FD_94431 | JGI IMG/M metagenome (GOLD analysis project Ga0129314, IMG submission 94431) | Orangutan individual fecal microbial communities from fecal samples from Wisconsin, USA - O1111 metagenome | ecosystem: Host-associated > Mammals > Digestive system > Large intestine > Fecal... | reverse complement strand
TTTGCGAGAATCCCAAGCACAAGCAGCGCCAGGGCTAAGACTTAATTGGAGGTTAAAAAGTATGGCACGTATTGCCGGTATTGACCTGCCCAAGGATAAGCGAATCGAAATCGGTTTGACTTACATCTATGGTATTGGCAGAAAGAGTGCTCAGGATATCCTGGCACAGACAGGCGTGAACCCCGACACCCGCGTGAAGGATCTGACCGATGAGGACGAAGCCAAGCTTCGTGAGGCCATCGACCACAGCTACATTGTGGAAGGCGACCTTCGCCGTCAGACCGCGCTCGACATCAAGCGTCTGAGCGAGATCGGTTGCTATCGCGGCACCCGTCATCGCCGCAGCCTGCCCGTTCGCGGCCAGCGCAGCAAGACCAACGCTCGCACCCGCAAGGGCCCCAAGAAGACCATTGCGAACAAGAAGAAGTAAGGAGGGAGAATAGAATATGGCAGCAAATAATGCTAAAACCGGTAAGAAGGTTGTTCGTCGTCGTCGCGAAAAGAAGAACGTCGAACGTGGCCAGGTCCACATTCGTTCCTCCTTCAACAACACCATGGTCACGGTGACCGATACGCAGGGCAACGCCCTCTCCTGGGCTTCCTCCGGCGGCCTCGGTTTCCGCGGCAGCAAGAAGTCTACTCCCTTCGCTGCGCAGAGCGCCGCTGAGACGGCCGCTACCGCCGCGATGGAGCACGGCCTGAAGACGGTCGAGGTCTTTGTTAAGGGCCCCGGTCAGGGTCGTGAAGCTGCGATCCGTGCCCTGCAGGCTGTCGGTCTGGAGGTCACCATGATCAAGGACGTCACGCCCATCCCGCACAACGGCTGCCGTCCCCCGAAGCGCCGTCGCGTGTAATCGAAAGAGGAGGTAAAAAAGCAATATGGCAAAGAATATGCAGCCGATCGCCAAGCGCTGCAAGGCTTTGGGCATTTCTCCTGCTGTTATGGGCTATGCGAAGAAGACCACGAATCGCAACCCCGGCAGCCAGATGAAGAAGAAAAAGAGCGAGTACAGCCTTCAGCTCACTGAGAAGCAGAAGGTCAAGTTCATCTACGGTATCCTCGAGAAGCAGTTCCGCGGTTACTACGAGACCGCCGCTGCCGCCCCCGGCAAGACCGGTGACAACCTGCTCATCACGGTCGAGCGCCGTCTGGATAACGTCGTTTACCGCATGGGCTTTGCGATGACCCGCCGTCAGGCCCGTCAGCTCGTCAGCCATGCTCACTTCACCGTGAACGGCAAGAAGGTCAACGTTCCGTCCTACCTCGTGAAGGCCGGCGATGTGATCGAGGTCGCGGAGAGCAGCCGCTCTACCGAGGTCTTCAAGCGCCTGATGGGTCAGGATGCCCCCGTGTTCGTGGTGCCTACCTGGATGGAGCGCGATAAGAACAGCCTCAAGGGCACCGTGGTTCGTCTTCCCGCCCGCGAAGAGATTGATGTTCCCGTTGAGGAGCACCTCATCGTTGAGTTGTACTCCAAGTAATCGGCGGCGAGCCCTCAACAGACACACGCAGAATTTTGGTGTGGACTTTGAGACCACAGAATGGAATAGGAGGGTAACTGCATGATTGAAATCGAAAAGCCCAAGATCGAGTGTACGGAAGATCCCGCCAACGGCTCGTACGGCAAGTTCATTGTCGAGCCTCTTGAGCGCGGCTATGGCATCACGCTGGGCAATGCGCTCCGCCGCATTATGCTCTCGTCCCTGCCCGGCACCGCGGCGACCTCTATCAAGATCGCCGGTGTGCAGCACGAGTTCACCACCATCCCCGGCGTTAAGGAGGATGTGACGGAGATCGTGCTCAATGTCAAGAGCCTTATCACCCGTCTGCACAATGCCGACGGCATCAAAACCGTCTATATTGAGGCAGTCGGTCCCTGCGAGGTCACGGCGGGCGACATCAAGTGCGACAGCGAGGTTGAGGTCCTCAATCCGGACCTGCACATCGCCACGCTTGACGTCGGCGCGACGCTCAACATGGAGCTGACGCTCTCCCACGGCCGCGGCTATGTGTCCGCCGACCGCAACAAGAGCGCGCAGACGGCCATCGGCGTCATCCCCATTGACTCCATCTACACGCCCGTATACAAGGTCAACTACACGGTGGAAAACACCCGCGTGGGCAACATGACCGACTTTGACAAGCTGACGCTTGAGGTCTGGACCGATGGTACCATCACCCCGCGTGATGCCGTTTCCCTCGGCGCCAAGATCCTCTGCGACCACTTCTCCCTCTTCACCGACCTTTCCGATGCGATGGGCAGCCGTTCCACCGTCGTCGAGAAGGCGGAGGCGCAGCGCGACAAGGTGCTCGAGCTGACGATCGAGGAACTCGATCTCAGCGTGCGCAGCTTCAACTGCCTCAAGCGCGCCAATATCAACACGGTCGAGGATCTGATCTCCAAGACCGAGGACGATATGATGAAGGTGAGAAACCTCGGCCGCAAGAGTCTCGAAGAGGTCATCAACAAGCTGGCAATGATGGGCCTGTCCCTCGCCAGCGAAGAAAACAACTAATGACCGAACCCCTACGCCCACGCGTAGAACGACGGCCGACAACTTATCCTTACAAGGAGGAAAACCAATATGCCCGGAACTCGTAAGCTCGGTAAAACTACCGATCAGCGTATGGCGATGCTCCGTCAGCAGGTCACCGATTTCCTGGATAACGGCAAGATGGAGACTACGGTCACCCGTGCCAAGGAAATCAAGCCCATGGCTGAGAAGATGATCACCCTCGGCAAGAAGGGCGATCTGGCGGCTTACCGTCAGGCGATGAGCTTCATCACCCGTGAAGACGTCTGCAAGAAGCTGTTCAAGGAGATCGCTCCCGGCTATGCTGAGCGCAACGGCGGCTACACCCGCATCGTTCGCACCGGTATCCGCCGCGGCGACGCTGCCGAGACTGCGATGATCGAACTGGTGTAAGCCAGCCCCATCGCAGCCTGAGCGCTGAATAAAGATAAAAAGCCCTTTTGTGTGGTAGATCGCGAAACCATACAAAAGGGCTTTTTACTATTGAGAAAAGGAACCGTCGAAAATCGCCCGCAGGCAAGTTATTTTGCCTGCGGGCGCGTCTGTATGCAGCAAAAAAGCGCCGAAGCATTGCTTCGGCGCTTTTTGATCGAAAGAACGATCTCTTACAGCATGTTCAGCACGAGCGTCAGGACGATGAACGCAGCGCCGACCCACTTGGTCGCACGCGCAAGACGGGCATCCGTGCTCTTGGCCTTGTTCTTGGCCATAAAGGAATCGGCAACGCCGCCGATCGCACCGCTCAGGCCGGCAGACTTGCCGCTCTGGAAGAGAACGATGCCGATGACGATCAGGCCGCAGAGGAGCTGAAGAATCGTGATGAATAAAGTCATGTTAAAAACCTCCAAATTGTTGAACGTGACGCTCACGCTATATTCACAGGTACTTATAGTACCATAGAAAGTGCCGAAAAGCAAGAGAATTTTTCAAATTCTGCCGCCTCAAAGCGCTCAGAACATGGCGACCTTGGAGCGCGGCAGGCTGCGGGTGGGCGCGGCCGGCTTTTTCGGCTTTTTCGGCAGATCTTCGCCTTCGCGCAGCGCGCGCTGCGCCGAGGTGAGCATCAGCTTGATGCGGTTGAGCTGGTTGACCTCGCTCGCGCCGGGGTCATAATCCACGGCGACGATGTTCGCGCCGGGATAGGCTGCGCGCAGCGCCTTGATGACGCCCTTGCCGACCACATGGTTCGGAAGGCAGGCAAAGGGCTGGATGCACACGATGTTCGGCGTGCCGGAGGTGATGAGCTCCGCCATTTCGCCCGCGAGGAACCAACCCTCGCCATACTGGTTGCCGATCGAGAGGAAGGGCTTGGCGAGTTCGGCGACATGGCCGATGGCCATGGGCGGGTCAAAACGCTTGCTGGCTGCGAGCGCTTCGATCGCCGGGCGGCGCATCCGCTGAAGCGCCGGGATGCCGAGCTTTGCGGCGGCGGAAGCCGTCCACCCCTTGCCGAGGTGCGTGTGCTTGTAATCCTGCTCGTAGATGGTCGCGGCGAAGAAGTCGAGAAGGTCGGGCACGACCGCCTCCGCGCCCTCGCGCTCCAAAAGTTCAACGAGGTGGTTGTTCGCAAGCGGCATGTACTTCACAAGGATCTCGCCGACCACGCCGACGCGCGGCTTTCTGAGCGTTTCGTCGATGGGGAAGGTGTCAAAGTCTTCCACAATGCCGCGGCAGAGCTGGGCGTAGCTGTACTTTGGGTGCGCGCTTGTGAGGGACTCGATGCAGATGTCGCGCCATTTGTGGTGCAGCGCGTTCGCGCTGCCCTGTGTAAGCTCATAGGGCCGCACGCGATACAGACAGCGCATCAGCACGTCGCCGAGCACGATGCCGCGCGCCGCCGTGAGCAGCAGCGCAGGCGAAACACGGAAGCCCTCGTTCGTCTCCATGCCGTTGGCGTTGAGCGAGATGACGGGGATGTGCTCCAGCCCTGCCTTTTTGAGCGCACGGCGAATGAAGGCGATGTAGTTGCTCGCGCGGCAGCAGCCGCCGGTCTGCGACATGATGAGAGCGAGATGATCGGTGTCGTAGCGGCCGGAGGTCACCGCCTCCATCAGCTGGCCGACCGCCGTGATCGAGGGGAAGCAGGCGTCGTTGTTGACGTATTTGAGGCCGACGTCAATGGCGTTGCGGTCGTCGTTTTTCAGCACCTCAAAGTTATAGCCATAGTGGCGGAAGATGGGCTCCAAGAGGTCAAAGTGGATGGGGCTCATCTGGGGGGCGAGGATAGTGTAGCGCTCGCGCTGCATCTCCTTGGTGTAGTGGACGCGCTCAAAGGGCTTTACCTGCGCGGTCGAATGGATGCCGCGCTCGCGCCGCATGGCGACGGCGGCGAGCAGCGAACGGATGCGGATGCGCACCGCGCCGAGGTTGTTTACCTCGTCGATCTTGAGGCAGGTGTAGAGCTTGCCGCCCTGTTCCAGAAGCTCGCAGACCTCGTCGGTCGTGACGGCATCGAGTCCGCAGCCGAAGGAGTTGAGCTGGATGAGCTCAAGATCGTCGCGTCCGCAGACGAATTCCGCCGCCGTGTAGAGCCGCGAGTGGTAGACCCACTGGTCGTTCACGCGCACGGGGCGCTTGGGGGTAAAGTCGATGGGCAGGCAGTCCTCGGTCAGCACCGTGAGGCCGTAGGCCGCGATGAGCTCGGGAATGCCGTGGTTGATCTCTGGGTCAACGTGGTAGGGGCGGCCTGCAAGGACGATGCCGTTTCCGCCGGATTTCTCCATCTCGGCGAGCGCCTTCGCGCCCGCGGCGCGGACATCGGCCTTGGCGCGCTGCTGTTCTTCCCAGGCAAGGTGTGCGGCGCGGCGCGTCTCCTTTTCGGGAATGTCCCAGACCTCGCGGCAGAACTGCGCAAGGCGGTCCGCTGCGATCTTCTCGCTCGTGAAGGCGAGGAAGGGGCGCAGATAGCGCACCGAGCCGTCGGTCACGCCCTCGACGTTGTTCTTGATGTTCTCGGGGTAGGAGACGACGATGGGGCAGTTGTAGTGGTTCTGCGCGCCAGGCACCTCCTGGTGCTCGTAGAATACGCAGGGGTGGAAGATGGTCTTGAGACCGTGGTCGATGAGCCACTGGGCGTGGCCGTGCGCGAGCTTTGCAGGATAGCACTCAGATTCCGAGGGGATGCTCTCCATGCCCAGCTCATAGAGAGCGCGCGTGGAGAAGGGCGAGAGCACGACGCGGAAGCCCAGATTGCGGAAAAATGTCGCCCAATAGGGATAGTTTTCATACATATTCAGCACGCGCGGAATGCCGATCTCGCCGCGCGGCGCGTTTTCGGCTTCCAGCGGGGGATAGGCGAACATGCGCTCACGCTTGTAGGCGAAGAGATTCTCGCCGCTTCTCGTGCTGCTTTCGCCGCGCAGGGCCTTTTCGCAGCGGTTGCCGCTGACGTGCCGCCGCCCGCCGGGGAAGACGCTGACAGTGAGCATGCAGTGGTTCTGGCAGCCCTGACAGCGCGCGGTCGAGGTCTTGTAGGTCAGCGCTTCGATGTCTGCAAGCGGCAGCATCGTGCTCTTCTGCCCGTGATAGCGGTCGCGCGCGAGCAGCGCCGCGCCGAAGGCGCCCATGATGCCCGCAATGTCGGGGCAAGTGACCTGCGCGCCGGAGATGCGCTCGAACGCGCGCAGCACGGCCTCATTGAAGAACGTGCCGCCCTGCACGACAACGTGCGAGCCGAGCTCGCTCGCGTCGGAGAGCTTGATGACCTTATAGAGCGCGTTTTTGATGACGGAGTAGGCAAGGCCCGCCGAGATATCGGACACGCCCGCGCCCTCCTTCTGCGCCTGCTTGACGTTGGAGTTCATAAACACCGTGCAGCGCGTGCCAAGATCGACAGGGGCCTTGGCAAAGAGCGCCTCGTGCGCGAACTCCTGCGCCGTCATGCCGAGGGAGTTGGCAAAGTTTTCAAGGAACGAGCCGCAGCCGGACGAGCAGGCCTCGTTCAGCAGCACCGTGTCCACCGCGCCATCCTTGAGCTTGATGCACTTCATGTCCTGCCCGCCGATATCGAGCACGCAGTCGACCTTGGGATCGAAAAACGACGCGGCGGTGCAGTGGGCGATGGTCTCGACCTCGCCCTCGTCGAGCGAGAAGGCGGATTTGAGCAGCGCCTCGCCGTAGCCCGTGGAGCAGGAGCGCGCGATGCGCGCGCCCTCCGGCAGCGCCTCGCGCAGGGTATGTACCGCCTGCATGGCGGTCTTAATGGGATTGCCCTGATTGTTCGCGTAGAACGACCAGAGCAGCTCGCCCTTTGCGCCCACGAGCGCGAGCTTTGTCGTCGTCGAGCCCGCGTCGAAGCCGAGGAAGCAGTCGCCCTCGTAGGAAGAGAGGTCGGCGCGCGGCACGACGGCCTTGTGGTGGCGCGCACGGAAGGCGGCAAGGTCGGCTTCATCTTCAAAGAGCGCCGGCAGGCGCTTGAGTTCAAAGTCCATCTGCACGCCGCTCTGGAGCCGCCGGATGAGCGCGCTGAGCGGCTGCGCCTCGGCGGGCGTTTCGTCGATGGCTGCGCCCATGGCGGCGAAGAGATGGGAATTTTCGGGGTCGATGGTTGTCTCATCCGTCAGCTTGAGCGTGCGGATGAAGGCGGCCTTGAGTTGGGGGAGGAAGTGGAGCGGGCCGCCTAAGAATGCGACGTGGCCGCGGATGGGCTTGCCGCAGGCAAGACCCGAGATCGTCTGGTTGACGACCGCCTGAAAGATCGAGGCGGCAAGGTCGGCCTTCGTCGCGCCCTCGTTGATGAGGGGCTGAATGTCCGTCTTGGCGAACACGCCGCAGCGCGCGGCGATGGGATAGATCTGCTGGTAGTGCGCGGCCTCGCGGTCAAGACCCGAGGCGTCGGTCTGCAAAAGAGCGGCCATCTGGTCGATGAACGAGCCGGTGCCGCCGGCACAGACGCCGTTCATGCGCTCCTCGAGCCCGCCCTTGAAGTAGATGATCTTGGCGTCCTCGCCGCCAAGCTCGATGGCGACGTCCACCTGCGGCGCGACGCGCTCAAGCGCCTGCGCGACGGCGACGACCTCCTGCACGAAGGGGATGCCGAGCGCCTTGGCAAGGTTGATCGCGCCCGAGCCGGTGGCGCGCAGAGAGAGCGCGCATTCGCCGAGCACCTTGTGCGCCTGCTGCAACAGATCGGACAGCGCGCGCTGCGTGTGGGACAGGTGGCGCTGGTACTGCCCGAAGACCATATTGTCGTTTTCATCGAGAACGACGAGCTTCACCGTGGTGGAGCCGACGTCGATGCCTGCCTGATACGTTTTCATGGGAAACCTCTTTTCATGTCGTTGCGCCCGGACGGCAAAGAGCCCCGCCCGGATTTCATCTGATATTATAATTGTATGGCGGGGAAGGACAATAAGTAAAGTTCAGGGTCTGTTAAGAATATGAACGAGAATTAACAATTATCTTGACAGCCCTCAAGAAAAAATGGGACCAAAGCGTCCGCGAACGACGGACGGGAAAGGGCGAAAGAAGCGGCTGAGCGACGGACAAAGACACATTATGACGAAAAAACCAGTCATAATACACAAAAACACATTGAAAATTTCTGGGGGTGAATGTAATTCTTAACAGTAAATATACCGTAAAAATATTGACAAATAAATAAGCGTGTGTCATCATGATATCAACAGATCTTATCTCATCGCAGGGGCCTCCCCTTCGGCGGGATGGATAAATTTAGATGCAAGGAGTGGATAAAATGAAAAGGAGATTGATGGCAGTGCTGATGGCGTGCGTGATGACGCTCAGTCTGCTGCCCATCAGCGCCCTGGCGGCGGAGAACTCCGGAATGGAGTTTTATAAGGATGCCAGAGACAATAGGGATGGGACCTATACCATCTCCATGGAAGCATGGGCGACCGGCAAAACGACCACGCAAGTAAAACCGCAGCCGCTCGACATTGCCCTCGTGCTGGATGTTTCCGGCTCGATGGCGGATCCGTTCACGAAGGATAGCACAACGTATACAGAAGTTTATGCGCCTGCGTTGAACAAAGATAATATCTATTATGTTTACACGAACTATTATGGGGGATATTACTACAAGGTATCCTGGTGCAGCACATGTAATGCTTGGACGGATGGCTGCCGTGATGGACTGTTTGGGCATTACGCAGGAACTCACTACACGCCCAAGCAGAATGCCGGGGATACCAGCGGTACGCAGTTCTACGTCAAGCAGGAGACGGCGGGGCAGAGCAAGCTGGACGCGCTCAAGATTGCCGTCAACGGCTTCATTGATGGCGTTGCGAAAAACTCGCCTAAAAGCAACATTTCCATTGTGAAGTTTGCCGGAGAGATGACGGACAAGGTCGGAAACGATACGTATCGGGAGAGTGGATATCGCTATAACTACACCCAGATCGTTAGAAACCTGACTCCTGTTGAGACAGGAAAGGATGCTCTTAAGGCTGCCGTTAGCAGCTTGCAGGCCGCCGGCGCAACGTCGGCCGACTACGGCATGGAACTGGCAAGAGGGGAACTGGCATCGCCAACGTTGAAGAACCCCAAGGTCGTTGTCATGTTTACCGACGGCGAGCCAAACCACTATAGCGGATTTGACTATAATGTTGCAGCACAGGTCGTCAACACGGCAAAAAGCATGAAGGATGGCGGCACTACGATCTATACGGTCGGCGTGTTTACAGATCTAAGTGAAGATCTACGTGAAAACGTCAATAACTATATGAACGCGACCTCGTCCAACTATCCGCAGGCTACTGCGACGGATGATTTTGATGTGACTTGGGGCGAGGGAAGCGACAAGGGGTATTACAAGACCGCTTCCAATGCCGCTGAGCTAAACAACATCTTTACGACGATCAGTCAGGACATTTCCTCGGCGGCGAATGCGGCGCTGAACGCGTCGACCACGGTGGTCGATACACTTTCCGAGTATTTCACCTTCGCTAACACCCCGGGCGGTGACGTTAAGGTCTATACCGCAGATTGGAACGGGAACAGCTGGAACGAGAAAGTGGAGGCTCCTGCTAATGTGACGCCCAGCGTTGATGGCAAAACCGTCCGCGTGACCGGCTACAATTACGCGGAACACTATGTACACGGTACAGAGGGCCAGAAGCTGATCATCGAGATCACCGTTGTGGCCGATCCTACCGCTACGTGGGGTCCCACCAATGAATACCCCACCAATCAAGGCAATGCGGCCGTCATGCTCGGTGAGCAAGTGATCGAAGAGCAGACATCCCCTGCGGTACGCGTTGCAACTTATCAGGTGAGGTATCAAGTCAACGGTGATGCTCCGGACAATACCACCTATGATGATCCCAAGTATTATATCAGCGGTCAGCAGGCCACGGTCCTCCAGAAGCCTTCTAATTGTGAGAAGGACGGCTATTCCTACACCTTCGACGGCTGGCGGCTGGGTGAGGACGAAGCTCCTGCCGTTTTGACCATGACCGATGATGTGACGCTTACCGGTACTTGGACAAAGGCACCTATTTTGTACAACATCACCTATGATCTCGACAGCGGCGCGCTGGCAGAAGGTGAGGAGAACCCCGCAACCTACACGGTCGAAACCGAGACCTTCACGCTGCACAACCCGACCAGAGAGAACTATACCTTTACCGGCTGGACCGGCACTGACCTGAGCGAAAAAACTGAGCAAGTCACCGTAGCAAAGGGCAGCACCGGCGACCGTGAGTACAAGGCCAATTGGGAACTGACCACGTTTGCGGATAAGATCATTGTTACGATCAAGGGCAACACGGGCAGCGAGAAGTATAACGGCAGCGAGCAGAGCGTGACCGGCTACACCATGGAGATCACGCAGGACAATGCGGAGCATCCGTATAGTCTGGATTACGTTGAATGCCCGGCTCAAACGGGGGCAATTGCCAAGGGTACTGATGTGGGCAAGCACTCCATGGGACTCAAGGCAGGAGATTTCAAGAACAGCAATCCGCAATACCCCAATGTAACCTTTATCGTTGAGGACGGTTACCTTGAGATCACCCCGAAACCTGCCACCATCACGGTCGACCCTGCGAAGAAGTTCTTCGGTGAGAAGGACCCTGAATTCACCGGTAAGGTGGAAGGTCTGATCGGTAAGAACGACCTCGGTAAAATCAGCTATTCTCGCACGAATAAGGATGAAGCGGTCGGAACCTACAAGGAGGTTCTGGACGCGACCTACACCGCGAACAGCAACTACACCGTCAAAGTGGTGAAGGGCAACTTCACGATCAAGACGGCGGCCAGCGACGCAGTGCTGAGCGCAGAGGGCGGCGAATGGGAGTACGACGGCACGGCCCATGCCGCGAGCGCAACGGTCAGCGATGAAACCTTCACGATCTACTACAAGGCCGGTGACGGCGAGTGGACGGCCACCGCTCCCAGCGTGACCAACGTTTCCGATGGTCTCGTGACTGTGAGCGTCAAGGCCACGAAGGACGGCTACAATGACCTGACCTGCGACAATGTGACCCTCAAGATCACCCCGAGACCTGCCACCATCACGGTCGACCCTGCGGAGAAGTCCTTCGGTGAGAAGGACCCTGAATTCACCGGTAAGGTGGAAGGCCTGATCGGTAAGAACGACCTCGGTAAAATCAGCTATTCCCGCACGAATAAGGATGAAGCGGTCGGAACCTATGAAGGGGTTCTGGACGCGACCTACACCGAGAACAAGAACTACACCGTCAAAGTGGTGAAGGGCAACTTCACGATCAAGACGGCGGCCAGCGACGCAGCGCTGAGCGCAGCGGGCGGCGAATGGGAGTACGACGGCAAGGCCCACGCTGCAAGCGCAACGGTCAGCGATCCTAGCTTCACGATCTACTACAAGGCCGGTGACGGCGAGTGGACGGCCACCGCTCCCAGCGTGACCAACGTTTCCGATGGTCTCGTGACCGTGAGCGTCAAGGCCACGAAGGACGGCTACAATGACCTGACCTGCGACAATGTGACCCTCAAGATCACCCCGAAACCTGTTACGGTTACGGCCAACGACATGTATGTGTTCTCCGGTTCCCCCGTGCCGACCTACTCCGCACAGGTGGAAGGCACGATCAATGATGACAAGATCACCTACACGATCTCCTGCGACTACACCGAAGCGGCAGGTGCTGGAGAGTTCTTTGATATTATCCCGAGCGGCGAGGCCGAGCAGGGTAATTATGTTGTTACCTATGTGAACGGCACGCTGGAGGTCCGTCAGCTTCCTAATCTTGCTTTTAACCTCGGCCAGTATATCCAGAAGGATCTCAGAATCATCGGCAGCAGGGCCTTTACGGGCGCAACTTATTCCGCGACTATGACGCCGGTGGTGAACAATGAGCTGGGCAAGGCAATGACCATCACCGTCAGCTACAGCAGCGGCGAGTCCGGCCTTAAGCCTTTTGTTGGTGAGCTGGGCTTCACTGAACGCGGCAGCTATCGCTATGAGGTAAAGGAGATTATTCCAAGTGGCGCGACGGGCTATGATACCAGTGTTTACTATCTCACTGTGGATGTCGGCCTGAATGATGATGAACTTGTTGTTGACAAGGTTACGAAGACGCTTGCCGGAGGCTCTGAGGATCCCTCTGAGGGTGCGATCGTCTTCTGCAACACGTATAATACCGGCACCATTTACGTTCCCGTTGTCAAGCCTGCGCTGAACAGAGACGACCACTACGCCTACGTTGTGGGTTATCCTGACGGCATGGTTCGACCCAGCGGCAACATCACCCGCGCCGAGGCCGCGACGATCTTCTTCCGCCTGCTGACCGACGACAGCCGCAACCAGTTCTGGATGACGACGAACACTTACAGCGACGTGAACAGAGGCGACTGGTTCAACAACGCGGTCTCCACCCTCAGCAATGCGGGCATCATCAGCGGTTATCCCGACGGCACGTTCCGTCCGAACGCACCTATCACCCGTGCCGAGATGTCCAAGATCATCGCGCTCTTTGCCAAGCTCAACAAGAGCGAGGATCGCTTCAACGACATCGCCGGCCACTGGGCAGAGGCTTATATCAAGCTGGCCGCGGGCAACGGCTGGATCGCCGGCTATCCTGACGGCAGCTTCAAGCCGCAGCAGAACATCACGCGCGCCGAGACCATGACCATGATCAACCGCGTGCTCGAGCGTGTGCCCTCTGTGGAGAGCCACCTGCTTCCCTACAATGCGATGCTGACCTTCCCCGACTGCCAGAGCGGTCAGTGGTTCTATATCGCGGTGCAGGAAGCGACCAACAGCCACACCTATGAGCGTGCGGCAAGCGAAAAGAACGGCGACGAGCAGTGGATCGCGCTGCGCGCGAACCGCGACTGGACGCAGTTCCAGAACTGAACAGCACGGACAACGGAAAAGAAGACCCCCTCGGGGGTCTTCTTTTTTGCCATTTTACGGTGATTTTACAAAAGAGGACTTTCTGATTTTACATCCTTTCTTTATGCTGGGCATTGTAAGGAACAAAGGTCCAAACAAAACGAAAGGAAGTAAAAAGCACTATGAAAAAGTTACTCTCTCTTGCCCTGACCGCAGCACTGGCGCTCAGCGTCCTGACGGCCTGCGGCAGCAAAACCGACAACAGCAGCGACAAGGACTCCAGCAACGACGCCCAGACCGCGGCCATTTCCGGCACCGTCTCCACCGACGGTTCGACCTCGATGGAAAAGGTCATCAACTCCCTCGGCGAATCCTTCATGGCCGCCAACAAGGACGTGAAGTTTACCTACAACCCCACCGGCTCGGGCAGCGGCATTCAGGCTGTTTCCGAGGGCCGCTGCGACATCGGCCTTTCGAGCCGCGCGCTCAAGAGCGATGAAAAGGAATCCGGCCTCACCGAGACGGTCCTGGCTCTTGACGGTATCGCCATCGTCGTGAGCCCCGAGAACCCCGTTTCCGACCTTGACGTGGATACCATTGCCGAGATCTACACCGGTGAGATCACCAACTGGAAGGACGTCGGCGGCAATGATGCCGAGATCGTGCTCATCGGCCGCGAGGCCGGCTCCGGCACGCGCGACGGCTTTGAATCCATCACCGGCACCAAGGACTCCTGCGCCTACCGTCAGGAGCTGACCTCCACGGGCGACGTCATCAACACCGTTTCGAAGAATCCCAATGCCATCGGCTACGCCTCCCTCTCCGCGGTGGGCGAGAGCGTCAAGGCGCTGACCGTCGGTGGTGTTGCGGCAACGGAGGACACCGTGAGAGACGGCAGCTATGTTGTCCAGCGTCCCTTCGTGCTCGTTACAAAGACGGGCAGCGAGCTTTCTCCCGCTGCGCAGGCCTTCTTCGACTACGCAATGTCCAGCGAGGTGGCTGACATCATTGCCAACGCAGGCGCGGTCGCGATCAACTGATAAGAGATCCCCTGCGGGAGGCGGTCTGACCGTCTCCCGCAAGGGCGCAGAGAGGAAAAACTATGGCGCAGAAGAAAAAATGGTTTGAAGCCGCCGTGCACGGCATTTTTCTCATGCTCGGGCTCATCACGGTCGGCTGCGTGCTGCTTATCACGGTCTATCTGATCGTCTCCGGTATTCCGGCCATCCGGGAGATCGGGCTTTTGAAGTTCCTCTTCGGCAGAACGTGGGCGTCTACGGCATCGCAGCCGCAGTACGGCATCCTTCCCTTCATCCTCACGAGCGTGTACGGCACGGCGGGCGCGATCGCCCTCGGCGTGCCGGTGGGCTTTTTGACGGCGGTGTACTTATCCAAGGTCGCGTCCAAGGGCGTGCGCACGGTGCTGCAATCCGCCGTCAGCCTGCTCGCGGGCATTCCCTCGGTTGTTTACGGCCTTGTCGGTATGCTGGTGCTCGTGCCCGCTATCCGCAAGGCCTTTCACCTGCCAGACGGCGCGAGCCTGCTCGCCGCCATCCTTGTGCTGGCAGTGATGATCCTGCCGTCGATCATCAAGGTGAGCGTCACGGCGCTCGAGGCCGTGCCGAAGGAATATGAGGACGCCTCGCTCGCGCTGGGCGCGACGCCGGTCGAGACCTATTTTCGCGTCTCCGTTCCGGCGGCGAAAAGCGGCATCGCCGCGTCGGTCGTGCTCGGCGTCGGCCGCGCCATCGGTGAAGCGATGGCGGTGATGATGGTCTCGGGCAACGTGCCGAATATGCCGTCGTCGATCTTTGAGAGCGTCCGTTTTCTCACAACGGCCGTTGCAAGTGAAATGTCCTACTCCTCGGGCTTGCAGCGACAGGCGCTCTTTTCCATCGCGCTCGTGCTGTATCTTTTCATCCTGCTCATCAACGCGGCGCTGAACTTCTTCTTAAAGCGCGATAAGGAGGGAGACTGAATGCTCAAAGCCCGTGCTTCGGCCCGCCGCAGGGCCTATATTATCCTGATGCGAACGCTCATGGGCGCCGCGGCAGTATTGACTTGTGCGCTCGTTCTTATTATGATTGGCTATATATTGGGCAATGGTATTCCAAACATCACCTGGGAGATGCTCTCCACCGCGCCAAGCTACCTTGCAAACCGTGTCGGCATCCTGCCGGACATTTTAAGTACGCTCTACATCGTTGTTGCAACGCTCTTGATCGTGCTGCCGCTCGGCGTGGGCGCGGCAATCTATCTCAACGAATACGCCGCGAACAAAAGGCTCGTTTCGGTCATCGAATACGCTTCTGAGACGCTTTCGGGCATCCCCTCGATCATCTACGGCCTTGTCGGTATGCTGATCTTCTGCAAAAACGGCACGTCGCTGCTTGCCGGTGCGCTGACGCTCACGATCATGAACCTGCCGACCATCATGCGCACTACGCAGGAGAGCCTCAAGACCGTGCCGCAGAGCTACCGCGAGGGCGCATTCGCCCTCGGCGCCGGCAAGTGGCGCACCATCCGCACGGTGGTGCTGCCCGGCTGCGTGGACGGCGTTGTGACCGGCTGCATTTTGTCGATCGGGCGCATCCTCGGCGAATCGGCGGCGCTGCTCTTCACGGCGGGCTCGGCACATATGCTCTACGGCTTCTGGGAAGGGCTGCACAACGCGGGCGCGACGCTCACCGTGGCGCTGTACTTCTACGCCAAGGAGTCGAGCGATACGGGGCTGGTGTTTGCCATCGCGGCCATCTTGATGCTGCTGACCATGCTCATAGACCTTACGGCCGATCTGGTCGGCCGGTACTTCAGGAGGAAACAGGAATGAACCAGTCTGTGAACGGAAGCGGCATGAAGCGCATGGCCCTTTTGAACGATCTCTCTTGCTTTGGCAAATGCTCTTTGAGTGTGGCGATGCCCATCATCTCGGCCTATGGCGTGGAGACGGTGCCGCTGCCGACGGCGCTTTTATCCACCCACACCGCAAGCGGCTTCGGCCCCTACGTCATGCGCGACATGACCGAAGAGATGGAGGCCTTTGCCGCGCACTGGAAGAAGCTCGATATCCGCTTCGACGGCGTATGCACCGGCTTTTTCGCTTCCGCTTCGCAGCTTAGCTTCGCGCAGCGCTTCCTGCGCGAATTTACCACCCCCTCGACCCTTGTTGTGGTCGACCCCGTGCTCGGCGACAACGGTGCGCTCTACGGCTGCTTTTCAGAAGAGCATGTGCAGGGGATGCGCGTGCTCTGCAAGGCAGCGCAGCTCATCACGCCCAACCGCACGGAGGCGGCGCTCCTTGCCGGCTGCCCGATGGACACGGACGAGCGGGACATCCTTGCAAAGCTCCCCGTAGAAAATGTCATCATCACGGGCGTTCACCGCGGCGAGGAGATCGGCTACTGCGCGCGCCTCAATGGGCAGTATACGGAAATTTTCAAGCCTCGCCTTTCTCGGCCGATGCACGGCACGGGAGACGTGTTTGCCTCCGCCCTCTGCGGCGAGCTGATGAACGGGAAACCGGCGGCGGAGGCGCTGCCCCGCGCGGCGGATTTCTGTGACCGCTGTGTGCGCGCGACCGCCGCGCGCGGCGAGGCACACTGGTACGGTCTTGCATTTGAAGATGTATTAAAAGAGGAAAGAGAACAATGAACAGTATCCTTTCTGTACAGGATCTGTGCCTGTGGTACGGGAGCCATCAGGCGCTTACCAATATCAACATCGAGATCCCGGAAAAAAGCATCACGGCCCTCATCGGGCCAAGCGGCTGCGGCAAGTCAACCTTTTTGAAGACGCTCGACCGCATGAATGACCTCATCCCCGATGTGAAGATCACCGGCAGCGTCCGCTACAAGGGCGAGGATATCTTCGACCCCTCCGTTGACGTGAGCGAGCTGCGCCGTCAGGTGGGCATGGTCTTTCAAAAGCCCAACCCCTTCCCCATGAGCATTTACGACAACATCGCCTACGGCCCGCGTACCCACGGCATGAAGAACAAGGCCAAGCTTGATGAGATCGTTGAGCAGTCGCTGCGCGGCGCTGCCATCTGGGACGAGGTCAAAGACCGGCTCAAGAAGAACGCGCTCGGCCTCTCCGGCGGCCAGCAGCAGAGACTTTGCATCGCCCGCGCGCTCGCCGTTGAGCCGGACGTGCTGCTGATGGACGAGCCGACGAGCGCGCTCGACCCCATCTCGACCTCGAAGATCGAGGAACTCGCCATGGAACTCAAGGAGAAATATACGATCGTCATCGTCACGCACAACATGCAGCAGGCGGTGCGTATTTCCGACCACACGGCGTTTTTCCTGCTCGGCGAGCTGGTGGAATACGGCGAGACGGAAAAGCTCTTCTCCCAGCCGCAGGACAAGCGGACAGAGGACTACATCACGGGGAGGTTCGGCTAAATGAGAAGTCGGTTTGACGAGCAGCTTGCGCTGCTGAATAAGGAACTGATCGAGATGGGCGCGCTGTGCGAGCAGGTCATCGCCCTTGCCGCGCAGTCGCTCACCGAGGGCGACACGGCGCTGGCCGCGAGGGTTTCCCCGCTCGACGAGGAGATCGACCGCAAGGAGCGCGAGATCGAATCGCTGTGCCTGAAGCTTCTCTTGCAGCAGCAGCCTGTTGCAAGAGATCTGCGCCAGATCTCGGCAGCGCTCAAGATGATCACGGACATGGAGCGCATCGGCGATCAGGCCGAGGACATTGCCGAGATCGTCGCCTTTCTCGGCGGGCGCGGCACGGAGGACAGCGAGCTTCTGCGCGATATGGCCCGCTCGACGATCCGCATGGTGAGCGGGAGCGTGGACGCCTACGTCAAGCGCGACGTGCCGCTTGCCGAAAAGGTCATTGCCGAGGACGATGTGGTGGACGACTACTTTGCGCGCGTGAAGAAGGCGCTCATTTCGCGCATCGCTGCCGATCCCGCGGACGGCGAGTTTGCGCTCGATGTGCTGATGATCGCAAAGTATTTTGAACGCATCGGCGACCATGCGGTGAACATCGCCGAATGGGTCATTTTCTCGGTGACAGGAGAGCATAAGGAGGGATGAAGCAATGATCTGGTGCGTGGAAGATGACGCCAGCATCCGCGATATCGAGGTTTACGCCCTGCGCTCCACCGGCTTTGAGGCCGAGGGCTTTGAGGACGGGACGAGCTTCTGGGAGGCGCTGCGCACGCGGCGGCCCGAGCTTGTCGTGCTTGACGTGATGCTTCCGGGTGTGGACGGACTGGAACTGCTGCGCCGGATGCGCGCGGACAGCAAGCTTTCCGATATCCCCATCGTCATGGCCACGGCCAAGGGCGCGGAATACGAGCGCATCCGCGGGCTCGATCTCGGCGCGGACTACTATCTTGTCAAGCCCTTCGGCGTGATGGAGCTTGTTTCCTGCGTCAAGGCCGTGCTGCGCCGCTGCGGGACGAAGAGCGCCGAGCAGCTCCGCTCCGACGGGCTGGTGCTCGACGAGACGGAGCACACCGTCACGGTGGACGGCGAGCGTGTCGCACTCACCTTCAAGGAATTTGAACTGCTGCGGCTCTTCCTGTCGCATCCGGGCACGGCGTTTTCGCGCGATCAGCTCATGGCGGATGTGTGGGGCACCGACTACTGCGGCGAAACGCGCACGGTGGATATGCACATCCGCACCCTGCGCCAGAAGCTCGGCCCCTACGGCGAACGGATCGAAACGGTGCGCGGCGTTGGATACCGCATGGAGGGCAAGGCATGACAAAAAAGATCTTTCACTCCATCCTGCTCGTTGCGGGTGCGGTGCTGCTTGCAAGCCTTCTTTTCATCATGGGCTGCCTCTACGAGTATTTTGGCAGCGTGGAGAAAAAGCAGCTGCGCGACGAGCTGGAGCTCGCCTCCGTCGCCGTGGAACGCGGCGGGGAGGACTATCTTTCAAGCATCTCCTCCGAGCGCTACCGCCTGACATGGATCGCGCCCGACGGCACGGTGCTCTACGACACCGTGACCGACGCGGAGAGTCTTGAAAACCACGCCGACCGCGAAGAGGTGCGCGAGGCTCTTGCAGGCGGCGAGGGCGAAAGCTCGCGCTATTCCTCCACGATCCTGCAAAAGACGATGTACTGCGCGCGCAGGCTAACGGACGGCAGTGTGCTGCGTATTTCCATCAGCCGCGCGACGGCGGGTGTGCTGCTCATTGGCATGGTGCAGCCCATCCTGATCGTCGTCATCGTGGCGCTCATTTTGTCGGCGGTGCTGGCACGGCGGCTTTCGCGCCGCATCGTGCGCCCGCTCAACGAGCTGGACCTTGAGCACCCGCTGGAAAACGACGCCTACGAGGAGCTTTCCCCGCTGCTCGGACGCATCAACCATCAGCACCGGCAGATTGACGAGCAGATGCGCGAGCTGGAGCAGCAGAGGACCGAATTTTCGCAGATCACCGGCAGCATGCGAGAGGGCCTCGTCCTGCTCGACGAAAAAGAGCGCGTGCTGAGCATCAACCCCGCCGCGTGCAGGCTTTTTGACGCGGACGAGCGCTGCGTCGGTCAGGATTTTCTCACGCTTGACCGCAGCCACGATATCCGCCTTGCCATCGCCGATGCGATGGCGCAGGGACACGGCGAAGCCCGCGCCGAGCGCGGCGGCCGCGTCTGGCAGTTTGACGTGAGCCGCATCCTCTCCGGCACGGCGGCGGTGGGCGCGGTGCTGCTGGCTTTTGACATCACCGAGCGCGAAACGGCAGAGCAGAACCGCCGCGAATTCACGGCGAACGTGTCGCACGAGCTTAAAACGCCGCTGCAAGGCATCATCGGCAGCGCGGAGCTGCTCGAAAACGGCATGGTGCAGCCGGACGACGTGCCGCGCTTTGTCGGTCACATCCGCAAGGAGGCGCAGCGCCTTGTCACGCTCATCGGCGACATCATCCGCCTCTCCCAGCTCGACGAGGGAGACGAAATGCCGCGCGAGACGGTCGATCTGCTGACGCTCTCGCAGGAAGCGGCGGACGATCTCACGGCTGCGGCAGAGCAGAAGAACGTGACGATCTCCGTCACGGGCGAGAGCACCTGTGTGAGCGGCGTGCGCCGGCTTTTGTATGAGGTGATCTATAACCTCTGCGACAATGGCGTAAAGTACAATGTCGAGGGCGGCAGCGTTTCGGTGCGTGTCGGAACGGAGGACGGCAAGGCGGTCGTCTCCGTCGCCGATACGGGCATCGGCATTGCACCCGAGCACAGGGAACGCATCTTCGAGCGCTTCTACCGCGTGGATAAGAGCCACTCGAAGGCAAGCGGCGGCACGGGCCTCGGCCTTTCCATCGTCAAGCACGCCGTGCAGTATCACCACGGCACGGTCGAGCTTCAAAGCGAGGAAGGCAAGGGCACGACCATCCGCATCCTGCTCCCGAAGGAATAAGCAAACAGAAAAGGACGCCGCAGGCTATATCCTGCGGCGTCCTTTGCATCGCTTGGCGTTCCTTCCGCTTTTCGGAGAATATCATACCACCTTGCAATTTGCAATCAAGAACTGCGCCGTGCGCGCATACCCTTTATGGAAAAGGGGGAATGAGATGGAACGAACGATGGCATTTTTGGGCGGCGATCAGCGGATGCGCCTGCTCGCGCAGATGATGGCGGCGGAGGGACACAAGGTCTGCTCATGGGAGCTTTCCGGTGCGCCGAACCCACAGGCGCTGTGCGATGCGCTGCGGGCGGAGTGTATCGTCCTGCCGCTGCCGATGGAGAAAAACGGATACTTAAGCGGCACGGAGATGACGACCGAGCGCCTTTTTCACGCGCTGAGGCCGGAGCATCGGATCTTTGCTGGAAACGTGAGCGGGGAGACGATGGCGCTCGCGGATGCGCTGGGGCTTCACGTCACGGACTATTTTGCCGCAGAGGAGCTGAGCGTGCGCAACGCCGTCCCGACGGCGGAGGGCGCGATCGAAACGGCAATGAAGCATACAAGCATTACCCTGCACGGCACGCCCTGTCTTGTGATGGGCTTTGGCCGCATCGGAAAGCTCCTTGCCCACGACCTGCACGCGCTGGGAGCGAAGGTGAGCGTCAGCGCGCGCAAGCTCTCGGACCTTGCGTGGATCGATGCCTTCGGCTACACGCCGCTGCATACGAACCGGCTTTCCGGCACGCTGGGGGAATTCCGTGTGGTCTTCAACACCGTGCCGCATCCGGTGCTGGACGAAGCGCTGCTCTCAGAGCTTCCGCGCGACTGCCTGCTCATCGAGCTTGCGGGCGCGAGCGGCTTTGACATGAACGCAGTGGAAAGGCTGCGCCTTTCCTATCTGCGCGCGCCGGGACTGCCGGGCATCGTCGCGCCGGAGACGGCGGCGCACGCCATCAAAAAAACCTTATGTCGACTCATGGAGGAGGACGCATGAAGATCGGATTTGCCTTTTGCGGCTCGTTCTGCAACCATCCCGAGCTGCTGAAAATTTACGAGGACATTGCGCGCGAGCATGAGCTCGTGCCGATTTTGTCAGAAAACGCGGCGAAGTATTCGACGCGCTTCGGCTCGGCGGAGGACTTTGTGACGCGTGTGGAGGGCATTGCGGGACGCTGTGCCGTGCGGAATATCGTGGAGGCCGAGCCGCTCGGCCCGCAGGGGGCGATGGAGGTACTCGTCATCGCGCCCTGCACGGGCAATACGCTTGCAAAGCTCGCCCACGGCATCACGGACGGGCCGGTGACGATGGCGGCGAAGGGACACCTTCGAAACGGCAAACCCGTCGTGCTCGCGCTGGCAACGAACGACGGCCTTTCCGCGAGCGCCGCGAACATCGCCGCGCTCCTGAACCGAAAAAACTACTACTTTGTCCCCTTCGGGCAGGACAATGCCGAGGCGAAGCCCACGTCGCTCATTGCGGATTTCCGAAAGATCATGCCGACAGTCGAGGCGGCGATGGAGGGCTGCCAAATTCAGCCAATTTTGCTCTGAAACGGAAAAAGGCAGGAATTTCCTGCCTTTTTTGCGACGTAACAATAAACTTGCGCGCATCTTTTCCCGATGCTCGCTGAACGTGCTTGAAAAAACCCGTGCGCTCCCCTATACTCTGCATAGAGAAAAGAGGGGAGTGGACGCAAATGGACGAGAGACTGCACGAGCTGAGCCGCCGGGCGGCGGAGGAAACTGCCTGTACGAACGATGCAGCAAACACGCCGGATGGGGAAACGGAAGCAAAGACCAAGAGTATTCGCTTCAAGGTCAGCGCCTACGATCCGCGCGGCATCGAGCAGTGGCTTTCCGAGCGCGCGGCGGAGGGTAAACTGCTCCTGCGCGGAGACGATTTTCTGATCGGCGCGCCGTGCGAGTGCCGCTATCACCTCGAGCCTGCGCTGGACGATGACGACCCCAACGAGCGGACGCGCGAAACGCGCGCGCAGATGGGCTGGGAGTACGTCTGCCGGACGAAGGACGGCATCTTCTACATCTGGCGCGGTGACAGGACTGCGCACGTCCCCACGCCGAAGGACTGTACGGACTCCTATGGCTACCGAAGACTGTGTAAAAAACTGCGCCGCAGCTATTTCCTGCCGATGATCTTCCTGGTGGTGGACATCTGGCTCGTCTATTTCCTTTTTAGTGCTTTGAGTCTCCCGGTGATGTCGTTCCTCACGATGGAAAAGAGCGAGGTCATTCAGTTTGTGTCCATTATCTTAGGCAGTATCCTCGGTATCCTGAGCGAGGCAAAGGAGAGAAACGAGATGCGAACGCTCAAGCGCGCGATGGAGGCGTGCGAGCGCGTGGAGAAGATGCCGCGCAACCGCTGGGCGAAAGCGGACCGCGCGCTTACGATCATTGCCGGTGTATTGGCGCTCACGCTGATTTTCTGGCGAGTGAACGATACGGCCTACGGCGACAGCTATGACGAGCCGCCGCTGCCGTATATCGGGACCGAGATGCTCGGCGGCGAAAGGGGATCGGACTGGTATGGTGTGCGCGATCTCTCGACGCTGCTCGGCGGGCACGTGTACTCCGTCGGCGAAACGCCGTATGCGGGAACGGTCGACGGTTGGTGGCAGTACAGCACAGAGGTGGACTTCTTTGCCCCGCGCATTTCCGCGCTGGCAAAGCCCCTGACGCACGAGCTGCGGGACTATTTTCTCGAAAGCGGCGCGCAGGAATTGATGCTCGACGGCTTTGACGAGGCGTACTACGCAGAATTTATCAAACCAAATACCCGGTTTCCAAATGAACCGGACGAAGTCCACCAGTTTCTTATCCTGCGCCGCGGGGGAGAGGTGCTTTACTTCCGCACCGAAGCGCCCGACAGCCTGCGCGAGCATCTGGACGAATTTGCAGACATCTTTAATCAGTACAGCGAATTAGCATAAAAAGAAGTGCGTTCCTAACGGGAACGCACTTCTTTTTTGCTATCTTGTTACTGCTCAAACTTTTTAAGCTCGTCGAGCTGACCTTCCAGCGTGGTGAACGCGCCGGGCAGGCGCGACACGGCTTCGTCCGCATGGCGCAGCGCGGTCGAAACGCTCTCGCAGGTATTGCCGAGCGTTGCAAGTACCTGCGCGCACTGGCTCGTGCAGGAAGCAATGTACGCTTGCAGCTTGGCGCGCGTGGCGGCGTCGAGCGCGTCGGCCCGCTCGCGGGCGGAAAGCTCAATGTCGGCAATATGCGCCTTCACGCGGCCGTATTCCTCTGCCTGCGCGCGCAGCTCCGCAAGCTCGGAGAGCACTTTCTGCATCTCGCGCTCATGTTCGGCCTTTTGCGCCTCGCGCAGGCGCTCATGCTCCTTCTGCGCGTGATCTGCCTTCCGTGTGGTTTCCTCTAGCTTTGCGCGCAGCTCGGCAATCGTCTCCTGCGCGGCGGTCAACCCTTTTTTGAGCGCGTCCTGCGCGCTGGACGCGGTCGAATAGGACTCGTTCAGATGGTCACGCTCGCGCTCGGCCTCGGCAAGCTTGTCGCGAAGGTCTGCATTCTCGCGGCAGAGGCCGTCGCTCTCCTGCTCGAGCGCTTCAATCTGCTGCTTGCTCTCAAGCGCGGTTCTTTCAATATAACGGATGACGTCGTCGCGGTTGAAGCCGCCGAAGACGGAACTCTTGAAGGTATTTTCCATGATGCTCCCACCTTTTTCTTTTTCAAGCATATCGTAACACAAAAGGCGGGGGATGACAAGGAAAAAAGCGCGGCGCCGGTCAGGGCGCCGCGCGTTCGCGCTATTTAACGGGTGGTGAAGGAAAAGCCTTTGCCGTCCTTTGCGAAGCGGACGCTGTCGGCGTTCACATCGCCGCCGACGGTACTGCAATGCACGCTGTCGCTTGCGCGGACATTGCCCTGCACATCGCCGCAGCGCACGCTGTCGCTTGCCTGCACATCGCCGCCGACGCTGCCGCAGCTGACGCTGTCGCCCGCGCGGACATTGCCCTTGACGTCGCCGGAGCAGGTCACGCCGTCGCCCGCCTGCACGTCGCCGCCGACACTGCCGCATTTGACGCCGTCGCCTGCCTGCACATTGCCACCGACATCGCCGCAGGTCACGCCGTCGCCGGCTCTGACGCTGCCGTGGATCGTCGAATTTGTGCAGCAGACGGAGAAGTCGCTGTAAATATCCTGCGCCGTGCCGGAAAAGTGCAGCTCGACGCTCTTGCGGATTTCGTCGTATCTGTCGCGGCGGAAGAGGCTGCCCTCCTTCGGCTGGAGCAGCCGGTGGCCCTGAAAAAGCACGGCGTGGATGCTCTCGTCATCCGCCCACGGCAGCTCCGCTGCAACGGGCAGGATCTGGTCGTTTGCGATGGCTGCCTTGCACGCGCGGCCGAAGAGCTCGTCGAGCGTCATCTCCAGCGCGTCGACCAGCTGCGGCAGCAGTGCAATGTCGGGGCAGCACACATCGCTCTCCCATTTGGAAACGGCCTGATTACTCACGCCGAGCAGCTTTGCCAGCGCCTCCTGCGTCAGCCCCTTATTTCTGCGGCGCTCTGAGATGCGCGCGCCCATTGTCAGTTCTTCCAATTGTCTAACCTCTCTTTCGTATGCTTGGTGTTTCTAGCCCTGTGCGTTTGGCCGCGGCCTTTTTTCATCACCGGTATGGGCTCAGTATAGGGGCGGGAGGCCGGTTTGACAATGGCGCGGTGGTTGAATCGACTTGCTTTTCGTCCAACCTGTGGTTGGAAAACGCGGCGAAAGGGAAAATTTACCTGCCCGGAGGAAAGATCAACGCCTGACGTTGATCTCGCCGATGCCGCGCGTGTAGTCGACCACGTGCTGCAAAAAGAGCTGCGTGATGGTCGAGGGCAGAAAGCCCTTTTTCACCGTGATGCAGATCTCGCGCGACTGCTTGACGTTCAACGGCTTACTGACGACGTGGTAGCGCGAGGGCTGGAGCAGCAGGCTGTGCACGATGCTCACGCCCAGACCCGCCTCGACCATCGAGAGGAGGGCGAAGTCGCTCGTCGTGTCGTAGGTGATCTCGGGGTGGATGTTGTACTGGTCGAGCAGGCGCGTGAATTCGTAGTCCTCGATCTCCATCAGGCGCACGAACGTCTCGTGCGGCAGCTGCTCAAGCGGGAAGAAAGGAGCGTTTTCCATGGAGTGGCCATTGGGGAGGATGGCGACCATCGTGTCGTGCAGGATGGGTGTGGACTCAAAATCGTTCGAAACGGGCGTGACGAGAAAACCGCAGTCGATCGCGCCGCGGCGCAGCCACTCGGAGATTTCGTAGTATTCGCCCGTGAGAAGCTGAATCTGGATGTTCGGGTAGCGCTGGTGAAAGTCCTTGAGGATTTCCGGCAGGAGGCTGATGGCAAGGCTCGTAAAGCAGCCAAGGCGCAGTGTGCCCGACTGCACGCCGTGCAGCTCGGAAACGGCGAAATTCAGGTCCTCATAATCCTTAACGATCTCGCGTATCGTGGGAAGGAGCACCATGCCGTCGGACGAGATCTCGATGCCGGAGTGGTTGCGCGTGAGGAGTTTGACCTGCCAGTCCTGCTCAAGGTCCGAGATCATCTTGCTCACGGCGGACTGCGTGTAGCCCAGCTCATTGGCCGCCTGTGTGATGCTGCCGGTCTCCACGGTGCGGAGATATGCAATATATTTACGAATGCTCATGTTGAAAAACCTCAATGCTTTCTTGCGGATTCCATTTTGGAATGTTGAGATAAAAATATATTCGCTTTTCAAAAGCGCATAAAGATTATACAATGTGGCCAAAGAAAATTCAATGCCTGTATACGGAATTTTCGAAGTAGTACAAAAATATGTGAAAATAATGAGGAGGAAACAGTCATGGTCCATTATTCCTGCATCGGTGCTACCGGTTATGTTTGCGGCGAAGTGCTCCGCATGATGGTCAATCACCCCGAGGGCGAGCTCGTCAACGTGCTCGATACCTATGGTGCCGGCGACGCGATCTCTTCGCATCACCCCGCCCTGCGCGGCTTCTATGATCAGGTCATCATGGATCTCACCGAGGAGAACGTCCGCGAGACCGCCAAGAAGAGCGACGTCGTGATGATCCAGGTCCCCTCCGGCGATGTGCCCAAGTGGGCGGAGATCGTCCTTGCCGAGGACTGCGCCATCATCGACATCGGCGCTGACATCCGCTTCCGCGACGTTGACGTGTGGGAGAAGTGGTATGGCCAGAAGCATCCTGATGCCAAGATGACCCACGAGGCCGTTTATTGCATCCCTGAGGTCATGCGCGATCTTGCCAAGGGCAAGAAGCTCATCGCCAACCCCGGCTGCTATCCCACCGCCTCCACCCTCGGCCTGCAGCCCATGCTCAAGAGCGGTCACGTTGTGGAAAACACCATCGTCATCGACGCAAAGAGCGGCTACACCGGCGCCGGCCGCCGTCCCGCCCTCAACAAGCTCCTCACCGAGGCAGAGAACAACTTCTGCGCTTACGCTCTCGGCGGCGGCCATCGCCACACGCCCGAGATCGAGCAGAACATTGCCTACATCACCGGCAAGGATCTGATGAAGCCCGACACCTGGCAGTACATCAACTTCCAGCCGCACCTCCTGCCCCAGGTCCGCGGCATCGAGGTCACCATCTATGCCACCTGCGACAAGGACTACACCAACGAAGAAGTCTACGAGATGTACAAGGAATTCTACAAGGATGAGCCCTTCGTCAAGGTCTTCCCGGCGAGCATGCCCGTCCAGACCAAGTGGGTCTACGGCACCAACTTCTGCGAGATGACCCCGACCTTCGACGCGCGTACCCACCGCCTGATCGTCTCCTCCGTGATCGACAACATCGGCAAGGGCGCTGCCGGCCAGGCCATCCAGAACATGAACCTCATCATGGGTCTGCCCGAGACTACCGGCCTCATGATGCCCCCGATGTATCCGTAATCATCGCTTCGACGAAGTTCGACCCGATCCCGTCCAGAAAAGCTGATATACTTATCTTAAGAGAGGAGATCCCCCCACTATGTCCAATCTGAAAAAGATCGATGGCGGCGTGACCACGCCGCAGGGCTTCACCGCAGGTGCAACCTACACCGCCATCAAAAAGCGCGAGAACAAGAAGCCTGATGTCGCCGTTCTCTACTCTGACCTGCCCTGTTCCTGCGCGGCTTGCTTCACCACGAACAAGTTCTGCGCCGCTCCGGTCATCCTCGACCGCGAGATCCTGAAAAAGGGCAAGGCCCGCGCCGTCGTCATCAACTCCGGCAACGCCAACGCCGCGACCGGCTCGCAGGGCATCGAGGATGCCCGCACCGTCGAGCGCGAGGCGGAAAAGCTCCTCGGCCTCGGTGAAGACGAAGTCTTCGTCTGCTCCACCGGCGTCATCGGCCAGAGACTGCCGGTCGATAAGGTGCTCCAGGGCATTCGCGAGATCATCCCTGGCAAGCTTGCCAAGGAGAACGGCTCCGAGGCGGCCTACGCCATCATGACCACCGATACCGTCCGCAAGGAGTGCGCCTATGAGCTGGAGCTCTCCACCGGCACCGTGAAGATCGGCGCGATGGCCAAGGGCTCGGGCATGATCCACCCCAACATGGCCACGATGCTCGTCTACGTGACGACCGACGCCAAGGCTGACCCCGCCGACCTCCAGAAGATGCTCTCCGCGGCGGTCGACAAGAGCTTCAACATGTGCACTGTCGACGGCGACACCTCCACCAACGACTCCATCTTCCTGCTTGCCAACGGCGCTTCCGGCGTTGAGATCAAGACCGAGGAAGACAAGAAGGCGATGGCCGACCTCGTGCTCGCCATCTGCACCGATATGGCCCGCCGCGTCGCCTCCGACGGCGAGGGCGCGACCCACCTCATCGAAGTCGAGGCCTATGGCCTTCCCACCGAGCACGACGCGCGCCTGGTCGCCAAGTCCATCGCGGGCTCCATGCTCTTCAAGGCTGCCGTCTTCGGCCGCGACGCCAACTGGGGCCGCATCATGGCCGCTGCCGGTTACTCGGGCGCAGAC
>Ga0129314_1000793_pt1 | contig 28310 bp, 38 predicted proteins | sample O1111metagenome_FD_94431 | JGI IMG/M metagenome (GOLD analysis project Ga0129314, IMG submission 94431) | Orangutan individual fecal microbial communities from fecal samples from Wisconsin, USA - O1111 metagenome | ecosystem: Host-associated > Mammals > Digestive system > Large intestine > Fecal... | reverse complement strand
TCAAGATATTTAATATCTTTTTTATCTTCAAGATTTATTTCTCCATAAAGAACAATATCTTTATTTTTTAAACAAAGATTATTAAAAAAATAATTAATATTATCTTTTTCACTTTGTTTATCTAAAGATTTTTCATCATTTTCATCAATAGCTTCCATAACTATTGAATTAAAATCAAAACGGGCTAATATCACTCGTTTCTTTATTCCTAATATATTCTTTCGTTTTCTCATATTCTTCAACTTTATTAATAGTAGATTTTATAAGTTCTATAATGCTATCAAAAGTAACTTTAGAACGAAGTTCAGCAAAATCTTTACTTTCATATTCTTTTGGAATAATTAAAGGAACAATATCATATTTTTTACGAAGCCATTGAGCTTCAATATAACCTGTTCTATCATTATCCATCAATGAAACAATAATACCATTTATAGAAAGTTTAGACTTGAGCCAATCATATTCAAAACTTCTAAGTTTATATGTTTCATGGGGAACATTAATAACTCCAATTTTGTTTTTGGCATCTTGCCTGTAAAAGAGTGAAGTTGAAAGTAGAGTACAACCAATACTTAATCTATCTTTAGTAGATTTAGTAATAACAATAAAATCATAATCATTTCTTGTTAAATTAAGAATACCTTCAAGATGATTACAGTTAGTAATAAAACGAGTACATTGATGATGCCTATTAGGAAAATAAAGTTTAATATTCATAATATTATTTTTATCTTTACCAAGATAATAAGCATAACAAGGGTCGCTTTCTTTATAAAAATACTTAGGTTGAGGATTAATTTTTCTGTCAATATAATATTGGTCTATTGGATAAACAAAATTGAGATTAAGATATTGTAAAGTAATACCAAAATTATTCCAATATTTTTTATCTTCTTCAGTCCATTCACGAACAACAAGTTCTATAACAGGTTTCTTTTTCTTAATAAGTTCAAGACTATTACTTATTAAAGAAATAGCGTTTGTATCTATTTCAGTACCATAAAATATATTTTTAAAAGTATAAGTTATATGAGTAAGAATAGTAATAAAATCATTTTTATTAGAAACATTATATTGTTTTCCTTTTATAGTAGATAAAACTAAAGCAACAGCATCAAAACAATCTCCCCAAAAATATCCAGCAAAATCTTTAAATTTTAATCTACCTCGATTATCATATCGAAAACCACAAGTTGGGTGTTGGTCATTTCTGATAGGAGAAAGTATTAATTCGCCAGTTTCAATACAATTATTAATTATCTGAACAGGTAAATCAAAATATGTACTAAAAATAGTAACTTGACTAACTTTAGAAAGAATATAATTTTTACTAAGATTAGATGAATTAACATTTCTTCCCATCTGAATAAAAGAAAAGGGACTACGAGAAAAATCTCATAGCCCCTAATAACAGCAATTATATGTTAAAATTCAGGCATATCTTCTATGCCTATTCCAGCTCCAGGCATAAATCCATCAGAACCAAGTCCTCCTCCAAGACCCATTCCTGCATCAATAGAAACTCCTCCAGGAAGTCCAGCAGGCATATTAGGAGTCTTAGGCTTATCAAGTTTCATAGGACGAATGTTTTCACGAGTAACATCTACTCTAATAACAGGAGGAACATTTTGCTTATAAAGCTCAATAGCACCTTCGCCTACAAATTGAGGAAAAGTAAGATTTCCTCCATCAACTTCTTGCCAACCTTTCTTACCGGCTTTAATATAACGAAGAAGTTTAATCCAAACGGTAATAAACTTTCCGTCATTGGACTTATAATAAGGGGCACCGTCTTTACCTCTAACAAGAATATTTACAAAATTCTCAAAGAGTGTTTTCCAAGCTGCAACAACAGTTTCTCCATCAACATTGACATATTCACCTTGCTCATCAAAATCTTCATAAGAAAGAGAAAGTGCAGCAATTTCTTCTTCTGTCATCTCACGTCCTTTAAGAACAAAGACATCAAGAATATGTTTGAGCCAATTAAGAACTCTATCTACTTTCCAAGCGCCTTTTCCTCCAGGAATAGTTTCAACAGAAGATTCAACCGGACTAAACCTAAGTCTTACATATTTACGACGATTAGCGTCTGCATCGTTAGATGCAAAATAAATATTTAAGAAAGGAATAGTAAGTCCAGCAAAAGAAGGAATACCAGTTTTATCCTCACCAATAGTAGCTTCTGTAATTTCTACATTCTCAACATGAGCAAGAAAAAGTCCATTAGAAGGATTAGCATCATTTTCGCTAAATTTTAAACGAGCAGTTCCAGTAGTGGCATTACTAATACCTCTACGAACAACTTTTTTTACTTCTGGAGCAGCTTGTGCACTTTGTGCTCCATTAACAGTTGCATCGGGCATAATTTGTAATTTTTGTTTAATTAAACATTAGATATAAAAAAGAGTTGGAAGTAACTAATTACTTTCATTACTTCCAACTCAATTATCACTTGAAATACGAATGATTATTTTAGAACCAAATTAGTCCTCATTCTTGATACGACCACCGTCAACATCAACAGAAGAACCAATTAAAAGAATAGGAATCTCAACATTTTTGGTTCCATCATAAACTTCAGTATGCTGAATATTCTCAATATCAACAGAGAATACACGAGCTTTTGTACCAAGCTCTTCACGATTCATACCACTCTTGAGTTTACCCCAAACATTAGAATCTGTAAAGGTAAGAACAGTGCCTGTTCCAAGCATAGCAGAAGAATTAGCACACTTAGAACCAGTAAGTTTAGGAAGCTCAGTACCACGAACAAATGTAGCAAGAACAGCAACTTTGTCCTCATTAGTTTCAGCAGCTTCAAGAGCGGCTTTAGTTTCATCATCACCATTAGCCTCAACAGAAGCAACCATAGCATCAAAGTTCTGACGAGCATAAGCTTCTCTCTGCTCTTTGCTCAGACGCTCAGTAGTAGTCTTAACTGAACCATCTTTGTTGAACTCTTGAATACCCTTAGCAATAGCCCATACATCAAACTCCTTATGAATTGCAATAGCAGCTTCTGGAGTATCAATGTCAAGACCGTTGGCAGAACAGAACTCAACAAGCTCGGCAACATGCTCACGAATAGCAGCATCAATGGTATCTTCATTAGAAATGAACATTACATTGTCACCATGCTGAAGGCCAAGAGCTTTTGTAACAGGAGGGGTAAGTCTAAAACCACCTTTGGTAGTAAGTGCAACAAGTTCAGGAGCATAAGTAGTGTTTCTCTGACCACTAACTACTACACCAAAGCCGAAGCTCATCTTCTTTGAAGTTATCTCTTTCATAATAAAATGAATTTTGAAAAGTTAAACGATTATTGTTTTTATAACTTAATTGAGTGTAAGTTTCACTTTAATTTCAATTATTAATATCTATAGCATCTTGTTCATCAATGTCAATAGAATTAACAATCTTAAGTTCTGAAGTTTCCATAACTCCAAATAGAACATCACTCGCAATATCACGAGCACCATAAGTAAAAGCACGATGCTGAATAAGAACTCTTGAATATTTTTTATAAGTATCTTTTTCAAAAAGACCTGCGGCATTAGCCTCGCTAAATGTAAATCTACTATTTGCAAACATACATTTATTATTTATCCAACGAGTAAAATGATATTCAGTAACATAATCAACAGGAACAGAAGGAATTCTAAAAACAGGAATTTTACCACTTTTTTGAATTTCAACTGCTTGACTACGATTAGCAACAAGTTGGCATTTGCTGTTAAGTTGATATTCTCTATAAACATTCCCATTAAAATCTTTATAAAATTTAACAGGATATACATAGACTTTATCATCTTTATCTCCAGCTTTAGAACGTTTATCTTCTGCTTCTTGCGAAGAAATACATCTTACACAATAGTCAGGAAGAGAACCATCAACATAAACATTAATACTGTCTGTATATTCATACAGAGGTTGATAGTCTTTTAGACATTCCCAAGTACAACCTGCCCTCAGTAGCAATGCTTTGATGATATGAACATCAACACCAGTTTTTCCATTAATAACATGAATATGTTCAAGACAAGTACTAAAAGGAAGATTTAAATCTTTAGCTCTCATAAGAACAGCTAAACCATCATTAACAGATTTAATTCCACCTTTCTCACTACGCATAACTTTAGTTAAAAAGTTTTCAGCAGCAGCAAGTTGAGTTTCATCAAAAAGATTAAGACGATTTAAATCTCCACCTTGTTCTTGAACAATTACTTGGCGTTGATGTGCCTTTTCATTTTCTTTTGAACTTCCACTTGGATTTTCATTAAGAAGCTCATTAGAAGTTTCTCCTTTGGCATCATTCATATTTCAAAGAACGTGTGTTTAATCAACTGATACAAATATAACATTTTTTAATTTAATAACAAAATTTATCATTAAAATCACTATATGATTACTTCATTAGTGGTCTTATTCAGTTGCAATTTTTGCAATTCGCTATTTTCATGCACTGAAACAAGTGTAGAAGGTATTTCTCTATTAATCGAATCTTCTTCTATACTTCCACTATAAAATATTTTATAAAGAATAGTAATATTGTTAGTAAACGTTACATTTACATATCTTTTCTTAAAATCAAATATATCGGCAAGTAAGCTACTTGTATAAATAATAATATCAGCATTAACTAAAAGTTTATTATTTGAACTTTCTTTAATAATAAGTACATTTATTTTATCAGAATTAAACAACTCTTCAAAATAAGTACTTACAATAGCAGATTTAAAAAGTCTTGGTTCACCTTTATGCTTACCAGATTTATAAACAATAGGATTACCAAAATTATCAGAAAAATATCTTGCTTCTACTTCATCATGATAACAACCAGCAATTTCTTTTTTATCATATTCTTTAATTGCGTTATTTAGATACTTCATTAATTTATTTGCATAGTTGCCATTTTTACAAACAACAAGTATTTTTTTAGTAATATTATCTTTTACAATATTAAGAACAGAATCAAATTTATTTTCATTATTCATTACAAGTTCACGTCTAGCTCTTGTAATATTAAAAAACGATTCTGCTCTTTGATAAATACTTACAGGATTATATATTTCATCAATTTGTCTGTTAAATTCAGTATTAGTATCGAGTTTTTCAGACCAACCATTATTAATAGCAAGTCTGTATCTAAAATCCATAGCACTTATTCCATTATCTTTATCTCCAATTCTACATTTTGTAATATTATCAAGACCGCCAAAAATAGTATTACAACTTTTTATGAAAGCATTATATTTATCATAAATTTCTTTATCAGCTTCAGTAAATTGAAGAGGTATTCTATATTCATTTACGGGAGTATTAACTCTTGCAGCAGTCACATTACTTTCATCAAGGTTAACATTAAGCAATGGAAGTTGATGGGTTATTCCATATTTAAAATCAGCATTCATGTTATCTTTAGTAAGAATACCAAGTACAAACTGGCACGTTCTATTAAGATAAGCATAAATTGGATAATTATTATTTAATCCAATAGTAACACCAAATGTATATTTATAATTAAAAGAAGTATTAATCCATTTTGTACTAAGAAAAGTAATATCTACTATAAAATTATCGTAATCTTCAATAGGTATCATTCCTTTAAAGGCAGATTTACATTTATCTACTAAAGACCAATCTTCTACAACTACAAGTATTTTAGCAAAAGAACGTTTATTTTTTATTCTTTGTATAAATTGAGTAACAAAAGTTACTGGATTGGCAGGAGGATAAATATAACAATATCCTTTACCCTTATGAGCTTGAAACTCCTCCATTAAACTTTGTACAGCTTTTTCATAAATATCAATCTTCTTCATCATCAAAAAGATTAAAATATGCTTGAGCATTCTTTTTAAGCAAAGACTTACCAGATTTAGTTTTAGTATTTGGATTACCTTTTTGGTTAGGACTGATACCTAATTTAATAGGGTCTATAATCTTATATGCTTCATCAGCATAATAAGAATAATTAATATTTCTCAATTCAATTGGTGTATCGTCAAGAGTATTAAGAATATTAACTTTATACCCAGCACAAAGATTATTCAAAGTTCCTTCTTTAGAAACTTTAAATAAATTTCCTCCAATCATAGAAACATAAAATCTAATTTGTCTTTGTAATATTTCTTTAGTTTGACCTTTATAAAATTCAGTATGAAATTGTCTTCCAATATTTTGTGTTTTACAAAAGTCAAGAATATCTTTACACTCGTAAAGAGTTTCAAGAACAGGTTTATTATGAGCCAAAAATTCAATAGCTGCTTTAGCAACAATAGGAGCGTTATAACCTTTTGATAAATCTACTTTATACATATCAGGATTTAAATCTCCTTTATAAGTATATTTACCATTAAATTCAATACTAAAATAATTATTTATATCTCTATCTATATAAGCAGAATAAAATTCTTCATCAAGACTTAATCCAGTATATTTTTCCCAATTTTTATAAATTTGTTGAAAAGTTAAATATTTATCTTTTCTTACTTTAACAACAATACCATCTGTATTAGCAGAAACTACAGGAATATCATTAAGTTCAAGTTCCTCACTAAGCATAAATGCAAAAAGTTGTCCATTAATAGTAACTTTAAGAACTGCTAATCTATCAAAAAGATTACCAAATTCTGCGCCAAGTTTTCCATAAATTGAATTAATTACAATTTTAAGAGCTTGCGCAAGAATATCTTTAGGAATACCATCAATTATATCTTCTTCACTATGTTTAGCTTTAACACGAGTATCTCTTAACCACCCAACAAGTTTAGTAAAGCAACCAGTATCAAGATGTTCAGGAGCAATCTTATAAACAGTCATAAGACTTGGATAAAAACTTGACACATCAGCGTGTATATACACATAACTATCATCAGTATAATTATTCCAATCAAAATCAGTAATTGCCTCGCCTACGGCTCGGCTCCTGCCTGTAGAGGGATTGCATTCAATAAGTTTACTTTTTAATACACGAGGAGGGTCTTGACTATGTAATCCACCAGTAGCTAAAGTATATTTAGTATTACCGATTACAATAGTTTTATTAAGCGCATCTTTACCAACACTATAAAGAGTAGTTTTTTTAAGTTCTTCAAGTAAATCTTGTAAAGGTTTAGTTTTAAATTTAATATTATCAAAAATTACTTTTTTAAGAGGATAACTATGTCTTTCTGTTTTCTTGCCTTGCCATTGTTTTGGAGTAAGATTAGAAAATTCAGAATAAAATTTTGTAAAAAGAATATCAGCAACATTACTACGAGAGCTATTAAGAACATTTACTTCATAAGCATTAGAAATAGAATAACGAAGTTTTATTTCATCAGAATATAATCGAGCCGTTTCGCATATAATAAAAACATCATTTTTATTATAATGCATGGTTGGTTCAACATATTCAGGAATCATAAATCTATCCCATTTATCTATAACACTATTTAGTTGTTCATAAGTAAAACCGGAATAACGTTGATTATTATAATAAAGTTCAGCATCTTTTTCACAAATAGGAGGAAGTTCATATTCAAGAAGTTCATACCATTTAAGATTAATACTTGTTTGCTTAAGACTTTTACCATAATAAGATTTTTTTCCATCAGAACCAATAATAGTTCCAACCTTATTAAGTGCAAATACTTTCATTAAATCTACGTCATAATAAGGAAGAGGATATTTACGAAGAGAATCAAGATAATAATCTTTTCTTGATATTTCTTCATTATCTTGAAGGTCAATTATCTTTTTACTTGTATCATAAAGTTTTCTAATAAGTTCTTTAGTACTTGAAAACATATTGTAATACATAAGTAAGCAAGCAACCATCAGTTTATCGTATGCCCCGGAGTTGTAACCATAACAGTGCGTAAAAACGTTTTTATTACCGTCTTTTTTAGCTTGTAATGAATTAATAAAGCCGATTAAAGGGAGTAATTGATTATCGTTAAAATCTGAAATCCAAAACGTTTTAGATTCAACTGAATCCAGCATTATTTTAATATCACTAACTTTATATTTTTCAGTAAGTGGAATTGGAACACGTTTTTCTTTACCTTTTTTAATAATAATATTGCAACTATCTTTAAAAGTTTTAGTATATGAACTAAGATTAACAAATGTTATACTAAAGAAATTTGGTAATATCTCTACATCATAGCACCAAATATTAATCATAAATTGCTTCTAATAATCGTTCTTTGAATTTAACAATATTTTTCTCTCCATATAATAAAGAATAAATATTAGGAATATAATATATTTTATATTTATTACCAAAATTAATACGAATGTTACCAACAACAATTATTTTATTAGGCACAATACTTGTAATTTCATCACAAAGTAAATTTCTGCAATTAATAAAACTTTGCATTAATATTTCATTTTGGCATTCGCATTTAACAGCAGTAGTAACATAATGTTCTTCAAAAATATCTTTTTGGAATAATTCTTGATAAACATCTTTAAGTAATTTAATATTATCTTGCTTATGTTTATAAGAATCATAAATAACAAACATTATTGGAGAACAAACATTTCCTTTACCATAAACAATAAATTCATTAGGAGTATAAAGACGAGCAGGACAGCCAAGGCAATAATGGCATTCCTTTACAGGGAGTTTGCTAATAATATTACCTTGAAAATTATTATTATCTTTATTTCGCTTACCCATAGCAAATATAAAGTTTATGTCTAGTTCTACTACAAGCTACATAAAGTCTACGAAGCATTTCCGCTTTATTATTATAAATATTATTGTTTTTATCAAATATAATATCTTTCATATCGACAAAAACATTGTCATAAGTAGAACCTTGCGAACGATGGGAAGTAATAGCAAATCCATAATCAATATCTCTTTGATAAAGAACTTGTGTAGCATTTTTAATATTACACATAATAAGATATTTCTTTTTGAATTCAAAATATTCTTTCCAACGTTTACTTCTTGTAGCTCCGTTAGCAAATTTAGCAGCTTTAACAAGTTCTCCAATAACTTGTATATATTTAGTAATACTAAATTTATCAGTATGGTCAAGAATAAACAAAGGAGTTGTTACATTTCCACCATTGACCATTTGAAATTTAACAAGAAATCCTTTAAACCCATAAGTAGTATCAGTATAATTAATAATATCTTTAACTATATATTCTTCACTATTATTAATAACTATTGAATTAAATTCATTTACAATAGTTTGATAAGACATAATTAAATCATTTTTATTAATAATAGTTTTATCAGCATCTTTAATAATTCTATTTCTTACAAAATTATTCCATATAGCAATTTTATCATTTGTATATCCAATGATTTTATAAAGATTAATATTTTTAAGATATTCTTCATCTCTAAATCTTTCATCAATTAATTGAGTAAAATCATTAGGATTACAAATAAAATATCCATCTCCAAATTCATTAACATTTTGTGAATTTAAATTAGCATTAATATAAGAAATAAATTTATAAGTATTATTTTTAATATCTTCTCGAAGTATATTTAAAAGAAATAATATAGGATTATTATCTTCTTGTCTTACTATTTCAGTAAGTTGATATAATTTATTACAAACATTAAAAGCAGTACTTGTTTTTTCATTTACAGGTGGTAATTGACTTGAATCTCCAATAAAAATAATTTTAATTTCAAGAGGCTTACAAATTTTAATAATATAATTAACAAGTTTAGCAGGAAGCATAGAACTTTCATCTATTATCAAAACTTTAATATTTTCAAGTTTAGGAGTACTAACTGGAGAAAATCTTGGGTTATTATAATCAAAATCTTCAAGTTTAGTATCAAGTCTAAAACCGAATGTAGATTGTATAGTTTCAACTTTAAGTCCATTAAGTGCTTGACTTAAAACTCTACAAGCTTTATGGGTTGGAGCAGTACAACGAATTGTACTTATAGCATAATTACAGGCATTAATTATATAATTAATAGTAAAAGTTTTACCAGTACCGCCTGAGCCTATTAATCCACTAATAAATTTACCAGAATCAAAAGGGCTATTAATGAATTCAAGAAGTCCATTAATGGCCATTTGTTGACTTTGTGTAAAATTTATATTTGGATTAGTTCTTTTTATTGTATTGTTACTTACAATTTCAAGATTATCCATTATTTTGATTTGCTCTTATTGTTTCATAGTTATCTCGAAAGAACTTAAAACTTTCAGTTGTTTCAAGATATTTCCAATTACAATAAGTTCCTTTTAAATCAAAGAAATAATCATTAAGGATATTATGTCGTACAATATTACCTTTAACTATCACTCCAGGAGCAAATGGAAAATATTCGCCGTCCCACTTATTATTGTCTTTAAGTGTTTTAATATGAACAATTTTACCATTAACTAATTGTTTAGAATAATAATCATTAGTAATAGTGTTATAACTTTCAGAAGTAAATTCATATAAATGTTCACCAAATTGAACATAATAAAAACCTTCTAAAGTAATACAACAAACACCTTTAACATTTCTTTGAATAACAGTATATTTGCCTTTAGTTTTGTTAAAACTATCTTTTCTCTTGATTTTGGGCTTTTTTACAAGAGAAAGGTCAAATGTAGGCATGACTTATTTATACTTAAAGTTTATATTAACTTTAGCATCAATAAGAAGTCCTTTTTTTCTTCTTTTAGGAGTAATTTCAGTGTCTTCAACATCACGAATAACGCGAACTTTCTTAGTAAGTTTTGGAAGTTCTTTGACAAAGATTTGTCGATAACCACAATGTTTTGTAAGGAAATCAATTTTTCCCCAACTGCCATTTCCTAAATCAGTTGCTCCAATGAGCACATTAATGATAAAATCAACTACTTCACAACTTGCTTTTTTATTAAGTTCTCTAACACAAGTTGCTTCATCATAATTTTTCATTACTTTACGCAATTAATTGTTAATATTTATAAGACAAAGTTTAATGAGATTAGTCTTAATTGCTCTAAAAGCACGAATGTGGGTGCTAACGCACCCACGCCTGCCCGTAAAGGAGTTATTCTTTATTAGTGGTAACACCAGATTCAATATCTCTTCTAAGATTATTAATCTTATTTTGAAGTTCAAGAATATTAGTCATGGTTTCTATATCAGAAAAAACATTATGTTTATCAGCCCAATTTAGATACCATTCGGCTTTATTTAATTCTTGATAATCAGGATTACCTTCTTTTTTACCGCATCTAAAAATATATTTAAATGCATTAAGAATACAAAAACCAATAGTAGCACGAAGACCATATTTTTCTACCATAAGGTCTATACATTCTTTACCATTATTTTGGTAATGAACAGGGTGATTAACTTGTTCAATCATATTTTATTCTTTATTTATTCTAATATAAAGTTTTATAGTAGTAATATTATTGAATTCATCAATATCAATAACTTTATCTTCAACAAATCCTTTATATGTATCTATTGCATTTGTAAAAGAAACTTTTTCATTAATATTAGGAATATAATTTGGATTAATACTACTAAAAAATTGTTTGTTTGTAAGAATATCGTAATATTGTAAAATCTCTGATATTAATCTATCAATATAAATAATTTTTTCTTTTTTATCGCAATAAGTTATATTATAAATCTTATTATTAGATAATGTTATAGTATCTTTATTAGAATAATCAATATCAGAAACAATAGTTTCTAATAGAGTATCGGTCTTATCATAAACTTTCCAAATCATATTTTAGTATTTAGGAATTTTATAATCAATTCTAACAATAGTTTTAATAGAATTAGTAGTAATATTATATCTCTTTTCAATAAACATTACTCTCCCATTATATTCACGGTGAGCAGTTTTAATTTGAATAAAATCATAAGGATTGGGAAGTTCATCGGCAATCATAGAAGCTATATAATGGCCATCATAATCTTCAAAATCAATAGTCATTGTGTTTTATTTTAGTTTATTAAATGCACATAATGCTTGATATAAAGAATGACAACAAAGAATTAAATTATTTTTGTTATCTACTAAATTATATAAAACGGATTCATTAGGAATAATATTAGTTTTATTTTCTTCAATATAAACAGGATATATTTCATGATGTATAACAAGTTTTATTTTATCGGTTTGAACAAAAACTTGATTATACATAAAATAATATGGTGCTTTAAGTTCAGAAAAATCTTTAACAATAGGAGTTTTATTTATGTATTACATAATTCAATATTATTATAACATTTAATAGCTAATTTTAAATCAGCAAAAGTATTGTGTTGAATAAGTTTATCATCTTCTTCATAATCAACACAATATGGCTGAGAAGTTCCATGAATACCATAAAGAACATAAAACTCTTTATATGTTAGTTTTTGTAATTACCATTAAAAGCAATAATTCTTTTAATAGGTCGAGTTAAATATTTATCATCAAAATTATTAAGAAAAATTTTATTAGCATATTCACAAAAATAGTCTGTAAATTTAAGAATAATTTCATTATGAGTTATAATATTAAAAATTTATAAATTTTATTATTTTTACTTGATTTATAGGCTTTTTGATGATGTTATTTCTATAAGTGATATAGTTTATCATTTATTGAATAAAAGTCATTCAGAAGTCAAAGAAGTGGTCAAAGAATTGAAATAACAAACAAAAATAATGCTGGCATTAATAAAGATATGACGCAATCTTATTAATACCAGCATTACCAAATTCAATTACGGTAATAATTGAATTTCCAAGATAAAAGATACTTACAAGTTCATTAATAGTTTTATGACAACAAATAACTTTGTAAAATATCTTGGATTCGTTATCACAACGTTTTGTTGAGATATCAGGACTCGAACCTGAACTGGCAGAACCAAAATCTGTAGTGCTACCATTACACCATACCTCAATATAATTGTTAATAATTAGGGATTATATTAATCTTTAATGAAAATATTCATATAGATTAAAATAGTTATTGGTATCGATAAAAGGATAATCTATTCAATAACATTTACTAATTGCAATGACCTAATCATTTGTCCTTTTATTACTATAATTAGTAAATATATAATTATTAACAATTCTCTTATATTTATTATTCAGTTAAAGTCCGTAAATAAGCCTAAGAGTAGCAACGTATCCTATAAAATTAGCTAAAAGTATCTCCAATAATATTAACTTATTAAGGATTATTTATTCTATTAATATTATTGTGCTATATATCATTTCAAGCATTAAGAGATTTAGTGCTTTGGACGGGAATCGAACCCGTAAGAACTATTACAGTTCAAGGGATTTTAAGTCCCTCGTGTTTACCAATTTCACCACCAAAGCAAGAAAGCACTATGTGTTTCACAACAAATAGTACTTAGAAGATGTACAGAATATATAACAGCTTAAAGAATTAGTGTTGTGACCCTAACGAGGCTCGAACTCGCGACCCTAACATTAAAAGTGTTATGCTCTACCAACTGAGCTATAAGGTCAATAATAAAACGCTATATGTTTTTATCGTGATTTTTAATGACAAGAATAATACCAACAAGATTTATTATTCCAATAAGAATTATAAAAATTCCAATAGGAAAAAATGAAATATTATTAGTATTCATATAATTTCCAACACCACTAAGTGCTACAATTAACGTCATAATCCAAATAAGAATAGGAATTTGAAATGACATTAAATCACGAAATGCTTTTTTATTTTCATCATTCATAATATTAAGATTTTAATTTGTGGAAGTAATAGGATTCGAACCTATATTATTAATTAAATGAGAATGTTCGGAAAGTTTTTGCGATTCAACTCAATACTTATCTTGAATATTAATATTACTATTGTAATAATTGTTTCATTTATTAATAGTCTTGCCAATTCAAACGATACTCCCATAAAGAAAACTATTACGCATTTCACAACTAGTAATAGTTATAACACTACAATTAAACGAAATCTTAATAACCAAATGTTTCAGCAGCATCATCATTAGAATCATCTACTGATTCATTTGTTTGTTTCTCAGAAACATCATCATAATCATTAGCATAATAATCATTAGATATTTCTATTGACATATCATTGTTATTTTTCATCAGTTTAATCTTTTATGCCTTTAGAGGGATAATCCTTATAAATATTATCATTAGCTCTTTTATCACAAGTTTTTATTAGAACTTTAAGAATCATAATGATAACATAAAGAAGAATTATACCAATAATATAGATATAGGGATTAGTAAAATCAATCATATTTATAATGTTTGCTTTAATAATGCTTCTATTAGTTCCAGACTCTTTATCAGTGGGATTTTTGTTAATAGAACTAATAGAAGCAATATATGGTACAACTCCTTTACAGGCAGTTTATTCGGAATCCGTTACTTCCTCTTTTGGCTTATCAAAGCCATCTTTGATGGTAAGTTCATCAATATCATTGCTATTAAGAACATCATCAGCGTTAGCTTCGATTTCATATTTAATGAAATCATTAATTACAAATGTTGCATAATTAGCAAAACTTGCAAAGCTGGCTACAAGAGCATTGATAAAGAAATCTTCTTTGTAAGAAAATTCTTTATTAAGACCGTCGACCCTAACAACAAATTTGTTCCACTTGAAAGTAACGTACTTTGATTTGGCATTAATAACACCTTTTTGTGTAAGCCAATTGAGAATACCAAGAGCGGTGAAACGTCTAATCTCAGCATTGTACTTCATAAGAGTAGCAATTTTAACATTAAACTCACCAAAGCGCTCAATGATAGCGTCCATATTCTCTGCGGTATTACCTTTAAAAGGCTTATGGTAGTTTCCATTACCTTTTATAAAAGGTTTACGAGCATAGGATTCTTCAGTAGCAGGCTTTTTGTTTTCATTAGCCTTTTCGGGGTCAATACGATTACGTTTTGCACCTTTGTTCTCTTTAGAATCAGTAGATTCAGCACCATTTGCAGAAATTTCTGCAAGTTTACCTTTTTGCTCATCTGTAAGAGCAGCAGCCATTTTAGCCATAACTTGAAATTGTTTTTGATTAATAGAAGTCTTATTATTAACAAACCCACTCGTGGTTTGTTTGTGTCAAAAATAGTAAATATAAATAATATTGTCAATAGTAGTCTGTATTAAATTTAAGACTAAAATTTATTTTAGTCGAAACCTAATGTTACAAAACTACCATTGACAGTATTATTATATCCATAAGTTACATTATGAGTATTATGAGATTAAAATCCCATAACTTTCATAGCAAGCATATCAGCAAACTTGGAACCATTCTTACCAAGTTCAATACCTACAATATGAGTAATGTAAGTATCGTGGTCAAAGGCGCTTGGAACAATATCTTCCGCTGATTTTGTAGTAAAAGGATTGATGTACTCTTCACCGGCTTTTACAAGCTGACGAATAATATCAATCTTACTACCAGGAAGAAGAACACGAATGGCGTTAGGATTTTCATTAATAATGCCCGCTAGCCAACTGATGTCTTCATTATTTTTAAGACAAGCCGACAAAGCAAATCCGGAGCTGAATACGGTAGTAACTTGAGCAGGAAGATAATTACCAGAAGCATCTGGAAGAAAACCGGTGACTTCATTACCAAGAGTAATACTAACTCTTGTATAATTATCTTCTTCTTCGACTCTACAAGATTTAACAAGACAATTCTTATACCTTACAGCATTACCGGTAGCCATAATACTACTGATAATTTTACTTACAGTTTTAGCCCCATTAGAGCTTACTGCAACTTGTGGCTCAACTGGAGTACCTTGTACTTCAGGAGCATTTGCAATGACATCTGCCATAATATAATAAATTTTAAAGTTACGGTTAACACAATGCTTATCATTATGTCAGCCAATATTATAATTGTTATGTTTGAGGTTAATATAAAAAATAAAACCGTATAGCATTGGAACTATACGGTTAGGAGTAAATTAATAATCGTAATTGCAAATACGATTAATAATTATATCTTTTGTACAATCGTTGCAACATATATTTGCTCCTACAAATATAACAGTCGTACGAAAGATAGTCAAGAATTATAATCCAATGTATGATAATACATTCTTGACAAAATATTATCATAGGCAAAGTAATTGTTACTATTACTTCTACCAATATCTTAATAGTTTCCGTTTGAGGTTAATATAAAACATAATGGCACTATCATATTGATAGTGCCATTAGTCTCTTGACGAGCATAAATAGCTGTAACAATGGGCAGAGACAAACCTAGCTATAAGCGTTCTAAATTAGTACCTATTATTCCACGCATAAGTTTATAAGTACCTTCTCTTCATAATATTATAAGCGTTAAAGAGAAGAAATCCCACTTATAAAGTAAAAATAACTGTTACTATTATTTCTACCAACATCTTAATAGTTTCCGTTTGAGGTTTTATAAAAAGAATGATGATAAGAGTTTTCACAACTGTTACCATCATAAGCAAAACGAGTTCAAAATGAATTAATACCCAAAGTTATAATAGTATAAGTTTGAGGTTTTGTAAAAGAAGTTCTGGTACTATCTCTAGTACCAGAACCACCCTATATCTAACCAAGATGATTGAGTTCATGGATAGAATCAATCATACCATAATTCTCAACATAATATCTGCCAGTCATTTTATCGGCAGCATAGCTATTATATTTAGCTACTTTATTATGTTGATAATCAAGAGCCTTTTGAAGCTTTTTTGCTTCACGACGCCAATAAGCACGTCTAATTGGAGTAACAACCCCAAAAACATTGTAAAGGACTTTATCAAGTCCAAAAACAAGATAAGCAAGAATTTTCATAATGAAAACAAGATTAAATGCTCCTCCTCCGTGATAAGGAGGAGCAAATGAATTAGAATCCGAAGAAATCACGTTCAGCATCAGCATACTTAGCAAGAGCGGCAGACATAGCTTCATCAGGAACAACTCCAATAATGTCGAATTTAACATAAGCTGTTTCGATAACGCCTATTTCACCATTACCCCTGTCATAAGTGTCTCCAAGTTCCATAAGAACAGGCCGAAGAACATAAGAGCAATGAGATGCTGCATAAGCAATTGCATAATCATTATACACACGCTTGGAAACATAGTTGTCCCCAACTTTGACATCAAGCTCTTCTATGAGTTTGTCATTAACAAACTTAGAAGCACCATTGTGCTTAAGAAGAGCAGATACAAACTGCTTTTTATCAAGGAAAGCAGTCATTCTTGTGTCACCATCAGCAGATGGAAGTTCGGTATCCGTAATAACAAATAATTTGCCATTACGTACAGTTGCTCTTGTTTCAGTAGCAAGAGCAACAGAAACTACATCAAAAGTTTTCATGAGATAAACTTTATTTAATAGATACAAAAGAAACATCAACATCAGAATAAGTATCATCATCTAATGTGATAGAATTAATTATTTCAGTAATTCCAAGAATATAATAGTATCCAAGTATGAGGTTTCTATATGGAACTTGACGGGGGACTTCAAGTCTTATTGAAGCACCGGGGGCTTCCTATAAGGTGGCCCAGTCTTACACAAATAAACTAAACCTACATTATATTTAATTTCATAATAATCAGTACAATCATTCATAACAATAAAACAATTAATATTTCTTATTGCAATAAAATTAGCAATTACATTTAATTTTATATTATTAAATTTAACAATATTACTTCATATAAGATGGCCATCTCTCATAACAACAAACCTAATTTCATTATCATTCCCTTTATCATAAATATTAATAAAAAAAATAAACAAAACAACAATCATAAACACCACTAATAATAAACCTATATTTATCATTATCTATTTCATTATAAATAACACCACAAATGAAATAATAAAAATAATATTCATAATCAATAGCAACAATAAAATAGATTTCATTATTATTATTTCCTATAAGGTGGTCACCTTTAACAATTACATTTATATTTTATTTATAAGCGCTTTCATAATAACTAAAAACATAACTACTAAAATTATTTTTATCATTAACTATAAAACCAACAAAAATATTATTTTTAACACAAACTCTACTTTTATTACTTTCTATAAGGTGGCACTATCTTACACAAATAAACCTAAATTACAATTATACTTATTTTTACTATAAAGAAAAATCATAAATTTAATAACATTAAAAATATTTTCTTTACTATAAAGAAAATTAATACTTTAAACATAAACACAATGATTAATAAAAGTAATAAAATAAATAATATTTCTAATACCAGGTTCAGCAATATTATTTCCTATAAGGTGACCTATATTACAATAACAAACCGAAACTCAATATTATATTTAAAAACTACAATAACAAAATTATAAACTAAAATATCAATATTATTGTCAAAATCTCAATAATTATAATTATCATAATAAACAATAACTTTAATCAAATAAATTTCTACAATATTATTATCTTTAACAATTATATTTTAATTATTAATTACAAGATTAATTTTATTAATAAATCTAATCATAAGTTTAATAATAAAATTAATAATAAATTCAACATAAATAAAATCATTAAATTTACCTATAAGAAAATCATTAATATTATCATAAATAAAATCTATAACTTTATTACAAACTTTATCACCAAGACTTCGGTCTTTATCCAATACTACATTATAATAATATTATATTTATATAATATTATTATATAATAATATATTATTTATATTATATTATATATTTATTTATATATTATATTATATTATATTAGAATAATCTAATATTAGAATAATATTAGATTATGACAATAATACAGCGAGCAGCTTTTCGATTTTTCCTCAAAGAAAATTATAACCAACAAAACAAACTTCATCACAAACTTCATCACAAACAACAATAAAAGAAATAGGACAAGCAGAATTATTAATTCCACCTGTCCTATCATTTTCTTTATTTATCATATTTCATATCCATAAGTTTAAGATTACAATCACTTGCAATATCAGCATTATTAGGATTTTTTATAATAGAACCAATTATATCGTTGCAATACTTAAGATAATTATAATAATTAATATCATTAATTACATTATTACAATAACCATTATAAACAACAGTTTTATGAACTGTAATATCATTTTGATAACCCATAACAATAGCTTATTTATTAATAACAATACGTCCTTGTTCATCAACAACGCAAGGTTTCCCATAAAGTTCTTTATAAGTAGTAATAAACTTTTCAAGATTACCTTTAAATATCATATTATGATTAACAACATACACAGATTTACGATTAGTAATAGCTAAAACTTTTATTTCAGTAAGTTCTTTTATTCCATCAAAGAAAGACCTATTACATAGTCCAGAATATCCAGCAAAATCTTTTTCTTTAAGCTCAATATAGTTTGAATCAAATTGAATTTTAGAAGCAATATAACCAACAAGAAGCAATGCAGGTCTAGAAAGTTTAGGAAAGTTTAAAGTTAAAGCAATGCTAATAATACTAAATGGTTCTTTTTTAACATAATCTTTTCCAAGACTAATCATATAACCATTAACAACATCATCAAAACAACATTTAGTAACAGAATCATAATCTAAATTAAAAGTTGTAGGCATTATTTTAGATGCTTCTTGCACTGATTTAGCACTAACTTTAATACCATAACCTTTAAGTACTCTTTTATTAAATCTAAATTCCATAATTAAATTATTAAAGAATGAATCATACTTCACAAAAATAGTAATTTGTCGAATATAGTTCATACAACGGCACTAAAAAATTCATAATTGTGAACTCCAGCTCATAGTTATGATTTTCTAATACATTAATAATCAATCACTTAACTATATGACAGTATTATATCTTAAAGATATATCAATAATACATCAAACAAAATCATTAGCACGTTTAATAGCATTAGGTTCAAAGACACACTAAGTGTCATTGAGTTCAACTGCCTGTAAAGGAATGGCATCATCTTGCCCACTCATAAGATAATGATTACAACAAATATCATTATGAATCTTACCATAAGCAATAATTAGAATTGCAATAGCTCATTCCTCTACGGGCAGGGTTGTAATAATCTGCTACTGAACAAGGGCAAGCGCACTAATCATAACCATCTATAACAAGATTAATCTTTTCTAATGAAAGATAATCAGAAGTTCTATTATAATCTTTATTAATATTACCATAAACTAAATTTTATAATTTTGATAATTTTATTTTTATATATTAATAAACACAATAAAAGTCGTCTTAATCATCACGACTAAGACGACTTGAATGTGTTATAGAATATTTATTACCATTATAAGGTTAAGCACAGTTAGAACTAATTCTTTTTATTGTACATGGCACAGTTACCATATAACTGCTAATATAATTTTTATGATGAATATTAAAATAAAAAGCAATACTTTTATCTAAAATAAATTTATGATAACGAAAACCAGGTTTAAATAAAATTTTTTTATAATCATCTTTATAGTTAGCATATTTTATATGAATATGACTAATACTCCAACGATAATTTTTTGAATGCTTATAAAATTCTTTCATAACTTTACTTGTTCAATCATTTTAATTTCTTCTTCAAGATTAGTATTATATCTACCTGTATTATTAACACAACCAGTAAGAAAATGATATTGTTCAAACTGCTGTGCATAATCTTCAGCTATTTCACAATTATTAAAATATTTAGGAAAATCATTATCTTCATTAATAATAAAATTCCATTCATTAGAATCAATACAATATTCGATAAGATATTTTCTTTCATCTGCAATTTTAATCCGTTTTATTCTTGTTAACATAAGCTTTTTTATTACTAAGCTTTATTTTTGTATAATTAATACGTTCTGGAACAGAATCGTTATAAATTTCTTTATAATTTTTAGAAAATTTATTAAGGTCGCCTTTATAAATAATATTATGATTAATTACAAAAGTGCTTTGAACATCTGTTCTAACTATAATTTGTAAATCGCAAAGAATAGCATTATAATGTTGAATATGACTAACATTAAAACCATATTTTTTAGCAACTTCTGTTCCAACTAAAGTAATAATATTTGTATCAGGAAGAAGTTCTTTACAAATAATAAGAAAATATTTAAAACAATTCTTTGGAAGTCTATCGGCTATTTCAAATAATTTATAAGGCTCAATTAAACAATAAATTCCATCATTAATAACAGTATCAACAGGCATTGAACTTGGATATTTATCTTTAACTTCAAAAGGAGTACAAGCAATACTTTGTCTAAGTCTTTCAAGACGATTAAATTCTTCTTGCTTAACTCTAAAATACATTTGTCCTTTTTTATCAGTATTAATTCTAAATTTAGGAGTTGCATTATTATCTTCTAACTTTTGTTCAGCACGAACAGAAGTAATACTAAAGGCAGTAAATTTTATTTCAGTTTTATTAATCATATCATAAGCTATAATAATATCATTAAATATAACAATTCCTTTACAGGCAGGATTACTAAGACTAATATAAACATTATTTGAATTTTTACAAAAAATGCGTATATTAGTTGCAGAAATTGTAAAAGTTATGATATAGTGAATCTTAATGTTGATGATAGAACTGGCCATAAAACTTATACTGATTTTGAATCTTCACATTTTGTTCAAGATGAGGAAATAGTTAAGTTTGTTTGTGATAATACTAAATCTAAAGGGGATAGTGATATAGATATTAAATTTCTTAATCTTTGTAAAATATTCACTTGTACCCTTGAACTTCCTAAAGCTGAAAGAGAATGTCTTACTGCTATTTATTGGTGTGTTTATAATAATAAACGAATGGTTCAAGATGAGATTGTTAAAACTGCTGTAAATTTTTATGGCAAATCTAAAACAACTTATTATAGAGCTATTAATTGTTTATTGGATAGACATATAATAAGATGTATTCCTAACGGAACTATTAAAGTTATTGATAAATATAATTTTATCTCTAATATTAATTTAATAGATGCTAAATTTGTTGTTATAGAACTTAATCCAGAAATTACTTCTGCTGGAATTAATATTTAAATTATGAAAACACTTAAAGAAGGTGGTTCTATTATAAACCCAAGAAAAATAATTAAACCAAAACATTAAAATATTATGTATAATCTTGTAAACAACAAAGCTGATTTTGCAATAGCTGTACCTGAAAGTCTTGATGAGATTACTCCAAAAGTTCTTGAAAATCTTACAAAAGACATTAAACTTCCAAAGTATTATTGTATTGTTGCGTTAGCATATCAAACAACTTCTTTTGACCTTGCTTTTTTAGGTAAAAATTCTAAACCACAAACTATTAAAGTTCTTCCTATTCTTGCAAAGTACACTGAAACTTTTAAAGAAGAATTTAAAGTAGGAGATGGTCTTGTTATTAATAAAAGCGATATTGAACTTGCAACTCATTGTCCAATTAATACTAAAGCTAATGTTAGTCGTATGATTGATTTTATTAATTCTGATTCAGAATTAGCAAAAAAATGTACTACTCGTGAAATTTCTTTTGATGCTATTGGACTTGAATTTAAAATTATTCCTGAAAGTGCTATTAAAGGAGCTTTTAAAATCGGATACCAACTTGAAGACCCTTTTAAAGTTCAATTAAATGGAGGAAACTTTAGTTAATCAAGATATTTCTGATTCTTATGAAGATATAGATTCTGGCTTAATTAAAAAATGGAATTATAAAGATGTAGTTCCTATTCTTAATCTTCCTACTGAGGAAGATAATAAAATTATGTCAGATATTATTAAAAATCTTGAAGAGTGCATCTATGATGGAATTAAAAGCAATAAAGTTGTTGCAATTCCATACATAGGTATGCTTGGAAAGAATGAAGTTGCTGTTGAACTTAAATCTGAAAGAACGCTTATTGCTCTTAGTCGTCATCATATGACTCGTGAAGATTTTAAACAATTCTATCGAGAACTTAAAGAAGAATGTGCTGAACGAGTTAGAATTAAACGACAGTATCTTACTTATATGCGTAAAGTTAGAATTGAACAAAAATCTAAATACGAAAAGTTACTTACAAGATTCGGTAAAGTTTATGCTGAAACTTGGTTGTTTGCTTGGTCTATGTTAGATTATGTTCCTTTTGAGCAAGATGTTGAAGATGCCTATCAAGCATTAAGTGACGAAGATTATTATGAAGTTTAAAGTAAATATTGATAAAATTATTAGTGTTGATGAATCTGGAATGCCTTGTGCTCCTAATCCACGACAACTACTTGATAAAGATGTTTTAGCTCTTTATAGTAGAGATAAGACTCAAGATAAAAAAAGATATATTGCTGAGTGCGGAGTTATTTATTATCTTGGAGACCCAAAAAGTCCTTGTAGGCAAAAAGGGTGTAGTGATAATGAATGTCTTAAAGAAGCAATAGAAAATTTTAATCTTGAAGAAAACTATACACCTGACGGTCTTGTTTTAAAACTTATTGATAAGTATTATAAACAAAATATAACTGAAGCTGGTGTTGCTCTTGAAGTTCTTCAAAAATCTGTACATATTTCTTCTCTTGCTGCTAATAGAATTAATGAAGAACTTAATAAAAAACTTAATGGGGCTGTAACAACAGAAGACATTGCTACTATACTTAATCTTATTGATGCCGTTAATAAAAGGATTGTAGAAATTCCTAATCTTACTAAAGCTATTAAAGAAGCTTATGAAAATCTTCGTAATGAGGAAGAAGAACAAATTGCAAGAGGTGGTAAATCTATTACTTCTTCAATGGACGCTGATGAGGAAATTTAACATAAAGTTATAATGTTAACTCTTAGAGATACTCGATACCAAGACGTTAGACTTGTTTTTGATGAAGGGCCACATAAATATAATGATACTTTAGGAAATGACTATAAATCTGTTACTACACTTTTAGGTAGTTATCATAACAAGTTTGATAAGGATTATTGGCTTAAGCGTAAAGCTAAAGAACTTGGTATGTCTGAAAAAAGAATTGAGGCTCAATGGAATGCTATTAAAGATGAAGCTTGTGCTCGTGGTACTAAAACCCATAATGGGCTTGAAGATGGAGTTAAGGGCAGTTCAATGTTTAGAGAAGCAATTAAATATATGAGGCTTCCTAATGGTCAAATGATAACTGTTGCAGACCTTCCAAATATTGATATAAAAGTTAAAGAACTTGATATTGAAGAATTTAAATTTCTTACTAATAATCAATATCCTCAAATTTATAGTGTATTTGATTTTTATATTTCTAAAGGATATAAAATTTATTCAGAAATTGGTGCTTTCCTTATTGATTATCTTATTTCAGGAACTATTGATATTCTTTGTATAAAAGATGACGGTTTTGTTATTGGAGATTGGAAAACAAATAGGGGAGGACTTAAATTTGAATCTGGATATTATAAAAAAGATAAAAGTACTAAACCTGCTCAAGAAACAAATGAATGGATTAGAAAAAATGATACTCTTCTTGCTCCTGTAAATAATCTTCCTGACTGTAATGGAAGTGTTTATAATCTTCAATTGAGTATGTATGCTTATATGGTTGAATTTGCTCTCGGAATACCTTGTAAAGGTTTGTGGCTTTGCCATATTGATTCTGATTTTGTTCTTAATAAATATAATATGCCTAAGAGATTTCCTGATGGGCTTTATCATATTAAGAACAATCCTGTTCCTAAAACTACATTTTATAAAATGAATTATCTTAATAATGAAGTTAAAAGAATACTTCTTGACCGTTATAAAGAAGTTCAAGCTACTCGTGTTTCTTCTAAAAGTCTTTTTGATTAAATATGAAAAAATTACAAATTTTATTAATTTTCAGTTTTCTTTTTATAAGTTGTGGAAGAAGAATTGAAACTATTGTAATTGATGCTGATAGAATTAATAGAAATTATCAAGATAGTACTACAAAAATTATTGATTCTCTTTACAGGCAGTTAAGTATTAAACAAGATTATATAGATTTATATGAAGCTGAACTTGCTAAAAGAGATGAAAAAATAAAACTTTATATAGATTCAATTAAAGATGCTAAAGCTAATACTTTTTATTATAAATATAAACTTGAACGTATCAGAAAATATACTGATATTGTTGATAAGAAACCTTCTCAAATGAAATATTATAAAGGTTGGATTAAACGTACATTAAACAATTAAAATAAAATTATGGATTTTAGTGAAGCACTTAATAAGCTTAAAGCTGGAGAACAAGTTTCCAGGAAAGCTTGGAATGGAACTGGTAAATTTCTTTGGATTAAGCCAGTATTTTTAATAAAGCCAGAAATGTGTTCTGACCCTAATCTTAAAACTCTTGCTGAACATTACGGCAGTGTTAAAGGGAATGCTATTATCTCTTCTTGTTGGATTAATGAAGATAATGTTCCTTGTGTGGAACATTGGAATCCCTCTAATACTGATATTCTTGCAGATGATTGGTTCTATTATTAATATATTATGGCTAATTTTGACATTGCTTTTCAAAGAACTATCTTTCATGAAGGGGGATACGTAAATGACCCCAATGATGCTGGTGGAGAAACGTATATGGGTATTAGTCGAAGAGCGCATCCTAAATCAAGAATTTGGAAAGTTATAGATGAAGATAAAAGAATTAATGGTCTTATTGGGATTAATAAAAGACTTAAAGCTAATAATTGGCTTACCGCTTGTATCAAAGATATTTATAAAGAAGAATATTGGGACAGATTTGAATTAGATTCTGTTCGAGTTCAAAAAATTGCTAATGAGATTTTTGATGATTGTGTTAATAGAGGATGTTCAGCTGCTGCAATAGCTATTTCTGCAAGTCTTGGTATGACTCCTACAAACAAAATTACTGAGGCTCTTCTTTATAATCTTAAACACCTTTAATATGAAAATTAAAATGGATTTCTCATTAATACTTTTAACCGTAGTACTTTTCTTTTTAGCTGGGTTTTGTTTTTATCAAGGTTGGACAATTAAAGTTCTTAAATCTGATTTAGATAAATATAGAAACGCTAAAATAGATACTACTTATCGAAAGAATCAAAGAGATTCTATTAATGCTAATATTAATAATATTAATAATAAAATTAATTTTACAAATAATTATTATGAAATGCAACTTGAATATATTAAGAATCTTAATGATTCTAGTAGTATTAAATACTTTTGGGAACTTGTTGATGGCAAGTAATAGACACACTCCTTTACAGGGAGTTTGCCAAAAAGCTGATACTAGTATTACTATTAACCTTGAACAAATTAAACAAATTAATGCTAAACTTATTGAAAGAAAATATTATAAAGACCTTAATGATTTAAAAGATTCTCTTATAATTCAAAAAGATAAATATATTATAGAACAAAATATTATTATTGGAGAATGTCGAAAAGAAGTTGCTAATACAACAGTTCTTAACGAAAAACTTTCTAAAAATATAAAGACTTATAAAACAGTTACTATTATAGGTAGTGGCTGTATTATAGGTCTTTTAATTGGTTTAATTTTAAAGTAAATGGATAATTATCCTTTCTTAGATTATATTAATGAGGATAAATCACATTATAAACACGCTAAAGATTGTGGATATAAAGACCCTGATGATTTATTTCTTATAGGCGATAGTGGAGGTTTCCTTATGAATATTCAGCCAGGTGTTAGGTTTATCAATACTGAACTTTTAGTTGAAATGGCTGATTATTTTAATAGAAATAAAGTATTTACAACTTATAAAGTTGATAGTATTCCTCATCGTCAAGTAAGAAAGAGAGAACAATATAGACGTAAAAATGGTTTTACTGCACCATGTCTTTTATATCCGGACGGTAGTATTCATAATGTTAGAATTACAGGTTCTCATTATAATTTTCTTAATTATACACGTATTGAACAATTAAAAGAAAGTACTGTTAAAGTTGGTAATATAAATACTGCTGAAAAATATTATAATTTTCCTAAATTTATTGATGCTCAATTTTGGACTTTCCATGCAATGGAATTTGCACAAAACAATGGTTTTCATTTTCTTATAGATAAAACTCGTCGTGGAGGATTTTCTTATATTATGGCTTCTGACTCTGCAAATACTGTAAATCTTCAATCTCGTAAAGTAGTTATTCATGTGGCTGCTGATTCAAAATATCTTACTCAAAAAGGAGGTCTTACAGATTTTGCTACACAAGATATTCGTTTTTATGAACAAAATACTCCTTTTGTTAGAGGTATTCTTAGTACAATGAAAACTGATTTTCGTCTTGGTTATAAGTTACCTAATGGTACAGAAGCAGATAAATCTTGGGGTAGTTCTTTGCTTTCTGTTTCTGCTATGAACAATCCTGATTGTGCAATTGGTAAAGATGCCATTAAAGTCAAAGTAGAAGAAGTTTCTACTATGGAAAATTTTGATGAATTTATGAATGTTACTGAACCTGCTATGAGAACAGGTGCTTATACAACTGGTTTTCTTTGTGCTTGGGGAACTGCTACTTCAGGTAATATGCAAACTTTTGAACAGAATTTTTATAATCCTAAAACTTTTAATTTCATGCCTTTTGAAAATGTTTGGGATAGAGATTCTCGTAATGAAGTTTGTGGTTTTTTTAAGCCTTACTGTTGGGGACTTCAAGGAGAAATTGCTGGTGTTAAAGGAGTTGATGAAAACGGAAATAGCAATATACTTGTAGGTCTTGAAATAGCAAAAAGAGAGCGTATTAAGAAAAAAGAAAGTGCAAAAACTTATGCAGATTATATTAATTATCTTGGACAATATGCTAATTTTCCTGCTGAATCTTTCAGCAGTGCTACTGAAAATATATTTAGTTCTGAAGAACTTACTGCTTGGGAAAATAGACTTCGTATTGATGAAGATTTGAAATTTTATATTGACGGAGCATTAGAAGAAGTTGCTGGAGGTGTTAAATTTACTTCAAATAAATTATTGAAAGAACAAGGAAAACAAGTATTTGATTATATTCAAGGTGTTCCTCGTAGGAGTAATGAAAACCCTCATGGGTGTGTTAGAATTTTTTTCTTTCCTGAATATGATATTATTTCAAATGCTTATCAAACTAAGAAAGAAATACCTAATGGCCGTTATAGTATAACTTATGACCCTGTTGGTATCGATAAAGATAAAAATGAAATTACTAATCGTCATTCTCATAATAGCATTAAAGTTTGGATGAATCCTTGTGCTATTAATGGATATAAACAAAAACTTGTTGCTTCTTATTATGGTCGTACTGATAAACTTGAAGAAGCCGACCATATTTGTTATCTTTTAGCTAAATATTATAATTGTATTGGAACTACAAATGTTGAGGTTAATAGAGGTGAAACTGTTTCTAACTTTAGAAAATGGAATGC
>Ga0129314_1000792_pt1 | contig 28343 bp, 34 predicted proteins | sample O1111metagenome_FD_94431 | JGI IMG/M metagenome (GOLD analysis project Ga0129314, IMG submission 94431) | Orangutan individual fecal microbial communities from fecal samples from Wisconsin, USA - O1111 metagenome | ecosystem: Host-associated > Mammals > Digestive system > Large intestine > Fecal... | reverse complement strand
TCTCTCTTTTTAATGCCTTACATATATAATTTACTGAATCACCTGGCGCAATATAAAAATTTGTTGTACTTGGTTCAAAATCATCAGACATATAAAAAGAGTACCGATTACTTGTATATATACTTACCGCATTAAGTTCGCTAAAAACTTCTGGAATTGTCGTATTTATTTTCTCTTTTGCTCTCATATATCTTGGCAGAAAGTCTGTTCTTTTACTTTCCAAAATATTTATACAATGTAATTCAAATGGATTCAATTTCAAAATTTTATAGAAAGATGGCCTTTGATAACTCTTTATTGCTATCCCTCTACCAAAACCACTAACTATCAGTAAGCAAAAAGAAATATATTTATCCAATTTATTTTCAGTGACTTTTCCCACAAAATAAGCTATACGTTTTTCAACCATCTCCGAATGACGTTTATCTGGGTAATCCTCATGCATCGTTTTCTCATTATAAGCATACGCATCATCACACACAAAGATAACCAACATTAGCTGGTTTCCCAATGCTGTTACTAACATTTCTTTATAATATGGTGTGATTCTGAGTTTAAGTCCCATTTTGTCTTCAAGTATTTTTTGATGGCCTAACCCTTTTAATGATTTCTGGCATTTGTGCCAAATAAGATCATTATATCTGTTAATAATTTCTTCTTTAATTTTAAATAAGTCAGCTATTTCTAATGCCTTATAAAATGCAAATGTGGATAGCAAAGAAACATTTAATAAAATAATTGTTTTTTCTTTGGAGTTATATATAAAGGGTCTCACATAAAAAGGGTGATAATTTATATTTTCGCCACTTTTTGTATTAAATGTTGTTAACAGTTCTCTAATATCAAAATCTTTACCCAAAAAATCTTTTACTACATATTCTGGATAAATAACACTTGCAGCATACTCATGCACTCTTTTCCCATCAGGAACTATAATCAACCTATTTTCATCATTAACGGCATTGTCTAATGTAATATCAAACTTTTTAGCTATTTCTTCTGACATCCATAAGACCAACAAGAATAACCTGCGTACTTTAATTAAATAAGCAGTAGGATAGCTATTTTTATACAAAAATAAAATATCTATAAGTATTTGCAAATTATAAGAAGGGGTTTGATCAATTCCATTAAAAACTCTATAGTTTTCTCCCATCATTATATTTTGGATAAACACATTTTCATTTGGATCTACTGCTAATCTGAGATTTGTCGTATTAAGCTTTTCAATTATCTTTTTGAATTTACCATCGCTCATTTTATGAATCGAACTATAAACTGACTCTTCTTTGCACAGAATTTTTGCTATTAAAAAATCCAAAAGAATAGATTTATTTTGATTTTCTGATAGTATATTTAATCCAGAAATTCTGGCTATAATATCAAATATGTCATAATTTTTTAAATCGGATACTATTTCTTCTAATTTATCCATACTTTCTTTATTTGTGAAAACATTTTTCATCTCTATATATTCTTTTGAATTTATCGCATTCTCAATTTCATTTTCTGTAAAGTTCAAAAACATATTTTCTCCCTAATTTCGTACACATAATATTTTAAAATCATTATACGTTTAGTGTGATTTATCCTCTCATTTAACTAATGTTAAAAAAGTGTGGAACCATCAGGTAAATCTAAAAGTTCCACACTAATTTTTCAAAATATTAGTCTTTCAAATATAATTTAAATATTCTTAATAAGTATTCCATTTCCAATCCATTGCTCCACAACCTTTAATGGAGTATCAAGAATATCTGCAATTTCTTCTATTGAATTCCCTCTTTTATACATTCTTTTAGCAGTTTCAGAATTTGCCCTTTCAGTTGCTTCACGTTCTTTACTTTCCACATAAGTCTTTAAAATATATTCCTCATTAAACAATGTCATCATGATATCCACAACCTCCTTTTCTCGACCCGACAGATACTCGCTCAGTACATTCTGATCCTTGCAGATACGGATTGTTTCCATAACCGCTTCCCTGGTCCTTCCATGCAGTTTCACCTGTTCATTATATATTTTTGTAAAGGCCACATACTGATTTATGATATCTCCCTCTTTCCCATCATAGATCATTTTGACCTTTACATCAAGAACACTGTCATCCCCGCCAAAAAACTCCTTTGACAGATACAGATATTCCGGCCTTGTCTTCCTGTTTCCTGTGAAAATCACGTACAACTCCGGCCTTGGAAGTTCCAGCTTTTTACTCCCATACACATTCTGTTTTGTACTCTCAAAATATTCCTGGTAAGTCTGGGCAAGATATAGCAGACATCTTACCACGATATTGATGCTCCAGCTGCTCTGCTGCTCCACCAATATGATTAACTTCTCCCCAATCTGAAAACCGACATCATTATAGTACTGATCTAACAGGATATTTGTGATCGTCACATTTTTGATGCTGTCTTCTGTTGCCTCATGGTCTTCCGGATGCAATGCCTGATATAACTGCAGAAGATATTTTGGCTCCCGGAAGAGCGAAGTAAACACACTGTCCTTTGCCGTATATTTTGCCACCTGTTCCGGTTTCTTTTCAGCATTAGCTGATATATCTTTTACTTCCTGGTCCATTCTATGCAGACACCTCTATCCTATTGTTTCCATTTTTGTCTATACTATTTGCACCCAGTTTTTCTTATTTCCTATCTTACCATAAAAAAACGAAAATTACAATTTGCTTTCCTGCTGACAACAGCGCGAGAACTATCACAATCTGCTTTTTAGTCTTGAAATTCCTTCCCATTCTTAAATTGGCACACCATCGGCACAACATTGGCACGGTTCTGCTCTTTCCCCGTAAAGGCATCCATGCTATACTTGGTACAGTCAAAAATATGTAAAGCGGCCGTTTTCCATCCAGGGAGACGGCTGTTTTCGTCAGAAAGGCGGTGGTTTTATTTTGCCAAAGGCAATTTCCAACACAATGTCCAAAGCAGCCGGCAGGGCATCTCCCCATACGGGCAGGCCCGGCAGGAACCCGGCATCCGTACTGAAAAATGAGCGTGGGGACGTCAATTATTTCAGTACGGTGGTGTTTATCTTTGTCGCGGTGCTCCTGCTGGCATTCATCCTGGACCTGTTCAGCATCATTTCCACCAAGCAGGAACTGGACCACTGTGCAGACCAGATGGTGAAGCAGATCCAGCTCTCAGGAGGTATCAACGGAGAAACAGACCAGCTTTTTAACTTCCTCTGTTCCCAGATTGAAGGAGCCGAAAACATCTCCTACTCCATTGACGCCTCCTACAAATCGCCTACCCCATCCGGCATGAACCGGGCCATCCAGCTGGGTACCCCCTTCTACATCACCATCACGGGCAGGGCAAAGCTGGGAGGATTCTGGAACTTCAACCTGGTAAATATCACGGTTGTCTCCAGAGGAGCCGGCGTCAGTGAGCATTACTGGAAATGAGGTGGCTTATGAAGAAACCGTTTCAACGTATGAAAGACAGCACAGGCAGAAATCCCCTCCGGAATGACAGTGGGGATATTTCCATCTACACCTGCTTTTTCGTGGCGGGGATCGTGATGCTGGTCTCCTTCCTGCTGCTGTACGCTTCCATCCGTATCACCTGCATCAACATCCGTAACGGCGCAAAGATGGAGCTGAACAACCTAAGCGCCAGTATCTATGCGGATACCTACCGTTCCCAGAGGGAGACCAATTTCAGCGAATACTTAAATACCCTTTACTCCAGCGGGGACTATACTGCCATGCTGGAGGACATGGTGACAGACGGGCTCGCCAGCAAGATTCCCCTTTCCACGGATGACTACCAGGTAAAGGATATCAGCCTTGCGTTCCATGTGACAGGCGACCGGGTGGAGTATGTATTCACCTGCAATGTCGAATTCTATGTCCGCATGTTCGGCCACTCCTACCCCGCCATTACCCGGCGCGTGGAGCTGACCGGTTACCACAACACCAAATTTTAACCTGCCGGAAATGCAGCAGGCCACCAGAAAGGAGATTCCCCCTTATGAAGAAACTGTTTACATCCAAAAAATTCATCTTCACTACCCTTTTCACGGCCCTTGCCGGATTCCTGACCTTTCGCTTTATCAGGCGCCGCAGGGCAGCAGAAAATGTTTGATCTTTTGTTGAAAAAATCTACAGCAAAACCGTAAAGGATATACAGAAAGAAAAAAGGAGATGACTGCTATATGAAAAAATTTTTGAAATCCAAAGGATTCCTTGTCACTGTCCTTTCTGTTTCCTGCATCGCCATCCTGGCTGCCTGCTGGCTTGTAGGGCGGGATACAAAAACCGCTTTTCTGCCGGATGAACAGCCTCCGGATGCCACACAGGAGGAATGGAAGGATACCCCGGAGACAGCAGGGAACAGTTCCCGGGAACATACAGATGCCGCCGTGCCCGGCCAGAACAGGGCAGAGGAAAAACTGGAAGGTTACCCGAAAGTGGAGGAGGAATCCGAACAGGAGGTTGTGATCGACTTCATTCCTGCGGAAACAAAAGATGAAACGCCGCCTCCGCCCCCGGAAGACAAAACTGTTACGGCAGAACCTGACAGGGAAACATCCACGAACCCTGCACCGAAAGCAGCCCCTTCCTCCAAGGACACTGGAAAGGATGAAACGCCGGCTGCCGGCTCCACCAATGAAAACGGTGCTGTATATGATCCCGTATTCGGCTGGGTTGTCCCCGGACAGGTCAACCAGACCACTGTGGACTCAGGCGGAGACCCCAATAAGATGGTGGGGAACATGGGAAACTGATGCTCTCCGGCCAGATATCGGCAGCTACATACACAACTAAATATGGAAACCGGAAAACCGCTATCATCCGAGGCGGTTTTCTTTTATGCCTCAACACACAGAAAATACGCCGGTGGCGTATTTTCCATACTCATAAAAAGATTGGAGTGTGATATTGTTTGAAACGCTTTTATGCCCTCCTTTGTACCGCCGCGCTCCTGTTCTGCCTGTGTCCTGCACAGGTTTTTGCTTCCGGGCAGGGCAACATTGACGGCGGCGGCGGGAACATGAACCAGGGCACCTCCACCAACTTCTGGTCCCCTGGCAATGACGGCGTGCGAGTAACGGTGGTGGATGCCCAGTCCGGCTCTGCGGTAAGCACGCCGGTGGATTTCTCCAACCGCAGCCAGTCCTCCACGATGCTCCATTTTGGAAAAGTGAATAAGATCCAGTACAGGGACGGGACTTCGCTTTCCTTACAGTCCGGCGTACCCTATAACTGCCTGCAGCCCGCCTATTCCATGCCGGCCATTATCAACAGCAACAGCCGTCCCGCTTCCATCGAAGCCATCAAGCGCTATTTCTGTTCGGAGTACGCCTGCATGATGGTAGCGGACGCCACAGGAGTCAGCTATGAGAACATGCTGGCAGGACAGTATAAGATCCTGCTGGAGCCCATTGCCTATGTGACCTTCAACGGAACAAAATACGCTTTCACGGCAACGGAAGCCGCACTCTATGACCAGCTTTCCGGTGGTTCCCTGAGAAGCAGGCTGCCCTCGGTAGCCTTCCAGAACCTCCCCCTTGCCCTGTTCCTGGAGTACAGCGACTTAGGGTTTCCTGCCTGGACCGGAGGCAGACGCGGGATACAGTCCAACGGGGATATCATCAGTTCCCTTGGCGTCGGCATTGTCTGGTTCGAGGAAACCGAAGATACGGGTGGAGAGATCGAGGCCCCGGATGTGGAATACCGGGTGGATACGGATGTGATCACTGCCATCCGCCTGCGTACAGGCAACCGGCTGACCCCGGACAATCCGGCAACGGTCACCTTCCATATCATGGGAAGGAGCTACACCGTCCGGAACATTGTCATACCGGCAAATGATTCCCAGCTGGTATGGGTGAAATGGCATACGCCCGATACCCCCCAGACCATCACGATCACGGTGTCGTTAAGCAGAGGGTTTACAGCCCAGGACACCTTTGTGGCGAAGATTGTGGACCTGAATGAGAAGATACCGCCCGATCCCCTGGCAACGGATGTCAACCCCGGTTATTCCGTTCCGCCTCTCCCTGTCAATCCGCAGAAACTCAGCGCAAACTGGGGTGTATGGAGCTGCCACTGGGTTCCTGACTGGCAGTGGCATTCCCACGGATGCAGCAGTTCCTGCCCGGATGACTGTTCCGGAGGGCATGGGGAATGGGTGGATGAAGGAGACTGGGAGTATGACTATACCGGCTACTCCGCTTCCATCAGCGGCACCATGACCTTAATGCCGGACGATATTGTGCCAACAGCCAACGGCAAGGACATGAAGAGCGGCTATGGGGTAAAAACGGAAGTACGGGCAGTCCTTTCCACGAATTCACCGGACGGGCACCACAGCAACCCCCAGACTGCTTTTTCCGTATTTCCGGAATTCCAGTATAAGACCTACCTGCGGCTTTTGCAGCGCGTCTCCAGCGGGCGCAGCGCAAGGTTCACCTTCCAGCCCAACGAGTTTTCCACCTACAGGCGCACCGTGCATTTCACGCCGGTATGGTTTCCGGACAGCACGAGCTATGTGGTATATACCCAGGTGTGGGACGCATGGACGCCGGACGGGATGCTCTCGGTCAACCTGAATGATTATGTCACCATTCACCAGAGCGTGTTTGATGACTGGTATACCAACCGTGAATGACCGGATTCTTTTTCTTTATGAACTGCTGGCCTTTGTGTGCATCGCTGGATTTGCCGCATACGACCTGAAAAAGAGGCGGGTGCCCGACCGGGCGCTCCTGCTCTTCCTCCCCTTTGCGCTTATGGCGCCTCTGATCCGTACCAGGCTGCCCGGGACTGCCCTCCTGCCGATTTTGTTCCTTTTCTCTTTTACCGGGGCAGCCGCAGGCTTCCTGGTCTTACTTTGTGCCGCAATGGTATCAAAAGAAGGGGCCGGGATCGGGGGCGGGGATATCAAGCTGGCGGCGGTGATGGGGTTCATCTATGGCCCTTCCCGCATGCTGGCGGTCCTTCTCATTGCCTCCGGCCTTGCCGCCTGTATTTCCCTGGCAGCAGGGCGGAAGCATAAAGAGGGGCGGTTCTCCCTTCCCTTTGTGCCGTTCCTGATGGCCGGGAGCCTGGCCGTTACCCTGGCGGCGATTTTTTAACCGCACACCTCTTACATGGACGGCAGCAGGCTGTCCACACATACAGAATAGGAGTGAAAATAACCATGAAACTGAATAACCGCTTTATCTTTGGCCTGCTCAGTATCCTGCTGGCGGCCGTGATCGCCTTTGTTGCCCTGCCTACCATCGCAAAGCAGACAAATGGCAAAACAGAGATTGTCCGGATCACGAAACCCGTATTGAAAGGGGAACAGATCTCGGCAGACAATACGGAGACCGTGGAAGTCGGGAGCTACAACCTCCCTCCGAATATCGCCCGTTCCCTGAATGATGTGAAAGGGCTTTACGCCACTGCAGATTTATCCCAGGGCGATTATATCCTGACTTCCAAGATCAGCGCCGTCCCGGTATCCTCGGATATAGCCCTAAACAACATCCCCTCCGGCCAGGTAGCCATCTCCCTGACCGTAAAGACACTGGCCTCCGGCCTGTCCGACAAGCTGCAGCCGAATGACATCATCCGGGTATACCATTTCCTGGATGCGGCGGAGGAAGTTCCGGAACTGCGTTATGTGCGGGTGCTTTCTGTCACGGATGCCAAAGGCGTCAACGTGGACAATACAAAGGAGCCGGTGGAGGATGAAGAAAAACAGCAGTCCGCCACCATCACAGTGCTTGCAAGCCCGGAACAGGCACGGGTCATCACTTCCCTGGAAAATGACGGGGTGGCCCATGTGGCCCTGATCTCCCGGAACAATGAGAAACTGGCGGAAGAACTTCTGGCAGAACAGGATGCGATCCTGCAGGAGATCTACTTCCCGGAGCCTTCCGATGAAGAAACAGAAGGAACGGCCGGGGAAGGGGAAACGGAAAACGCAGAGGAAAATGGGGAAGATCCTGCCTCCATGGAAGAAACAGAATCCACAAAAGAAACCGGAACCAGTGGGGAAAAACCTTCTGACAGCGAAAGCGAGACAAAAGAAAACAAGACCTGACCACAGGCAGAAAGGAGGAATGGATTCCATGTCCAAAACAATCACGGTCTGGGGCAGCCCCGGCAGCGGCAAATCCATGTTCTGCTGCATCCTTGCCAGGGCGCTGACCCGTGACAAACGCAAGGCTATCATCATCAGCGGGGAGCCCGGCATCCCCATGCTCCCGGTATGGCTCCCGGAACAGATCACTACCACCGCCGTCTCCATCGGGCAGGTCCTGACCAGTGTGGAGATCGACACTTCCCTGGTGGCCAGCCATGTGACGGTGCTGAAGAATTATCCCTATATCGGCCTTATGGGATACTGCGCCGGGGAGAACCCGTTAAGCTATCCGGAAGCGGACTACCAGATGGTCCTGCAGCTCATTTCTTCCGCAAAAAAGCTGGTGGATTATGTCATCCTGGACTGCGGCTCCGCCATGACCAACGTGTTCACGCCCGCCGCCATTGAATCCGGGGATCTGGTAATGCGCATCGTGACGCCGGACCTGAAAGGCATCAATTACCTGAAAGCACACCAGCCCTTACTGGTGGACGGACGTTTTCATTACCATGAGCATATGACTTTTGCGGGCATGGCCCGTCCCTTCCATGCCTTTGACGAGATGGGCTATATCATCGGCGGCTTTGACGGACTGCTGCCCTACGGGAAAGAGATCGACCGCTGCGCCACCGAAGGGGGCATGTTCCGGGCCATCAAATACTGCAACTCCAAATATACCGCTTCCTTAAACAAGATCCTGGATGCCCTGGAACAGATGGAGCTTGCCGAGCGGCAGGAAGAGGAAAGTTATGAAGCGGAATACGAAAACGGGGAATACGGAGAGGAGGAATATGAGCAGGAATCGTATGGAGATGACGAAAACGGGTACGGGGAGGTAGACGGCGATGAATAACTTAAATGATATTTTCTTTGCCCCCACGGAAAACGGCGCCCTGACCTATGAGCAGGTACTGGAGGATGTGCAGCGCTACTTTTCCGAAAACCATGCCTCCACCATAGCCGGAGCCGGGGAAAATGATTCGGAACGTGCTATCACCGTGTTAAAAGAACTGATGGTGCAGTACCTGGTCAAGCGTAAGTACGCTATCAAGGGGCTTACCACCGAGCAGCTGTGTTCTAGGCTTTATGACGACATGGCCGGCTACTCCTTCCTGAAGAAATGGATCTACCAGCCGGGAGTGGAGGAAGTGAACATCAACGCCTATAACGATATCGAGGTCATCATGAGCAGCGGGCGCAGCATCAAGATCCCCGACCGCTTTTCCTCTCCCCAGCACGCGATTGATGTGGTGCGGCGGATGCTGAACGCCTGCGGCATGGTCATTGACGACACCATGCCGTCCGTGATCGGCTTCCTTGACAAAAACATCCGTATCTCTGTGGATAAAACCCCGATTGTAGATACGGAGGTGGGGATCAATGCCTCCATCCGTATCGTCAACCAGAATACGGTGTCTGAGGAAAAGCTCCTGGATTCCGGGAGCGCCACGCCGGAGATGCTCCATTTCCTGACCGCCTGTATCCGCTACGGGGTTTCCGTGTGCATTGCCGGTTCCACCGGCTCCGGAAAGACGACCATCATGGCATGGCTCTTGTCCAACGTGCCCAACAACCGCCGCCTCATTACCATCGAGGAAGGCAGCCGGGAATTTGACCTGGTGAAACGGGATGAAGACGGGAATATCCTGAATTCCGTGGTGCATTTGCTCACAAGGCCCCACGAGAACCCGTCCATGAACATCAACCAGGATTTCCTTCTGGAGCGTGTGCTGCGGAAGCATCCGGACGTAATCGGTGTGGGCGAGATGCGGTCAGCGGCAGAGAGCCTGTCGGCGGCGGAGAGTTCCCGGACCGGGCATACCGTGGTCACCACCATCCATTCCAATTCCTGTGAGAGCACCTACCGGCGTATGATGACCCTTGCCAAACGGAAGTACAGCATGGACGATTCCATCCTGATGCAGATCATGGTGGAGGCTTATCCTGTGGTGGTGTTCACCAAACAGCTGGAGGACCGTTCCCGGAAGATCATGGAGATCATCGAAGGGGAGGATTATCTGGATGGGAAACTGGTGTACCGCTCCCTCTATAAGTATGAAGTGGTAGACAACGTGACCGATGAACAGGGGGCCGCCCATGTGGTAGGCCGCCACCGCAAGATGGGAGCCATGTCCGAAGCGCTGAAAAAACGGCTGCTGGACAACGGCATCTCCCACAAGGAACTGCAGGAATTTCTGGACAGTGCCCCTTCCCGTAAAGGAGCTTCCAGAAAACAGCCGCCAGGAAAGGAGGTGGAATGATTGCACTGGATCTATCTTATCTGTTTTACCCTGCTGAGTGCCGGGCTTCTGGCTCTCTTTGAGGTACACCTGCGGGATTTCACGGATGTTATCTTTAACACCGGAAGAAAGACCGCCACCCTCTCGGATGAGCTGAACGTACTCATGGGAACACCGGCCAGGGGATTTTTCAACCAGGACTATGAGATCAGGCAGATCTTAAAAGACACCGGGCGGGCTGACCGTTATGAGGCAGTCACCCGTCTGACCCTGATCCTTTTTGCAGTAGGGGCGGTGCTGGCGCTGCTGATCGACAACGTGTACCTGGTACCCATTCTGGGCATCGGTTTTTCCCTGCTGCCCATATGGTATCTGCGCAGTACGGCAGCCAGCTATAAGAAGCATCTGAACGAGGAACTGGAGACCGCCATCTCCATCGTCACCACTTCCTACCTGCGGACGGAAGACCTGCTGCGCTCCGTAAGGGAGAACCTGCCCTATATCAACGAGCCGATCAAGGCAAACTTTGAAGCATTCGTATACGAGAGCGAGCTGATCAACGCCAACATGACCAGCGCCATCAACTCCTTAAAAATGAAGATCCCCAACCGGGTATTCCACGAATGGGCAAATATCCTGATCCAGTGCCAGTCGGACCGTTCCATGAAGAATACGCTGCCTACCATCGTGCAGAAATTCTCCGATGTCCGTGTGGTGCAGTCGGAACTGGAAGCCATGATGCAGGGACCCAGGCGGGAAGCCATTACCATGATGCTTTTGGTGATCGCCAACGTGCCCCTGCTGTATTTCCTTAACAAAGACTGGTTCCATACCCTGATCTATACCACACCGGGCAAGATTGCACTGGCTATCTGTGCGGCCATCATCCTGTTTGCCTTCACGCAGATCATGAAGCTGAGCAGGCCCATTGAATATGGAGGTGACGGAACATGACCCTGTTAGCACTGACTGCCATTATCTTTTTCGACTTTGCCGTTTACAACCTGTCCACAGCCTTTGCGGACATCCCTACCAGCAGGACATCCAAAATGATGATGCTGGCAAAAAAGCAACGGGGCACGAAAAACGAGCAGCTTCTGGATGTGTACCTCACAAAGGTTGCGAAACTGTTCGCCCCCTGCCTGCGGCTGGACCGGCTGAAGCGGAACAAGCTGCAGGCGGCGCTTACCATTGCCGGGCTGGAGCTGACTCCGGAGGCATATACGGCCAGGGCCTGGGTAACTGCCGGAGCCGTTGGCTTTTGTGCGCTCCCCATGGCATTTCTGATGCCGCTCTTTGTGCCGGTCCTGATCGGAACTGCCGTGGCACTGTGGTTTTCTACCTACTATGCGGCTTTCGATTTTGTCAAGAAACGGCGCAAGCTCATAGAGGCGGAAATCCCCCGCTTTGCCCTGACCATCGGGCAGAATCTGGAGAATGACCGGGATGTGCTGAAGATCCTTACCTCTTACCGCAGGGTAGCCGGCCGGGACTTCGGGGCGGAACTGGACCGGACGATTGCGGACATGAAGACGGGAAATTATGAAAATGCCCTTATCCGCTTTGAAACCCGGATCGGAAGCCCCATGCTCTCCGATGTGGTGCGGGGGCTGGTGGGCGTCCTGCGCGGGGATGACCAGCGGATGTACTTCAAGATGATCTGCTTTGACATGCGCCAGATTGAGCAGAACAACCTGAAAAAGGAAGCTGCCAAACGGCCGAAAAAGATCCAGAGATACTCCATGATGATGCTGATCTGCATTATGATCATCTATCTGGTAGTGCTGTGTACGGAAGTTTTAAGCTCCCTTGGCGCATTCTTTGGATAATGGCCGGTTTTACATAGAGATTCCAGTAAAAGGAGGCGGTGACATGTACCCCAGCGGCTTCCCTTAATATGCTGCCACTGACAGCAGATATCTTCATCCTGCCATGCCACGGCAGGCAAAACACAGACAGGAGTTGCCATGAACAAACACAGAAAACATACCCTGCCACCACGGGAACTGGCAGAAAAGCATCGGTTTCGCCGGCTGGTTCGTCAGAAACCAGTTCCTTACCCTGACAGGCTGCAGAGAAGAAAGGGCAGGCGGAAAAGACCTGTCCGGAGGCCTTGAAAGGCAGCCATTTAACCTTATAACCAGACATCAAATAAAACAGGAGGTTTTCCATGAGAAAAATCACAAACCGTATCTGCAACAAAACAAACCATTTCATCAACCGTGCCCGGATGGCAGTCTCCAACCAGCGCGGGGATTTCTACATCTCGGATGCCGTGAAAATCATTATCGCCGTGGTATTGGGCGCACTGCTTCTGGCAGCGCTGACCCTGATCTTCAATGATACGGTCATTCCCAGAATCACGCGGGAGATTGAAGGGCTGTTCGGCTAAACAATACAAGTGAATAAAAGTTTTGGGGCCAGGTCGCAGAAATATGCGCCTGGCCCTCCTTTTTTATTTTTAGAAGTACTTCATAAGAAATCTGATTCGATTTTATAAAAATTTAAGAAAATCTTGGACTGAATTGACCATTTCAGAATTAAGACAAGAGCATAAGAGAGGTGAAAGAAAATGAATTCAAACAAGTGTAAAATTTATCCTTTTTTAAAAGCAACTCGCGGCTGCTGGCATAATGCCTTGTTTATCAAATGTGAGAACACAATCTGTCCCCACGGACAGTCTCCGCCCTGTGAAGGTTTCCTGATGGCGGTGGATGCGGACGGTTCTCCTATCCTCATGCCGGTAAATATCCTGCGGCGGTTGTCCGGAGAGTCCATCGAACCGGAAGAATGCCGGGCTGTCTTAGGAAAACAGATATTTGAAAGCATATACGGCCTGTATATCGAATGGCACACCATTTCTTCCGGATGCCCACTTTCGGAACTCTGCCAGTTTTCTGATCAGTGCCGCTGCTTTTAAAAAAAGGAAAAAATCAAAAACAAAACTGCCGAAACTGGCAGGAATGGAGGTGACCAATGAAAAGCATTAAAAAATACAGCCTGAAATGTCCGTACTGTGGTGCTCCGGCCATCTGCCGACCTGCCAGTACAGTCTATGGAACGGATACGATTGACCGGGGGAGCTATCTGTATGTCTGCTCCCGCTGGCCTGCCTGCGATGCCTATGTAAGCGCCCACAAAAAAGACCGGAAACCTATGGGAACCCTGGCAAACCACAGCCTGCGCCATAAACGCATTCTGGCGCACCAGGCACTAAAAAGGCTGCAGAAAGAACGGCACATGGACAAATGGGCTGTCTATGTATGGCTCCAGGCAAAGCTGGGACTTGATGAAGATAAGGCCCATATCGGCATGTTTTCAGAACAGATGTGTGAGCAGGTCATTTCCCTGTGCCGTTCCCCCGTAAAACCGGGCGGCGGCCTGGCAGCATGAAAAGAGGTGAGCATGTATGAAGCAGAATATCCGATTGACCAGAGAGCAGCAGGAACTGGTGGAAAACCACCTGTCCCTTGTCTACTGGGCCATCATGGAGAGCATCCATGTCAATGAAACCATCTACGGCTTTGGGTATGAAGATCTGTACCAGGAAGGCTGTATCTGGCTGTGCCATGCGGCAGCCACCTATGATCCCGCACGCTCCCGGTTCCCCACCTATGCCAAAAAGATTGTTCGTAACGGCCTGCTCTCCTACTGCAGGCAGATGTGCTCCAGACAGCGCCGATTTGTTTATCTGACGGTTGGTACCCATGGAGAACTGTCCGCTGACGGAGAACCGCTTGCGCCACTGGACGACTTTGATACGCAGATCAACCTGATCGAGACCCTTGACCTTCTTGCATACGCCGAAAAGAAATACCAGGGCGTGACAAGGCTTGGGATTGAAGCCCTGAAGCTGAAACTGGAGGGCATGAGCGTCTCCGAGATTGCCAGCCTGTACCATGTGCCGCCGCCCCATGTGGGCGCATGGATCTCCCGCGCCGCCAAAAAACTCAGGAGCGACACACCATTCCTGTCAGGGCTTTTATGACTGCTGTTACAGACAGTCTTTTATACAACCAGAACAAAAAGGAGGATTTCTCATGGCATTAAAAACTCTTTATACTGCTGTCGGGCGCTTTGAACGCCGGACAAACGGATGCCGGCGCTACTGCCCCGTCATCATCCTTGGGGGAAAGGAGTATATGGTCGATATACAGGAAATGATCATCTGGAGCTGCCTGAACTGGCGGATCGTCCGTATGGAAGAGATTGGACATCTCTATACCAAGACCTTACCGGAACAGAAGGATATCGTAAGCCGCCCCTGGAAGGACTGCGTAGAAAGGCTGCTGACGCGGGGCCTGCTGGTCTGCGGTCAGGGGGAAACGGAATATGACGCCCTTTATGACCTGCTCTCTTCCCTGTATATCATCCCCATAGATGGTTCTGTCTTTCTCAGGGTCCTGTCCTTCCTGAAACTGACCCTTGTGAACCATGTGCCCTTTTCCGCCGCCAAAAGGCTCTTCCATCGGGATCAGAGAACTGAAAGCGAAAGACATATCATGGCGCTTGCAAGGCAGGCGCTGCTCTCCACGGCGGAACTGATCCGGTGTATGGAAAAGGATATCCGCTCCCTCCCCACCGAGGAAAGTATTCTGGAGGGGCTTTATGACGATCCGGATACCACCAGCGACAATATCAGCTGTACCATGCGGATCTCCCCAAAGAGCCGGGCCGTTACCCTCGCAGTTGCCAACCTGTACCTGCGCCAGCAGATTATATTGGAAAGGATATGACATCTTATGGAACAATGGATCAATACCCCTTTTACCCTCCGGCTGAAGGTTTTCCTGATCCTGCTTATGGGGATCGGAAGCCTTCTGGCCGCTGCTATTGTCTTTTTTGTTTCCCATGACCGGCTTTTGCTGATTTTAAGCGGGATCATTTTTGGCTGCTGCCTGTTCCGCAGTACAGATCTCCTGATTGTGATCCTGCGTGGAGACTATGAAACCATTACGGGGATCTGTACTGCCATTACCTCACAGCCTTTCCGCAGGTACCATAAAATAGAACTCACTGACAGCCAGGGAAACGCTGTTATCCTCCTTCTGGGAAAACAGGTAAAAATAAAACCGGACGGGTGTTACTGCTTTTACTTCCGGAAAGCCTCCCGCCCTCCCCTCGGCAGCGAGTATCTGGATGCCTCCCTGTCCACGGACCTGTTCCTGGGCTATGACTCCGCCCTGCCGGGAAACCGGCCTGAAACAAAAAATCAGGATACTGCAGAATAAGGGCATCCCGGCTCCTGTTTTTTATGTAGGAAGCTCTGCATTCCATTTCCAGAGCGTCCGGCTACAGGATATTGTATTTTGCCACTTCAAATATCTATATATAGTGTTTATAATCTTGACAGCTACCATATATAGTGTTATACTTACTTTGTAATTGATTTTTGTGCGTATCCTTTAAGGATTGCAGGCAGGTTTGTCTGTAGGGCGATAAAGAAATCGCATTGCACACGCTGTTAAGTTTGTATATAAGTGTCAGTGGCATGACTGCGCCCATTTGGGCCGGGTTCCCGCTGGCACTTTTTTTATAGATAACAACGCCAGTGGCAGAAAGGAGTGTTATGGCACAGATTTTTGCATTTGGACGTGTGGAGAACGATCTGCTCCCCAAAAAGAGCCAGAAGGATTCCACCTATGCCTGTTTTGGGTTTACCGAACAGACAGGCAGGGGACAGTTCCAGTATTACCAGGTCTGGGCATGGGATGACGAAGTTTCCCGCCTGATACAGCTTGGTGTAAAAAAGGGCAGCCGGCTATGGATTACCGGCACACAGCAGCTGGTAGACTGTACCGCAGGCCATGGAAAGGACAGGACGAAACTCCTGAAGATTTATCTTTCCAATTTTGGATTTCTCCCGGGCCGTGCTCCCAAAGAAAGCCCCACCGATTCTCCAGATGACCCTGAGACCGCAGACGCCGCCCCTCCCCCTGTGGAGGTACTGGACGGGGAACGCGAATCTCTGCCGGAATGAATCCCACTCCGGCCCCAGAAGAGGAACCGTACTGGTTTTTCAGAATGAACCTGAAAAGCCGGTATGGTTCCTCTTTTTTTGTGCATTCAAAAAATGCAGGTTACTTTCAACAACAGCAAAGAAAGGAAGGTAAAAATGAAAAGTGACAAAGCCCTTTGGGGCAGCATCAGCATCCTTGTGGGTGCGGTTATCGCCATACTGGCGCTCATAAGGGGAGCCTGGCAGACCTGGCTCCTGATCGGGGTATTCACCCTCTGGGGGCTGTGGGTTGCAGCAGTCCTCCTGCGCCCTTACATGCAGCAGGCAAAACGCCGCAGAAGGCGTGAACAGCATGAAAAGAAACGTCTGGCAGAAGGCATCGTTCCCAATCAGCCGTCTGAGCTTCCGGCCATGGAGTACGCAGAAACAGAACTGCTTCTGCTCCGCCATGTCAACCACCGCATTTCCGCCTACCTTCGGGCAGTCTATCCGGATGTGCGCTGGGAGTGGTGTGAAAAGAGGCCGGAAAAGCTGGTTGTGTCAGGAGGCACCGGACGCATCCGCCTTTACGGGATTCCGGATTTTGACCATGCGGATGTTAGCGTGGACCAAAGCGCCGACATTACCTGTAACATGTTAAAGATCGTCCCGCTCTCCGATGCCCGGGGCAGTGGACCGGAGGATACCGTTCCGCCCAATCAGCAGCCGGTAGACCCTCAGATCTGGTATGAAGTCCAGGGCAGGAGGGTTCTGGAGGCGCTTGTGGCTGACTTAAATTCCCGCGGGCACAGCCATCTGACCATCCATGAAGACGGCGACATCTGCATCGAGGAAGACACGGAGGAGGTGGCAAAAGAGCACCTTGCCGGCTTTCCGGAAAAGACATACTGGCCCCGGCTTCTGCAGGTTTTTGAGCGCAATGGGCTGGCGGCTGAGATCATGGCGAAAGGCATCCAGATATCCTGGTAATCCCAGACACAAGAAAGGAGTTGAACCCGAATGAAAGAAGGTCTTACACTGAACGAAATGGCCGCTGAGATCACACGGCAGAACAGCATGAAGGAGGATTATCTGGTTGACACCAGGAGCCTGCAGATGGAGCCTTATGACTCCCAGATTTATCTCCACATGTTTGACGGGAAAACCGAGCCGGTGGAACCCATGCAGGTCAACACCATTGCCCACCGGCAGTTCGGCACGCATTTAAAGATTCCCGCCCCCTATTATGACAGGATGCTTGCGGAAAAGCCGGAGCTTCTGGCTGCAAACGTCAATGCCTGGCTCCAGCACTCGCCGTCCAAGCGGCTTCTGCGGACCATGGGAGGCACGGCAAGGGCATTTTTAAGCAACCGTTACCGGCGGATCGACAACATGGAGATTGCCCAGGCAGTCCTGCCTATTATCGGGCAGATGGAGGGCGCCAGATTTGAAAGCTGCCAGATTACGGACAGCCGGATGTATATGAAAGTCGTCAATACCCGCCTGGAGGCGGAGGTGGTTCCGGGGGACATTGTCCAGGCCGGCGTCATCATCTCCAACAGCGAGACCGGTATGGGCGCCGTCAGTATCCAGCCCCTTGTCTACCGTCTGGTATGCAGCAACGGCATGATCATCAATGACGCACAGACCCGCCGCAACCATGTAGGCCGGGTCAACGACATGGAAGATAACTTCCAGCTCTATTCAGAAAAGACGCTGGCTGCGGATGACAAAGCCTTTATTTTGAAGATCCAGGATACCGTCAGGGCCGCCGTAGAGGAGGCACGTTTTGCTCAGGTGGTCGGCATGATGAAGAATGCCACCCAGGCGGAAATGAACACCAAAGACGTTCCCGGCATCGTCAAACTGGCCAGCCGGGAATTCCACATCACGGACGACGAGGGGGAAGGCATTCTCCAGCATCTGATCGAGGGAAAGGACCTTACGCTGTACGGGCTTTCCAATGCAGTCACCCGGCACAGCCAGGATGTTGAGAATTATGACAGGGCCACCCAGCTGGAAAGCATCGGCTATAACATTCTTTCCATGCCCGCCCGCCAGTGGAACCGGATCAACCAGGTGGCCGCATGACGCAGCCATCCTGATAACATTTCAACAAGATTTCATTTTAAGGAGGAAAACAGTATGTATAACACTCAGAACAACGCTTTGGCAGAACAGAAATTTATTCTCCCGGCAGCCATGCCGGAAGGCGAATTCACCCAGGAAGAACTGGCGGAGGATATGGACGGCCTGCAGATGAGCTTCCCCCGGGTAAAAATCCCGGCAGGCGGCGCACTGATGTTTGAACTCCCTTCGGATGATCCGGAAAACCCGGATTATGTAAAAAATCTGGAAGGAGTAATCCTCTTCAACCACCCCAACAATGCCTACTGGCCGGAGGGCAGCGAATATGATGACAGTGCCACTCCCCTGTGCTCTTCCGTGGATGCAAAACAGGGGATCGGGGAACCGGGAGGTTCCTGTATTTCCTGCGCACTGAACCAGTTCGGCTCAGCCGCAGAAGGAAACGGCAAGGCCTGCAAGAACATGCGTGTGCTTTACCTGCTCCGCAGCGGTGAATTTATGCCGTTACAGGTGACCCTGCCGCCCACCAGCTTAAAGCCCTTCCGTGAGTTCATGAACCAGTCCTTTATGCTCCGCCGCCGTGCAACCTATGGCAGCGTGGTACAGATCGGGCTCAAGAAAATGAGCAACGGAAAAGATGATTACAGCGTTGCCACTTTCCGCCGTCTGTACGATTTCAGCGGTGAGGAACTGGCACAGATCCGGCAGTTTGCAGACGGTTTTAAAGAGCAGATCCGCATGATGCTCCAGCAGCGTGCCACTATCAATGAAACCCAGCATGACACTGGCTGTGATTATGGTAACAGTAATGTGGAGGTCCTGCCTGCCGGCAAGGGCACGCAATTCACTTACGGACAGACACTTGACGGAGAACGTGAAGCACTGCCCGCATAATCGAATGTAACTGATATGGCCTGATGCCATATGCAACATATGGAAAGGATTCTCCTGGCTTATTGCCGGGGGAGTCCTTTTTCTTATTTGAAGGAGGAAATTTTATGAAGTGTGAAGTACCTTTAACCCCTGAGCAGCGTTTGTTTGCTGCGGAACACCATGATCTGGTTTATAAATTTCTACGGAAAAAGCGATTATCCATAGATGAATTTTATGATGTTGTGATTTTTGCTTACCTTCGGTCTGTCCGTTGCTATTTGACAGAATCAAGACTAAGACAATACTCCTTTACTACTATTTCATGGAAGTTAATGAACGGTGCTGTGTCAAATTATTACAGATCTCAAAATGCCTCTAAACACAACGCTTTAGTATTAAGCCTGCATACTAATCCCTATGATGACAGTGGTTATGCATTGGAAGAAACAATAGCGGCTTCCAATCCCCTCATGCGTCAGCTGGAAGAACAGCTGCTCCTGCATGATCTGGCAAAACGGGTATCCAGTCAGCAGATGAACATCGTGCATCTGAAATCCTGCGGCTATAATGACCGTGATATTGCCCGCAGTCAGAATACCACCATGAAACATATCCAAGAACTTCTGGAGGAAGTACGCACTGCACTGAAGGAGATATGCTGTGAACAATAATACAATCAAACATTTTGAATCCTTTTTAGAGAAACGCAATGATCTTCTGGAGAGCCTGGCATACCAGCTGCTATGGCTTTTGACACAGCCCGGAACCGAGCAGACGAAAACTGTTCTGTCAGAGTTTCCATGGGATATGTCCCTGATCGGTCCATTGCTGGAAACAGCGGAATCTTTGCTCCAAAAGGCTGGTTTTTCAACTTGTTATCCCTTTTATGGTGAAAATGAGATTCCCTGTATCCATGGCGGTCAGTGCCAGCACCCGGTCTGTCCGCTCCTGATAACAGACAGCACCACTTTGTCCAAAGAAACAATAGATAAACAGAATGGAGGCCAGAAGGAATGAGATTGAAAATGAAGACAAAAAAACATGAGAAAAAGAAAAAAGTAATGCTCTGCGGAATGCTCCTGTGCCCGATCACTATCGGAAAACCTGCTGTTTTTGCAGCCGGGGGAAATCTCTACCGAACATCCAATGTTGTTGCACTGCATGAGCAGACAGAAGACAACGTCCATTTTGAAACCAGAAATACACATTATCATTTATCTATGAGCCCTTTTCCGCTGGCGGCCATGAGTCCGCTCCCTGTGAGACTGGCCGCATGTGCGTAAATGGACTCTGAGTAACTGTGGTGGCTGCACTATGCTGTCCCACCTTCATGTTCCGGCCGTGGCTTATCCAAACCACGGCCTTTTCACATTGATTCAGTATGCGTATGCTTACGGATTAGAGATGGAGGAAATACATGAGCAAGAAAGTTGTAATTATAGAATATGAAGATTATAAAGCAATAAACGTATTATTACATGATGCCCGAATCAATTTAGAAAAAACCGAGGATTCCTATTTTAAATTGAAAGTTCAAAGAAAAATTGAAGAAGTTGAAACAATCCTCAATAATCCGGATTGAAAAAGCATGAATTTATTGATAAGGATTGTTTGCTATTATAGCGGGAGAGTTAGAAACCGGAGACTGTCCCACTTTCGTCATAAAAGAAACAAAGGAGGTTTTTATGGATCTACTCAAAAAATTTGAAACCGTTGAAATGAAAGCAGATACCCGTATTTCAGAATCAGACCGGATATTCTGTGAATCACATCAGGCGGCTTATGACAGTGCCAGAACTTCTCTTCCGGAGCTGGGTTTTATCTGGAATGATATGCTCAGCCAGCAAAGGGAACTGCTAGCGCCGGCAGGCGTATCATCAGAAACTTACCTCACTACCTATAACGGCTTGAAACTGTCTGATGATATTATCCAAAAGCAGATTCATTCCCTGCATCCCCTGTTTATATGTCAGCTTGCGTCCTATTTCAGCAAGACTTACCATTTTTCCATAAATACAAATGATATCGTAGATCATCTTGTTCCCCAGAAGCCAAAGGACAGATGGACGGATAACTATACGGAACTGGTTGAAAAGTATACAAGGGACATGGATGAACTGGCACTCTGCTATACCGATGTTCTGGAACAGATTTTCCTTCAGACAGGTGGACGTGCCTTTTTCGAGCAGGCACTGTTTGAACTCAAGGAAAAATGCCGACAGGCTTTCTCTAACGACAGCAGCAAATACTCACAATATGAACAGAAAAAAAACACCATACAGCTTACCGGCTATGCCTGTAGTTGTCGGAGCCGGTACAGTGGAGATGTTTGGGAACTGTCTGACCGGACAAAGGATATCTTACACGGTATCGCACATTTTGAAACAGATTCTTTTGATCTTATTCCCGGCAGTTTATCAAGGGCTCTTAACAGGTATGATTCCCTTGATAATCCGTATGAATTTAACGGCTGCAAAAAAATCCAGTCCCTGCGGATGTTCAAGAACGGCCGGGTAGATCTGAAATTTACCAGTGAAGCTTATGCCTCCCAGTTTATAGAGGATTACATGAAAACCATATGTTAGCGAGGTGATACAGATGAAATACGCTTACCAGGGGGAACCCATCCCCCAGGATAAACGAAAAACACTAAATGAAAAAGTCCTGTACCTGATCGACAGCGACTGTTGTGAGGAATGTTCCATCAGCCCGGAGGATATCTACAATGCCTACACCGGAGATGGCGGGCTCCACGGCCTGGAACGGGCAGACTATGAGAATTACCATACATACAGCGAGGCAAAAAAAGAGGTTGAAAACGGCCAGTTTTTCACACCGCCCCGTCTGTGTGAATTTACAACAGCCTGCCTGAAATTATCTGAACACAACCTTGTGGCAGACCTTACCTGCGGTATGGGGAGTTTCTTCAATTTTATCCCAACAGAGGCAAACATCTACGGATGTGAGCTGGATGTAAAAGCCGTAAAGGTAGCAAGGTTCCTTTACCCAAAAGCTACGATTGAGTGCAGGGATATCCGTACCTGCCAGCCGGAAACACGGTTTGACTATGTAGTGGGGAACCCGCCTTTTCATTTAAAATGGTGGACCAAAAGCGGCAGGGAGATCCCTTCACAAATGTATTACTGCCTGAAAGCGGCAGAGGTATTGAAGCCTTTGGGTATCCTTGCTCTGATCGTGCCCCAGTCTTTTCTGTCAGACAGTTTTACCGACAGCGGACAAATACGGGAGATGGAAAAGCATTTCAGTTTTTTAGGACAGATTCTGTTCCCGGATAATGCATTCTCTTATCTGGGTGTCAGCCGTTTCCCCACAAAGCTGCAGTTCTGGCAGATGAAGACGGCTGACCAGGGGTGGAATCCTCACCCATACCGGACAGAGGCTGATCACATCCTGCAGAAAGACTTTGATATCCAGGAAAATGCAGAATATATTCACCAGAAGATACTGGCTTTTGCCAAATCAGCCCTGGAAAATAACCAGTCCAAAATCCTGCTGGAATTGGCAAAGTCACGCCATACATCCGGGGATTTCAGATACCGGACGCAAAAGCTCTTATATCATATCAAAGCACATCCGCTTACCAGGCCATTGTATGCAAAATGCTGCGAATACCTGCACCGCTTTTATACCCAGCGGAAACCGGATGAAATGAGTTATGAACAATGGTGTAAAGTCCAGCTTACGGAGAAAAAGGTACTCACCTATCTGAGACTGGCGTTAAAAAAGCAGAATCCCATAGTGGAAACGGACGCCATACGCCTCATCAAACGCAAGGGAGAGTTTGCCTACAAAGGATACAGTGCAGCCGCCCGCAGGCAGATCAAAGACAGTAACCGTATTCCTGTGCCAGTCTATCAGGCGGTCCTTGACAATACCCCGGAATCCTATCCCGGTTATGAACGGCTGCTCCGCAGAAAACGGGCAGAATACGAAGCTCAGAACATCCCCTATACAAAGATGAATGAAGACCCGGCTATTGCAGAATGGCTGGATGACTTTTCTCTGTGGGACTCCTCCCGTATGGAGGAAATCCGCCTGAATGAAATCCAAAAGCACGATATCAACCTCACCCTCCAGAAGCGCTATGCGCTGCTGCAGTGGGAGCAGGGGAGCGGAAAGACGCTGGCAGGTATTGCCACAGGGTTATACCGGATGCAGAAGCAGAACGTACACAGCACATGGGTTATTTCATCTGCTATCTCCATTCGTAACAACTGGAATGTGGTACTGGCGAACTATGATCTGCCATGTGTGTTTATCAAACGGCTTGCGGACCTGGAACGTGTCCGTCCTGGAGATTTTGTTCTGCTGACCCTGAACAAGGTGAGCTCCTACAAAAAACATTTACGAAAGTACATGAAACGTCTGCACCAGAACATCCAGCTCATACTGGATGAAAGTGACGAAATTTCCAATCCAGGCAGCGCCCGGAGCCAAGCGGTACTTACCTGTTTCCGCCGATGCCGGATGAAGCTGCTCACCACAGGCACCAGTACCAGGAATAATATTTCGGAATTTGCTCCACAATTGGAACTGCTCTACAACAACTCCATCAACATGATCTCCTGGAACAGGTATATCTACCACCATGATAAGAACGAAAATTCGGACGGGGAGCCTGACTACGACAGCAATCCGTATTTCGGCCAGCCGATACCGGCCTACAAAAAAGGCTATTCCCTGTTTGCATCATCCCATCTCCCGGAAAAAGTGACTGTATTCGGAATGGAGAAACGCACCCAGGACATCTACAATGCGGATATCCTCAGCGATATTTTGGGGAAGACCGTAATTACAAGGACTTTTGAAGAGGTGTCCCGCAAGGATATCAAGCAGATCCATCAGGTGCTGCTCAAGTTCCCACCGGAAGAAAAGGAAGTCTATCAGAAAGCAATCAATGAATTTTATATGATGCGGGATAACTATTTTGCTTCCACCGGCAACTCCAGAAAGGATTCCATGATGCGGCTGGTCCAGCAGATCGTTCTTCTTCTGCGTATCAGCGCCGCTCCAGACACAGTACAGGAATATACGGGGGATACTCCGGTCAAGGTTATGGCCGCTGTTGAAATGGCCGCCGAATGGGAGAATGAGATCATCGCTATTGGAGTTCGGCACGTTACCGTACTGGAATCTTATGAAAAGGCACTACGGGAATACCTGCCGGACCGGCCTTTGTTTGTAGTCACCGGTTCCGATACCAGCTTTGCAAAAAGGCGAGCTCTTCAGCAGACCCTGCAAGACAGCAAAAATGGGATACTTCTCTGTACCCAGCAGAGCCTACCCTCCAGCGTCAACTTTGATTACGTCAATAAAGTCATCATACCGGAACTGCATTACAACAACTCCGGCATGAGCCAGTTTTATTTCCGGTTCATCCGGTATACCTCAACAGAACAGAAGGACATCTATTTCCTTACCTATGCCGGAAGCATCGAGTCCAACCTGATGCAGATGGTGCTGGCAAAGGAAAAACTGAACCTGTTTATGAAAGGGCAGGATGTGGACCTGGATGAAATCTATGACAGGTTTAATGTGGATTATGACCTGCTCTCCCTCCTGATGCGTCAGGAACGGGACGAAAACGGAAGACTCCACATCCATTGGGGTGAACAGAAAATCGCATGAAATGCCACGGATTCTATTATGCCCTGAGAATATGGGCAGAACAACAGAAGGAGGATTACAAATGAATTTTCACGAAACAAAAATGAGCCATATTTTCTTTAACCATCAGCTCCCGGAACTGATTAAAGCGCTCCGGGAGGTTGCCGCTGCCCTGTCAAAGCCCTCTCCTGCGGCTGTACAGCTGGCAGATGTAGGGGAACCTGATTTTTTACATAACCTTTTTTACGGTAATTATGAACCGGATATCTATGGATGTGTAACAGCACCCTCAAAGCTCGACCAGAACGTGAAAAGAGCAGAAAATGCGCTGCTCCCTGCACTGGGGCAGTCTGTCAGGCTTTTTGAGCAGTATCAGGAAGCGGTTTGTGAAAGAGACAATGCCATAGCGGAACAATCCTATTGCTGTGGATACCGCACTGCCGTCCAGATGATCATAAGCGGGCTTACAGCTTTGCCACCGCAGACAGGAGGCGTCCCGGATGAACAATGAGAACACCACATCAACAAATACGCCGGAATTTCCCAGGGAGATTTATGAGACGGTACTAGCACATCCCATGGAAATGGAAGCTTACCTGAAGCAGGAGCTTACCCTATCCTATGTGGATCTGGATGGTTCCCATGAACTGCAGACCTGCTATGGTGATATCCTGAAAACCATCAACGCACTCATGGATTATACCCGTATGCTGGATCTGGTATGTGAACAGTGGAACCTGACCGGATTTCACAGGGCCACCTATGAATACCAGGCGGGAAAACTGAGGGAGATTGCCGAAAAGTTCCAGACAGCTATTGGTTATGATTACGCTGCCGCTGTGGAAAAATGCCGTAAAAAACAGACAAAGAAACAACGTTCTGACGATGTAGGGGAAGATGCCCTGACGCTGGCGGTACGCAGGCGGCAAAAAGCAGAAGAGAAAAAAGCAGACGGGACGGAATCTGAACAACCGGAACCTGTGGCAGAAAGCGATTCCCCTTATCCGGCAGAAAATGCCCTGCCACCATGGGAAGATGATTTTTAAAAACTTTTTACAGAATTGGAGGTATCATATGGAAAGCACTGCATTACGAAAAGAACTGGAAGGACATCTTAATTATTTAAAAAGAAACCTTGCCGTGGCATCCCTGGAGGTATTAAAAACCAAATATAAAAAGCCTTTTGACGAACTGCGGCACAATATCAGTTCTACGGCAACGGCCTATGTAAAACAGGTTACACTGGAGAATATCCGTATCCGTGCAGACTTTATGGGCGAGGCACAGCCATTGATTCAATCAACCGTTGACCAGTCCGGCATCCTGAAGCAGATTTCTGCTGCTGCTTTTAAGCGGCAGGATATTGAGGAGATCGACCAGCTTGCACTGGCATTGAAAGAGCAGATCCATCAGGCGCTTATCCCCTTTTACGACAAACATATCTGCCTGTATCTGGATGATGAATGTTTTGGGAATCCGCCCAAAGCACCCAAGTTTTACAATGAAGCAAGCGGCTGTATGTGGAAAGACAATGCTTGGACGCCTGCAGAGGTGGAAAAAGGAGTAATCCTCCTTCCGGCGCAGGATAAGCCAAAAGCAGCATAACATCAACAAAAGGCCTGTAAGTTAAAAATGATTCAGAAAAGCGCCGGACGATATACTCCGGCGCTTTTCCTTTTCATGTTGTCTTTCCAGCATACAGAAATTTTGACTTATCTGTCATATCCTGAATTGGGCAATACACTTTAACAGGCTAATACATAACTCCTGATACAAATCTTCATCAAATCTTCCGTTAATGATCGCATACTTGACCAAAAGCGGCTTATACATCTCCAGTAACTCTATAACTGCCGGCTCTCTGCCGGACTTTGCCTGTAAAAGCATTTCTTTAAAATTCATTTTGTCACCTCCGTTTTCTTTTTGATTTTCTGCACTGTCCGGTAATAAACGGCCGATACGCCCTTATAACCCAATCCAGTTTCCTGTGCCAGCATCTCAAAACTCTTTCCCACTAATGTCCTTTCAAGGAATATGTACCGTTCTCTCTCACTAAGTTCCTTCAGTGCCCGAAAAAGTACACTGTCTTCTATCTGCATAAGGACAGGTAACCCCAGAAGCATGTCCTGCTCTATGCTGCATTCCGGCATAAACGGGAATCCATCGGTCAGGCTTTCTGTCTGTTGGCGTCTGTTCATTTGCTGTATATAATCGTTCCTGCGGCGTTGTACTGCAGTTGCCAGATACGCCGTAAACTGATTTTGTAGGATCTCTGTTTCACTTTTTCCGTTATTTTTCTGCCACATGGCTTTTCCTCCTTAAATTCCAGACTTTTTGCTACAAAAATCTGGAATTGGAGGTGAGCGGCACCTGACAATATGCCTCCTGCAGAAAAACGGATTTATCTGCATAAGCCCTTTTAATACAATAGAAAAAGAACCATTACCTATTCCTTTTCCCAGATAACAGTTCTTTTGATATAAACAGATGGTGTCCTCTAAAAAGTAGTGTGTTGCACTACCATTCTGGGCATCTTCTACATACTGAAAATTTATGATTTTTTTAACAAAAATCCTTTGTTATAGCCCAGCTTATAGAGATTCTTCACTACAGACCATGTACCTCTCCCATGGCCGCAAAAAGGCACCCAAACAAGACCCCGATGAACCATGTTTTTTTTGTTCACCAGATGTCCGGGTGCTTAGTAGTTTGTTACTCTACTTTTTAGAGTGTTCATGCCATTTTTACTTTTATAAGGTATGGCAATACACTACTTATAGGAGGTGACCACAATGTCTCTATCTATCAATGATGCCCAGGTTTTCGGTGCTGCCCTGAAGAAAGCCAGGAAGAAAAAGCATCTAACCCAAGCACAGTGTGCGGAGTTGCTTGACCATTCTGTGTCTTTTCAAAAAGATCTGGAACGCTGTCGCTGCTCCCCAAGCATTGAAAATTTCTACCATATCTGCAGGACGCTCGATATATCTGCAGATGACTGTATCTTTCAGGACAGCCATGACAGAACCAGTTCTACATACCAGGAACTTTTAAGGCTGCTCCCTCTCTGTAACGAGGGGAATTTGAATGTTCTGGTTGCAACTGCCAGGGCATTAGTAAAAAACAATGAACACAGTATAAATTCAAACGGTTCTGCAGATTAGCTTTCGTTACTTCTATAACCATATAAAGAGCCAGCAATTCAGATAATTTATCTGTGTTGCTGGCTTTCATTCTGCCGTATGAAAAATCTTGTTTTCATATTTACTCTGTTGTATAAAATAGTTTCAGCTAAATAAGTACAGATATCCATATATTTCTTCTCTAATAACAAAATCATGTCTATTCTGAAAATTTTCGCTAAGTCAGTAACCACCAGTTCAACTGGTGGTTTGATTTTGACCCTCCAAAGGGTCATTGTTGCTGCTCGCCCCATAGGGCGGTGTCGCAAGCATTATTACTGGTCCGCTACAAAGCGGTACT
>Ga0129314_1000791_pt1 | contig 28370 bp, 20 predicted proteins | sample O1111metagenome_FD_94431 | JGI IMG/M metagenome (GOLD analysis project Ga0129314, IMG submission 94431) | Orangutan individual fecal microbial communities from fecal samples from Wisconsin, USA - O1111 metagenome | ecosystem: Host-associated > Mammals > Digestive system > Large intestine > Fecal... | reverse complement strand
TATCGATAGATTTTGAAAAAGCACCCTAAGGGAGCTCTATTAAAGTTACCCTTTTTTACCACTGATATGAAAAAGAAATTTTTTGCTAATTTATGGTTGACTTTTCATAGCTGGTCTCCATTCCCTTGCATTTCAAACTATTGGTCCCCTTTTCTCTAATAACATTATCTGCCCAATATTATATTATTTCAATCGTTTCTTTTCGACTTTCATATTTTTATATATCCTATCAGAATAAATACATATTTTTCTTATCTAAATATATATCTCTGACTTCTTCCAATCAATGCGGATTAGCTAAGTTTCTCTTACTCAATTCCTCTTGTAAAAGGTCTTTGCACCCAGTAGTAGCTATCAAATCATGCATTCCTCATCTTTTTATGTATCAGCTTGTACCCATTCCCCCATTATCATTTCTTGTAATTCAAGTATCTATGTTTAATGGTGCTTGATTTCTTTCCTTTAATTAATTTCTGAATTTCCATTCTTTCAGCATTAAACTTATATTCTAGTTTCATCTTCTGTCGTAAACAATACAATGTTATTCATCTGTTTCATCAAACGCACTATATGCTTTACGCATATACTTTTGGGACATATAATTTATATATGCCAAATGCATATGCAGATTGATTATATATTTTTTAGAAGCATTCCTTTATGCTTAGAGCAAAGGAGAGATGAATTATGTTTAAGACAGACAATACAAAAATCGGCAACTATTTGGCCGCCTTGATTAAAAACAGCAAGTACAAAAATGACCGTCAGTTCAGCATCGCCTATCTTACCTTACGCGATGGAGAAGCTAATCCGGATGATATCCAGAATATGCAGAACCGTATCTGCCAAATTAAAAAAGGGAAAAAAGGGGTCCAGATAGAGGACCTTCCCATTTTTTCAGAGCTGCTTGGTGTTTCCATTGAGAATATCCTCAGTTCAGGAACCGCTCTTGTCCCTGCATCAACAAGAAAGTCAAACTACTCCATCGCCTATTCCAAGGACCCTGCCGAATGGGAGTCCTATATAAATTTAGAAAGTAAGCCCATTCTGAAACCCGATGAATTTGATAAAACCACCATTGATTATGCCTTAGAAGCCGGAAACTATCCTTTTCTTAAATATCTTTTGGAAAAAGAATATATATGGTTAATAAAAAATGATGTATCGGGAGACTGTGTTGGTTTCTGTGCCGGAACAAGTATAAAGTTCGATTTTCGAGAACGCACCGATTATTTAGATTGCCGTTTGGGAAGAGAAGATGATTTACGCCTGAAGTTGATTTCATTTGCTCTTAAAAATGAAGATTTTGAGATGCTTGATAAGCTCCATGCCCGTGAAATACCTCTTCTTTATACGATTATCTATGATACCTTCCGAATCTCGCACCCAATTACTTTACCTATGTCCAATAATACAAAACAGTTGATACAAAATATAGCCATGAGTAAAAGAAACGTTATTACTTATTTTTTCAATGAATTTGAACTTAAAACATGCCATGATTCAAAAAACACTTTTATTTTTCCATATGTAGATAAAATTTTGGATGCATTAATCAAAGGAAAACGCTTTTCTGAATGTAAACATTTTCTCAGAATAGCTATTGCACGTAATCAAGAGATACAAAAACTTGTTCAAAATCTGTATAATAAAGGTATGGCAATGTGCAGAGATTACTTTTCAGACTATGAAAAAAAAGAAATTTATAATGAAAAATTTTTCAAGAAGGAAACCTTGTATGGATATTATTTTTTCCCAGAATCCGGTTTCATTGCCTTCTCAACCCCATACTATATTCAAACGGTTACCTACTTTGTCACCAATATTGCTAAAGTCACGCAAAACTCGTCAGACACTGAAGTTCAATGTCTGATCAATGAATTGAATAAAACCTATGATTTCTTTATCAATTATTTATCTGAAAAGGAGGGAAAACAGGATGAATCCCATCTTTAATTACGATAACGGCGATTATATCTGGCCCACTTCCGACAATATGGGCATCGACTCGAATGGTGACCTCCATATGCGCATGGGCGACAATATGTCCTTAGATATGAACACCGGCGAAATGCATTTCACTTCCGGCTGGATGGATGACGATGATGATGATTTTTAGAGGAACGGCACGACCGTTTCAAGTTTTATGTAAACGTAAAAAACTGCTATAAGATTTGTGAATAGTTACAAATGGGCAGAACCGTTTTCAGGTTCTGCCCATATCTGCACTATGAAGAATCTTCCATGCACACCAGATAAAATTTGGGAGACGCAAGTCTTACACTTGTAGACACTTCTTGCGTTAACCATTTTTTACTTTTATAACCAAATGTTCGTTCTTAAATGTGGCAGTTCCCTTTATTACGGATGCCATATTCATAATCGTTTGCGGGACCTCTCCTATTCTGCCTTCAAAGATTACGTTATCATCCTGATCATAAATTTTTATTAGATTACTAACATCAAAGTTATTCAAAAAAGCAGAAAATTTGCCCATAAATGCTTTCCTCCGATTTTCTTAATAATATCTTTGGTAGTCTTCGATCATAATCTGTTCACGCTCACGTACAATGCTTTTGGCCTCATGGTTGCCGATATAAATAGCTGAATAAAGGTATCCCCAGCATTCTTAAAGCGGTGAAGTGACTCTTCCTTTTGTTTAAAAACTATTCAGGCAATAACATTCCTTTTTGAATTAATGAAACAATATCTGTATCATCTAATGCAATCTTTCCTGTTACAAATCTCAGATAAGTATACAGAGCATTTATCTCTTGACGCTCCATATACATCTTGAATGTATTAGTCTCCAATCCCCAAGAGCACCAAAAATGAATCACAAAATCCGCCTCTATATCTACATCAACATAGCCATTGCGATATATTATTTTCCCCGGAACATCATAAAGTCTTTTTGCAATTCTGAGGTTGAACTGCAAATCCGGTTCAATAAATTTCACTGTACAATCTTTTTCAAGTGTGCCCTCAAGCAACTGTCCAAGAATCTCTTCTAAATCTAATATTTCTCCTGACGTCAGCATTTCCCCGCTAGGATCATAATTCAGATATTTACTATTAAGCGATAATTTAACATCACACCAATTATCACCTATTTCTTCGTCAGGATTCGATTCGTGCCACCCATTTATTTTAAGTTGTACATCTACATCACAAAGATTCAAACGTAATCTCACCGGTTACACCTCCTAAAACTTGGTTTATTCGGAATAATTGTTTGTCTACATTGTATATTTTGTTCCGAACAAAATCAACCTATTGTTCGGAACAATAGGTTGATTTCACTTGCTTACGCAACATATTCTTTTATGGCATCCTCTACTTTCTGGTACCGGGGCGAATTGAGCACCGACAGCAAAGACTCGTAGGGATCTTTTTGTGTCCTGTCTGCTGCTATTTTCATGGCGTTCTGGGAGAACCCGGACAAGAGACACAGACCTTCTTCATTGTCCACCTTGGGAATGGTGTCCGTTCTGCCGCACACATTCCAGAAGATAAGGCGCGGCATCCGGTAGCCGTTTTCTTCGTATTTTGCGGCAATCCTGTCAAACAGAGTGTCATTTACGTTATTCCGTCTTCCGGAATACCAGTCGCAGTTTCCGACAGCCCAGTCAAACTCCATGTCGGAAATGATAAGCACCTGTTTGGGCAGTTCATCTCTGGGCACCTCCGGGCTTTTTGCCATGTCAAGAATCAGGTTAAATACAGCTTCAATGTTGGTGTTTGCCACCTCGTCATGAGCAAACATGATTTCCATTTTGTCCTTCAGGCTGGTGTTGTCTTTCAGGTCGATGAACTGCGGATGTTCACTGAAGGTAATTGCCTTGTTGTGAAATACCCCTTTTAACTGCTCCGCAAAGTAAATAGCAAGGGAGTTGCAAACCTCAATGGCACTGACAGAGTTACTGCCGGAAGCAAAGGAAAACATGCTGCCGGAGCCGTCCGCCACCACAATGGCATCCTCCAGACCCCAGTCGTTGGCAAAGCCGTCGGCCAGGATTTTCTTCCACATTAATTCTGCCAGAAGGTCATCCTTCAGCCCTGCTCCGCTGGGAGCGTTTTTCATAAATCGATGTACGATTTCATAGGGCATCAGACCGCCTGCATTCAGTTTACCCTCGCCTGAAAGAACGCTTTCCAGGTATTCCGTCCTTCTTTCTAAGTCATGCCTTGCAAATGCCCTGTCATAGTTTAGATTTGCCTTGGCGGGCACCTGTTCATAAGCAATCCCCTCCCAGTCGGAGGCGGACATTTTCGTTTCCACTACGTTTCCGTAGGCTCTTAACCGTGACAACGACTTGCGGTATTCCTTCTGCGACATTTTAAAATGACGGCAGAGTTTTCCCGCATATTCCCTCGTTTTAGCAGAAGACGTGTTGATGCTGGGAAGCCACTTTGCCAGTAAAGAAATAGGTTTGCCACATTCCATGGCTTCCAAATCTCTTTTTAGCTGCTCCTTATAAAAAGCTGCCACATCGGCGGCAAAGGGCGTATCCAACAGTACAAGCGCATCATCAAAGCGACCATATTGCGGAATGAGGGGAAGAATTGCCAGCGCAATCTTGGGCTGGGATATGGCAAGATATTTCAATCCGATGCGGAAAGTTCTTCTTTCTCCCATTCCTTCCAAAATATCCCTTAAAAAGAACAACCACTTTATTGCATACTTAGGGGACTCATGAAATGCTTTTATGTACCCTTCTATGATTTCGCTCTCGCTTCGGTTTCTCAAGGAAGAAACCCTGAAATTCAAATCTAACAGTGCTTTTGTCGTGGTTCGGTAGCCCACCGCACCGTTTTCGGTTACGGATGTATTTCCGTAATTTTTAGCGAAACAGACAACATGAGCTTCTGTGGTATCCACTTCTGCAATCTGCTGATCCATATGTGTTTCATCATACCAAAATGCTCTTTTCATAGTTACCTCCTCGTGTTGTCCGTATTTTTCTACCAGACGCAGATAAACGAATCTTCCCATGGGGAAAAATTTTCTTCACTCGTATTTGTCCAATATGTTTTGATTGCTGTATGCGTCTGTCTGTTGTTTATGTCCTTATGATACCCTGTGAAATGCCGGATGTCGAGCAACCGGTAGTTCACTAAGCTGCAACGTTTTTCCCGAACTGGCAGGAAGAAGCCACAGGAGTTTCTTCCACTAAAAGTTCTGACGGATTTACCTGATACAGCATTGCCAGCGCTACTAAATTATCGGCCTGTGGAAAACATTTTCCGTTTTCCCATTTATACACAGCCTGGGTCGATTCAAAACCCATGTATTCCACGACCTGTTTCACTGAAATCTTCCGCTGCCTGCGGATTTCTTTCATCCGTTCTCCGCTTGCTACAATGTCAAAATGTGGTCTCTCCATAGGGTATCTCCTCCTTTTCGTGATGTGGTCTGCAAAGCCGGCTCTCCTTATGCCGGTATATTTTTGTGTGTTTTCCTTTTTTGCGCAATTCAGCAAGTGCTCTTTCGGCTTTTGGCTCACTGATATTCTTCGCAACTCCGATATGCTTTTTTCTTCACGCCAGTATGTCCTCCAGTCCATCATTTTCTGTCATGTGCATGAACTTCTGTAAATCCACCACACTCCGGTTAAACAGCATCAGCATTTGTTTGCCGTCCTTCCACGGATAAAGTCTGTCGGCATGAAAATGTCCGAACGCCCATCGTTTATAAGAAAGACCTTCCTCTATTTCACCCAGGTATTGCTCCATCCGCTTATCCACCGTTTCCTGGTTAATATAAGGCAGAAACAAATCCCGCGGTTCATAGGATATCGGACAGGTATGGGATATCACCAGGTCAAATTCCTGTTCTACCTCCTTTATCTTTCTGCCTGTGTTCATTTCTTCCTCCGACAACTGCTCATCCTCAAACCATGTCCATCCATGATTTAACCGGTACCATTTGTCCACACTGTAAGCTCCCGGAAGTGAAAATGTTTTGTAACCGTCAAATTCATATACAGCGGGTCCGTCGGATAAATATTCTATCTGCGGGAATTTCTTTTCCACATAAATTTCGCCGCCGTATTCCTTTTTTACCTCCCATTTTTCCGGGTGCATCTCTATTACCTTCTGCACTCTTGCCTCATGATTTCCCCTGAGGCAGATGTAGGTAAACGGATACCTGGAAAGTGCCTTCTTAAACCTTGCGTCCTGCTGGCCTTGCAGCGCATAATTTGCCCCCACATCCCCCAGCAGAATGATATGGTTGTTTCCGGCATCCAACTGCAAACGCTCTTTATTCTTTTCGTAAAAATTCCGGATTACCTCCGGTTTGCCGTGAATATCACCTAACAGGAACCATTTTTCCTTTTCCATAGCGGCCTCCGTTTTCTCTATAATTCAAAATTTATGTTCTGATAAAATCGATACTTAAGTACCTATTTGCGCAGCCATTTTGTAAAGCCTAACTAATATTTTCCAAAATATGTTCACAGAAATCGGGATAGTCTGTATGCCCCAGCAAAATCATCTTATTATTTAGCTCTTCCATAGCCCTTAAAAACAAGGTTTCATCACTCTTTCTTATTTTACAGAAAATAATAACATATCCGATATCCTGCTTATGCATTTCCTTGTAGAACCAAACTCTGAATTTATGCTTCATAAACAGTTCATCCGCAAAGTACTCTTTTCTGTCTATGTAGCAAAAGTGCCTATACCAGAAGGAAGGCTGTACAATTGAAAGGTAATTCTTATGTTCCGTTTTCATAAATCCTCTCTCAAAATCATCTACTATCATTCTGCTATCATTTTAAGCGAGAATACCCGATTTGTCATTGAACGCATAGTTTAATTTTCTCTACAGGAAATGGAAGCTAAAATGAAATACCGCCTGCAGTATAATTCATGGATACTGCGGCGGTATTTTTTCTTTCAAAATCTCCATAATGAACTTGCCGACATAAAATAGTACCGCCGGGAAGCAATATATCATCTCTCAGGCGGTACAAAAATCAGAAAAGTTCCTTATCAGGCAAAAATACAGTTACTTTTCACCGCCTGTAACACCATTTACCTCCTCTCAGGCGGTACAAAAAATCTGCAAAGATAAAAACTGCTATGAAAATAGTAATTTAGCACCGCCTGTAAGTCAAATTACATACCACCAGGCGGTACATAGCAAAAAACGCAGAGCTTTCTTGCAAAGCCCTGCGTTCACATTACCATTATAAACTTTTACTTTCCGAGCGGCTTGCCGGTCAGTTTTTCGTAACCTTCGAGATAGATGTCGATGGTCTTCTGTGCCACATCTTCGGGAAGCTTCCAGCCCTTTTCGGGATTGGCTTTCAGCCAGTCGCGGGCGAACTGCTTGTCAAAGGAAGGCTGTCCGTGGCCGGGTTCGTAAACATCGGCAGGCCAGAAACGGGAGCTGTCGGGGGTCAGCATTTCATCGCCCAGTACCACATTTCCGTTTTCATCCAGACCGAATTCAAACTTGGTATCTGCGATAATGATGCCTCTTGTCAGGGCATATTCCGCACACTTCTTGTAAAGAGCAATGGTGTAATCCTTAATCTTGGTTGCGTATTCCTCGCCCTTGCCGGGGAAGTACTTTTCCAGATGGGCAATGCTCTGCTCGAAAGAAATATTTTCATCATGGTCGCCAATCTCGGCTTTGGTAGAAGGGGTGTAAATGGGTTCAGGCAGCTTGTCGGACTCCTTTAATCCTTCGGGAAGCTTGATACCGCAAACGGTTCCGTTCTCCTTGTAGCTTGCCCAGCCGCTGCCGGTGATGTAGCCGCGGACGATGCATTCGATGGGAAGCATCTGCAGTTTTCTGCACATCATGCTGTTTCCGTCAAATTTCTCCTGCTGGAAAAATTCCGGCATATCCTTTACATCCACAGAAATCATATGGTTGGGAATAATGTCCTCGGTCATGTCAAACCAGAACTTGGACATCTGTGTCAGCACGGTTCCCTTTTTAGAAATGATATTGTCCAGAATTACGTCGAAACAACTGATACGGTCGGTTGCTACCATAATCAGACTGTCTCCATTGTCATAAATCTCACGTACTTTACCTTCTTTGATTGGCTTTAATTCCTGCATGTTTTTTCTCCTTATATTTAAGTGATATTATAATAAACACTTCCATATATGTGTGTATCACTTTTTATGGTCGGTTGTCAAGGTGTAGACGGAATTCCTTTTCTTTTTACGCTGCATGTAACAGGATGGGAAAGCAGTTCTTTGCAGAAGCTATGGGGTTTTCCCGTGGTGAAAACGTATAGCTCGGATTTTGCCCGGGTCGCCCCTACATAAAACAGGCGCCGTTCCTCTTCGTAGGTTTCCCGTTCCTCCCGGGATGCCTTCTCCGGATTTTTGAGCATCTGTGCCGGCAGAATGCCGTCCGTCACATCCATCAGATACACCGTATCATACTCGAGTCCCTTGCTGGCATGTATGGTGGACAAAATAAAATTGCAGCTATAGTCCGTTTCTTTCCGGGTAAGAATATCCTGCAGCTCCCGCAGTCTTTGCAGAAGCCCCGCCATGGAGTCCTCCCGGCTTCCCAAAATCCGCAGAATTTCTATCTTATCGGCTTTCAGACCACATCGTTCTAAATATTCCTGATACCCCATGTAATACAAAATACGCTTCACGGCTTTGTCGCCCCGTTCCGTCAGAAGCTGCTGCATATGCATGCGCGTATTCTGCACACTGCTCATGGTATAATCACTGAGCCCATGGTAGCGCACTGCCGCATTCCACACGGAAATGTCCTGGGTTTCGCTGATTCTGGCTATCTGCAGGGCATCCTCTTTCCTGATGTAGGTATTGATTTTATAGTAGACCTGCAAAAAGGTTTCGGCGTCCTTCGGATGCATGGCAAGCTTCATGATGTTCAGCACATCAAGCACCGTGCGATGGGTAAAAAAGGAGATTTCCGCGTTGCGCATGCGGTAAGGAATTTCCTTCCGCTCCAGTAAATCAATCAAAGGAAGGGCGCACTCATGGTCCCGGTAAAGCACCGCCACGGTATGAGCGGCGCCGGCGGTCATGCTGCCCGCCTTGCCTTCGGTCACGTTGCCGGTCAAGTCACCCGCTCTGCCTTCGGTCACGTTGCCGGTCATGCTGCCCGCTCTGTCTGCTGTCACGTTGCCGGTCACGCCGCCTGTCTGGGCGGCGGCGCAGTTTTCCGCCACGGCCGCCAGGTAGCGGTACTGGTCGTCCCTGGTTTTCACCGCAATCTCTTTTACAACTTCCTCTCCGTCCTTTATCGCCCGCATGTGCTTTTTGTGGCGGAGCGTGTTTTTCTGGATAAAGGTATCGGCAGCATTTACGATACCTGCGCCGGAGCGGAAGTTTTCTTCCATTAAAAGCACCTTGGCGCCGGGGTGGTTTTTCTCAAAGGAAAGCAGCGCCTCCGGGTACGCCGCACGGAAGCCGTAAATGCTCTGGTCTTCATCTCCCACCATAAACAGATTTTCCGTCCTGGATGAAAGCAGGGCTATAATGGCATGCTGGATTTTGGAAGTATCCTGCGCCTCGTCCACACATAGGTACGGAAATTTATCCTGATACAGTCTAAGCAGCTCCGGAAACCGCTGCAGCATGGTATAGGCATACACCATCTGGTCGTCGTAGTCCATCAGCTTCTGCTCCCGCAGCCAGGTGTTGTATTCTTTATAAATAGCAGAAATTTTCATATCGGCTGTTTTGTCGAGTTCCCGAATTTCCGCATCCGTGAGCATGCTGTTTTTGATATAGGTAATCAGTGTCCGTACCGTCTGTAAATCACTTTCCGTGGCGTATGTCCGCTCCGTCTTCTGGTAGATTTTCGCCAGTGTGTCCGCAATGACTTTTTCATCGTTCAGAAGGGCAAAGGGCGTCAGGCCGGTTTTCCTGCCGTAAGTATGTATGATGCCGGCGCAGATGCCGTTAATGGTCTTAAAGGTCAGTCTGTCTGCCATCTCCGTTCCGAACAGGGAGGCAAAGCGGGCTGCCATATCCTCGGTCGCCGCCACCGTATAGGTCACCGTCAGAATTTTCTCCGGAGCAATGCCTTTGGCGTAAATCATATAGCCGAGGCGGGTCACCAGCACCGTGGTCTTGCCAGAGCCGGGCACAGCAAGAAGCAGTACCGGGCCTTCCACACTCTGTACTGCTTCCTTCTGCTGTTTATTTAATTTTTGCGGAAATTTTCTTTCAAATTCCTGCCATTCCATGTATCATTTCCTTTACTGTCTGCTGATTTCCACCGCGATTTCGTCCTCAGTAGCCGCCATTGCCTGCAAGGTCAGGATAAGAAGTTTTTCCAAATCCCAGCCCAACTGGTCTGCGCCGCGTTCAATCACTTCCCGGGAGCAGCCTGCTGCAAAGCCCTTGCTCTTATATTTCTTTTTTAAGGATTTCAGTTCCATATCCTTGGTGCTCCTGGAAGGACGCATCAGGGCAGCCGCCCAGATAAGTCCGGTCAGCTCGTCCGCCGCAAAAAGCACTTTTTCCATCTCATGCTCCGGCGCTACGGAAAGTGTGGTGCCGCAGCCTACGGTGATGCCGTAACCATGGGAAACCACACTGTGAATAATGTCCTCTCCCACGCCGTGGCTTCTGAGCAGTTCCGGTGCCTTCAGGCAGTGTTCCTCCGGGTACAGTTCAAAATCCACATCATGAAGCAGTCCCACAATGCCCCAGTGCTCTGCTTCCTCGCCGTATCCTAACTCCTTTGCATACCATTTCATGACCGCTTCCACCGTCAGCGCATGCTGGATATGAAACGGGTCCTTGTTGTACTCTTTCAAAATAGAAAATGCTTCTTCTCTCGTAATGTCAGCCATATGTGTTTTCTCCTTTTTGTTTCCGCAGCTCACTCTTGTTACCGCTTACAGCACCTGCAGCTTTTCCCAGACCGCATCCGCCAGCGCCCGGTGTCCTTTGGCATCCATATGCTCCCTGTCAGCCGAAGAGGGCTCCGCCACATCCGATGCCGCCAGGAATTCATAGCCGTACAGCTTTGCCAACCTGCCATACTCCGTTTTCAGCTCCTTGGAAACCTCCACGGACACCCGGTTAAATTCCGGATCGTATTCCTTTTCCCACACGCCCTCGCCCAGATAAATCGGGGATAAAAGCAGCACGGGAAGTGACTCATCATAATTTTTAACCTGCTTTAACAATACTTCCATTCCCTTCCCTATCACATGGGAGGAGGCATTGTAAACCGTTTTGCAGTCGTTGGTGCCCAGCATCAGCACCACCGCATCCACGGGATAATGGGTTTCCAAAAGCGGCAGGAGAAAATTGCTCCCCTTTCTGCCCATGCGGACACTGTCCTCAAAAACCGTGGTTCTTCCCACCAGACCTTCTTCAATAATGCGGTATCCGCCGCCTTTTGCTTTTTCCTGCAAAAGCCCCGTCCACCGTACATCCTCCGGAAAACGGCTGCCGTCCGCCGGATTGTATCCATATGTATTGGAATCGCCGAAACAAAGTATATTTTTCATGGAGTATGCCCTCTCTGCATTTTTTGTTAAGAGAAATCATACACTCCATATCCTACTATGTCAATAGGCATTGTCTGATTATGCACCGTTTGCCTTATTGTTTCTTTCTATCATCCGTTATAGGTATTTCCTAATTCCCTTATAAAAACTTTGCAAACACGGAGGAAAACAACACCGTCAGAATACCGGAAACCGCAATGGCAAGGCTGCTCATGGCGCCCTCTATCTCACCGATTTCCATGGCTTTTGCCGTACCAATCGCGTGGGCGGCGCTACCGAAGGCAAGTCCCTTGGAAATGGGTTCTTTGATGCGGAAAATCTTACAAATCATTTCACCCATCATATTGCCCAGTACTCCCGTAACGATAATCACCGCCACCGTAATGGTCACATAGCCGCCAAGTTCTTCCGACACGCCCATGCCGATTGCCGTGGTAATGGATTTGGGAAGCAGTGTCACGTATTCTTCATGGGAAAGTCCCAGAAGCAGAGACAACGCCAGCACCGTCACCAGACTTGTCAGCACACCGGACAGAAGTCCTATCACGACCGCCTTGCAGTTTTTCCGCAAAAGCTCCCACTGTTCGTACAGAGGAATGGCAAGACAGACAGTTGCCGGTGTCAACAGATATCCTAAGAACTGCGCACTTTCGTTGTAGGTTTCATAATCCACTTTTCCCACAACCAGCACCGCGATGGACACCAGAATGGAAATGAGAAGCGGGTTAAAAATCCCTAACTTGAATTTTTTCTTTAAAAACATACCGAGCAGGTATGCCAGCAGGCTTAATGTAACGCCCGCAAACATGGAATTTTCAAAAAAACTATTCATGGTTCTCCCCCTTCTTTCTGTCCCTGCGGATAACCCACTGTGATAAAAGTCCCGTTACCGCCATAACCGTAACAATTGTTACCACCGTAATAATGCAGACCGGAACAAGCACCGGCTTCAAAATCCCCCAGCTTTCCACAAGACCCACGCCCGCCGGAATAAACATCACCGGCATGATTTCGATTAAGAACTTGCCCGCATCCTTCACATCCTCCAATTTTACCAGACCTGTTTTTAGGCAGATAAACAAAATGACCATGCCGTAAATGCTTGCCGGAATGGGCAGTGGCAGCACATATTTGAGCAGTTCCCCGATAAGGGAAATCGCCAGAATAATCAGAAACTGTTTCACATATTTCATTTTCTTTCCATGTCTTTTTTGTAAAAAAAGACCGCTCCTTTGCATCCTAAATCTTTGGCGTCGAAGCGCCATTCCCTATTTTAGTCACTTTTCCTCTTTTGTCAATTCTGATTTTCCGCCATCTGCCTCCGGTAGGCTTTTGGGGAAACGCCGGTCATTTTTTTGAACTGCCGGTTAAAATTGGACAGATTGTTGTAGCCGCATCCGGTTGCGATTTCTGCGACATTTTCCGTGGTATCCGTAAGCGCCGCACAGGCTGCCTGGATGCGCAGGTGAATGAGATATTCAATGGCGCTGCAGCCTACCACCTTCTGAAAAGTATTCATGAAATGGCTGATGCTGATGGCGCATATGCACGCAAGGTAGTCCACACTGATGGCTTCTTCATAATGAAATGTCATGTATTCCAGTGCCGGACGAATCAGCTCCGAACTGCCTGTCTGTTGCCCTCTTTCCGATATATTTTCCTTTTTTTCAAAAAAATAAAGCAGCGCAAACAACCGGCTTTTCAAAAATAAATCATGGTAGGCATCGTTACATTCCGCCAGGGCAATCAAATCCTCCGCCAGTTCTTTCACCTTCGGATAATCGTCATCTTCCCTTCCGTACTTCGGCTTCACCTGCAACTGCCCGTTTCTGAGCGGTTTTATATAGGAAAGACTGCTTCGGTCGTTCTGCTCTGCTCCCACCATATTCGCATGAAAAACGAAAGCGCGGTACTTCAGTCCTTCCTCTTTATCAGGGTATGCCGCATGCAGCATGTTGGGCTGAATAAGCACCACGTCCCCGCTTTCCACAGGAAAATGCATATCGCCGCAGATAAATTCGCCCTTTCCTTCCGTCACCACATCCAGCTCCAGTTCGCTGTGCCAGTGCATGGGCACCGTGGGAAACGCCTCCGGAAGCCGGCAGTTATACAAACTGTAGGGCACCGTTACCGAACTGTGATGCCGCTGTTCCATCAATTCTTTTTGTTCCATCAGCTTATTTCTTACCATTGGTTACTCCCTTATTCTGCCGTCTGCCGCTCCGTTTCTTTGCCGTCTGCCGCTCCGTTTCTCTGTTGCCTGTTGCCCCGTTTCTTTGCCGTCTGCCGCTCCGTTTCTTTGCCGTCTGCCGCTCCGTTTCCCTGTTGCCTGTTGCCCCGTTTCTTTGTTACCTGTTGTTGCATCATTTTGCCGTCTGCGTTGCAAATTGCTTTAATCATACGTATGTTCGTAGAATAGTATCAGTTATTTGTAATATAGGAATTGAATTCCCTTATTTTCTCAAGTATGATACCATTATAAGATATAAAACGCAACTATGTAAATGCGGAAGGGAAACTTCCCATTTACCGTATTTTTAACATGCAAGGAGGGTTACACCATGAGATTTGTAAACGAAGGCAATGCACTTGTCTGCTACCACAACGGCGAGATGCTTCGTATCGAAGCATGGGGCAGGGATGCTCTGCGTGTCCGTTCCACCATGCAGCACAAACTGCAGAACACAGACTGGGCGTTAAGCGAAGCACCGTCTGTAAAAGAGGCTGTGGTTACCATTGAAGAGGAAGACCACTGGGTAGGTGACGGCACCATTGACAAGCGCCAATTTGCCACCATTACCAACGGCAAAATCAAGGCTGTGGTAAACTTTGTCGGCATTATCAGTTTTTATAAGGACGGCGAACTTATTTTACGTGAATATTTCCGTATGTATGACGGCACCATTTCTAAGGAAAGCCGCTGCTTAAAGGTAATCAACCGTGAATGGAAGGGCGTTACCTGCGGCACCGAATACACCCTGAACGTGAAATTTGAAAGTAACAAGATGGAAAAGATTTTCGGTATGGGTCAGTATCAGCAGCAGGATATGGACTTAAAGGGTTGTGTTTTAGAGCTGGCACAGCGCAACTCCCAGATTTCCGTACCTTTTGCCGTTTCTTCCTTAGGCTATGGTTTCCTTTGGAACAACCCGGCAGTCGGCCGCGTTACTTTCGGTAAAAACTACACCGAATGGATTGCCAACTCCACAAAGGAAATGGATTACTGGATTACTGCTGCCGACACGCCGAAGCAGATTTTGGCAAACTATACGGATGTGACCGGTCATGCCGACATGTTCCCGGAAGACCTGATGGGCTTATGGCAGTGCAAGCTGCGTTACCGTACCCAGGACGAGGTACTGACTGTAGCACGCCAGTATCAGAAGGAAGGCATCCACATCGACCAGATTGTCATCGACTTCTTCCACTGGACCGTACAGGGCGACTGGAAATTCGACAAGACCTACTGGCCCGACCCCAAGGCAATGGTAGACGAACTGCATTCCATGGGCATCAAGGTTATCGTTTCCGTATGGCCTTCCGTTGACAGAAGAAGTGAAAACTTCTGGCCTATGCTGGAAAAGGGCCTTTTAATCCGCACCGAAAGAGGCGCCCTGCAGACCTACGATTACGAGGGCGACTGCGTAGAAATCGATGTATTCAACCCGGAAACCCGTAAATATGTATGGGAAGTATGCAAGAGAAATTATTATGATTTCGGCATTGACGCTTTCTGGCTGGACAACTCCGAACCGGACTACGGCGTGTACGATTTCGACCACTACCGCTACTGCGACGGCCCTGCCATGTCCTTAAGCAACATGTACCCGCAGCTTTACAGCCGCGTCTTCTATGATGAAATGAGCAAAGAAGGAAAGTCTGTTGTCAACCTGCTCCGTTGTGCATGGGCGGGATCCCAGAAATACGGCAACGTGGTATGGTCCGGCGACGTGCCCAGTACCTTTGAAGCTTTTGAAGACCAGCTTCAGTGCGGCTTAAACATGGGACTTGCCGGTATTCCCTGGTGGACTACCGACGTAGGCGGTTTCATGACCGATGATGTAAATGACCCTGATTTCCGTCAGCTTCTCATCCGCTGGTACCAGTTCGCCGTATACTCAGCAGTTCTTCGTATGCACGGCGACAGAGGCCCCTACAACATTCCGCCTCTTGACACCAGAGATTTCGGCGGCGGCTATCTGCACACCGGCCAGCCCAATGAGCTTTGGAGCTACGGCGAAGACAATTACAAGATTATGAAGAGCTACTACGATATCCGTATTGCCATGCATGACTATATCAAGCATCTTTACGAAGAAGCACACACCAACGGTTCTCCTTTAATCCGTACCATGTTCTACGAGTTCCCCGCAGATGAAAAATGCTGGAACTTACAGGATCAGTACATGTTTGGTGAGAAGTATCTGGTAGCGCCCATTCTCCACTTAAATCAGTTTGAACGCGAGGTTTACCTCCCCGAAGGCGACTGGAAGCTGACTTCCACCGGCGAAACCTACAAGGGCGGTCAGACCGTTACCGTGGATGCACCCATCGAGTACATGCCGGTATTTGAAAAACTGTAAGAGGGTTTCATAAATGATTTATGGATATTCAGGCTAAAACCTGCAATGCCCGGCACAAAAAACGTGCCGGGCATTATTTTTTCTCCACGGCACGTAGTCTTTTTTCTCTTTTTACGTGCCGTACAACTTTTTCTCTCTACAGCACGTAATTTCTGTGCTCTCCTTACGTGCCGTACAGCATTTTTCCTCTACAGCACGTAATTTCTGTGCTCTCCTTACGTGCCATATGACTTTTTCTCTCTACAGCACGTAATTTCTGTACTCCCCTTACGTGCCGTACGACTTTTTTCCTCCACAGCACGTAATTTCTGTGCTTTCCTTACGTGCTGTACGACTTTTTCTCTCTATGGCACGTAAACATGCATACATAAAAGGAGCCCTGCCGGATAATTTCAATTAGGATTGCCCGGACAAGGCTCTTTTTTTCCTGCGATTAGCGCAACTTATTCTTTATCTCATTGTCAATCTTTTCCACGAATTCGTCCAGAGGAAGTACGGTGGTATCGGCTTCGCCGTGCAGTCTGTAGGCAACGGTCTTGCTTTCCTGTTCCTTGAAGCCAAGTACGATTAAGTAAGGCACTTTTTCAACCTGGCCTTCACGCATACGATAGCCAAGCTTCTCGGCTCTGTCATCCAGTTCTACTCTCACGTTTCTGTCTTCCAGTGCCTTGACAACTTCCTGTGCGTAAGCATTCAGGGTATCGTCATCGGACTTAACCGGCATAACTCTTACCTGAACGGGTGCTAACCAGGTAGGCAGGTTGCCCTTGGTTTCCTCCAGGATATATGCCATAAATCTGTCAAGGGAGCCTAAGATTGCTCTGTGCAGAACGACGGGAGTCTTCTTTTCGCCGTCCTTGTCAATGTAGGTCAGTTCAAATTTAGCAGGCAGACAGAAGTCAAGCTGGCAGGTGGAAAGGGTGTATTCATTACCAACGGCGGGCTTTACGTTTACGTCTAACTTCGGGCCGTAGAAAGCAGCCTCGCCGATTTCCTCGGTGTAAGGAATGCCTAAGTCATTCATAACCTTACGAAGTGCGTTTTCTGCCTTCTCCCACATCTCATCGTCATCATGATATTTTTCTTTGTTTGCCGGGTCTCTTAAGGAAAGAACGCAGCGGTAATCGGTGATACCGAAATCCTTGTAGGTGCTGAAAATCAGGTCTACAACCTTGGTAAATTCATCCTCAATCTGCTCCGGTGTTACAAACAGGTGGGCATCGTTCTGGCAGAAATGTCTGCCTCTTTCAATACCCTTCAAGGTACCGCTGGACTCATAACGGAAGTCATGGGCAATTTCACCGATACGGATGGGCAGGTCTTTATAGGAATGCATTCTGTGTGCATAAATCATCATATGATGAGGGCAGTTCATGGGTCTTAATACAAAGGACTCGCCGTCCACTTCCATTGCGGGGAACATGTTTTCCTTGTAGTGGTCCCAGTGACCGGAGGTCTTGTAAAGATTTACGGTACCGACGCAGGGAGTCATAACATGAAGGTAGCCTAACTTTCTTTCCTTGTCGCGGATGTAGGTTTCCAGTTCCTGCCAGATGGTGTAGCCCTTCGGTAAAAACATGGGAAGACCGCGGCCTACCAAGTCGTCTACCATAAACAGGTTCATATCCTTGCCAATCTTTCTGTGGTCTCTTTCCTTGGCTTCTTCGAGGAGCTTGATGTGCGCTTCCAGCTCTTCTGCGGTAGGGAAGCAGACACCGTAAATTCTCTGCAGCACTTTGTTCTTGGCATCGCCCTTCCAGTAAGCGCCGGAATGTCTGATGAGCTTGAAGTTGCGGCAAAGCTTTACATTATCTACATGAGGTCCGCGGCAGAGGTCGGTAAAATCGCCCTGCTCATAGCAGGTGATGTGACCGTCTTCCAGACCGTCGATTAAGTCTAACTTGTACTCGTCATCCTTAAACATTTCCTTGGCTTCTTCCTTGGAAATCTCCTTGCGGATAATCTTTTTGCCGGTCTTGGCAACCTTCTTCATTTCCTGTTCAATTCTGGGAATGTCTTCGTCACGGATAACGTCATCGCCCAGGTCTACATCATAGTAGAAGCCTTCTGCTACGACGGGTCCTACCCAGAATTTTGCCTGAGGATACAGATGCTTGATTGCCTGTGCCATTAAGTGGGCGCAGGAATGGTTTAAAGTTGCAAGCTGTTCGTCTTCTTTAAAGTTTACCATTGTTTTTTCTCCTTTTTTTCGGGAAGCCGGTGACATACTTCAAAAACTATACAGAGCAAAATTATGCCGGATAATTTTCAAAATAAAAAGCACCCCTGGGTATTGCTACCTAAGGGTGCATTATGCACGGTTCCACCTTGATTTTCACTCTTTGCCTGTAACGCGGCTATACGGTAACGCTTACGACTGCTCTCCTGATGCATACACCTGCTCATGCAGGTTTCGCATGCTTACGGTGTCTGCTCACGGCTATGCAGCTCTCGCGTACAGCTTCGGAATGGTTTTCCTGTATCTTCTCCAAAGCCGCTTCCACCTTTGCGGCTCTCTCTGTGTGGCACCGGGTACAGTACTCTTTCCTTCATTGCTTTTCTCATATGGCTTATTGTACCACGCACTTATTTTTTTAACAACTGCTTTTACAGAATTTTTGCTTCTATTTTTTATTTCTTTTTAACTCTGCACACCGGACGCGTCAGCCGCCTTCATGTTTTTACGCTTTATGCCTGCGTTTCTTCTTTCTTTTCCAGAATCTTCATGAACTCGTCGCCGGTAATGGTTTCTTTTTCATAAAGGTACTGGGCAAGCTCGTCTAATTTCCTGCGGTTTGCTTTTAAGATGCCGATGGCTTTTTCATGCTGCTGCTTTACCAGTTCCACAACCTTCTTGTCAATTTCCTTCTGGGTATCGGCGGAACAGGAAAGGGAAGTGTCGCCGCCAAGGTACTGGTTCGTCACGGTTTCCATGGCTACCATGTCAAAGTCTTCGCACATGCCGTAACGGGTAATCATGGCACGGGCTAACTTGGTTGCCTGCTCAATATCGTTGGAAGCGCCGGTGGTAATCTCGTTAAAAATAACCTCCTCTGCGGCACGTCCGCCGGTAAGGGTGGCAATCTTGTTCTCTAATTCTTCCTTGGTCATCAGGTTCTTATCCTGCTGCTCCACCTGCATGGTATAGCCGAGTGCGCCGGAGGTACGGGGAATAATGGTAATCTTCTGCACCGGTGCGGAATGAGTCTGCAGGGCAGCCACCAGGGCGTGTCCGATTTCATGGTAGGAAACCACCAATTTTTCATGGTTAGACAGTACGGCATTCCGTTTCTGGTAACCGGCAATGACCACTTCGATGCTTTCTTCCAAATCGGCTTCGGTCACAATGACGCGGCCGTTTCTCACGGCACGGAGGGCTGCTTCGTTAATGATGTTGGCAAGTTCTGCCCCGGAGGCGCCGGATGCCATTCTGGCAATGGTGTGGAAATCCACATCTTCGCCCACTTTAATCTTTCTGGCATGAACTTTCAGAATGGCTTCCCTGCCGGCTAAATCGGGCAGTTCCACAGGCACTCGTCTGTCGAAACGTCCCGGACGGGTCAGCGCCGGGTCAAGGGACTCGGGACGGTTGGTTGCAGCTAAAATAATAACGCCGTTGTTGCCTTCAAAGCCGTCCATTTCGGTAAGAAGCTGGTTTAAGGTCTGCTCTCTTTCGTCGTTGCCGCCAATCTGGCCGTCACGTTTTTTACCGATGGCATCGATTTCATCAATGAATACGATACAGGGAGCTTTTTCCTTTGCCTGGCTGAACAAATCACGCACCTTGGCAGCACCCATACCGACAAACATTTCCACAAATTCCGAACCGGACATGGAGAAGAACGGGACGCCCGCTTCACCGGCTACTGCTTTCGCCAGCATGGTTTTACCGGTTCCGGGAGGTCCCACAAGCAGAATGCCTTTCGGCATGGAAGCACCGGCTTCCGTGTATTTCTTCGTGTTGTGCAGATAGTCTACGATTTCCTTTAAGTTATCCTTGGCTTCGTCCTCGCCTGCCACATCGTCAAAGTGGATGCCTTCCGTGGACTGCACATAAACCTTGGCGTTGCTCTTTCCCATACCGAAGGACATGGCGTTTTTGCCGCCTGCATGCTCAATAAGCTTTCGTCCCATAATCTGTCCGATAATAATAAACACAATAATGGGCAGAAATACAGTCAGTAAGCCGCTTAAAAGGGGCGAAGTTTTCTTTTCAATGTTTTTGGAGAAAGTAGCTCCCGCCTCATAAAGCCTTTCCGTCAGGTTCGGGTCGTCCATGGTACCCGTCTTATAAATCTGGGTTTCCGCCTTGTCCGTAAACAAAATCTGGGAATCGGAAATTTCCACTTCTCCGATGTTTTTGTCCTCCGTCATGTTCATGAAGGTGCCGTAATCGACTTCCTTTACACGGTTTTCCATGATCATGGGGGTAACAAACATATTGAACAGGAAAAGTATCAGTAAAACAATTCCGTAATAGTAAAGTAACGGTTTCTTGGGTGATTTGACTTCTTTCATGTCATTTCCTCTCTTTTCACATTTCTGTTCTCTATACTATAACACATACCATACGGAATAACGATTAAAAAAGTATAAAATAAATTTAAAAGTTTACAATGACTTTATAAGTTGTTTTTGCTGAGCTTCCATCGTTGCTGGAAACCGTCAGCGTGTAGGTGCCTTTTTTATTGGCTGTGATATAAATTTTACCGGATTCCGGCAGGTAGCTTGCCGTGATGCCTTCTCTGTTTACCTTGACGTCATAGCTTTCACTGGCATAACCGCTCTCCACCTCACTCCAGAAAACCATATAACTTCTCTGGAGTCCCTGATTTAAGGTAATGGTCTTACTCTTTTTATCCACTCCATACAGACGGATTTCTTTTATTTTGGAACAGGTCTTTATGGTATAAGTTGCCGTCAGGTTGCTGCCGTCCGTGGTTTTTGCCGTAATTACGACCTCTGTTCCGCCGGAAACAAGTCCGGTGACTCTGCCGTTTCCGTCCACCTTGACATACTTCGGGTTGCTGGAGCTCCATACTAACTTCTTGCTTTCCGCATTGACCTTGCCGTATGCCGTTTCCAGAACCGGTACTAACTGCAGGGTTGTGCCCTTTGCCACATAATCGCTTCTGCCGCTCTGCGGAGCAATCCGTAAGCTGCTGGGCGGATTTTTTACCGTAACCTTTATCGTTACCGATTTTCCGTTTTTATTTCTGGGCGTCAGTATCACATTGGCAGTGCCGATGCTGTTTCCGGTAGCCCTTATGACAACACATCCGCTGCTTTTCTCTGCATCTGCAATCCGGGGTGCACTGCTTGTTACCTCCCAGTCAAAATTGCTGCTTACGGGAATGCTTACCTCATTGGCAGAACCCGCGCCGTTATCCACTCGGAAGAGCACCACATTTTTTTGTTCTACCGAAATACGGGTAACCTCCTCATCCGCTGCGGCCACGAATACGAGGCACTGCCTTGTCACGTTGCTGCCGTCCGCCGGTGTAATCCGCAGATAATAGCTATCTAACTCTGCATTCTTTGCAGCTCTTATCTGTCCGCCGGCACTGATGGAAATACCGGTTTTCTTAGGATCGTTCTCCACCTCGGTGCCGTCCGGTCCGGTCATGTACAGCTTATAAACAAGCTTTTTATTTGCCGCATTGGACGGCTGTGCTGTCGCGCCGACATTCACGGTTTTTCCCGGACTGACACGAATTACCGGGTCTCCGGGGATATTGATGCCGGTAACCCCCTGTTTTACCACAATCGTAAAGACAATGGACTTGCCGCTGCCGTCCGCTGCCGTACCATAGAGCTTAACCGTACCCGTCTGATACGTTCCTTTTACAACTATCGCATCCTTTTTCAGTGTGAAAGATGCAATAGCGTTTCCTTCCATGTACCAGGTCAAATCGTGTCCATCCACTTTCGTCCTGTCTTTTCTGGTCACTGTGATATCGGAAAAATTTATGGTAACAGAATCCTTCTTTTTCAAGGTAAAGGTCTTTTGCTTTGCCGTAATGGAAGTTGTAGGATTTGACAGACTGCTGCATACAGTAATGTTCAGGTCATCCCATCTGCCGTTTTCGGTTTCTGCCAGGATTCTGTACTCGCGCGGCACCGCATTTTTCGTTGCCGTAATCTTGCCTGAGGCACTGATGGATACCCCCGTTTTCTTCGGGTCGTTATCCCTTCTTATCCCTGTTTTTTCGTCATAATACTGGATTGTCCAGGTAATCTTGGGTTTTACGGCATAAACCGGATCCCAGAAAGTCTTGATGGATAAGCTGCTTCCCGGTGCCAGTACATCTCCGCCGCTCGCGGACTTGATAGAAATACTGCTTACTTTCGGCTTAAAGGTGTATTTCGCACAGGCTGCCGGGCTCGCAAGCTGATTGGAATTTTTCACAGCAATGGCATACAGGGTCACGCTGGGTCCGTACAGCTTCAGATTTCCTCCCGGATACAACGTGGCATTGTCGGATAATTTACCGTTTTTGTAGGTAACGGGTTTTCCGTCCGTAGAATAATAAATCGTACAATCGGGATCAGGACTCTCTATGGTAACAAATACCGACCTGTCGGAAATGGTACCGGAAGGCTGACTGATTACCGGTTTCCTGGGCGCCGCTTCCGTTCCGGTAAGTCCCAGTACCTTGGCCAGGTCCACATAGCCTTTTCCCATACCCGTACCGGAAACCTTCACACAGGCTTTGTCCATCTTCTCAAGCATGACCTGGGCGGTCTTCTTTCCCTTCAGATCCGTATTCATCAATGTGGCATAGATAATGGCGGCTTCTCCTGTGACAATGGCTGTTGCACAGGAAGTGCCTTTCCTGCTTTCATAGGCGGATGTGCCGCCTATGGTCGTAGAATAGATATCCACACCGGGGGCGCAGTAACGGACTCCCGTTCCATAGCTGGAGAAATCCGCCCTGCCCAGGCTTTTGTTTAAGGCTGCTACCGCTACGGTATCTTTGTAAGCGGCAGGATAATCCAGGGAATTGCCGTAATTGTTACCGGCGGCACAGAAAACGGCAACTCCGCTTTCGGCAGCCCTGCGGTATGCTTCCTCCTCAATCTGACTGTAACCGGAACCTCCCAGACTGATGTTTACCAGATTCACATTATACGGGTCAGAAGTTGCCTGCTCTAATCCCTTCAGTATGGATGCCGTATCGGCTTCTTCGGCCTTCTTCGCTACCTTAACAGAGTAAATTTTGCACTCCGGTGCGATGCCGACGCCGCCCAGACCATTGCCCTGTACGGCACCGATAATACCGCACATATGGGTGCCGTGCCCGTCGTTATCCACAGTGCCGAGTCCGATATCTATGGTACTGATGTTCTGAAGATCCTCATGACTTCCGGTGATACCGGTATCCAGAACAGCCACCTTCACCCAGTTGCTGTAGTGCGAACCTTCGTATCCGGCTCCCCAGGCAAGCTGGGAATGGATGGGACTGTGATACCACTGATAGCTGCTTATTGTATTGGATAAAAGCGGGTCATTGTAGCTGTCCGTGTGACGGTAGTAGTTCGGCCATGCTGCCGGCAATGCCATCTCTTCCCGGGAAGACGCATAGACTGCATCCCTTACGCTTGCCTTCGGCAGGGAATCGTCCGCATTTAAGGTAATCACCGCAATGCCGGAGAAATAATCGGTCAGGGTGCCGTTAAATGCTTCTGCGTAAGCCTTTGCTTCGTCTTCCGTTTCTGCATTCACCAGAATTTCTTCCGCTGCATAATCGACACCTTCCTGTGCCTCCGACCACTCTTCTGTATACTGTCCCAATACTTCTTTGTCCGAAAACGCATCTGCGGACAGGGCATATGCTTCCGTAAGTCCCGGGAACATACCGTCTAATTCATCGGATGTCTCCGGCACATTTCCCGATACATCGCCTGCTGAAACGTCTTCGCTCTCACCGGGCTTATCTGCCTCTTCTCCCGGCACTTCCGTGCTGTCTCCGCCGGACACCTGTTCGCCGGATGCCGCATCATCTCCTCCCGATACGTCCCCGGATGCCGTAAATTCCCATGCATCCCCTTCGGAAATCTCCTGTTCCATGGTCTGTGCGGACTCCACAGCCAGTACCGGACTGCTTTCTCCCAAAGCAAGGGTCAGAGCCATGGTAAATGCCAACCCTTTTTTCCAGAATTTTCGTTTCATACGGTCCTCCATTTCAAAACAGGGCTGAGAAAACTCAACCCTGCTTATATTTGCAGCCATTATTACTTAGACTTCGGTTTCACAATAACCTTATAAGTCGCCTTTGCTGAACTGCCGTCGATACAGGAAACGGTTACCGTATAGGTACCCACCTTATTTCCGGCAAAAGTGATGTACGGATATCCGTTGGAAACCGTATATCCGACTGTAAGTCCCTCTTTGTTACTCTTGACATCTACCGCATAGCTACAGGTACCATAATAGGATGTACCTGTTTCACGAAGCCGCTCACCGTCAACTTCTCCTACTTCCAGTGAATAGGCTCTGGCATACCCTATTCTAATCTTTTTTACCTTATCACAGGACACCACCACATAGGTTGCCACCAGATTGCTTCCGTCATTGGTTCTTGCCGTAATGGTAACTTTATAACTTCTGTCCGACATACCCGTCACACGTCCCTGATTATCTACCTTTACTGCACTGGGATTGCTGGAAGTCCAGGTAAGCTTCTTGGCGTCTGCATTAATCTTGCCGCTTGCGGTTTCAAAGGTCGGAATTAACTTCAGGGTAGTTCCCTTCGCTACATAATTGCTTCTTCCACCCTGTGGGGAAATCATCAGGTTGGTGGCAGGATTCTTTACCGTTACCTTAATGGTGGCTTTCTTGTTTGTGCCGTCCGTGGTTGCTACCGTAACGGTTGCCGTACCGGTGCCTTTGCCGGTAGCCTTTATGGTAAGCTTGCTGCCGCTTCCTGTGACCGAAACCAGTCCGGGAGCGCTGCTGGTTGCACTCCAGTAAGGAGAACTGCAGTTTACCGTTACGGTTGCGGAAGTTGCTGCACCCTTATTATTAGTGGTACGGAAAATGTCCACACTCTTTTTATCCACAGTCAGAGTTGTGTTCTTTTCCTCTTCTATAATCGAAATAACATAGTTTGCTGAGGCACCGCTGCCGTCCGCGGCGGTTGCCGTAACGGTGATATTGCACGGTTTTGCATTCTTTGCTGCTTTCACCACACCGTTTACCACGGTAATACCTTCCCTGGCGGGAGAATAACTCCAGTTTACCTTCTTATTGGCTGCCGTAGACGGGAACACATTGGCAGTCAGCTTGACAGACTTGCCCTGTCTTACACACATGGCGGTTCCGCTGTTTGCAATAGTCACGGAAGTCACTGCCTGCTTTACGGTTATGGGAATCGTAACCATCTTGCCGCTGCCATCGCTTACCACACCAATTAACTTGGTTTTTCCTGCCTTATTACCGGTTATGACAACATTTCCGTTGTTTTTTGTCATGGATGCAATGCTGCTGTCCTCGATAGTCCAGCTAAGAGAGGAGCCATTATATACTTTTTTATTCTTTCTGGTTACCGTAACATCCGTTGCTGCAAGTGTGAAGGCAGCGCCGGTGTTCACCGTAACATTTTTGGTCTTTGTGGTAATGCTTGTTACCGGATTTGTGGAAACCGCGTTTACCTTGATAGTAAAAGTTTTTTTGACACTGTTGTTATTTGCCATTTTTGCGGTTACCAGATAGGTGCCTGGAAGTGCTGTTTTGCTTGCAGTAACCTTGCCGGATGCATTGATGGAAACACCGGTTACCTTCGGATCATTGTCGCTGGCTGTGTTGTTGCTGTACCGTTCCAGGCTCCATGTTACTTTCTTATCCGGTGCATAATCCGGTGCACAGGTGGCTTTGAGGGTAAGACTGGTACCCTGCGCCAGTGTGCTGATACCATTGGTTGATGTAACTGTAAGGGAAGATACCTTGGGCTTAAATGTAAACCTGCCGCACACTACCGGGCTTACCAGTCTGTTGGATCTTTTCATTGCAATGGCATACACAGTGACATTTGCCTTATTTCCAATTGCAATACCGCCGTTAGTATCGGAGTACTCCAAAGCATTGTCTGACAGCACACCGTTTTTATAGGTTACGGGCTTACCGTCTGTGGAGTAGTAAATGATACAGCCGGGATCCGGGCTCTTTATGGCTACCCTGATAGATGTACTGGTATAAGTTCCCGGCTTGGTTACGAATTCCGGCTTCTTCGGCGCAGCTTCGTTGTTTGTCAGTCCCAATGCCTTGGCTAAATCAATGCAGCCTTTTCCGAGTCCCTTTCCCGTTACCTTGCTGCAGCTGCTGTCCATCTTCTTAAGCAGGGCATCTACCTTTGCCTTACCGGAAAGATTGGACGGAAGAGTTGCCCAGATTACAGCTGCCGCACCGGCTGTTACCGGGGTAGCCTGAGAAGTACCGCTCATGCTTTTATAAGAGGAAGCACTGTCCTTGTAGGTGGAATAAATATCCACACCGGGTGCGCTATAACGGACACCGGAATCATAGTTGGAGAAATAAGCCTTACCCATGCTCTTATCGAGCGCCGCTACGGAAATGGTACTCTTATAAGCCGCAGGATAATGAGCAGAGTTACTGAACTCGTTTCCTGCTGCACAGAATACGGCAATACCAGCTTCATAAGCCCTCTGATAAGCATCTGCTTCTACCTTGCTGTATAAGGCACCCCCTAAGCTCATATTAATAATATCTACTCTATTGTTTACCGCCTGATTGACACCTTTAATAATGGTAGAAGAAGCGCCGCTTCCGGTATCCTTCAAAACCTTAATGGAATAAATGTAGCATTCCGGTGCTACACCGGCACCGCCTGTTCCGTTGTCCAGTTTTGCACCGATAATACCGCTGACATGGGTGCCGTGTCCGTGACCGTCCGCCGTACCGTAACCGACATCAATGGTTTTTACTGCCGATACGTCTTTATGTCCCGCTAAAATACCGGTATCCAGAACCGCTACCTTAACACCTTTTCCACGGTATCCTGCTGCCCAGGCAAGCTGGGAGTTCAGCACACTGTGCTGCCACTGATAGCCTCCGTTGGTCGTGGTCAGAAACGGGTCATTGTAACCGTCTGTCCCCAGGAATCCCTCTTCTTCCTGAACGCCGGATTCCTCTTCCTCCGCAGCCGCAAAATCGTAAGTCTGTTCTTCCACGATTTCCTCTGCGTCCACATCCTCTATGTAACGGTAATAGTTGGGCCATGCGGCAGGCAATGCCATTTCTTCCAGGGAAGAAGCATAGACCGCATCCTTTACACTTGCCTCCGGCAGGGAGTCATCCGCATTTAAGGTAATGACTGCCACTCCAAAAAAATAATCGGTCAGTGTACCGTTAAAAGCCTGCGCATAGGCATTCGCCTCTTCTTCGGTTTCCGCTTCCACCAGAATTTCCGATTCTGCATAGTCAACGCCTTCTTCTGCGCCTCCCCACTCCTGTGCGTAATTTCCGAGAATTGTCTTATCGTCCATTTCCGTTGCAGTCAGGGCATATTCTTCCGTAAGTCCCGGGAACATCTCCTCTAACTCATCGGAATCCTCCGGTACATTGCCCGATACATCGCCTGCGGAAACATCTTCGTTCTCACCCGGCTTACCGGCATCTTCTCCGGGTACTTCCGTACCGTCTCCGCCGGATACATCAGCCGGTGCTCCCGGCTCCCCTGCATCCCCGTCGGATATGTCAAACTCTACGGTCTGCGCGGGTTCCTCCGCCAGCACGTAACCGGTTTCGCCAAAGGCAATGGTAAATGCCAGTGCAAGTGCAAGACTTCTTTTTACAAATTTCTTTTTCATTTCTTCCTTGTATGATAATTAGGAAGTTAATTATCACACGTTCCCTTTCTTTTAATATCGTGGTTCAATACAATTCAGATACTATGGACTTTTGATTTTTCCCTGTAGCTTGACTACTCAACTGGAGTGTATTGCCGCTACCTTTATCTGAATTGTTTATCAGCTGGATGTTGCCGGAGTGTTTTTCACTCAGAGTACTTATTTCTATCAAGTCTACGATGATAATCGATGGTGGACATCATGGTATCAGACTTTATGAAAGGGAGGTACAACCTCATGAAAATTTTTGTAGGCATTGATATTGCCAAACTCAACCATTTCGCCGCTGCGATTTCTTCGGACGGTGAAATACTCATTGAGCCGTTCAAATTCACAAACGACGCTGATGGCTTCCAACTGCTGGTCTCTAAGCTCGAATCATTCGATAAGAACAGCATCATCATCGGTCTTGAGTCGACGGCACACTACGGTGACAACC
>Ga0129314_1000789_pt1 | contig 28546 bp, 25 predicted proteins | sample O1111metagenome_FD_94431 | JGI IMG/M metagenome (GOLD analysis project Ga0129314, IMG submission 94431) | Orangutan individual fecal microbial communities from fecal samples from Wisconsin, USA - O1111 metagenome | ecosystem: Host-associated > Mammals > Digestive system > Large intestine > Fecal... | reverse complement strand
TTCGGCGAGTTCCAGAAGGTCGCCGTCCCCAAGGAGATGAGCAACCAGCTCTCCACCAACCTGATCCTCAGCCACTGCACCGCCGCCGGCGAGCCGTATGCTGACGAGATCGTCCGCGGCATGATGCTGCTGCGTGCCAACGCTCTGTGCGGCGGCGTGAGCGGCGTTCGCCCCATCCTCGTGCAGATGCTGCTCGAGATGCTCAACAAGGGCGTGACCCCCGTTGTTCCCCAGAAGGGCTCCCTCGGCTCCTCCGGCGACCTGGCTCCTCTCGCTCACATGACGCTCCCCATGCTCGGCAAGGGTGAGGCCATGTACGGCGGCGTGAAGATGTCCGGCGCTGAGGCCATGGCCAAGGCCGGCATCGAGACGCTCGACACCCTCGTTTCCAAGGAAGGCCTCGGCATGACCAACGGTACCTGCGCGATGACCTCCGTTGGCGCTCTCGCGCTGTACGACACCATCTGCGCCGCCCAGCTCGGCGACGTGATCGCGTCCATGTCCTTCGAGGGCCTGACCGGCCTTCGCAACGCCTTCGACCCCCGCATCCATCAGGTGCGCGGCCAGAAGGGCCAGATGCTCGTTGCCGCGAACATGCGCAAGCTGCTCGACGGTTCCGAGATCCTCGACAACTGCCAGAAGGATCGCGTTCAGGACGCTTACGCCCTGCGCTGCATCCCGCAGCTGCACGGCGCCTGCCGTGACGCGCTCGACTATGTCCGCGAGAAGGTCGAGATCGAGCTCAACGCTGTCACCGATAACCCGCTGATGTTCCTCGAGGACGAGGCCGTCATCTCCGGCGGTAACTTCCATGGCGAGCCCATGGCCCTGCCGTTCGACTTCCTCGGCATCGCCGCTTCCGAGATCGCCGATGCTTCCGAGCGTCGTACCGAGCGCATGGTCAACCCGGCTCTCTCCAACGGCCTGACCGCGTTCCTGACCACCGAGGCCGGCGTCAACTCCGGTTTCATGATCGTTCAGTACGCTGCCGCTTCCATGGTCAGCGAGAACAAGATCTATGCTCACCCCGCTTCCGTCGACTCCATCCCCTCCTCTGCCAACCAGGAGGATATCGTCTCCATGGGTACCACCGCTGCCCGTAAGGCCAAGATGATCCTGCAGAACACGCAGGACGTCCTCGCCGACGAGCTGATGACCGCCTGCCAGGCCATCGACATCCGTCGCCGCCTGAACACCCACGGCCAGGGTCTGACCCCGCTGCACGAGGCCCTCTACAAGCACGTCCGTGAGAAGGTCGCCTTCTACGAGATCGACCGCGAGATCTGGCCCGACATCCGTGCTGTGGAAGAGATGATCCGCTCCGGCGAGCTGCTCGACATCGTCAAGGAGTACATCCCCGACTTCGAGTAAGACGGTCCGAATATTGAGCGCTCGGCTCAATTGAGTTGACAAGATCATATAAGATGGTGTAAAGTTGTTATGACTTTGCACCATCTTTTTTTGTTCAAATGACCACAGGAACGGAGGAGCCTGCCATGAAGCTCAACATCCTGCGGGCAGACCCCGCAGGGAACATTACGGTCTTCGTACTCGACCCGATAGAAAAGGCGCAGCGCGCCGCCATCGCCGAGCAGATCATGGCCATTCCCTTTCTCAAGGCCGAGCAGGTCGGCTACGCCTGCCCGCCGGAGGATGGCGTGGACGGCCGCATGGAGATGATGGGCGGCGAGTTCTGCGGCAACGCAACGCGCGCCTACGGCATGTACATCGCGCGGCAAAAGGGCGGCGCGAGCGAGGTGAAGCTGCGCGTGAGCGGCTGCGACCACGTTGTGACCGCGCAGGTCGATCTGGAAGCAGGCACGGCGCGCGCTGAGATGCCCTGCCCGCGCAGCGTTCAGCGCATCACGGTGAACGGGCATGAGGGCACGCTCGTTGACTTAGCAGGCATCGCACACTTTGTTGTAGAGGGCGCGGCGCCGAGCGAGGAATTCTTCCGCGCCGTCGAGCCTGTCTTTTCCGGCATCGCGGGGCTGGACGCCTGCGGCGTCATCTTCCTCGATGCGGAGACCCACCGCATGACGCCGCTCGTCAAGGTGATCGACACCAACTCCCTCGTCTGGGAGGGCAGCTGCGGCAGCGGCTCCGTCGCCTGCGCGGTCGCGCAGAGCGAGGGGATGGAAAACGGCGGCTTCTCCTGCGAGTATATCCAGCCCGCGGGCGTCGTGCGCGCGAGCGTCGAGCGGAGAAGCGGCAAGGTTTGCGGCGCGAGCATCGGCGGCAGGGTCACGCTGGATGAAGTTACGTCCATCTCGCTTCCCGATCGGTAAACACAGCATTTATTTTTAGTATTTTTCCCCTTTTCTCCCCTTCTGCCCCCGCCGCAAATCGTTGATATCCCACAAAAAATGCGCAAATTCCGCATTTTCAGGCAAGGCCGATGAACGCTTAATTATTTTAAGCGTTCGGGGCAAAGCAGATAGCGAAAAGCGTTTACCTTTCCCGTGCGCTCGGGTATAATTTTATCGTCAAAAGTGACGATACGAAACGTTCAGATACAAAAAAATCAGGAGGTAATTCCCATGACCGACATTGAGATCGCCCAGGCGTCCAAAATGCTCCCCATCGAGGAAGTTGCTGCGAAGGTTGGCATCAAGCCCGAGCAGCTGGAGAACTACGGCCACTACAAGGCCAAGGTCGACATCCACGCGCTGAAGGACCTGCCCCGCAAGTCCAAGCTCGTGCTCGTGACCGCCATCAGCCCCACCCCCGCTGGCGAGGGTAAGACCACCACGTCCGTCGGCCTTGCCGACGCGCTGAACAAGCTCGGCAAGAACACCATCGTCTGCCTGCGCGAGCCCTCTCTGGGCCCCGTGTTCGGCGTCAAGGGCGGCGCTGCCGGCGGCGGCTACGCTCAGGTCGTCCCCATGGAGGACATCAACCTGCACTTCACCGGTGACTTCAACGCCATCGGCATCGCCAACAACCTCATGGCTGCCCTGATCGACAACCACATCCAGCAGGGCAACCTTCTCGACATCGACGTGCGCAACATTCCCTGGAAGCGCGTTGTCGATATGAACGACCGTCAGCTGCGTCACATCGTCTGCGGTCTCGGCGGCAAGGCCTCCGGCGTGCCCCGCGAGGATGGTTTCGACATCGTTGTTGCCTCCGAGATCATGGCCGTTCTGTGCCTCGCTACCGACCTTGCCGACATGAAGGCCCGTCTTGCCAAGATGGTCGTCGCCTACAACCGCGCCGGTCAGCCCATCACCGCGCATGACCTCAAGGCCGAGGGCGCCATGGCTGCCGTCCTGAAGGACGCCATCAAGCCCAACCTGGTCCAGACGCTCGAGCACACCCCCGCGTTCATCCACGGCGGCCCCTTCGCCAACATCGCTCACGGCTGCAACTCCATCCAGGCCACCGAGACTGCGATGAAGCTCGCCGATTACACCGTCACCGAGGCCGGCTTCGCTGCTGACCTGGGCGCCGAGAAGTTCCTCGACATCAAGTGCCGTGCCGGCGGCTTCCACCCCGACGCTGTTGTCATCGTCGCCACCGTCCGCGCCCTCAAGTATCACGGCGGCGTGCCCAAGACCGAGCTCAACAGCGAGAACCTCGAGGCGCTCGAGAAGGGCCTGCCCAACCTCCTCCAGCACGTCGACAACGTGAAGAACGTCTACGGTCTTCCCTGCGTCGTCGCCATCAACGCCTTCCCGACCGATACCAAGGCCGAGCTCGACCTCGTTGAGGCCAAGTGCAAGGAGCAGGGCGTCAACGTCCGTCTGTCCGAGGTCTGGGCCAAGGGCGGCGAGGGCGGCAAGGCTCTGGCTGAGGAAGTCATCCGCCTCGCTGAGGACACCACCAACGATCACTTCCAGTTCGTCTACGATCTGGAGGATTCCATCGAGGAGAAGCTGAACAAGATCGCCACCAAGGTCTACCGCGCTGACGGCGTGGTGCTCGCCGGCGACGCCAAGAAGCAGGCCAAGCAGCTCGCTGAGCTCGGCTTCGACAAGATGCCCATCTGCATGGCCAAGACCCAGTTCTCCTTCTCCGACGATCAGAGCAAGCTGGGCGCTCCCCGCGGCTTCAAGATCACCGTCCGCGAGATCAAGGTCAACGCCGGCGCCGGCTTCCTGGTTGCCAAGACCGGCAACATCATGACCATGCCGGGTCTGCCCAAGGTCCCCGCTTCCGAGCGCATCGACATCGATGCCAACGGCAAGATCACCGGCCTGTTCTAAGAAGCGTCCGCCTCGCAGATTTTACCCCTTCTGAACCCCAAGGAAGAGGCGGAGTGATCCGCCTCTTTCTGACATGCTTTTTCTGACTTTAAATTATCCGGGAGGAACGCTATGAAGATCGCAGATATGAAAGTTACCGAACTCATCAATGAAGTCGGTTCCGGCACTCCCGCGCCCGGCGGCGGCGCCGTAGCCGGTCTTGCCGGCGGTGTCGGCGTTGCGCTGACGATGATGGTCAATGGCCTGACGCTGGACAAGAAGGGCTTTGAAAATGACCGTGACCGCCTTCTGGACGCCATTGCCAAGGGCAATGAGCTCAAGGAGCGCTTTATCGACGTCATGAACCGCGACAGCGAGGTCTTCGACGTTCTGATCGATTCGCTTGCCCTCCCCAAGGATGACGATGCGCACAAGGCCATCCGCCGCGGCGCGGTGCAGGCGAGCTTCCGCAGCTGCACGCAGGTCCCGCTGACGATGATGGAGATCTGCTCCGAGGCGATCGACCTGTGCGCGAGCCTGATCGGTACGACGAACCCCAACGTCGTCAGCGATCTCGGCATTGCCGCGCTCACGCTCAAGACCGCCATGCAGAGCGCGTGGCTGAACGTTCTCATCAACCTTTCCTCCCTGAAGGACAAGGCCTTTGCCGATGAGTGCTGCAAAAAGGGCGAGGCGCTGCTTGCACACGCCATCCCGGTGGCACAGGAAAGCTACGAAAAGGTGCTCAAGGTCATCACCGAAAAATGACCTTTTCCCGGCCGGGACCGGCCCTTTTGCCCTCTCTTTCTCTTTGATTGAACGACCGCCCGCAGCGCCGGAAACGCGCAGCGGGCGGTTTTCATGTCTTTTTGATTTTTTTGCAATTTACAGTAGCATTTTGCGGATTTTGTGGTACAATACCATCGGTTCTATTGACGAATCTTAATTTTGCACGAAAGAGGCTTTTTTCATGGATTTTGTTGCAAACGGCTCCAAGCATGTGGAGATCGAGACGTCCACGGGCGTTTACCTGCGCCATGCCATCCAGACGCACTTTGTCGAGATCGGCGAGGATTACATTGAGCTGGTCAACCGCTACGTCAAGCCCCTCTACGAAGAGGGCGACCTTCTGAGCATCAGCGAAAAGATCATCGCGCTGTGCCAGAAGCGCGTGGTCTACCGCAAGGATATGAAAATTTCCTGGCTTGCAAAGTTCCTCAGCCGCTTTGCCATCCAGCACAACAGCGCCGGCATCGGCGTGGGCGAGGTGTGCAAGATGCAGTTCGCCATCAACGAGTGCGGCGCGTGGAAGGTCCTCTGGGCCGCTATCTGCGCAGGCTTCGGCAAGCTCGTGGGCAAGCACGGCATCTTCTACGATATGGTCGGCATGGAGGTCACGGGGCTTGATGGTTTCTACCCCGATGTCTTCCCCGTCTACGGCGACTACGGCATCCGCATCCCCGAGAACCCCTCGGGCGTGTGCAACGAGATCTTCGAGAAGACCGGCGTGCGCGCGATGATCGTCGACGCCAACGACCTCACGCGCGACATTCTCGGCAAGGCCGACTGCGTGACGCTCACCGACGAGCAGCTCTGCGAGATCATCCGCGACAATCCCGCCGGGCAGGACGACCAGTGCACGCCCTTCATCCTCATCCGCAAAAAGCAGTGATTCTCCCCCGAAGCGCAGCAAAGCGGGGCAGTTCTCTAAAGAGAACTGCCCCGCTTTTTTCATTTTTTCCACGATCTTCCGCGCGGGATGGGGCCGTCCGGCCTCAACCCTCGCCTTCCTTGCCCGTATCCAGCCAGCCGGGACGCTCCATTTCCACAGGCGGTTCAGCCGCGCCGGGGTCGGTCGGCGCTGTCGTGCCGGGGTCTGTCGGCGTGACCGTACCGGGGTCTGTCGGCACCGTCGTGCCGGGATCGGTCGGTGTTGTGGCCGTGGACTTGCCGACGAGCACGATGCGGTTGCGGGCCTTGTAGTTGCTGCTCGCTTCAAAGGTCGAGGAGATGAGCTTGCCGTCGCCGGAGTAGACGTTGCGATAGGTCTTGACCTTGTAGCCGGTGTAGGCGGTCTGCTCCACCTTGCGCTCGCCGGGGGCCAGCTCGTCCGTCTCAACGATCTCCTCCGTAAACGGGATCGTCTCGAGCACCTCCGTCTTGATCTTCACATAGCTGTCGTCCACCTTCGTGCCGAGGATGGTGATCTTGAGATAGTTCTTGCTGCCGCTCGTCGTATACGCGGCGCAGACCTTGATGGGATAGTCCGTATTGTTGCGGAACTCGAACTCGGGGCCGCCCTCGGCAACCGTTGCGTCGAGACCGAGGCCGATGTAGTCGGAGGCGAAGCCGTGGTTCGTGCGCTGCACGATCTCAAGGTTTGCATAGAGCGCGGCGGCATAGAGCGTGGAGCTTGCCTGGCACGCGCCGCCGCCGACCATGTCAACAGTCTTGCCCTGCAAGTAGCCCGGCGCGGGGCTGTAGCCGTTGGCCGCGGTGAAGGGCGTGACGAGCGGGCCGTACTTCATCGTCTCCCCGGCATTCATAATGTAGCCGTCGATGCGCGAGGCGGTGAGCTTGACGTTGGCGCGCCGTCCGGCCGCGCCGCCGACCTTCGTGGTGTAAGAGCTGAGCTCATCGCGGAAGAGGACCTTTTCAAGCTGCTCGGTCGTCACGTCCGGCAGCTCGACCGTGGCGTTCGGCACATCGACCGTCTCCCCCGGCGCGGCCGCGTTGTAAGCGGCCTGCAAATCGGAAAAGCCAAAGTCCACGCCCGCGTGGCCGGGCACGACCGTGCCGCTCTGCTTATCGTAGGACGCGTTGACCTTCTGCCCGATGACTGCCTCGCGCTGCGCGGCAAGGTCGACCTCCTGCGCGGGGATCACATCGTAAATGCCGCCCTCCTCGGCGCTCCTCAGCACGATCTCAGAAGGCTCGCCGCCGCTGAGGTATGCGCCGCCGAGATACATGGCGAGCTGCTCGCGCGCGGTGTCGGTCGCGGCGCGGCCGTCCCGCGGCTTCGTGACGCTGACCCTGCCGTCCTCGGTCACGTGGATGGCAAATTCCACAGGCTCGCAGGCAATGTCATCGCACAGCGTGTCGGCCAGACCGTCAAGTCGATCGGGCGAATAGTACAGCCCCACCGCCGCCGCGGCGTCCTGCGGCTTCACGAGCGCGCGCAGATACTTCGCCCCCGCCGTCAGAAAGCTGTCGTTGCAGCCGTAGACATTGTAGATGTGCCTGGCGAGGCCGTCAAAATCGGCGTACTCCGGCATCTCGTCGAGCGCCACGCGCGCGACCTCCGTGCCGTCTGGCAGGACAAAGTCAACGCTGGCGCTCTTTGCCTGCGCAGCGCTCTCCTTAAGCTGCTGCGCCGCCTGCTGCTCGCTCATACCGCCGTAGTTCACGCTGCCGAGCATCACGTTGGGATAAATACAATGGCTCGCCGAGACCCACGCGCCAAAGCCCAGGTACGCACTCGCCAGCACGGCGGCGACGATGGCGACGGCCTTGCCCGCCTTCCCCGATGTTTCACGTGGAACGCGCGCTTCACCCGCACACTCGGACACTCTGCGCCCCTTTTGGGGCTTCATCAGGCGCTTGCCTCCCTTTTTCCTCTTCTTTTCCGCAAAGGCGCCGACGTTGTCTTCCATCTCTGGCTCCTCCTGTTTTTCCTGTCTTCCCGGTGGGCTTTACCCTACCGGTGCACTCAGTATATCATAGTTCGGAGGAAAAAAGGATAACAAATTAGTAACAAATTCACAGGATTATCCGGCTTCTTTTGCACGTTTCGGGATGCGGATGGTCAAAAGGATGTCCTCCTCGCTATCCTCGCGCTGCACGTCGGCCTGCACGCCCGCGCGCTGCATCACGTCGATCGAGCGGCGGATGGTGTTGAGGAAAATACGCACATCCTTGATGACGTAGGTCGGCAGGCGCGGTGGCGGGGTCTTCTGCCTGGCGGCCAAGAGCTTTTCAATGTAGCTCTCGCTCTGCGCGACGTTGTAGCCGCGCGCGACGATCACCTCGAGCGCGCGGAGGCGGTCCTCCTCGTCCGCAAGGCGCAGCAGCGCGCGGGCATGGCGCTCGGAGAGGCCGTTCTCCCGCAGCAAGTGTGCGCACGGCAGGGAGAGGCGCAGCAAGCGCAGCTTGTTGGCGACGGCGGACTGGGACTTCCCCAGCTTTTCCGCCGCCTGCTCCTGCGAAAGGCCGCAGAGTGCAATGAGCTGCGCGATGGCCTCAGCCTCCTCAAGATAGTGCAGGTCGCGGCGCTGGAGGTTTTCGATGAGCGCGAGCAGCGCGCTCTCCTCCTCGCTCGAGCGGGCGAGCAGGCACGGCACCTCGCGCAGCCCCGCCATCTTTGCCGCGCGCAGCCGCCGCTCCCCCGCGATCAGCTCATAGCCCTCCGCCGTACTGCGCACGGTCAGCGGCTGCAAGATGCCGTAGCGGCGGATGCTCTCGCTCAGCTCGCGAAGAGAATTCTCGTCAAAGTCCCGCCGGGGCTGGTGGGGGTTGGGGCGCAGCGCATCGGTGGACAAATAGAGCACACGGCGCGTCAGCAGCGGCTTTTTCTCGGACATTTCCATGGATTTCCCCTCCTTTTTCCCCATTTTACACGCTTTGCTGTGCAAAGCGCGGCGAATCCGGTCGAGCGCGCAAAAAAATCGCACCCGGTTTTCCACACGGGTGCGATCTTTCTTCCTGTTTATTTGCCGTGGCGCTTGACCTGCACGCGGCTCATGGCGCGCGCCATGCGCGCCATGACAAGGGCGCGCTCCTGCTCGCCCTGCTTTTCGTGCAGCGCGGCCTCCGACTCCGCGGCGTTGCGCTCGGCGCGGCGCAGGTCGATCTCCTCGGGCCGCTCGATCGTGTCCACGAGAACGAGCGCCTCGTTGTTCACCATCTTGAGCATCCCCTCGGACACGGCCGCGATCTGCTCCTCCCCATCGGCGGTGTGCAGCGTCAGCTCGCCGGGCACGATGGCGATGACGACGTTCTCGTGCAAAGCCATGAGACCGTAGCTCCCGTCGATGGTCGGCACGCTGAGCGATGCGCACGCCCCGTCGTAAAACGTCCGCTCGGCGGCAAGAATGCGCAGGTGGAAGGTTCTCATCCTTCTTCCCCGCCCTTCATTTTCTTCGCCTTGGCGAGCGCGTCGTCGATCGTGCCGACGTTGTAGAATGCCATTTCGGGGTAGCCGTCCATCTCGCCGGAGAGGATGGCCTCGAATCCGCGCAGCGTTTCCTCGAGCGGGACGTAGACGCCCGGAAGACCCGTGAACTTTTCCGCCACGAAGGTCGGCTGGGCGAGAAAGCGCTGGAGCTTTCGCGCGCGGTTGACCGTCAGCTTATCCGCGTCGCTCAGCTCATCCATGCCAAGGATGGCGATGATATCCTGCAGCTCGCGGTATTTTTGCAGCGTGGCCTGCACGCTGCGGGCAATGCGGTAGTGCCGCTCGCCCACGATGTCCTCTTCGAGGATGCGCGAGGTCGATTCCAGCGGATCGACGGCGGGATAGAGTCCCTGCTCGGCGATCTTGCGGCTCAAAACCGTCGTCGCGTCGAGGTGGGAGAAGGTCGTGGCCGGGGCGGGGTCGGTCAGATCGTCCGCCGGGACGTAGACCGCCTGCACGGACGTGATCGAGCCGCTCTTGGTGGAGGTGATGCGCTCTTGCAGCTCGCCCATTTCGTTGGCAAGCGTCGGCTGATAGCCGACGGCGGAGGGCATACGCCCGAGGAGCGTGGAAACCTCGCTGCCCGCCTGTACAAAGCGGAAGATATTGTCGATAAAGAGCAGCACGTTGCGCTTTTCCTCGTCGCGGAAGTATTCCGCCATCGTAAGGCCCGTGAGCGCCACGCGCATACGAACGCCCGGCGCTTCGTTCATCTGGCCGAAGACGAGGGCCGTCTTGTCAATGACGCCGCTCTCGTGCATCTCGCGCCAGAGGTCGTTTCCCTCGCGGCTGCGCTCGCCCACGCCCGTGAAGATGGAATAGCCGCCGTGCTCCACGGCGATGTTGTGGATAAGCTCCTGAATGAGCACCGTCTTGCCGACGCCCGCGCCGCCGAAAAGGCCGATCTTGCCGCCGCGCGGATAGGGCTCCAAAAGGTCGATGACCTTGATGCCCGTTTCAAGAATGTCAACGCTCGGATCCTGCTCGTCGAAGGCGGGGGGCTTTCTGTGGATGCCGCGGCGCGGCTCGTCCGCGCCGATGGCCTCGCCGCCGTCGATCGTATCGCCGAAGACGTTGAACAGCCGCCCGAGCGTGCATTTGCCCACGGGCACGCGCAGTCCGCTGCCCTCGCCCGTAACGACCATGCCGCGCGCAAGGCCCTCGCTCTCGGTGAGCATGATGCAGCGCACGGTCTCCGCGCTCAGGTGCTGCGCGACCTCCATCACGCGCTGCTTGCCGTCAAGGTCAACTCGCAGCGCCTCGCGGATGCGCGGCAGGCTGCCGCAGGGAAAGCGCACGTCTACCACGCTGCCGGCTACCTGAATGATCTCACCCCTGCGCATGATGCTGCGCCCCCTTTCCCGCATGTTGTTTTCTGCTCCGCGCGCCGGCGGAGACTTCGGTGATCTCGCCGGTGATGGCGCTCTGCCGTTCATGATTGTATTCAAATTGGAGCGAATGGAGCAGCTCCTCCTCGTTCTGGTTGGCGGCGTCCATCGCCGCGGCGCGGGCGTTCTGCTCGGCGCAGAAGCTGTCGACCATCGCCGCATAGAGAAAGCCCGTGAGGTACGCGGGCACGATCTTCGCCAGAACCTCCGCCGGCGACGGCTCATAGCGGAGCCTGATGCCGTCGCCATGGCCCGCCGCGGTAAACTGCCCGCTCTCGAGCGGCAGCAGACGCGCGGTGCGCACCTGCGTCTCCGCGCCGCGGCAGTCCGTGTAGACCATGAAGATCTTCGTGATCTTCCCGCAGTCGAAAAGATGCAGCAGCCTTGCCGTGATCTCCCGCGCGCGCTGTAGGGTCGGGCTCTGCGCGCTGTAGTGGAAGCTTTCCTCCACGCTCACGCCGTGGGTCTTGAAAAAGTGGCGGCCGTTGCCGCCCACAACGAAAAGGAGGCTGTCAGGGTGCCGCTCGAGCCGCCGGAGCGTCTCCTGAATGATATTCTGGTTGTAAGCGCCCGCAAGGCCGCGGTCCGCCGTGATAACAAGATAAGCGTAGGTCCCCGGCGCGTCGTCGCTTTCGCCGTCCGCGCAGAGGTACGGGCTGTCGATCTCGCCCGCGTGCCGGAAGATGCTGCCGATCTCGTCTGCGAGGGTATCGAAAAAGGGACGGGCCTTGTCAAGGTCCTCCTTCGCCCGCCGCATTTTGGTCGAGGCGATGAGGTACATCGCATTCGTCACCTTCTGCGTGCTCCTGACGCTCTCGATATGCTCGCGGATCTCCTTCATGCCTGACATAAAGCGGCTTCACCTCACTTCTTTTGCCCTGCGCCGCGGTTTTCCCGCACGAAGGCCTTCGCCTGCTCCAAAATGAGCGCCTGCTGCTCGTCGCTCAGCCGCCCGGACTGCTGGATGGCGCGGCAGAGCGCGCCCTGCGTTTCGCGGAAGCGGCGCAGCAGCGCGGGGATCAAGTCGTCGATCTCCTCCGTCGCAACGCCGTCAAAGGCGTGGCCGAGGCCCGCGACCAGCAGGATGACCTGCTCATACTGCTCGTAGGGATGGTACTGCTTCTGGCGCAGCAGCCGCATCAGCCCCTGCCCGTAGGCAAGCAGCTGCGCGGTCGATTCGTCCAGATCGCTTGCAAACTGGGTAAAGGTCTCCATCTCGCGGTACTGCGAAAGGTCGAGGCGGATGGTCTTGGCCGCCTTTTTCATCGCCTTGGTCTGCGCGTCGCCGCCCACGCGGGAAACGGAGAGGCCGATGTTCACCGCGGGCCGCTGGCCGGCAAAGAAGAGCTTGGACTCCAGAATAAGCTGGCCGTCGGTGATGGAGATGACGTTCGTCGGGATATAGGCGGAAACGTCTCCGCCCTGTGTTTCGATGATGGGCAGCGCCGTGATGCTGCCGCCGCCCTTTTCCGCGCTCAGGTGCGCCGCGCGCTCAAGCAGGCGCGAGTGGAGATAGAAAACGTCGCCGGGATAGGCCTCGCGTCCGGGCGAGCGCTCGAGCAGGAGGCTCATCGCACGGTAGGCGATGGCGTGCTTGGAAAGATCGTCGTAGACGATGAGCACGTCGCGGCCCTTGTGCATAAAGTATTCGCCCATGGCGCAGCCCGCGTAGGGCGCGATGTACTGCATCGGCGGCGTATCGCTCGCAGGGGCGTTGACGATGATGGTGTAATCCATCGCGCCGTGGTCCTCCAGCGTGCGCTTGAGCTGGGCGACGGAGCTTGCCTTCTGTCCGATGGCGACATAGATGCAGATGACGTTCCTGCCGCGCTGGTTGACGATGGTGTCGAGCGCGATGGCCGTCTTTCCCGTCTGGCGGTCGCCGATGATGAGCTCGCGCTGCCCGCGCCCGATGGGAAACATCGAGTCGATGCAGAGGATGCCCGTTTCCATCGGCGTATCGACGCTCTGGCGGTCGATGATGCCGGGGGCGGGACTCTCCACGCTGCGGTAGCCGTCGGCGCGGATCTCTCCCCCGCCGTCCACGGGAACGCCGAGCGCGTTCACCACGCGCCCGAGAAAGCCTTCGCCCACGGGAACGCCCGCCGTGCGCCCGGTGCGGCGCACGGTGCTGCCCGCGCAGACGCTCGCGTCGTCGTCAAAGAGGATGCAGCCCACGCTCTCTTCCGATAAGTCCTGCACCATGCCGCGCACGCCGCCGTCGAAGAGCAGCACCTCGCCGTAGGCCGCGCCGGAAAGTCCGTCCACGCGGGCGATGCCGTCGCCCACGGTCAGTACCGTGCCGATCTCCTGGGCAAGGGGCTGCGGCGTCCAGGACAGGACGCTCTCTTTGAGCAGGGGGATAATGTCGCCCTGCTGCGCGGCGGCGAGCTTTTCCAGCGCGCTCTTGAACTGATCGAGCCGCCCCTCCACGCTCCAGTCGTATACCTCCGCGCCCACCTCGAGGCGAAAGCCGTTGGGGTAGGCGTCGCTCTGCTGCCAGATGAGGGTCGTGCCGGGGCCGTATTGTGCTTCCAGAAAGGCGAGAAAGCGCTTTTCCTGCTCCGCGCTCGGACGGACGGCGGAAAGGAGCTTTGCCGCCGGACGGTCATTGCGCTCACTCATGGTCCTTGCGCTCCTCCGCCGTGTTCAAAAACTGATCGTAAGCGTCCGAGGTGCTCGAGAGCACCAGCTTTTCCGCCGCGGCGCTCATCAGCTCGGAGACCTCGCTGCGCGCCTGTTCCATCACGCGCTCGCGCTCGAACGCGGCGGCGGCCTGCGCCTTTTTGACGATCTCATCCGCCTGCTGCTGGGCCTGCGCGCGGCGCTCGTCGGCCTCCTTGTGCAGCTCCTCGTCGGCCTGCGCGCGCACGCGGGCGATCTCCTCGTCCACAGCCTTGAGCTGCGCGGCATAGGTCTCCTTCGTCTGCTCGGCCGCGGCCAGCGCGCTCTTCGCGTCCTCGTCCAGCTTGGCATAGTGCGCCCTGCGGCCGTCCATATAGGTCTTCACCGGCCGGTAGAGCAGGAAATACAGCGCGCCGAACAGGATGACAAAATTCAGCGCGTGCAGTAAGATCTGCTGTAAATTGATGTTAAGCGGCATTCAGCTTCCCCCTTTTTCCGAAGCGTGGCGCATCATAGCACGAAGATGATGAGGATCGCGACGATCAGCGCGTAAATGATGACCGTTTCGATGAAGACAAGGCCCATCATCATCGTCGTGCGGATCTGGCCGTTCGCCTCGGGCTGGCGGGCAATGGCTTCGCTCGACTTGCCCACGGCAATGCCCATGGCGAGCGCGCCGCCGAGGCAGGCGATGCCGATCATCAGTCCCGCGCCCATGGCCTTGGCGGAGGTAACGTCGTTTTCGTTGCTGCCCTCCTCCACGGTCTGCTCGGTCTCGGCAGGGGCGGCAGCGTTGCTGTCCGCCGCGGCCAGCGCGGGCACGCTCAGGACGAACAGCGCGATCAGCAGTGCGGCAATCGCCGCAAATTTCTTCATGGTCTTCATGTAGATTCCCTCTTTCTTACACTCGTTATGGGCGGTTACGCAGCGCTTTTGCTGCGGCTGGTTTTTGTTTTCTTTGCCTTGGGCTTTTTCTCGTGCCGCTCGGTCGACTCCCCGTAGAAGGTGGAGACGAGCATCGTGAGCACATAGGCCTGAATGAGCGCGTGCAGCAGCGTGAACATCACGCCCACGATCACCGGCAGCACATAGGAAAGCGCCGCGTAGTAATACACAAGCTCCGTGACGAGCGCGCCGGAGAGCAGCGCGCCGAACAGTCGGAAGCTCATCGACACGGGGAGCGAGAAATCCTTGAGCGCGTGCAGGAAGCCGCGCGGTCCTGCGGCGATGAGGCCGCCGAAGAGGATGACGCCGTAGCTCATGCAGCCCATGGCGATCGCCCCGTTGATATCCGAGAGCGGCGCGGGCAGGCTGATGACCGTGCCCGCCGTCGTGCCCGCCTGAAGGCCGAGCAGCTCAAAGAGCGTTCCGACGAAGATGTAAACGCCGGCTGTAAAGATGTAGGCGCTCAAAAACCGATTGCGATGGGGGCTGCCGCCCTCGGCAAGACCGTCGAACAGCTCGACGAGCTGCTCAAGGAGCAGCTGGAACTTCCCCGGCACAAGGGTGAAGCGCGGGATGACGAAGAGCCTGCACACCAGCGCGAAGACGATCAGGATCGCGGTGACGACGTAGGCCGAGATGAGCCCCGGATTCACCTCGATGAGCCCGAACAGGCTCACTTTCAAATGCTCGTGCAGCACCGCGTCGCGCATCACATCCTGAATGGACTCGCTCTCGCCTCCGCCCGGACACAGCAGCGCCCCGACGAACAGCGCCAGCACGATGAGCGCGAACACGAGCAGCTGCCGCGTCCGCTTCTTTTTTTCCACGCTTGCTTTCCCCCTTTTCCCCTGCTGTCCGCGCGCTGCAAACGCGGCGCGGAACCTTTTTTCACAGCTTTCACTTATACCACTTGACCGGTGAGAATGCAAGTCCCGCCGCCAAACGCAAGGCATCTTTTCATTATCTTAACAAGCCGCAAAAACGGATACGACGGAAGAGGGATGTTCCACCCCTTTTTCCGCCGTATGTCCTGTCGGTATTCGGTTTCTTCATTGCTTCGCTCTTTCCGCCGCGCTACAGCACAAAAATCAGCAGGATCGCCACGATGAGCGCGTAGATGATGACCGTTTCGATGAAGACAAGGCCCATCATCATGGACGTGCGGATGCTGCCCGAGGCTTCGGGCTGCTCGGCGATGTTTTCCGCCGCCTTGCCCACGGTGTGCGCCATGCCCAGCGCGCCGCCGAAGCACGTGACGCCGATGAGCGCCGCGACCGCCCAGATCTTGCGGGTCTTCGTCCTGTTCTCGCCGCTCGCTTCCTCCGCTTCCGCCGCCTCGGCAGCCGCCTCGGTCATTTCGGCATCCGGTCCCGCCGCAGCATGCGCGGGAAGGGGCAGGAAGCACACGAGACTCAGCAGCATGAGAAGCGTGAGAATGCGTTTCATGGTACCCCCTCCTTAACAGAAAATTGCTATTTCTTTGCGTTTTCTTTACAAGTAGACTATATACCATTCTCCCCTCCGATTGCAAGCCCTTTTTCTGCCGCGGCAAAAAAAGAAAGCGCCCCCGGTTTTCCGGGAGCGCTTTGCGCCTTATTTTCGTTTCTGCCGGCGGATATCCTCGCCAAAAAAGAGCAAAAGCTGATATTCCCCCTGCAAGCGCGAGAGCACGGGCGCGCCGTAGCGCCGCCCAAGCTCGTTCGGGCTTAGGTTCGTGGAGATGACGGTCTTCTTCCCCGTGATGAGGCGTGTGTTGATGATCTGGTAGATGGCGCTCTGGACGAAGCTCGTCATCAGCTCCGTGCCGAGGTCGTCGAGGATCAAAAGGTCGCAGCTGAGCGCGCGGCTCACGGCGCCGTCCGTTTCCTCGTCCGTCTCGCGGCCGAACTTCTGCGCTTCAAAGAGCGAGAAGATGTGCCCCGCCGTGTCGTACACGACGCTGTTGCCGCCCGCGCTCACCACGCGCGCGATGGAGGCCGAGAGAAAGGTCTTCCCCAGCCCCGTGCCGCCCGAGAGCAGGAGATTGCCGCTCTTGGGCGAAAACTCGTGCGCGTAGTCCTGGCACACGTCGTACACGCGCTCCATGTTCGCGCGCGGCGACACGCCCAAGTCGCTGTCCGGCACGGGAGAATAGTAGTCGAAGTCAAAGGTCTCAAAGCTCTGCGAGCCGAGATCCAGAAGGCCCGAGAGCTCCTTGTTCTGCTCGCGCACATAGTACGAACGCAGACACGAGCAGACCTCGCTGCCAAGAAAGCCCGTGTCGCCGCAGCGCGGGCAGGCGGGCTTTTCCTCAAGATAGTCGTCCGGAAGGCCCATCTGCGTGAGCAGCAGGCGCTTTTCCTGCTGCAAGCGGAGGTTCTCCTCCTGCAAGGCGGCGATGGCCGGGCGCGGGTCCGCGCCGCGGCGCAGGCCCGAGGCGATGATTTTCGCCATCGTGTGCGACAGCTCGCGGTCAATGTCGGCAATGCGCGGGCACTTAGTGTAGACCGTGCGCTCCCGCGCGCGGAAGCTCTCCGCGCGCCGCTGCTTGTCCTCGTCGTAGCGCGCCAGCGCGCGGCGCATCAGTCGGCCGTCGTAAGCCATCGCTCTCCCTCGCTTTCTTTATCCGTTGAGATATTCCTTCATCCAGGCGTTGCCGCCGGATGCTTCCGTCTTTTTCGGTTTTTCCTTTGCGTTTTCGGCGCGCACCTGCTCCGGCGTGTGCAGGCCCTTTTCGTGCCAGCGCTTTAAGATGCCGTTGCAGTATGGCCAGCGGAACTCATGGCAGTGCAGCACCGTGCGGTCGTAGGCCTCGGCCACCGTTTCCGCCGGGAAGCCCATCTCCGCCCACGCGGAGAGATATTTTTCCTCGCTCGGCGCGCTCGCGCGGCCCGCCATCTGCACCGCCGCCATGTACTCGGGGTATTTTGAGCGCATGGTCTGCTCGCGCTTCATGTACTCCCCCGCCTTTTCGATGGAGAAAAGCTCCTTGCGCGCCCAGACAAAGCCCTCTTTTTCAATCTCGCGCATATTGGGAAGCCGCCCCTCTCCGAACTGCTGCGCCTTTTTCGTGATGCAGTAGTTCACCAGCGTGTAGACAACGTCCGCCGGGAGGCCGAGATTTTCGTACAGCCCCAATAGCTTCTTGACCGACGGGATGGAGAGCGGCCCGAGCTTGTGCTCCACCTCGCGCAAAAGGCAGGCAAAGCGGCCGTCGCCCTCGAGCTTTCGCATGATGTCCTCGCGCGTGTAGTCGGGCGTTTCCTGCGCCTGCGGCGGCTCGGGCGGGAGGGGCGCAGCCTTCTTCTCCGGCGCGCCGACGAGCTGCATCTCATAGAGCGCCTGCTCCGCCGCGCGCACGCGCGCTTCGTCCCATTTGAGCATCGCGGCGAGCTTTTCCGCCTCCGCCGCGCCGTGCGAATGCAGGATGGCGAGATACAGCAGCGCCGCGTCGCCGTTGCCGCCGCCGATGAGCCGCTTGAGCGTCGCCGCCGAGAGCGTCACGCTCTCTTCCTCTTTCAGATGCAGCACATAGCCTGCCATACGTCCACCCTCCTTTCGCCGCATTTCGATCTTCCTATTCTACATGAAATTTTCCCATTCGTAAACATGAATTTTTTTGCTTCCCCCTTTTCACTTTTTCACTCTCGTGTTATACTATTAGGGACTATATGGGTGGAAATTGCCCTTTTCTGTGCAACAGCGAAAAAGAAAGGAGCACATAATCATGGAAAACCGCATCACCGTCTCTATTTGCGACGAGGAATACACGTTTGTCGCCGAGGAGGCCCCCTCTTATATGCAGAAGGTCGGCTCCTATGTAAACGACAAGATGAGCGAACTTCTCGACAGCGCGAAGGTCGGCCGCACGGACGCCGCCGTGCTGACCGCCGTGAACATCACCGACGAGCTTTTCAAAGAGCGCGAGGCGGGCGACGCCCTGCGCCGCCAGCTCAAGCAGTATCTCGACGAGGCAAGCCAGGCCAAAAACGAGGTCAGCGAGCTCAAGCGCGAGATCTTCAAGCTCCAGCAGCAGAAGAAGTAAGCCTTGACGACCGAGCTGTTGGCGCCTGCCGGCGGGCAGGAGGCGCTCGTCGCCGCCGTGCAAAGCGGCGCGGACGCTGTTTATATGGGCTTTGGCGCGTTCAATGCGCGCAGGAACGCGAGGAATTTTTCTGACGACGAATTCCGCGCGGCGGTTTCTTATTGCCATTTGCGGGGCGTGAAGGTCTATCTGACGCTCAACACGCTCGTCACCGACCGCGAGCTGCCGCTGCTCGCCGAGGAGGCGCGCCTTGCCTCCGCGTGCGGCGTGGACGCGATTTTGGTGCAGGACTGGGGCGTTCTCGATACGCTCCGCGCCCTCATCCCCGATGTGCCGCTGCACGCCTCCACGCAGATGAGCCTGCACACGCTCTCGGGCGTAAAAGAGTCAGCCCGTCTCGGCATGACGCGCGCGGTGCTCGCGCGCGAGCTATCGCGCGAGGAGATCGCCGAGATCTGCGGGAAGAGCCCCATCGAGATCGAGACCTTTGTCCACGGCGCGCTTTGTATGTGCTACAGCGGCCAGTGCGAGATGTCCGCCGTCATCGGGCGGCGCAGCGGCAACCGCGGCGCCTGCGCCCAGCCCTGCCGGCTTCCCTACGGCTTTTCCGGCAAGGCGGACGGCCATCCGCTGAGCTTGAAGGACGCGTGCCTTGCGCCCTTCGTGCCCGAAATGCAGGACGCGGGCGTTGCCTGCCTCAAGATCGAAGGGCGCATGAAGCGCCCGGAATATGTCGCCGCCGTGACGGAGATCTACGCGAGCCTTCTGCGCGAGCATCGCGCGCCGACGAAGGACGAGCAGAGAAAGCTCGCCCTCGCCTTTTCGCGCGACGGCTTCACCACAGGGTATTACCACGGCGCGCGCGGACGCGAGATGTTCGGCACGCGGCCGGAAAACGCCAAATGGCCGGAAGACTGGTTTGGGGAGCTGCGCGCCCGCTATGAGAAGGAAGACCAGCGGCTCGTGCCGCTCACGCTCGACTGCATCATCCGCGCGGGAGAGGCGATGCGCCTCCGCGCCGAGGACGCGGACGGCCACACGGCAGACGTCACCAGAAGCGTGCCCGAGGCGGCGCGAAACCGCGCGCTCACGGCGGAAGAGGTGGAAGCGCGCCTCAAAAAGACCGGCGGCACGGCCTTTTCGGTCGCGTCCTGCTCTGTTTCGCTGGACGACGGCCTCGCCGTCAGCGCGGGCGCGCTCAACGCGCTGCGCCGCGAGGCGCTCTCGCAGATGGAAGCGCTGCGCACCGCCGTGCCCGAGCGCCGCGCGTTCGGCTTTGTCCCGCCAACGACGGTCAAAAACAGCGCGGAGAAGCCGCTGCTGACGGTTTCGCTCCACCGCGCCGCGCAGCTCAGCGAGGAACTCATTGCCCTCTCTCCCGCGCGCGTCTATCTCCCCGTCGAGCTGCTGCCGCAGCTTGACCTTGCGCCCTATCGCGGCAGAACGGCGTTTTTCGCGCTCCTGCCGCGCATCTACCGCACGCAGGATGAGCCGATCCTGCGCGCCCTGCTCGAAGACGGCGTCAAAAAGGGCGTCACGGGCGTGTCGATCGCCAACCTCGGCCACCTTTCGCTCGTGCGCGGCCTCGATATAACGCTCCACGGCGACTGGGCGCTGAATCTCTATAACTCCGCCGCGCTTTCCTTCTGGAAGAAGGAAGGGCTTGCGAGCGCCTGTCTTTCCTTCGAGCTGCGCGACGCACAGCTGCGCGACCTACAAAAGTGCCTCCCCTGCGAGGCCATCGTCTACGGCAGGCTCCCGCTCATGATCACGGAAAACTGCCTGAACGCAAACGAGTCCGGCTGCCGGTATTTCAAGGAGCGGCCCGTGTCCGTCCCGGCGGACGGCGCGTGCGCAAGCGCCCCGGAGCTGACCGACCGGCGCGGCGAGCACTTCCCCGTGCTGCGCGCGTGGGGCTGCCGCAGCGAGATCGAGAACGGAAAAATTCTCTACCTCGCGGACAAAGCGCGCGACTGGCAGAGCCTTGGCCTGCGCTATGCCTGCCTGCGCTTTACGACCGAATCGCCCGAGGACTGCGTGCAGATGCTGCGCGCCTATCAGGGTGAGGCCGTCGACGCGCCGGAAAATATCACGCGCGGTCTCTTCTACCGCGGCGCGGAATGAATCCTATCCGTAGTTATTTATCAGAATTATACTTTTTATTATCATAAGTGAGGCAATATCATGGCAATCGTTTTGGCATCCCAGTCCCCGCGCCGTCAGGAGCTGCTCGCCCGCATCGGCGTGGAGGACTTCAAGACCCTCTCGCTCGACATTGACGAGAGCTACCCCGCAAATCTTTCTCCTGAGGACACCGTGCGTTTCATCGCCGGGAAGAAATCCGAGGCCGCGGCTGCGCTCTGCGCGCCCGATGACCTCATCATCACGGCGGACACGATGGTCTTCCTCGGCAATGACCGCCTCGGCAAGCCGCAGGACGAGGAGGACGCCTTCCGGATGCTGCGCGCGCTTTCCGGCGAGCGCCACACGGTCTGCACCGGCGTGAGCCTGCGTCAGGGCGCGCGCTGCGAGTCCTTCGCCGTCTCCACCGCCGTCTATTTTCGTCCCATGACGGATGACGAGATCCGTTCCTACATCAAAACCGGCGAGCCGATGGACAAGGCGGGTGCTTACGGCGTGCAGAGCCGGGGCGCGCTCTTTGTCGAGCGCATCGACGGCGACTTTTTCAACGTCATGGGCCTGCCCGTTGAGCAGCTCGGCCTTGCGCTCGCGCGCTTCGGCGTGAAGCTGCTCTGAGCCTCTCCCCTGCCCCACTGCGAAAGGAGGCTACGCCTTGAAAGAATTTTTCCGTCAGCATGGGCTGCGTATTCTGGCTGCCGCGGCAGCCGTTGCCGTGCTTTTGAGTGTGCTGACCTATTTTTCCTCCACCTCGTCGGTGCTTGAAAACATCGCGGGCGTGCTGACCTCGCCATTCCGCGCCGCCGCCACCGCCGTGAGCGACTGGGTGGACGACAAGCAGCAGTATTACGAGGACGTGACCGCGCTCAAGGAGGAAAACGCCGCGCTCAAAAAGGAGATCGCCGAGCTGCGCGCCCAGCAGCGCCAGGCACAGGCGGACAGCGAGGAGAATCAGCTCTTCCGCAAGCTCCTGAAATTACAGGAGCAGCGGCGCGACTTCACCTTTGTCTCCGCCGCGGTCCTTGCCCACAGCGAGGACAACTGGACCTCATCGCTCACGCTCAGCCACGGCACCGATCAGGACATCGCCGTGGGCGACTGCGTGGTGAGCGCGGAGGGCTACCTTGTCGGCGTCGTGTCGAAAGTCGGCCTCAACTGGTCGACGGTGCTGACCGTCGTGGATACGGACACCGAGCTTGGCGCGCGCATTTTCCGCACCGGCGAGATCGCCGTGGCGGAGGGCGACTTTTCCCTCATGGGCGAGGGCAAGCTCAAGCTCTCCTACCTCAAAGCGGACGAGGAAGTGCTCATCGGCGACCAGATCGTCACCTCGGGCCTCGGCGGGTATTACCCCAGCGGCCTTGTCATCGGCTCGGTCGAGTCGGTGCAGACGGATGACGACGGCCTTGCCCGCTACGCCGTCCTCGCGCCCATGGTCGATTTTGACGCGCTGACGGAGCTGTTCGTCATCGTCGACCACGACATTGTCGAATAAAGGGGGCGCTTGCAGATGAACGTAAGGCAGACTGCCGCCCTCAAGTGGACCTTCTACGCGCTCGCGGCGCTGCTTCTGTGCTTTTTGCGCCGCCTGCTGCTCGGCTCCGCGCTCTTCTGGGGGGTGCTTCCCTTCCTGCCGCCGGTCCTGCTGGCGACGGAGGCCTCGCTCGAGCAGCCAAAGCCCGCCGTGCTTTCGGGCATCGTCTTCGGCGCGCTGTGCGACTTAGTGCTCCCCACCTCCTTCCCCTGCCTCTATACGCTCGCCTTTACGTGTTCCTCGCTGCTCACCGCCACGGTGATGAGCAGCCTTTTGCAAAAGGGCCTTGCCCGCGCGTTTTTTTCGAGCGTACTGACCTTTGCGATCGTGGATCTTTTCAAGATCCTCTTTCTGCTGCCGCGCGGCGCGGCCGTGCCCGCGATGCTCTTTCTCTTCCTGCGCGAGACGCTCATCTCCTGCGTGCTGCTCCTGCCGAGCTATCCTCTGCTGCGCGCGGTGCACCGTTTCTTCGCCGACTGAATTTTCCCGTTTCCCCCTGTTTTTTCCCCACTCCGCTCGGAAAGGAGCGATCCAAATGGACCCCAAACGCTTTACCCGCCGCCTCGTCGCGCTCGGCGCGGCGATGTTCCTCGTCGCGCTCGTTTTCGTCGTTACGATGTTTGACGCGCAGATCGTCCACGGCGACGATTACCTCGCCCAGTCCGTGCGCGCAAATGCCAAGGTCGAAACGGTCAAGGACACGCGCGGCATCATCACCGACCGCAACGGCAAGGTGCTCGTATCGAACCGCGCGGTCTACACGCTGAACTTTGACTCCTCGCTTGTCGCCCACGACGAACTCAACGACGCGCTGCTGCGCCTCATCGACCTCATGAACGCGCAGGGCGTTGAGATTCAGGATACGATCCCCCTCTCGCAGAACGTGCCCTTTGCCTACGATACCACCGACGGCGGGGCGAAGGCGCTCGTCAAATACCTCGTCTCCCTCAAGTGGATGGACGAGGACGACGTGGACGAAAGCGGCCTGCCTGCAGGCATCACCGGCCCCTCACTCTACCTGCGCCTGCGCAGCGAATACGGCGTGGACGCATCGCTCCCCGCCGCCACGGCGCGCACGCTCGTGGGGCTGCGCTACTCCCTCGCCGTCGCCAAGCTCAACGGCTCATCGGTCTTTGAATTTGCAAGCGACGTGGACGTTGCGCTCATCTCCATCATCAAGGACGGCAATTATCAGGGCGTGCAGGTGGACACCTCGTCCGTGCGCGTCTATGAGACCGACTATGCCGCCCACGTCCTCGGCTACACCGGCAGCATTCAGGACTGGGACGATTATAAGGATAAGCCCGGCTACACGCTCGCGAGCATCGTTGGCATCTCGGGCGCGGAGAGCGCCTTTGAAGAATATCTCCACGGCGACGCGGGCAAGCGCCTTGTGACCTACGACAACGACTCCGGCAAGATCACCGGCGAGCTCTACTCCGTGGAGCCCAAGCCCGGCTCTACCGTGGCGCTGACCATCGACATCGACTTTCAGGAGGACGTGGAGCAATCGCTCGAACGCACCGTCGGCGCGATGACCAAGGCAGACGGCATCGAGCGCGGCGCGGCGGTCGCCGTCGTGCAGGTCGGCACGGGCGACGTGCTGGCCCTTGCTTCGTACCCGACCTATTCCCTCGCGACCTTCCGTCAGGACATTGCCGCTCTCTCGAGCGATTCGGTCCGCCGCCCGCTGTGGAACCGCGCCACGCAGGCCTCCTACGCCCCCGGCTCCACCCTGAAGCCGCTCACGGCCATCGCCGCGCTGGAATCGGGCGCGACCACCGTGCGCGAAAAGCTCTACGACTCGGGCAAGTGGGTCTATCCCGGCTACTCGGCGAGCTATACCTACTGCTGGAAGCGCAGCGGCCACGGGTCTCTCAACGTGCGCGGCGCGATCACGAACTCCTGCAACTACTACTTCGCCGAAATGGGCTACCGCATGGGCATGGACACGCTGCGCGAGTACTACGCGGACTTTGGCCTCGGCTCGCCGACGGGCATTGAGATCGGCGACGCCGCGGGCCGCCTCCCCTCGCAGAAGGAGGGCGAGAACCTTGCCCCGTGGGCGGCCTTCGGTCAGGCGAACCAGGAATATACCCCCCTCCAGCTCGCCAACTACATCGCAACGCTCTGCGGCGGGGGCGATCGCTACGCGACGCACCTTTTGAAGAACGTGCGCGAGAGCGGCTCGGGCATGCTCGAATACGTTTACGACGCCTCCCCCGTGCAGACGATCGAGATGCAGAGCGAAAATCTCTCCGCTGTGCTCGCCGGTATGCACGACCTTGCGGCAGAGGGCGCGGTGTCGTCCTACTTCAAGGAGTGTATCGTTGACGCCGCGGCCAAGACCGGCACGATCCAGACGGGCGATACGAAGAACAACAACGGCGCGTTCGTCTGCTTCGCCCCCTATGACGACCCCCAGATCGCGGTGGCCATCGTCATCGAAAAGGGCGGCACGGGCGCGGCGCTCGCCTCCACGGCGGTCGAAATTCTGAACGCCTACTTCTCCAACGCTGCCGCCAGCACGGCGGTGACGGGCGAAAATACGCTTTTGGGCTGAGCGCGCCACATCGGCGCGCTCTCCTTTTTCTTGCAGCCGCTCCATGGCGGCGGAAAGGAATGTTATGTCAACTTCTTGGTTCGACTCCCGCGATCTTCGCGACAAATCTCCCTTCGGCGCGGTGCCCTGCGGCACGCGCGTGCAGTTCTGCCTGCGGCCCGAGGCGGGCGCGGCCATCACGCGCTGCGAGCTGCTCGCCCACGCGGAATTTGCCGATCACTGGGAGGCCGTCCCGCTGGAAGCATCGCGGGAGGACGGCGCGACCGTCTTTCGCGGCGCATTTATCGCGCCGCGACAAGCAGACCTCGTGTGGTATCACTTCCGCCTTCTCTGGGCGGACGGCGGCACGAGCTGCTACGGAAAGGCAGGGCTATGCGCGTGGGACGCGGTCGAGCCGTGGCAGCTCACGGTCTACGATGACACGCACAAAACGCCCGAGTGGTTCGGCCGCGGCCTCACCTATCAGATCTTCCCCGACCGCTTCTGCCGCGCGAAAAAGCGAGAGATCACAGGCCTTGTCGGGCCGCGCACGCTGCACGAGCGCTGGGACGAAGCGCCCGAATACCGCCCGAACGCACAGGGCGAGATCACTTGCAGCGACTTTTTCGGCGGCGACCTTGCGGGCATCACGGAAAAGCTCGACTATCTCGCCTCCCTCGGCGTGACGACGCTCTACCTCTGCCCGATCTTCGAAGCGTCCACCAACCACCGCTACGACACGGCCTGCTATGAGCGCATCGACCCCCTGCTCGGCACGGAGGAGGACTTCCGCACACTCTGCGAAAGGGCGCGAGAGCGCGGCATCCGCGTGCTGCTCGACGGCGTTTTCAACCACACGGGGCGAAAGAGCGTCTATTTCAACGCCGACGGCTTCTATCCCACGCTCGGCGCAGCGCAGGGCGAGCAGTCGCCCTACTACCGCTGGTACAGCTTCCACCCCTTCCCCGACGATTACGACGCATGGTGGGGCATCAAGAACCTGCCCGCCGTCAACGAGACGGAGCAAAGTTATGTTGACTACATCATCGAGGGGGAGCATTCCGTCATCCGCCGCTGGCTGCGCGCGGGCGCGTCCGGCTGGCGGCTGGACGTTGCCGACGAGCTGCCCGATGAATTCATCGCGCGCATCCGCCGCGCCATTGAGGAGGAACGCCCCGACGGTTATCTCCTCGGCGAGGTCTGGGAGGACGGCACGACGAAGATCGCCTACTCCAGGCGCCGCAAGTACCTGCTGGGGCGCGAAACGCACGGTCTTATGAACTATCCCTTCCGCACAGCCCTGCTCGATTTTCTGCGCGGCGGCGACGCCGCGGTCTTCCGCGAGCGCATGGAGGAATTGCGCGAGCACTATCCTGCGCCCGCCTACTACGGCGCGATGAACTTCCTCTCCACGCACGATACGCCGCGTCTTCTGACGCTTCTCGGGCGCGAGGGCGACGCGCCCGCGACGCGCGACGAGCGCGCGGCCTACCGCCTGAGCGGCGAGGAACGCTTGCGCGGCACGGCGCTGTTGAAGCTCGCGGCGCTCATCCTCTACTCCTTCCCCGGCTCGCCGATGCTCTACTACGGCGACGAGGCCGGGATGCAGGGCTTTGAAGACCCCTTCAACCGCGGCCCCTACCCTTGGGGGCACGAGGACGCGGCCCTCCTGTGCTATTTCCGGCAGCTCGGCGCGCTGCGAAAGGCGCACGAGGCCTTGCAGCGCGGCACGATCGACTACTGCGCGGCGCAGGGGCGCGTGCTGGCCTTCCGCCGCGCATCGAACGGTGAAAAATGCATCACGGCGGTCAACGCGGGCGAGCAGTCCGCCGCCCTCGCTCTGCCGTGGGACGCTCCCCTCGCGCAGGACGCGCTCACGCGCCAGTCCTTCTTCTGCTGCGACGGCGCGCTCCGCCTGACGCTCGAGCCTTACGGCGCGGTGCTGCTCGTCGAGCCGGAAATCTGAGCCTTTGTTTCACGTGAAACACTGTTTTGAACGCCATGGTAAAGGCATTGGCCTTTACCATGGCGTTTTCGCATTCTGTCCCTCGCTCATCTGTGATCTGCCGTATACCCGCCCAAAGCAGACGTAAAGGGCTGCGCCTTGTCATGTTTCACGTGAAACAATTTTCGTAAAATTGCTCGTTTTCTGTTGAAATCGAACGGGTTTGTGTTATACTAAGCAAGAATGAAAATGGTTCTTTGTATCCGGAACTAAGGTAGGTGTTCTTTTGGCTAAGATCGTTGCGATCGTCAATCAGAAGGGCGGCGTCGGCAAGACGACCACCTGCGTGAATCTGACGTCATCATTGAAAGAAAAGGGAAAGCGCGTCCTGCTGTGCGATTTTGACCCGCAGGCCAACTCCACCTCCGGCATGGGCGTGGACAAGACCAGCGCGCGCAGCGTATACGACGTGCTCATCAACGGCGCGGATGTGACGGCCAGCGTCTCGCACACGCGCTACGGCGATGTGCTGCCGTCCTCAAAGGCGCTCGCCGGCGCGGGCATCGAGATGATCGACCGCGAAAACCGCGAATTCCTGCTCAAGCAGGCGCTCGACGTCCTCTCCCCCAATTACGACTTCATCCTCATCGACTGCCCGCCCTCGCTCGAACTGCTGACGGTCAACGCCCTCTGCGCGGCAAACTCGCTCATCGTGCCCGTGCAGGGCGAGTACTTCGCCCTCGAAGGGCTTTCCGACCTGATGCACACCGTTCGCATGGTGCGCCGCAACCTCAACCCTGGTCTTGAGCTGGAGGGCGTGCTGCTGACGATGTTCGACGGGCGCACGAATCTTGCCCTGCAAGTGGCCGAAGAGGTCAAGCGCTACTTCCCCGGCAAGGTGTACGCCACCGTCATCCCGCGCAATGTGCGCCTTTCCGAGGCGCCGAGCCACGGCAAGCCCATCAACTACTACGACCGTGTCTCGCGCGGCGCGGAGGCTTACAGCAACCTCGCCAACGAGTTTTTGAAGCAGAACAAGTGATACATTAAATAACAAAGGGTGTTTTCCGCCCTTTCACCCCCGCAGAAAGGAGATGTTCCCATGGCAAACGCAAATCGAGGGCTCGGCAAGGGTCTGGGCGCGCTGCTGGGCGACGCCGCCCTGCACGCCGACACGTCCGACAGCCTCTATCTTCCCATTTCAAAGATCGAGCCCTACGCCAATCAGCCGCGCCACCACTTCGACGAAGACGCGTTGCAGGATCTCGCCGATTCCATCCGCGAGCACGGCATCATCCAGCCGCTGACGGTCCGCCGCCTTTCCTCCGGCTACTATCAGATCATCGCCGGCGAGCGCCGCTGGCGCGCTGCGCGAATCGCGGGCCTGCACGAGGTCCCCGCCATCGTCATCGAGGCGGACGACCGCAAGATGACCGAGCTTTCGCTCATCGAGAACCTACAGCGCGAGGACCTCGACCCCATCGAAGAGGCCGAGGGCTACAAAACGCTGATGGACAGCTACCAGCTCACGCAGGAGGAGGCTGCCGAGCGCGTGGGCAAGTCCCGCTCCGCCGTGGCAAACAGCCTGCGGCTGCTGGGTCTCTGCCCCGAGGTGCGCGAAATGCTGCAAAACGGTGCGCTCTCCGGCGGCCACGCCCGCGCGCTGCTGCCGCTCAAGGCAGAGCTCCAGCTTGAAGGGGCGAAGCTCATCGCCGCGCAGGGGCTGAGCGTCCGCCAGACGGAGGCGCTCGCCAAGCGCCTTGGCAGCACGAAGGAAGAGAAAAAACGCACGAACGAGGAGATCATGGCCGAAAGCTACGGCCGCCTCGCCGCGCAGGAGCTGAGCGACAAGATCGGCCGCACCTGCCGCATCGTTTCGGGCAAGAAGAAAGGGCGCATCGAGCTGGACTACTACGGCATGGACGATCTGAACGACCTGCTCGAAGCGCTCGCCGCCATCAAACGCAGAAAGGACGGAAGCGAAAAAGAATGACCGATTTTGTTCACGAAGCCCCCAAGGACCCGAACAAGGCAAGCGCGCCCA
>Ga0129314_1000788_pt1 | contig 28566 bp, 28 predicted proteins | sample O1111metagenome_FD_94431 | JGI IMG/M metagenome (GOLD analysis project Ga0129314, IMG submission 94431) | Orangutan individual fecal microbial communities from fecal samples from Wisconsin, USA - O1111 metagenome | ecosystem: Host-associated > Mammals > Digestive system > Large intestine > Fecal... | reverse complement strand
TCGTTAAACCGTCCTTGATTGGTTTTTATTAGAGTCCCGAATGGGGCTTGGTTTTGTGCGCCCTTTTTCAACAGTTATCCTTTTTCCGAAAAGGGGGTTGACATCTAATAGTAAGTCACCCCATAAATACACAAAGAGGTTCTGCTGTTTGGCAGAACCTCTTTCCTTGGCTGCCAACATGGTGCAGCTAACACTATTCCTTTATGGGGACATTTTACACCAGAATTGGAACAATATCAATCCCTATCCAATTCGATGCGTTTTCTATGATTCCATGTTTTTTCGATCTATGGGTGACAATTACCGCACGGGTCAAACCCGGCATCGACAGCTTCCTGCCTGGAGTCGAAGAAAACCCTGTTCTTTTCTGCCGGAAGATTCTTGCAGGTGGGCAGATGGAACTTCTTTGAGTTCTTGTTGCCAATATACTCTCCCACATTATTCGGCTCTGGCGTCGCAGTCACGGTGGGATTGGTCTGTACGCTCTCATTTTTCTCCGTGCTGAAGGAGACCGTTTCTCCGTCGCTGGTGCAGATGATCGTCCCTTGCAGATCGTTCCGGTAGACTTTCACATTAGCATCACGGAGCTTACTAAGCGTGTCTTCAGTCGGGTGGCCATAGGAGTTTCCCTTGCCAACCTGGATCACAGCATATTCAGGCATGATCTCACGAAGGAAGGGGTAGCTGGTGCTGGTATCGCTGCCATGGTGCCCGACCTTCAGGACCGTTGCGGAAAGGTCATATCCGGCGTCCAGGATAACCGCTTCGGCGGTTCTTTCAGCATCGCCGGTGAACAGGAAGGATGTCTTCCCATATACCACCTTCATCACGATGGAGGTGTCATTGGTGTCCTCATAGCTCTTCTGAGGCCCCAGGATGTTCACAGAGGCGCTGCCCAGGGAGAATGTATCCCCCGGCTCAGGAACCGTAATAGAGACTCCCTGCTGGTCAAGATACTTCGTGAAGCTGGAAAAGGTCTTGGAGTCATAGGAAGTCACCGGACAAAGCGCAGTGTCTACCGACGCATAATTCAGGGCACCGGAGAGGCCACCAATGTGATCCGAATGGGCATGTGTGGCCACGATGTAGTCGAGATGATCTACTCCAAACTTCTTCAGGTAGGCATAGACCTTACTGGACTCAGATGCCTCGCCGCCGTCGATGAGCATGGTTTTTCCATCGCATAGGATGAGAGAACAGTCCCCCTGACCGACATCAATGTAGTGGACTTCAAAAGTTGAGTTTTCAGGAGGTGTCGTTGGCTCCGGCACAGTAGTCTGCTGCGGCAACGAGTTGGGGGGATCAGAAGGGTTCGGGACCGGCTCCTCGTCCACACCCTGCTCATCCTGCGAGTCTTCTTCACTATCCGTTATATCCGTTTGCGGCAGCTGCACTACCTCTTCAGAAGCAATTACATCTGAGCTGTCCGGCAGTGCCGGTTCCGTGCCCTCAGCTGCTCCGCATCCTGACAGAAGGAGCAGGAGGGCTAACAACCAAATTGTCATTTTCTTTTTCATAGGCACATTCCCTCACTTTCTGTGCCTATTGTAAATAAGGTGCCGTCCAATAATCAGGGCAGCACCTTGTCTTCATATTCGTCCTGGAGGCGTAGAGCTACCATTCCGTGCCTGGTAATCTTCTGGCTGAGCTTTATCAGCTCTGGAGAACTCAATGCAGCGCCGCTCTCAATCATCCCGATGCCACGCTTTCTATACCGCAGTATGTACCACCAATGATATTCAATGCGGAAAGCAAGCCAGAAACCATACAATTGCTTCATAAGCCATCCTCCTGTAATACTACCATTTTCAAAGTATTTCTACAAGAAATACTTTAGCACAGGAGTTTTGTCAAACCGTGTCGAATGCAGTCACGAAACGGCAAAAAAACTCCACGCACAACGGCGTGGAGCAACTGCCAATATAGAATTAAGATTGCTTTGCATTCTCTTCGCTGATCATCACATCGAGAATGCGCATGATTTTCCTTTGCTCTTCCATAGGTAATGCCGCCAGTTTCTCTGAGATCTCAGAACTGGCTGTTGAGGTGGATACATCCAGAACATCGCGCAGCAGTGTATTTGCATCTACCTTCAAGGCGTTTGCGATGGAGATGAATGTTTCAAACTTCGGCAATTTGAAGCCGCACTCCAGATTGCTTAAGTACTTCGGTGTCAAATCAACCATCTGCGCCAGATCGGCTTGTGTCAGCCCTTTGGCTTTCCTGATCAGCTTGATTCGATTCCCAATCTTCTTTGCGTCCAAGCACACACCTCCCATTAGATAGAGTTCTTCCTACTGGTAGTATATACAACGGTGCTTTTTCTATAAATCCACCAGTCAAAAGACATCCATCAAATAGAAAGACTTACAAGCAAAAAAAGCCCACCGGTTTCCCGTAAAGGGCCGGTGGGCTACTTGGTCAGATGAGACCAACTCTTTTGAGATTTTTTATGCGTATGAACTTATTCTATGACATTTTCGCAAAAGATTTATTGGACAGTTCAAAAGGCTGGTGAGAAAACACCCTGCCTATTTTTTCAACAACTCCAATCGTCGGCTAATATCTTCTCCATGTAGGCGTAGGTCTTAGGCGCGGCGTTCCGGAAGGTTTCCATGTGCTTTTCGTTGCCGCTGTATGTGATCCAGTAGACGAAGCAATCGGCAAAGTATTCCCGGCTGTTGGTCTTGGCGTAGTCCCGGAGGCCGGAGTTCTGCGCCTCGGCAAGATACAGCCTCTCATGCTCCGCGGGGAAGCCCAGCACGCCATCCAGGAAATGTCCGAACTCATGGATGGTAGCCTTGGCGTCGGAGACATAGATGATTTTCTTTCCATAGCTGGTAGCCCCGATGCAGGACATATCAAGGCGGTCGCTGAGATCTGCCATGAAGTCAAAGTCGATGCGGTAAGTCCAGCTGGCTTCATTGAACGCCGCAAGGATCGGTTCCGGTACACGGCGAAGCTCCAGCAGGAAGTCGTTTGCATTGACCCCTGTCGGATTCTCCAGCGTCACAGGTGCGGGAGGCGCCTCCACCGTAAAGTTCTGCGCCAGGATGGCGTGGAGCAGCTGTGCCGCCTCACCGCGGGTGACGATCTCACTTGCCGTGGCATCAGCGGGGCAGAGCTGAAGCTCACAGCCCACACGCAGGTAATTGTCGTAGGCAGATAAATTCCTTCCTCCCTCATAGAGCACGCTGTCATAGACCGGTACCCCGGCTGCGGCCAGGGCGCTTTCGTAGAGTGCGCCACGGCACATTCTCGTATCTGTCGTGGAGAGAGCGGTCATGTTCAGCCAGCCCTTTTGACAGGCTTGCTCTGTGGCACTCCGTCCCAGCTCTGTCCATGTCTCGCCGTTTGTTTCCAGTCCGTAGGCACGACAAAGCATGACAGCCCATTGCCGCACCGTGACCGGCTGTGCCGGGGAAAAGGTGTTGGCTTCGGTGCCTTTTGTGATCCCATGCTCCGCCAGGTACGTGACGCTCTCGTAACAGGCGGCATCCTCCGGCACGTCGGCAAAGCCCTTGCAGGCAGCGGATGCAGTGTTCGGCAAAATCAGCACCAGGGCAAAAGCCACCAGTGTCAGCGCTGTACTTCTAACGAAAGTTTTCATAGAGATATCCTCCATATTCTTGTTTTTCCTCTGTCGGATATCCTCCGATAGAGTGGGTTCTTCCGGGGGCGACATCATGTCACCACCCTATAGCCAGCAAAAAGTCACAGTCCTCCCTTGGCGGAAGGCTGTGACTTTTCCTGTTGATCTTTTGTTTTCAAGCGGTAAAGATTGCTGGTGAGGCTTCCGTTTTTTCGGTGTCGCTGGTGCTTCTCCACCAGTCCTGCGTGCTCCAGGTCTCCCAGCGCCCGCTGGACGGTGCGGGGCGAGATCTCCAACTCACGGGCGATGGTCTTGATCCCCGGCCAGCAGACGCCAGAGGCATCGGACCGGTCCCGCAGGTAGACGTAGACGGTTTTCGCCCGGTGCCCAAGTTCCTCTTCGGCATAGATAAAATTAAACCGGCTCATGTGCTTCCTCCCATATTGTAGGGGCTTCCACCGCCGGGATAGCGACTCCGGATGTTGGCGATGAGTTCCTCCTTGCTGGCGTAGGCCACCTTCCGCGCGGCCTGCTCCGGCATCCGGTAGCCCTCCGAATCGAAGGTAATGCCCCAGTCCAGGAACAGCCGCAGCTTTGTCCGCATGGGATGTGTGCCTGTCTTCATGACCACAAATTCTCCCTTGGGGATGGACTTGAGCTCGTCCGGCGTCATGAGCGGCCGCTCCATCATTTGCAAGGACTGGTTATTGCTGTCTTTGCCTTGGCTGACGGAACCGGAGAGGACTGTTCTGCTTCCCAACGCTGAGGAAAGCGCCTCGGCCGTCTTGCTCTGAGGGGAGAAACCACCGAAGATGGTATCCTGGCAGTTATCGCAAATGATCTCCGCCCCTTCTTTCCCATAGTTCTTTTCAAGCTGGGCCAGCGATTGGATGATCGGCACCAGTGTCAGTCCCCGGGAGCGCCCTGCGCTGAACAGGGGCAGGATATCAAAGGGCGGCATGGTCCCCAGTTCGTCGCAGTAGAAGATGACACGGTTTTTGAGCCTGCCACCGTTTTCGTCGGCAACAGAAAACAACTCACGGGAGAGGTTCTGGATCATCAGTCCGGCAATGAAGTTCTTGGCGGGATCTTCTTCCGGCAGGATGAGAAAGATGGCGCACTTTTCGGAAGCGAACATCTCGGCATTGATGGGGCTGTCGTAGCAGATGACCTGCTCCAGCTCCGTGTCGAGGAAGGCATTCAGACGGGACAGCACCGTGGACATGACAGACGCCATGGACTGGTCCGAGCTGTTGAGGGCAGCTCCCGCCAGCCAGCGCGCTTTGTGTTCGGATGGAAGGAGATCCATCAACGGTTGGAACCCGTTTTTGTTGCGGCTGTTTTTAGGGGGGGCCAGCAGATCCTGCACCAGCTTGAATGCGGAGACGATGTGCCGCTTCTCCGGTTCGCCCTCCCTGGGCGGCATGAACTCCGCCAGCAGGAGCACGATGGCCGTCAGCAGACCCTCAGCACTGTCATAGAAGAAGGCGTTCTCGCCGTACTGGGAAGCGTCCCCTTCGGGATTGATGATGGTCTTGGCCAGGATCTTGGCGTACTTCTCGGCCTTTGCTTTTGAGGCAAGGTCGTTGGGATTTTTCCGTGCCTTGTCCATGTAGTGATTTACCAAGGTCAGAAAACTGAACCCGTCTGACCGGGTGGGGTTACGCAGGTCGATGACGGAAACCTTAAACTTGTAGCAATCTGACGCGATCTTGCCGTAGTTGCGGGCGAGATCACCCTTGGTGTCCAACGCCAGGAAGCTCATACCGCAGGCGCAGGCATACTCCAAATTGGGGTATAAAAAGTAAGCGGTCTTGCCGACACCTGATGCGCCGATCATGAGGCAGTGGATATCGTCGCTGTCCACCAACGCCCGAATATCCTGCTGTTCCTCTATAAAATCCTTCACCCTGGATTTCTTTTTCTCCTGTTTCGGTTCCCTCCTTGGGGCAGCAGGACGGCGCAGCTTTTCCAGCACTTTGTCCGGAAGCCGCGCCGTTCGGTCTGGCCGTTTCTTTTTCGCACCGCCCATGCTGCCGAGGATGACGCCCTGTTCCTGGGGCAGATCTATTCCCTTTCTCCAGCGACGTGGACGGAAGGGTACGACGTGGTAAGTGCCGCGGATCTCCTTCGGTGTCGCCCAGCGGGCCGTTCCGTGCTGGCCGTCGCCCACAGTCTTGCTCTTGATGTTGTTGAGGGAGTATCGCTGGGAGAAGAAGGACACTGCCAGCAGGAACACCAGCAACCCTCCGCAGATCAAAAGAAAGGGCCATGTATTCTCGTTCATGTAGCGTCGTCCTCCTTGTGCTTTTCAAATTTAACGCAGAGATCATCGTTCCAGTCTTTGCGCCGCGGCGTAAGCCGCTCCACGTCCAGTCCCATATCCTCCAGCGTGTCCCTCATGCGGTCACAGGCTTCGTTGCCCGCATCGTCGTTGTCGAGGCAGAGGCATACCGTGTCCAGCTTCGGATTCTGCCGCAGCCGCTCCAGCACCGGCTGGATGGACGTACCGCAGCAGGCCACATAGCTGTGCTCCAACCAGCCGTAGGGATAGAGGGTGATGTGGGAGAGCAGATCGATGGGCGCCTCGAATACATAGAGAGATTTGTCCGTGCCGTTTTTATGGAAGCTGTGGATGCTCTCGCTGCCTTCAATGTTGATGCGGAAGGTCTTGCCCTGGCTGTTGGTACTGCGGATGTGTGCGTGCTTTGCTTCGCCACTACCATCCAGACCCACGAAAACGCAGTTGTGATGGACGTCCTCATACAGCAGCTTCTCACGCACAAAGCCGGTAATGACTTCCCGGTCAATGTGCCGCTGGCGCATAAGGTAGGCGTAGACGCGGCGCATATTGTCGTAGGGGTCCGGCAGAGCAAAGGGCTTCGGCTCTGTCGGGGCAGGCTGTGCCTGCTCATACCGTTTGCCATCTTTTCTGCCCAGCAAAAGTAAAACCGCCTCCTGGTAAGAGAGGTGGTAATATCGCTGGACGAAGCTGACGGCATAGCCGCCCACCCGCTCAGAGTGGTCATACCACTTGTTTCCCCGCACGGTGACGCTGGGATCATTGGGAGTGCGGTACTCCCTGCCGGAGCGAATAGGGCGCTCGCCTTTGGTCCGGAGCAATGACACGAGATCCGTGTTTTGAGCACGGGCCTTTTCCTCTGGCGTGAAATAAATATAATTGCTCATCTATTTTTCCTCACAAACAAAAAGAGGTTCGTCCCCAATTGGGTACGAACCTCAAAAAGCACCAGCCTCCCCATAGAGAGAAGCTGGTGCAAGCAGTTGTTATAAATGATTTAAGTTTTCAAATTCAGTGCGCCCCGCACAACAGATTTGATTCCTGTCAGTGCAACGATATCATCCTTCAACCACAAGCCAGGTTCCGAACAATACCAGCACTGATCCTTTCGCTTTTTGAAGATGCGGTAGGGCGTATGCATTGAATTATCGTAGATATGGCAAACATCACAGACTGGGACCAATTCTTTAACCAGATCCAAAGCCCGGTCGTAACGAGAGATGATTTTATCTATCGGCACGTCATGGCCACCGGCAGATACTCTCGATGCGACACGAGCTACATTTATCTGCGGGTCTGCTGTTAGGACATAGTAGCAACGAATAAAAAAGCCGTCTTGTGAAGCCCGCTTAAGCAGGTTCAGATTTCGATCCGTAGAAAGGACTGTTTCAAAGCAAAAATCCCGATGTTCTTTGAGGCATGCTTCCCGACGCTCTTCAGCTATCTTCGCAGCCTTCATGTTGTCACAGCCCAGTGCCTGTTGAATCTCATCAGCATTGATATAGGGCATATTCACTGGTCGGAGAAGATTTGTGATTGTACTTTTCCCAGAACCGTTAGGCCCTGCAAACACAACGACTTCGGGCTTTTTATCTCCTTCTCTCACTGTACCGTCCCCTTCTGGTTTCGCCGACCTCTACTTTCGTGCCATCGCTGTGTTCCATAAACACTTTTCCTGTTTTCGGATCATACTTGGCAATTGGCTGTTCCAGAATCTTTTTTTTCCTCAGTTCCGCCGCAACCGCACGTCTTGCATTTTGCACTACAATTCTATCATCGGGGATACTATTTGGCATACTAGGTCACCTCCACAAAACATTGGCACACAGTACCGGCCCATTTATCTTATGAGATTAGTATACTCATTTCCCCACACATTGTCCAGAAAAAACAGTCTGCCAGCAAGAGCAGGACTATCTTTCAGTTTGGCTGCGGTTTTCATTTGGACAAACAGATTGTCAACGCCGGATGAACTTTTTTCGTTTTCTGCGTCAACCTGATTTTACTACAGACTGCTAAGACTCTGCTCCTCATGATCGTCCGCCTTATGACCCATGGCCAGCCGCTTACGCTGAAGCTCCTGCCGGCGCTTGCGGTCGATCTGCAGCCCACGATGGATGCGGTCCGTCCTGCTGTTGTCCTCGAAAATTCTGCTCATGTGGTGCAGCATCCGAACGACCGCCTCGCCGACCGTTGGGGGATCGTAGGTTGATCCCACGGCTCTATGCTGAATGTCAGACTGTGGTGGTTCATATGTGGGTCGCTCTCCTTCAGATGGCGGCAGGTCCGTGCTGTCCGGCCGGGAACTGTCCGCAGATGCGTCGGCATTTTCAGGCGCAGGTGGAACTCCTGGATTCTCAGGCGCAGGAAACGCTGTCGGTGTACTTTCTATGGGTGCTGATCGTTCCGGCGTTTCCGCCGCGGCAGGTTTCCCCGCCATAGCCTCGGCGTACTGCTGTCGTTCCACCATCCATTTGAGCGTTTCCTGAATGACCATGTTACGGACGGTCTTGAACTCCTTCTGCTGGGAGAGCGGCAGGCGTTTCGGGAGCTGCTCGTTGTAGTCCAGGCAGATTTGTTCATACAGCTTCTGCCACACCTCATAGGCGGCAGACACCTGTTGATCCTTTGCCAGTTCCTCCACGATGGTATCCACGATCGCTTTCGTCCGCGGCGGCAGGTATCCGTAGACTTTCCTGCCGCGGGTCTCCTGCAGCCGGTCCGCCAGCTCCGTGATGAGCTGCTCCAGCTTTGGGTCGCGGATCGTGCCGCACTTCAACTGAACAATGCACTCCGCCATGGCTCTGCGCGCTTCCCGCTGGAGCGCATCCCTCGACTGATCCTTCTGCTGATAGACGTGCATCCGGTCCGCCTGATAGATCCTCCGTGCGAAGGCAGACTTGACCTGCCGGATGCCATCTTTGGTGAGATAGCCCTCCTTGGGATCTGTGGAGAAGATGATCATGTGGATGTGCATCTGCTGGGGCTTTTGGTGGAAGGCAGCGTACCAGCGCAGATGATCCGGCTGGATCTTATACGCCGCGGCGATCTCGCAGATGGAAGCATTGATGAGTGCGCGCCAGTTCCTGGCGTTGTCGTAGCCCAGCCGCTCCGCATCCTGACGGCGCAGCGCCACCACCGGCGTCCATACGTTGCCGGTGTGCTCCGCCACCTCCCGCACTACCTGTGAGAGATTCTGCACCTTTCCGTTCGCGTCCCACAGGCCATGCTCGCCGTCCTTCTGAACGCCGGGGCGGTGGGAGATGTAGTCAATAAAATTTTCTTTCTGATCCAGGGCCTCAACGTAGTCCTCCCAGGTCTGCTGGATGAACGCCGAGGCGTTGCCCTGCGTGGGGTTCGCAAGGTAGTCCTCATACTCGATGAGCTCCTTGCTCGTTGGGAACGACTTCACCAGCCGGTTGATGAACGCACACTGTTTTTTCGTTGCGGGCAGTGTGCTGTGCTCATCGGCCAGCAGCTCCACGCCGGGGCGGGTGGCAAAGTAGCGGGTACGCTGCGCCAGCTTCGCCGCGTTCTGGCCACCCTTTAGGTAGGGGGAAATCAGAACGATCCTTGCCATTGGTCATCCGGCTCGATTCGCCGCTGACGCCGCACGGCGTCCTCAAAATCCACCTGTCCGTTGGTGCGTTTCACCTCGTCCACGGCGAAGGCACGCAGCTCCCGCGTGTAGATCTCGTCTGTGCGGAAGTGCGCGGCGATGGTGTGGCTCATCATGTTCAGCTCCACACACCACTTGAAAATGAGGGAGCGGAGGCGGTTGGCGTTATCGTCCATCGTTCCCTGAATGGCTGTCAGCAGCGCACGGGAGAGATACGCCGTGTTATCTTCGCTGCCGAGATAGCCCATGTAGAACCGCAGCGCCTTGTTGATGAACTCGCTGCGGTTTTTGCAGTTGTCCGCTTCCAGCCACCCATCCATGCGGGGGATGAGTCTGGAATCCAGCCATACCACGGTACGCTCGCTCCGTTTTTCATGATTTTCTTTCAACGTGAGGCTCTCCTCTCTGAAACGGCGCAACCCCTTGTCACGCCTGCGTTTTTGCGGCCAAGGTGTACCTGAGACCGGGAAACCGGCTGAAAAGGTGTACCTTGTCCAAACCGTGAAAAAGCCCCGCACTGCGGGGCTTTGTGGCTGAGAGGTGGTCGCACGCGACCACCTCTCTTTATCTTGTGCTAAAATCGAACGGGCAAACACCCGCCGATTCCCCTCCGGAACAGGGCGCTCGCACTTTCGCACAAGCGCCTCACGTTCGCCGGAAACGGAGCCAGGGGGTACTTTCCCGCCGCCGCCCCCTAAAATCGCACACAGCGGCTCACGGGGGCAAACAGCGGGGGCCAGGGGAGGACTCTGTTCCTGCCGCTCCGCCAGTATCCGCAGTGTCAGATAGAAAGCCGGCGAACTGCGGCTGCCCGCCGGGGCGGGTGGACGCAGTTTGACGGCGCCGCGGTCCCGCAGGACCGCGCAGCCTGGACGCTGTGTCTTTGGAGCCAGCGGAAGCTTCCAGCTTGATGACTCGCGTGGCTCACATTTTCATCTCCGGCGCGAAACCCTGTTCCTGCTCCTGTTCCTCACGGAGCTGCCTGCTGTAATCACACAGGCTCATGTCGGTCTGCTTTTGACAGTACTCCTCCATCTTGCGCAGCAGGACGTCCTTCTCCGCGGCGTTGAGCAGGTAGCTGAAATACTCCTCGGACCCGTCGCCCTTGCAGAGCGTCACATCCAGCGTGTCGCACACCCGATCCTCCTGTGTGTCATAGTTGGCGTAGATGTTGAGCCAGTCGTCGTTCTCGTCTGTCAGGACATGAGTTCCGAAGACAGCGTCCACGTCAAACTCAGCCTGCACATAAAAATTGAGTTTCTCATCATGCTCAATGATCTCATCCCCGAAGGTGAACTCCCTTGCGGAGAGGTGACCTGCCGAGGTCAGTTCTTTACCCTCCAGATGATCCAGCAGACGCTGCCAACGCTTCTCCGTGTCCATATATTCTTTTCGACTGGCATGGTAGGCCGCCACGGACACATCGTGCATCGCCCATGTCTTCCAGCCGTCCATGATATGAACAGCTGAAAACTCCCGCTTATCGAAGTCGATATCAAAGACACCTGCCACCTTGCCGGTATTCTCCATGCGCTGCACGGTCATCTGCTGGAACTCCTCCGGCGAGATCGGCTCCCTATTTCTGAACAGGCCGATGAATTTACCGGCAGCATGATCGAAGTCCTTGAGGTAGTGCCGTAGCTTCTGTGCCGCAGCCAGCAGCTCCTCACCGGGAGAAACCTTGAAGTATCGTGCCTCGCCATTTTCCATCACCCGATAGGCGGAGTACGTGCGGGCTGCTTCCACCGCCTCCCGCGCGATGCGGGCCTCCTCCTGGATCTCATTGCTGATACGGGTATACTCCTGGTCCGGGAGCCGGTTGCACAGCTCATCCAGCACATTGTCCAGATGCTCCTGCAGCGTTTCACCCTTGAGCTGTTTCTCAATGGCCACTCGCCAGCGCCGGTCGATCCAGAGGACGATCTCTTCCTGCTGTGCCATCTCAGTCACCAACCTTTCCCGTTACTTCGGCAGGCGGCGCAATGGCGGAGGAAGCCCCTGCCGCCTGCGGTCTGGGCGGCTTGACAGGACGCCTGGGCTTGGCGGCAGGCGCGGCCTTGCTGTCCAGGTACTCCCGCACCGGCGCGGCCACCTCCTGCTCATAGAGGTCCTTCAGCGCCTCCTGCATCCGCCGCTGTACGGAGCTGCCCTTTTTCTTCAGAGAAAACTCCAGCGCGTCGAGCTTCTCATCCTCGAATGTCAGCGTGATATCTTTTTTCTGCATGATCTGTTTCCTCCTTCACAGTTTCATTTTCATTTCCGGCGCCGAAGGCTCCTCATTTTTGAAGGCCTCGTATTCCGGGCGGTAGACGATCTCGCCGCAGAGGAACTGCGGAACGTCGATGACTTCCACGTCCTTGAACGCCAGGTCACCCCGGAAGCCGATCTTCAGTGCAGAAAACTCTTTCGCAGCCTGCACCAGTGCCTTGGGGCTGCCGGGTGGCACCTCCTGATTCCAACGGTACCAATTTCCCTCACGACGGCAGGGCGTCAGCTTGAGGATGACATAGTCCTCCGGGATGAATTTCGGGTAGCGGCAGAGCTGCCCGCCAACGGCGTAGTAGGGCTTTCCCTCGCAGAGTACGGTCTGTTCCATGTACGCTCTCATCTTGGTGAGGTTTTCGCAGAACCAGCATTCCGTGTCATTGAAGCGGCGGATCTTGCCGTCACTCAGAATGCTGTCCAAATTCTTCTCTTTCGTCAGGTGATAGACCTCTGACGGGATCTGTGCTTTCACATAGGCCATGTCAGGCACCCTCCTCGTAGTAGTCCCGGAGCAGAAAGCCCAGCGCCTCCATCTCCTCATGACGCATGCCGAGATTCTGGTGCAGGATGTCATAGAGGTCACCGTCCGAAAAGCGGCTGCTGAGAAATCCGGCGATCCGGTCCCACAGCTCCCGCTCTCGCTCCGGTGTGAGTTGTTTCATTCCAATATCCATGATCGTTCTTCTCCTGTTTGTTCATGACAATCTAACTGGTTGGCAGGTAGTATCGCGGGTCGGTCCGTTCACCGTTGACGCGCACCTCAAAGTGCAGGTGCGGACCGGTGGAGCGCCCGGTGCTGCCGGAGAGGGCAATGATGTCGCCCGCCTCCACGGTCTGTCCCACCCGCGCCAGCAGTTTGGAACAGTGCCCATAGAGCGTGGAGAGCCCGTTGCCGTGGTCAATGCACACGTAGTAGCCATAGCCGCCGACGTTGTACTTGGAGACCGTCACTGTTCCCGGCAGCGCCGCTCGGACTGGCGTTCCCGTGGGGACAGCCAGATCCATGCCGGAGTGTCCCTTCGGCTTGTGGGTGATTGGGTCGATGCGGTTGCCGAATTCAGAGGTGACGCGGCTTTCCCATCCCGCCCCGATGGGCGAACAGAAGCCGTCCGCGCCGATGAAGGGAACGTCCGCGCCGGGTATCCAGCCATCCGTTCCGGCGGCGACGCCGTAGCGGACGAGGTTGTAGACGCTGTCGGCATTGCCTTTCTGCTCCTCTGTGATTTCCAGCCGCAGGGCGCTTTCGATGTTCCGATAGACCTCTGCCATATCCGTGATGGGAATCGCCACGGTGTAGCTCTCCTCGATGTCCGTACCGTCCTCACCGGCCACGGTGCGGGTGCGCTCCTCATAGGTGACAAAGCAGTCCACGAACTGCCGGTGTGCGCGGCGGCTGGGGGCATCCTCGCCGAAGTACAGAGCGTAAAAAACAGCCTTAATGGGGATCGCGTCAAGATTGTCTCCATCCTCCGCCATCTCGTTGACGGTGCTGATCAGCTCATCCAGCAGTTGAAAGCTGTCGCGCATTTCTTCGATGTAGGCCACATATTCCGCAGGGGTACTGGCGGGGATCTTCCCACCGTGGAAGCAGAGCAGCACGGCGGAGTTGTTGTGATCCACGCTGCCGGAGAGCAGAGAGCAGAAAAAAGCTAGGGTCAGGATCAACGGCGAGAGGAGCGCAGCGACGATCCAGCCAAGCCTTTTCCGGGTCTGCTCATCTGAGAGTGCGGCAGCAGCGGCCTTTGCCAGTGCCGCGGCAGGGACAGCCATCACCTGCCACCTGCCGTTCCGAAAAGTTCCTTCTTATAGTCCGGTGCCTGCACCTGCAATAAGTAGCGTTCGTTGCCGCATTTATAGATGCACGATCCACGCATGGGGTCCCGAATGAGGGCGTACTCAGACTCCTCCAACTGGAGGTTGTCCATGAAGAATTTCTTATCCACATTGCCGCCGTTGAACAGAAACTGGTGGACGGGAATAGAAAACAGAGGGCGGGTCAGTTCCCGGATACCCGGCTGGTCAAAGTCCTCCAGATTCTGGCTGGCGAGGATGAGGGCGGAATTCTTCTTCCGCACACGCTTGAGGCAGTTGCGGATGTAGGTGACCACCGTCGTGTTGGAGAGCCAGAGGTACAGTTCGTCGATGGCAGCCACAGAATTGCCTGCGGTCAGGAGCTGGTCCGACATATAGGACAGCAGGCTGAACAGCAGCGTGTCCCGCAGATTCGCCGCCACGTTGTCCAAGCCCTTGACACAGAAGACGAGGAATTTGGACGCGTCGATGTTGGTATGCCCGTTGAAAAAGCGGGAGTCCGCGCCCTTGCACATGGAGTGCAGTCCCAGTAGCAGATCCCGCAGCATCTCCTTCGGGTAAAGAGTATTCGCTGCGTCATAGGTCTCGTAGGCGTCATGAATGACTTCGTACAGGTCGGAGAGGATTGGGTAATCCTCCGGACGCATCCGCGTAAAATCGGCGTGATCGGAGATCCCCCATTTCTGATAGAGCTTTTCTATCATCAGCTCCAGTGTGTCGATATGGGGTGTGTCAAAGCCCTTGTATACGCGGAAGACGTCCCGCAGGAAGGAGATGTGCTGTGCCAACAGCGTTCCGTGAAACGCTGCCGGCGCGTCCGGATCGTCCGGTTCGCTGCCATCATCCCAGCAGCGGGGTTCCAGGAGGTTGATGCGGTACTGCCCACTGAGGTAGTCGAGGAAGCAGCCGCCCAGCCCTCTGCACTCATCCTCCATCTCATGCTCGGAGTCCAGAGAGATGACGCTCTTGCCCGCCTCCCGCACATTGCACAGCAGGAGCTTCAGAAGGAAGCTCTTGCCCTGGCCGGTGTTGCCGAGGATCAGGGCGCTGGCGTTGGTCTTGTCCGGCGCGCGGCGGTCCAGGTCCACAATGATGTTGGAGCCGAAGCGGTCGCGTCCGATAAAGAAGCCGCTGGGATCTGTTTTGCCGGAATAATTCATGGGATACAGATTTGCAACGCTTCTGGCGGGAAGCACCCGCTCGGCAAAGTTCGAGAGCTGGGCGCCGCCCGCGGGATTGGCGGAGAGGAATCCGTCCTTCTGGCGCAGGGTCAGCGGGTCGGCGCCCATACGGGAGCGTACCAGCTGCGCTGAGATGGTATCCCGCGCCGTTCGCAATTTGTCTGTATCAGCGGCGGTAATGTCCATGTAAACCGCGCAGTGGATGAGCGGCTCTTTCTCCTGGCGCTGCTTGGTCATCATCTCCGTCATGTCCCGTAGATTTGCCTCCGCGGTGACGCTCTGCTTGACGTCGTTGGTATTGCTTCGCTCCATGCGGCTTTTGTTGGCAGCGGCGTGGAGGATGGCGTCCTCCTCAGCGGGCGTGACCTGCCGCGCCGTCAGGCGCAGATTGACGCCGCCCATATCCCCAACACAGCGTAGCAGTGCCAGCTCGTCAGTGACGGGAGGGTAGCTTTTCAGGGAGAGCGCCGCATGATAACGCCCACCCAGAATGAAATGGTCCGTATTGAACTTTGCCGCGGCAGGGGCGATCATGTCCAGAAAGTCCTTCGGACGCGGGGCCTGCTCCGGTGCTTTCTTTTTCTTCTTCGCTTTTTTCTTAGCCATGCACATACTCCTCTCCGTCGTGATCCGGGAAGAATTCCGTGGTCAGGTCCTGCTGGTAGTAGATTGCCAGAAGACGCTTGACGTCCTGCTCATTGGCAAGGCGCACCTGGATGCCATGGTCGCAGATGGACTTTTCCAGCTGCCGCAGAGCTCCTTCACCCGCATCCGTTTTCTCATTCAGAGGGATCACCAGCACGAATTCGCGGGAGGAGGCGGAGGAGAACTGGATGGTGTCCAGATGTGCCAGGTCTTTTTCCAGCAGTTCCCGTACTTCCGGTACCGTTTCTTCCTCAATGCGCCGTTGGTAATACTCCTTGTTGCGCTGGAAGGACTCACGGGAGTCCAGGGCAAGGATCTCCAGCACGAGCTGGGTACTGAGCAGCACCGTCAGGGAGCGGATGCGGCTGCGGATCACCTCCGGCGAGAGGACAGAGAGGTTGTCCGGGCGGATCAGGTAAAAAACACGCTCACCGGCTTCCGTCTGGATGCCGTGGGGCGTGATCTTCACAATGCCCATGAGCTGCCGGGTGGACTGTCGCTGGCGCAGCTCTTTTTTCTTCTTGCGGTTCATCATGGGTCCAGCCTCCACTCGTAATACTGCTGGCAGAGAAAGAGGAAGCAAGCGGCCCTTCGCAGGAAATCCAGGATGCTGGAACCCTCCACCTGAATGGTGAGGAAGGCGTACAGCACGGTGATCACCATCAGGCCCATGCCCAGCCCCTGGGCCAGCGCCAGTACAGAGAGCAGTGCGCCGATGCCGATGACGGCAATGTCCCGCAGCAGCCAGAGCCACAGCATGGGCTTTGCCTTTAAGTTGTCAGGGTAGATAAACATTGGTGTTCCTCCAAAACGAAGCCGCCGTCGGGTCAATCCCGACAGCGGCTCATGATGCATTTAATCGTTCGCGGCTGCTTCGGCGTCCTCTGCCAGAGCCCGCTGGATGCAGTCCAGAAAGAAGGCATTCTGCTTGATGCCGTGTTTGCTCAGGTATTCCTTGAAGCGTTCGAACAATTCCTCCGGGACCTGAAACGCCACCGTTCTTGTGTTTTCCTTACTCATTTTGGGTTTGCCCTCCATTTCATAAAATGTAGTGATGAGCCATGTCATGTATTGGCTCAGGGTTTTGCCGGACTCATTCTGCCGCTGCCGCACCTTGCCGTGCAGTTCCTCCGGAATCTCAGCGCACAGATTGCGTGTTTTTTCTGCCATGGCAGTTCCTCCGTTTCCTTGATGGTAAAGCAAACATACGCTAAAGCGCGGGCAAAAGCTATTCACCAAAAGCAACTAAAGACGCCACTCCAAACCAAGCGCAATGACAAGAGCCACCCGCTCCATCAGGTATTCCACACAGGGGATGGCGACGCTGTTGCCCAGGGCCTTATACCGCGCCGAATCCGAAGCGCCGGGGACATCCGTCCAGCCGTCCGGGTAGCCCTGCAACCGTTCACATTCCAATGGGACCAGGCGGCGGAGCAGATGACAGGAAGCATCGCTCCATTCCGATACTGGCTGACAGACGATATCTGTCGCGTCCTTGTACTGCCGTGCGCTTTCCGTGGAGGCAATGTCATCCTCCTTGAATTGATCCACTCGCTGCCTGGAAAAGACACTATGCCTGTCCGTGGCGGTCAGGGTATAGGCGATATCCCGCTGCCAGCCAATGCCGTTGCCTCCGTTTTGCGGTTGGCGATCAATGGCGTTGCCGGTAATGCAGATAACTTCTTCTGCCTGAACCAGCGGGACATTGTTTCCACCGGTCCCATAGCGTGCCGACATGGTGGGCGCTACATCATGGGGGCCGGTGTATCTTCCGTCAATACCGTGATTTTCATATACCATGGGATGCTTCGGACGCAGTACCAGCGGCTGGTGTCCATGCTCCTGAGCTCGCAGGGTACCGGTCACATCCTCACTGCACTCCATGATCTTTCCGCCCTGGTCGTTGATGCACAGGACGCTGGGCATACAGTTGCCGCTGGCGCTGCCCTTGAGTGTTGGCGAGACTTCTTCATTGTAGGCAATGGAACCTGCACTGGCTCCTGCCCCGGCAGAGAAGCTTGCCACAAAAGTCTGTTGCTTCGCGTCACCGCATGCTTCATAGCCCTCGCTTTCACATCGCTGTGAAAGCTCGCTTATTCCGCTGCGGCTCCTTTCCCCGCACGAACCGCTTCGCTGGGTTCGTGTGGGGGACCCCATAGGCTGCGCCTGCAGCGCACCGGCGACCCCATGCAGGTCCCGCACCTCGTCCCGCTGGTTCACCGCAAACGCAACGGGTTCTTTCAAACCATCGAGGGACGCACCCGGCGTCGTGACGAAGGTCTGCATTTGGAGATTTTGCGTCGCCAGCAGAGCACCAGCTACATCGCCAAGGTCAATGCCTTCATTCCTTTGATTGAAGTGGTAGGCTTTGAGTTCATCCGGGATCGGTCCGGGCGGGATCAAACCTCCCTGCATTGAAAGCGCTATTTCTAATAATTTCGGCAGCGGCTTGCCGCGGCAATCCGCGCGGCGCAACATCCCCCGGCATGCTTTGGGCGATAGCCAGTATTGGGATGGGACTGTGTCCTGCAAAATCTGCGACAGCGAAGATTCTACGGCGTCTTTGGGGCACTCCGAAGTGTTGAGCGTCCCAAGTGATCCAAGCCACGGAGGATCGTACTCCCAGCACGGCCCCAGAATATTCCCAGCGTCCTGCCTCAGGTCTAATAACATGAAGGTGTGGTTCTTCAATTTGGAGGAACGCTTCGAGGACTTTTTGAAAGTCTGCCCCAGGCCGTTTTTGACCCGTTGCAGGATCTCGCCCGCTGCTGAGCGCCCCGACGACGTTTTCCCAGATTCCGAATCGCGGGCGAACAAGGACTCCTGCCCTTCCAGATTTTCTATCCGCATCGCGCATCTCCTTTATCACTCGGATTTGTTCCATAAAAAGGCCGGAGCGCTCGCCAGCCAAACCAGCACGCGCTCCGGCCACAGACAGTCCTGGCACGGACTGCCTCCGCAGATGATATCCACAGGCGGCAGATCCGCCCCGTTGAGCTTTGTAATGTCTCCCATATGCGTCATCTGCGGAAAGCGAAGCTTTGTCACAAGGATGGGAAACGGCTCGATCTCGCTGGCCCATACCGGCTCAACGCCGCAGCGGACTGCCGCCAGAGGGAAGCCGCCGATGCCGTCGAACAGGCTGGCCATGGTAATACTTTTTTCCATTTGTGTTCCACCTCATTCTTATTTGATTGCCGCGGCGATAGTCCTGGTGGTACTCACCGCCGCCTGCGCTGTGTAGACGGCACTCATGACGTTGGCTTTCGTTGTGGTATCCACTCCGAAATTTCCGGCGATACGAGGGACTTCACCGGCAGAGAGCATGAGGCCCACCCCCATCAGTGCATGGTCCCTGAAGATCATGAGCCCTGCAATAAGGATGGTGGACTGCAAAAAAGCCGTCAGGCACAGACCGATGACCTGCTTCATCCAGCCAACAAAGCCGTCCAGATAGCCCCTGGGGATGCTGAACATATACAGAGAGCCCACGGCGATCTGAATGAGCAAAATGCCGCCCCGTTTGAGGTTGGCAAAAAACACCTTCAGCACCGCGTAAGCCATCAGGATCACACAGAACAGGATCATGATGGGGCTGGTGATGACATCCAGACCGAAATGGGTGCTGTTCACCGCGTCCGAGAGCGTCTGGATCTCGCTGAGCTCTGTAACGATGTCCTGACCCACCTCGCCGATGCATCGGCCATAGCCGGTGAGCCCCGCGGAGAAAGTCCCCTGCAGCGATACGGACAGTGCGTACAACCGGACGGGAACCACCGTGAAGAGGCTCACCGCCAGGAAGCCCTTGATGACGTTGAGGGCGCATTGCTGCAGATTGCCCCTGCCAGCGGAGTATTCAATGCCGCACTCAAAGGCGCAAACCACCACGCTTACAGCGAAGAGCGCCCAGCCCAGACGGGAGAAGAACAGCACGATGGCGTTTACCCAGTCCAGTTCAAACAGTTCCACGCCCATGTTGCCCATGAGGGCAAAGAAGTTGCCGAGAAAGCCCACGATCTGCCCATAGATCCAGTCCACCAGCTGATCCAGCACCGTCGCGGCAACAAAATCCCAGATAAATATGGTTGGTCACCTCCGCCTACTTCATGGACTGCTGCCACCCCTGGTCAGCGTTCTGTTCCATCTCTTGAAAAATCTGTAGATAATCAGATGTGGCATCAGAGAGCGTTTGATAATCCTGACTGCTGGGCTGGTAGACATACCAGGATAGCTTACCGTTGTCATCCCAGATATGAGGGGTGATACCGCTCGGGAAATTTGGATTGGAAGTCATCTTCTTCCCCAGCAAATCAGAAAAACGCAGAAGTAAGTTATCTACTTCGCCTTCCTGTCGATTTAGAATTGTCAGGCGCAGGGCATTGTAGTGGTTTGAAATTTCGGTAGAAATGAATCGAATTTTTACACGATTCATTTCATTCAGCCGAACATAGCAGGCCCTGCCCACGAATGTGGTGTCAGGAGATCGGTCCCCTACGATTTTTCGAAGTTCCTGTTCAAAAAAATTCATGTTGCACCTCAGATCCCGATGATGGTCCAGATGTACTTGGGAGCTGTCAGGGTGAAGATCAGGCAGGCAAAGAGAATGGCGGGTCCCGTCCATTCAAACTGTCCTCTCTGCCGGTAGTCGAAGTACGCGCTGCCCAGTTTGACAAAGAACGCGATGGCGAGGATCATGTCCAGCGCGGGAAATACCACATTGTCCACCACGGTTTTGATCTGGCTTGCGGCATCTTTCCAGGTGTTTTCCACCGCTGAAGCAACATCGCCTGCGGCAAAGGCTGCCGTGCTGAGCAGGCAGGTCATCAGGAGCACCATGCCGAGGATACAAATCATTTTCTTGTGCTTTCTCATATATCGTCCTTTCCTTTTTGAAAAGGAGAGACTGTGGAGACAGCGACACCCAGATAAGAAACCAGGCTTTTGGGAGCTGTTTCCCTACAGCCTGGTTCCTTTCCGGATTTTTTGCACGGTTAAGGGTGGACCGCTTCAAATGAGCGGTCCACCCTTAAAGATTATTCGGAGGGCTTAATAGCCGGTGCGGGGCAGGGGCTTGCTGGGCTTATAAACTCTGGTGACCCAGCGGGAGGTCGCCATGATCCACTGGCCGTCGTAGACGCCGCCCGCATCCGCCTGATTGACGAACTGTGTGCCGCCCGTGAGCCAAGAAACCACGTTGCAGTACACTCTCGGTGCCTCTACCTGCCGGAAGTTGGCGGGTACCACACCGAAGGATGCCATGAACTGTGTGACGTACTCATTGGAGGCAAGGCCCAGTGCCGCGGACGAGGCGTCCAGCACATAGTTCTGCGCGGTACTCAGATTGTCCGCCAGCATATGCCAGGTATCTCCGCTGAGATTGGTCTTGTACACCACCTTGTAATTGCCGGGGGTGTTCCAGGTTCCGGTGACCAACTTGTCCAGCCGGACCGCATTGGTGGGCAGCGTATCGCGCCAGTAGAACGAGGTCAGACTGGTGGTGGAGTTGTTGGCGATGTTGGAGAGATCGTAGCGGATCGTCTGGCCGGGCATGACCTCCACAAAGCCGGTTTTCTTGATGGACACGTTGGTATACAGGCTCTTGTTGGTCATAGCCGCTTTGACGATCTGACCGGCGAACTCGATCTCCACCTCAATGGGTGTCTTATCCAGACCGTAAAACTCCGCCGCCTGGGATTCCACGATTTTATAGCGGCCCAAGGGCAGCGCCTTGCTGACCGCAAGCCCGTTCTTGTCCGTCTTGATCGTATCCACAAGGCGGTTTGTCTTGTAGTTGTAGATCTCAAAAACGGTGTTGGGGATAGGGGTACCGGCAGGCCAGCCGTTCATGGAGTTGTAGTCCGCGGAGGTCTTTGTGATCTGGATCTGACCGGTGATGGGCGTGTTCTCCCACTCGACCTCCGTGGTCTCGCCGGATCTGACATTGACGGTCTTTCTCTGCGTGTCAGGTATATAGCCCTCATTTTCCAATTCACGCAGGTAATAGCGGCCAGGCGTCAGGTCTTCGAAGCGGACATACCCCCGGTCATCACTGGTTTCCTGGGCGATAGGGGTGTTGCTGCTGTCATAGAGGATAAAGGAAACACCGTAGATGCCGTCGCCTGTGGTACTGGAAATTTTGTGGATGAGAATGCCGCTGATTTTACGGTTTGTCACCGTTACGGGCTGGCACTTACCGTCTTTGACAGTAAAGTAATGGGGAGTGCTGTCCAGCCGGTATTTCTCGTTGGCCTTGGTCTCTGCAGCGTAGTAGCTGCCGTCCTCCAAAGTCACATACACCCGGCCATTGGAATCGGTTGTCACTGTGTCCACCAGTGCATCGTCACCGACCCTGCGGATCTCAAAGGTGGTGTTGGGGATGCGTTCATTTCGGTCAGCTTCATTGACCTTGATGATCTCCACGCCGCCAATAGGGTCGTTATATACAGTAATGGTCTGGGTGTCCGCAGGATGCACAGCCACCTCCTGTGTCTGGGTGGCCGGGTCGATGGTATAGCCGGGGATGGTTTTTGTCTCCTTCACCACGACGGTCCCGGTGATGCCGGAAATGCGGATCTCACCGTTGGAATCCGTTGTATAGAGTCCCTTGCTGGAAAGGTGGCCGTTGGCGTCATCCACATAGCCGCCGTCGGCGTAGGTGATCTGGAATTCCACGCCGCTCAAAGGCTTGCCGCTCACACGATCTTTCTTCTGAATGACAAGCGTTCCCTGCTTTTTGTTATAAAAGCGCAGGGTCTGGACTTCGCCCTCTTTGATGAGAATACTCTTGGGGGTACCATCCAGGACGTAGCCCTCGACAGTCTGTACTTCACGGGCGGTCACGGTTGTGCCGGGTTCCAGGTCAGTAATGGTGATCTGGCCCGCTTCATCCGTTACATACTCGCCGTTACTCCGGCCAACCACAGCACCGGAACTATCCGTTACCAGGAATCGGACACCTTCCAGCGGTTCGTGATCTGTACCCTCGATATACTTCTGGATGACCAAGGTTGTGCTTGGCGTGTTAAAAAACGTAAGTGTCTGGGTGTCGTTAGGATTGACGACGACCGTTTGGGTCTTCGTCGCGGGATCGATGGTGTAGCCGGGGATGGATCTAACCTCGGTCACGACCAGCGTACCTACGACGCCATTGATGGTGATCTTGCCGTCCTTATCGGTATAGTAGAGACCATTGCTGCTGATCCGGCCATTCTCGTCCGGCACATATTCACCCGTAGAAGTTGTGACCTTAAAAGTCACGCCCTCCAACGGCTCTCCGTTCAGCGAGTTTTTCTTCAGGATGACCAAAGAACCGGCTTTGGAGTTTTTCACGACCACGGTCTGGGTATCGCCATTTTTCCCAATGACTACATTGGTAGACGCCGAATCCATGACATAGCCGTCCGGGGCCTTGATCTCATTGATGACGTAGGCACCGGGAGCCAGATTGGAGATGCGAATCTCGCCCTGCGCATCGGTGGTGAAAATGCCATTCTGCGTAAGCGTTGCAGTGCCGATGACGCCATCCAGACCGACTTCACAGCCAGCGGCAGTGGTCACACGGAACTCCGCGCCGGACAAAGGCTGCCCCGTGGCGCTGTCCCGCTTCTGGATGATCAGTTTTCCCTTGGGCTGGTTGGCAAAAGTCAGGGATACTGTGCGCCCTTCTTTGATCTGAATCGCCTGGGACTGGGTGTCGATGAGGAAGCCATCAGGCGCTTTCGTTTCTGTGACGATCACGCTCTTGCCGGGCTTCAGGCCGTCAATGCGGATCTCGCCGTTGACATCCGTCTTGAAAATGCCATTGGCATCGCCAATCAGGGTGCCATCCGCATAAGTCACTTTGAATTCCGCATTGGCCAGCGTCACGCTGGAATTGACGGAGCAGACCTTACGGATCAGCAGAATGCCATCGGGGGCATTTTCGAAGGGCACGGTGACTACACTCTGTTCACCGCTGTCCGCCAGATAGACAGTTTCGGAGGACTGGATGATGCTATATCCATCCGCGGGGTCCACTTCCTCCAGAATGTAAGTGCCGGCAGTCAACCCCGTCCAGATGGCGGTACCGTTTTTGCCGGTGATCTTCTGCCCAATGACGGTACCGCCGGTACCGGAAGTGCCGCCCAGGAATCTCAGCTGGAACGTGGCCCCAGGCAGAGCTTCGTGCGTGACGCTATCGTATTTCTCGACGATGATGGCATTGAGGGGCGTGTTCTGGAACGTCAGGGTCTTGCTCTCGCTGCCGTGAAGGATGACCTTCTGCGTGGAGGGCTCTTTCATCTGGAAGCCGGGAGCGGGTTCCACTTCGGTTACGGTGTACTCGCCGGGGTACAGGCGCTTACCGGACTCATGAAGTTTGATCTCGCCATGGGAATCCGTGAGGAAATAGCCATAGTCGATGGTTGCGGGCGCCTCGGCGGATTCGCCGTTGCTGGTATAGGTGATGTGGAACTTGGCACCCTCCACATCAGCACCTGCGACGCTGTCCTCCTTGTAGATGGTCAGCAGAGGCATTTTGCGGTTTTTGAACGTGATGCTCTTATCATCACCCGCGTTCAGGCTGATGGTCTGGACCCGGTCCGCGTCCTTATCCGGCAGATAATAGGGCGCGGGAACGGATTTCTCCGTGATCCGATAGGTGCCAGGGGCGACGCGGTCGGTAACAGTGCCGTCTTCGCCAGTGGTCCAGTCACTGCGGTAATCGCTGTCAATGCCCTCTACGGTAAAAACAGTTCCAGCGACCGGGCTGGAATCGTCCGCGTCGATTTTGGAGATGGTCAGCTGGGGCTGCTTCAGGTTCTCGAAAACAAGCTGCTGATCATCACCGGGACCCAGATAAATTGTCTGGGTGTTGGTTTCGTCCAGGACATAGGGCTTGGGCACGGACTTCTCCGTGACCTCATAGCTGTCTACGGGAATAGCAGTCAGAACGGCCTTGCCGGAAGTGTCTGTCGTGACGTCCTGATGGTAGCCGTAGTGGATGCCCTTGATCTCAAACACAGTTCCGGCAACAGGCAGCTTGTTCTGCTTGTCCAGCTTCTTAATGGTCAAATTGGGGAGCTTCTGGTCTTTGGCCGTCACCGTGACTGTGCCACCGCCATTGACAACGGCCTGATCCACGTGGGCGCAGACGGGAGAGGTCAGCTTGGCATAGGGTGCGGGGGCGGACACTTCAACGAAGGTATACATACCCTCCGTGACATTGGTGACCGTGATCTTGCCGGAGGCATCTGTGGCTTCCGTGCCGACCAGCTGGCCATCCTTAAGGATGTTGAATACCGCGCCGGAGAGCGGCCTGTCGGAATCATCCAGTTTGATGAGCTGGACCTTTACCTTGGCATCATTCTCAAAAACAAGGGACACATTCGTCTTACCATCCCAGTAAAACTCCTGCCGCACCTTGCTGGCATCTTTGCTGAGAGAATACCCGGCAGGGGGCGTCACTTCCGTTGCCACATAGCTTCCCACGGGCATGGTATCCCAAGGCACATCACTCAGAGCGCCGCCAGTGCCGGTGGTGTAGGTGCCGGTGAAGTTATTATCAACGCCGGTAATTTTGATGACCGCGCCGGCAAGGCCATGGCTGGGATTATCTGCATCGACTTTGCGGATACTGCCGCTGGCCGTGATGCTGGGCGTATCGGTAAAGGTGACGGTCACGCTATTGCTGGTGCCATTGGGGAGGACGACATATTCAGGACCGGCGTTATCGATTGCATAGCCGTCCGGGGCAGTCGTTTCTGTGATGGCGTAGGTGCCGGCATCCAGCGGGGACAGCGTATAGGTCCCATCGGCACCGGTGGTGATATCCTTGGAGAAAGAGCCGTTTTGGGCTTCAATGTGGAATTTCGCACCAGGCAGCCCCTTGGTGGGGTTGGTGGCGTCCACCTTCTTGACCGTGAGCTTGTACTGTTCCTCGGTGATGTCCATGCTGAGCTCACCGACTACAACAGCCTGCACGGTATTCGCGGGATGGGAACTGGAGCCGGAGCCGGTGAACGAATACTCGTACACATCGCACTCACCCCACACGCCGCGGTTGCCGAGGTCGAAGATATACTGCGTTCTGTCCCGGAACGTGGTGCCGTCGCAGGCCTGGTCGATGCTGGTGTAATTCGCGTTTTTGAGGGAGTTCCAGACATACATCAGTTCCTCGGCACTGGCAGTCACAGGATCACCGAGGGAGCCTGCCTTGTAGCGCCAGACGATGGCCTGCACCCAGGCATTCATATACCAGGTATACTCAGGTCCCCATACGTCATCCACGCCGAGGGCATGGGCTTCGTCGGTGAAGGTGCCGGTGGAGTGGGAATAGTAGTAGGCCATCATCATCTTGACGGTGGGATCGGAGATGGCCTGGGGATTTCCCCATGTCTGTCCGATCAGGGACTTTCCCATGCCTCCACCCTTGGTTCCGCAGAAGCCAACGGTGGTCTTGCCGCCGTAGTCGTAGTACATCTGATGCAGCGTACAGGTACCGAGGCTTGCCGACTGATAAGAAACGCCGGACATGCCGAAGCTCTCCAGCTTGATCGAATCGGTACCGGTCGCGAAGGCGGTTGCCGGGAAAAGCCCGAGCACACAAACCAGCGCAAGCAGCAGTGCCGTTACGCGGGTTTTCAGAGAATGCCGCAATCTTTTCATAGAGCAGATACTTCCTTTCTTTTCGTAATTTGGAAACAAAAAAAGAGCCTTTCAGCGGTTGCTGAAAGGCCAGGGCAGGATGAGAACATTAAGCGTAGGGATTATTGGCTGTGGGATTGCCGACGAACATATAGCAGTAGGTCCTGCCGCCGCTCACGGTGATGCCGACGCCGATGCTGTCACATTCCGGGTCCAGCATCGTCCGCAAGTGTCCGGGAGAGTTTACCCAGTTGGAGACCGCTCTCTGCGCGATGCCAGAAGCGGAGCTGGCAGTGAACACCGTCAGGTTGGAGCCGAAGCCATAGGGATATCCGCTCTCCAGCACCGCCTCGCACTCTTCCCGGTTATGGTGCGCGGTGAAGCCCTGTGCAGAGCAGCTCTGCGCGGCTTCCATGAGCCGTTCATCCACAGAGAGTTCCGGCAGCCCGTGTTCCCGGCGCAGCACATTGGTCAGGTCTACGATCTCCTGCCGGCATTCTGATAGGTCCTGGGTCATGCTGCTTGTCGGGACTTCCTGCTTCGGCGCTTCACCGGTGTAGGGAGCGTCGCTGTCTACCTGAACGCCATCGGACCAATAGACATTGAACCCTACTTTTTCGCCGATGTCCCGGAGCTTGACATAGTTATGGCCCGCGATGTTGTAGGCTGTCATCTGGACCTGCCGGCCATCCACGAAGATGGGCTGCCAGGTCGGCTCCGCCACGACACCTGCCGCAGCCGCAATGGACCCACCTGCCAGCACGGCGCCGATGGCCACGCCGGTGAGCATGATGCTCATGTTCTTTCCTGCATTTTTGATTCTGTTCATATTCTACCCTCCGTGTCTTTTCATGTACTTTGTGGAAAGCTCTTTGCAGCATCAACATAGCACAAGGTCTGGGCAGAAGTCGAACAGAACCGATCCGGCAAAAGGGAGAAAATCAAGCCTCCGCCGCTGTGACACACCAGCGAGCGTCCCGCTGGTTGCGGACGCAGCTGTAGAGCGTGAGCATATTTTCGCTGGAAGCGGCAAGACCGCTGCGGTCCGTTTCGCTGACCTTGCTGACATTGGTCACCTTGTAGGTGCGGGTTCCCAACTTGGTGGTCAGAGTGATCTTGTCCCCGATCTCCAGCGTGTGGATCTGTCCGAAATAGTTGTTCACGCCCCTGTTGTGCGCCGCCAGCGCCACATTGCCATTCCAGATGCTGGTTTCCTCAAAGTGACCGACGCCCTTTGCCAGTGTTTTGCTGTCCGTACTCTGGTAGACCTTCACGCTCAGATCCAAAGTGGGGATCTTCAGCGTACCCAGATATCCTGCCGAGTAGTAGAGGTCGGAGGTGACCTCGGTATAGCCGGTGGTGATTACGGTATTGGAGGGGGTTGTGACCACCGTGCTGCCGGGTTCCACGACAGCGGAGCCGCTGCCGCCGATGACTGCGCCGGTGGCGGGCATACCGCCGGGAGCCAGATTCGGCGTGAGGTAAGTTCCGGTATTCATGGCGTCCATACTGGGTGTTCCGAAGCCGGGAGGGATGAGGGCGGCATTCTTGCTGACGTCCTCATTTTTCATTGCCCCGCCGTCTGCCGTATGCACCACCTCGATGGAGGTGGGCGTTCCATAGGACGGCCCCTCAGGGGCATCGATGGTATACTCCAGCGCATAGGCGGGAGCGGCCAGAGCAGCCGTCAGGCAAAGGCTCAGGCAAAGACTCATCATTTTCTTCATTCTTCCGCGTCCTCCTCATCAGCGTTTTCTTTCCTGTGCTTCAACAGCAGCGCTCCGCCGATTCCTGCGCCTGCCACAGCGACAACACCCAGGGGAATCAGCACATAGGACCAACGGAAGGCCGGGGTGCCTGCATCGGTTTCCACAGGCAGTGCGGGCTGGATGGGTGTGCCTTCGAAGATGGCAACATAGCGCACACGGTTCAGGGCAATGCGGCTGACTGTGCCGGTGTATTCTGCCGTGACCGTGTAGCCGGTGACATAGCTGCTGGTGGCGCTGCCGGTGTAGGTGGCGATGGCGGTATAGCGGTCGCCCAGGGCGTAACCGTCCGTGGTGGCGGTGTTGTCCGTCTGCCACTGGATCTCCTGCAGCGTCAGGGTACGTCCGTTTTCCTCAATGCTCTTGGGGATGTACTGGGTATCCTGTCCCGTCAGGTTGGGATAGCTGCGCGTGGCGGAGACCTCCTTAGTGGAGCTGCCATAGCCCGCAGGCTCCACCTGCACGGTATCAAGTCGGAGCGTCAGGTTCCCAATGAGTCCATCGTCGGTGATGAACTCCTTTTCCTGGGGCAGCAGGGCCAGGACGGATTCCATATCCTTCTTCTTGCTCTGGAGGGTGACGGTTTCCGTGTGCTGGCGGCTCTCATTTTCCGGCAGTTCCTGTTTAAGCAGGTCCGTCAGGGTATACTGGAAGCCATCCTTCTGGAAATCCGAGCGGGGGATTCCGGCAGGGTCATCCTCGGGTCCCAGATCATAGATCTTCTTCAGTTCCGTTCCATCGTCGCTGCGAACGATGGAGGT
>Ga0129314_1000786_pt1 | contig 28614 bp, 23 predicted proteins | sample O1111metagenome_FD_94431 | JGI IMG/M metagenome (GOLD analysis project Ga0129314, IMG submission 94431) | Orangutan individual fecal microbial communities from fecal samples from Wisconsin, USA - O1111 metagenome | ecosystem: Host-associated > Mammals > Digestive system > Large intestine > Fecal... | reverse complement strand
CGGGGCGAAATCCGCCTTCCCGGTGTTCCGGGGCGGACTGATCCGGATGGGCCCGGCCGGGGACGGGAACGGCTGAACGGCTTTGCGCTCGCGGGACGAAAGCCCTCCCCCGCAAAGCCCTTCGCGGCGTTATCGTGATTTCCGGCCGGACGGGGCGAATTCCACCGTCCCGGTGTTCCGGGGCGGGCTGATCCGGATGGGTCCGGCCGGGGACGGGAACGGCTGAACGGTTCCTCGTTCACAGAGCAGAAACATTTTTCGCACAAATCCTTTTGCGGTGTCATAATAATTTCATAGCCGGAAGGTTGAAAAACGAACGGCTTTCGTGTAAAATGATTACAAAGAGGAAGGAGTTGAAAAGCCTATGGCACTTTCCATTGATTTTACCTACCTCGATCAGATGATTTCTCCGGCCCGGCGCAGGGAAATTGCCCCCGAAATCCTTGCCGCGCAGAAAACCCTGCTCGGGAAAAGCGGGGCGGGCAGCGACTTTCTCGGCTGGCTCGACCCGGCCGCGCTCAATTCCCCCGGGGAGCTTTCCCGGCTCGAGGCCTGTGCGGAGCGGCTTGCCGCCCAGAGCGGAGCGGTATTGGTCGTCGGCATCGGCGGTTCCTATCTGGGGGCCCGGGCGGCGGTGGAATACCTTGTCTCCCCCCTGTATAACAGCATCCCGAAAAAGACCCCGGACCTCTGGTTCGTCGGCAACGACGTTTCGGCCTCCCACCTTGCGGAAGTGCTGTCCGCCTGCCGCGGGCAGGAAATTTCGGTCATCGTGATCTCAAAATCCGGCACCACCACCGAACCGGCGGTTGCGTTCCGGGTGCTGAAGAAGGAGCTGGCCCGCCGCTACGGCGGGGACGCGGCTTCCCATGTTGTGGCGATCACCGACCGGGCGCGCGGCGCGCTGCTGGCCATGGCCCGGGCCGAGGGCTATGAAACCTTCGTCATTCCCGACGACGTGGGCGGAAGATTTTCGGTGCTCACCCCGGTCGGCCTGCTGCCGATCGCGCTTGCGGGGGTTGATGTCCGTTCGCTCATCGCGGGCGCTGCGGACGCCGCCTCCTTCTGTGCCTCGCCCGACTTTGACAGCAACATCTGCCTGCAGTACGCCGCGGCAAGGAACCTTCTGCTGCGCGCCGGCCGTTCGGTCGAGCTGTTCTGCGGCTGGAACCCCTGCTTTACGATGACCGCCGAATGGCTCAAGCAGCTTTTCGGCGAAAGCGAGGGCAAGGATCACAAGGGCCTTTTCCCGGCGTCGGCCGCTTTTACGACCGACCTGCATTCGCTCGGCCAGTTCATTCAGGACGGCAGCAGGATTCTCTTCGAGACGGTCGTTTCGATCGGGGAGGATACGGCCAGCCTCTCGGTGGAAGCCGAGGACGGGGACCCCGACGGGCTCAACTATCTCGCGGGAATGCCTCTGGGCGAGATCAACCACAGGGCCGAGCGGGCGGTGGCGATGGCTCACCGTTCGGGCGGAACCCCCTCGATCATCCTTACGACCCCGTCGCGCTCGGCCTATGAATACGGCTGGATGCTCTATTTCTTCGAATTTGCCTGCGGGGTCAGCGGCTATACGCTGGGGGTCAACCCCTTTGACCAGCCGGGCGTTGAGGATTACAAAAAGAATATGTTTGCCCTGCTGGGCAAGCCGGGCTACGAGGCTCTGGCGGCACAGCTCTCGAACAAGTGATCAGGCGGGCTTTGGGGTACAAAGAACGCTCAAAATCTAGGAGGTAACAATTATGATTAAGCTGATTGTGGGACACAAGGGCTCCGGCAAGACCAAGACGATGATCCAGATGGCCAACGATGCGGTCAAGACCTCGAACGGCAATGTCGTCTGCGTTGAGAAAGGGATCCAGCTCAACTATGACCTCAACTATCAGATCCGTCTCGTTGACATCGACCAGTACGGCGTCAACGAATACAATGCGCTGCTGGGCTTTCTCTGCGGGCTGATGGCGGGCAACTACGACATCACCGACATCTTCGTCGACGCCACCTTCAAGATCTGCGGCAAGGACCCCGAAAAGTTTGCCGATATGGTCGAGCGCCTTTATAAGCTTACCTCCGCGAACGGCCTGACCGTCGTCTTTACCGTCTCCTGCGAGCCGGAAGAGGTTCCCGAACGGATTCGGAAGTATCAGATTTAATTCGCCCAGAAAAAAAGAGCGGAAATCCCCGCAGAGGGATTTCCGCTCTTTTTCGTTTCCGGGAGGGCGGCGGTGCAATGACGCGCCGCCGCCCTCCCGGAGGGTCGCCTTGGGCAGAGGACGGGGCGTTCTTCCATGGGGCCCATCCCGGCGGAGGGGCGGGGCGCGGACAGTCGAAAAATCGGGGCGGCCCGCCCGCCGCATGGGCGCGCCGGGTACCGGCCGGGCCGGCGGGCAAGCCTGACCTTGGGTTAAAACTCACTTTCGGCGCGCAGCGCATAGAGGCCGTGATTTTGGGTGAAGCGGCGCATCCGCTCGGGGCCGAGCCGGACGGATAAATCGGCAAAGGCGCGGTCGGCGTCGCGCAGAATCTCCTCCTCGCCGCAGAGCAGCAGGCGCCGGTTTCCGACCGCCTGTTCCCCGTCCACAAAGACGTCCCGGACATCCTGTCCCTGCGCGTGGTAGACCAGCCGCTGCACCAGCAACTCCGGGGTGGGGGCGGGGGCCAGATGGGGCTGGTTCAGGTCGATGGTGATCAGGTCGGCGCGCTTGCCCGGCTCGAGCGAGCCCAGCTGGCCGCCCATTCCCAGCGCTTCGGCCGCGCGGATGGTGCACAGCTCCAGAACCATTCCGGGCGGCGCGAGCATCGTATCCCCCTCGTGGGCGCGGTGGATCACCTGGAACACCTTCATTTCGCGCCAGAGGTCGAAGCTGCGGTCGGGGGAAGTGCCGTCCGAGACAACGGCCAGCCGCGCGCCCGCGCGCAGCAGCTCGTAGACCGGGCACCGTCTGCGGATCACCGACCGGGTGGTGGGACCGTGCAGCACCCATGCTCCCGTTTCGGCCAGAATCGATACCTCCCGTTCGGAAAGGCCGGTGCAGTGGGTCAGCGAGAGGGAGGGGCAGAGCGCCTCGGGGGTCGTCTCATGGAGGAATTCCACGTCCCCGCCGTAGGCGTGGGTGTGCAGAATCACCCCGAACTCCCGGGAAAGCTCATGCATCGTGCGGTTTTCGGCGGCGGAAAAGGCGTCGTCCATCCCGGCCTTGCGCCCCATCGTCGAAGGGGCGACGATGCAGAACCGCCGGGGATGTCCGTCCGCGAACCGGAGCAGCGCCTGCCTCGCGTTGACGGCGGCATCCCGCGGATGGGCTTCGTACTCCCGAAAAGAATCCCCCTGCCAGTGGCGGATCGTCTTGGGCCACGGAGGCGCGGCGCAGCCCAGGCCGGCAAACTGCCGGATGCCGGTTTTCAGGCTGCCCTCGAAGTGGGCCTCCAGCAGCTCGACCCGGTCGCAGCGGGAAGAGCTTCCCATCATCGAGACGCCGGTGGTAATCCCGAATTTCAGCCGTTCGGCGGCGGCCAGCGCGCCATCCGCATACCAGAAGAAATCGTCGGTAAACCGGTCATAGATTTCGTTTGCCATCGAGATCCAGTGGGTGGACTGCTCCCCGAGGGTGCGGATCAGGCAGTGGCCGGCGTGGCCGTGGGCGTCGATCAGCCCCGGCAGCACGGCCAGACGCGTGCCGTCGATCGTCCGCCGGGCGCCGGCGCCGGAGGAAAGCTCCTCCATCGGGCCGACGGCGGCGATGGTTTTTCCCCGCACCGCGACAAAGCCGGGCGAGAGAATCCGGTGCCGCCGGTCCATGGTGACAACCGAGGCGTTGGTGATCAGAAGGTCGTACATGGAAAAGCCCTCCTTTTTCTGTGCGGCGCGGCGGTCCGCCGCGCCGGTTTACGGTTCCACGATGTGAACGTTCATGTGGGGATAGCTCATCTCCACGCCGTAGGAGGCAAATTCCTCCCCGACGGCCTCGAGCAGCGCGAAGCGCACATCCCAGTAATCGGGAGTGCGGACCCAGACCCGAAGGGTGTAGGCGATCTGGCTGTCGCGGTATTCGAGAACATTGACAAAAGGAGCGGGTTCGGGCAGAATCGCGTCAAAACGCGCGGCGGCGGCCAGCAGCGCGGCCTTGACCGCAGGCACCGGGGAAGTATAGGCGGCGCCGAATTCGAGATCGATCCTCCGGTTCGGCTCGGCCGAATAATTGACGACCTTGGCCGCGGCGATATCCCCGTTCGGCACGCTGATCAGCTTGTTGTCGATGGTGGCGAGCTTGGTGTAAACCAGCCCGATTTCCCGGACGGTGCCGCCGATTTCTCCGGCCTCGATATAATCCCCGACGGCAAAGGGCTTCGAGAGCAGAAGCATGATGCCGCCCGCAATGTTGGAGAGAGTGCCCTGCACCGCGAGAGAAACGGCCAGTCCGGCAACGCCGAGAGCGGCGATCAGCGAGGTGACCGGGATGCCGAGCTTATCCGCGACAATCAGAGCGGTAAGGATCAGCAGGCCGATGTTCACTGCCGAGCGCAGAAACGCGCGCAGAGAGAGGTCGATGCGCGAGGCGTCAATCGCGCGGTCCACCAGCTTCATCAGCATCCTCTTTGCGAGCAGGCAGACGGCCAGCACCAACAGGGCCGGCAGAAGATTCGAGAGGGTAATGCTGCCGATCGAAAAATTGGACAGCGCGGAAAAATAATGGTTAATATCCATTGGTTCTGGTTCACCTTCCATGTAATATGGTAATATGGCCGCGTTCAGCGGTGCTTCGCCCGGCCGGGCAGCAGCTCGGAAAGGACCTGACAGCCCGCCCCGACGCCGGGACCCGGCCGGTTCGGCGGAATTGCGGCTGACGCCGTTTGGCAGGGGATGAAGGGTATGCCGGTGTCGTCCGGCTGTGTTCAGCGGTGCTTCGCCCGGTCGAGCAGCAGCTCGGAAAGGACCTGATAGCCCGCCTCGATGTCAGAGGGCTCGACCGATTCGGCGGGGTTGTGGCTGACGCCGTTTTTGCAGGGGATGAAGATCATGCCGGTGTCGGTCAGCGGAGCGACGTTCATCGCGTCGTGGCCCGCGCCGCTCGGCATGAGGTGGTAGGGCAGGCGGCAGTGTTCGCAGCATTTGCGGATGGCATGCATCATCGTCGGGGACATCTGTACGGGGGAGTCTTTGCTGACCACCTCGACGCCGCCCCGCACCCCGCGGGTGCTGCAAATTTTGCGCAGGCTGCGGCGCACCCCTTCGACGCAGCGGTCGATGCTGTCCTGATCGATGCCGCGGATGTCGATGCCCAGCACCGCATGGCCCGGAATCACATTCATCGATTCGTTGACCAGACGGCAGCGGGTCACCGCCGCAACCGAGTGGTTGACCGACTCAAACCGGCCGATCTTTTCCACTGCGAGGATCAGCTCCGCCGCGGCCGCGAGGGCGTCGCGCCGCAGGTGCATCGGGCAGGCGCCCGAATGGGCATATTCGCCGGTGATTTCGACGGTCAGCCGGGTCGGGGCGGCGATCGCCTCGACGATGCCGATCGGCGTTCTGCGGCTTTCGAGCGACGGCCCCTGTTCGATGTGCAGCTCGGCAAAACAGAAGGCCTCCCGCAGGCGGCGGCGGCCCGGCTCGGTGTCGTCGGGGTCGAGGCCCTGCGCGCGCAGCGCGTCGTAGAGCGAAACACCGCCGGCGTCGATGCATTCCCTGAGCTTGTCAGGCCCGACCCTGCCGGCCAGCAGCTTGCTGCCGACGGTGGGGTAGTTGAAGCGGGCCGATTCCTCGGTGGGGAAGACAACCAGCTCGATCGGGCGGCGGTGGGGAATTTTCTCCCGCCTGATCTGGCGCATCGCCCAGTATCCGAGCATCACCCCGAGCAGGCCGTCGTACTTTCCGGCGTTGCGGACGGTGTCGATGTGCGATCCGACCAGAACCGGCGCGAGCGAGGGGTCCTCCCCCTCGAGACGCGCCCAGATCGAGCCGGTCGGCTCCCGCCAGACCGCAAAGCCCTCCTCCTCGAGCAGCCCGGTGAGCAGGGCGCGGGCCTCGATGTCCTCCGGGCTCATCGAGAGGCGCTCGCAGCCGCCGTCGGGAGTGGCCCCGATCGAGGCAATTCGTTCAAAGACTTCCAAAAATTCCGCGGTGTCAAGCTTCATGGCAGAGGCTCCTTTCTGTCACGGGTCCGGTCGGTCAGTGGCGGTAGGTGGAGCTGCGGGAAAATCCGTCGGCAAGCTGGTCGAGATAGCCGAAGGCTGCGGCGGTTCCCTTGGCGACGCATTCGGTGGGATTGTCGGCCACCCGCACCGGCAGGTGAGTTTCGCGCTCGAGCAGACGGTCGAGGCCGTGCAGCAGCGCCCCGCCGCCTGTGAGGATCAGTCCGTTGCGGTGGATATCCGCCGCAAGCTCGGGCGGGGTAATCTCGAGAATCCGGCGCACGGCCAGAATAATCGTCTCAATCGGATCGGAGAGCGCCTCGCACAGCTCCCCGCGGGTGACGGTGACCTTTCCGGGCAGGCCGGTGCGCAGATTGCGGCCCTTGATTTCGATTTTGCAGTCTTCCTCCGGCGTAAAGAAGACGCTTCCGCAGGCGATTTTGGCGCGCTCGGCCATCCGTTCGCCGATCAGGAGCCCGGACTTTCCGCGGACATACCGCACGATTGCCTCGTCAAGCTTGCGTCCGGCCATCCGCACCGAGGTCTTGCAGACGATTCCGCTCAGCGAGAGCACCGCCACGTCGCTGGTGCCGCCGCCGATGTCGAGGATGAAATTCCCCTCGGGCTTCGAGATGTCGATCCCCGCGCCGATGGCGGCGGCGACCGGCTCCTCAATCAGATAGACCTTGCGGGCCCCCGCGGAGGCGGCGGCCGAGACGACGGCGTTCGATTCCACTTCGGTGACGCCGCTCGGGACACAGATCACGACCCGCGGCTTGATGAGGTTGCCCGCGTAGACCTTCTTGATAAAATAGGAAATCATGGCGGTGGTCATGTCGAAGTCGGAGATGACCCCGTCCGAGAGGGGCATTGCGGCCCGGATTCGGTCCGGGGTGCGCCCGAGCATCTGCTGGGCGTCGCTGCCGGCGGTGATGATGTCGCCGGTGCGGGTATCGACCGCGACGACCGACGGCTCCTTGAGCAGCAGGCCGCGCTGGGCGTCATAGATGATGACGGTGGCGGTGCCGAGATCGATGCCGATATCGTTGGAAGGCATGGAAAATTCCCCCTTTTATGTTGTGGACGCCAAAGCCGTCCGCCCGTGCAGAAACAGGCCTCCGAGAACGGAAAGCGGTCAAAGATACAGGCGCGGGGCCTCCGAGAACGGAAGGCGGTCAAAGATACAGGCGCGGGGTTGCCGCGGCGGTCAGGCAGAGGACCTCCCGCGCGCCTGCTGTGAGCAGAAGCCGTGCGCAGGCCGAGAGGGTTGCCCCGGTGGTGACGATGTCATCAACAAGAAGGACCCGCCCGCTGACAAAGCGCTCCTCGGCGCGGGCGTAGCTGGCGGCGGCGTTTTTCAGCCGTTCCTCCATGGGTAAGGTGTGCTGAACCCGGCTGTTTTGATGCCGGGTGAGGAAACGATCCAAAACTTTTGCTCCGAGCGCCGGGCCGATCCGGCGGGCAAGCGCCTCGGCCTGTCCATACCGCCCCGGCTTTGCGGGGACAAAGGCCGCGATGTCCGGGGCGGCGAGGCCCCGCGCTTCCCACCGCGCGATCATCAGGGCGGCGAGCTGGTCGGCGGAGCCTTCGTCCCCTGACTTGAGCCGGTCAAAGAGGGGGAGGACCGTCTCTCCGTAGGGAAAAGCCGAAAGGCAGAGGGAGAAGGACCGCCCGCCGGGGCGTTCCTCCCCGGGATGGGACGCAAGGCGGGAAAAGCAGCCCTCGCAGAGGGCGGGACCGGCCGGCACCGGCTCCTTGCAGACGGCACAGCGCGGCGGAAAGAGAAGCAGCGAAGCCCATTCCCATGGGGAACGGCGGCTCATCCGGTTTCCTCCCGCGCGGCCCGCAACCGCGCCGCGAAGTTGGTATAGCGCAGCGTCTTGCGGTCGTTTTCGACCATGGCCGCCACCGTGCGGGCTTCACCGACCAGAATCAGAAGCCGCTTGGCGCGGGTGACGGCGGTATAAAGCAGGTTGCGGTAATGCAGCCGCCGGTGCCGTCCGACCAGCGGCATCACCACCGCGTCGAACTCATTGCCCTGGCTTTTGTGCACCGTGACGGCGTAGGCGAGATCAAGCTCATGAATCTGATCGAAGGAGTAGACGGTCCGCCGGTCGTCAAAGCGGACCATGACCGAGCGGGAGGCGCGGTCGATCATTTCAATGAAGCCGATGTCGCCGTTGAAGATTCCCAGTCCCTCCTCGCCGTCGTCCCGCTCCCATTCGAGATCGTAGTTGTTGCGGGTCTGCATCACCTTGTCCCCCTCGCGCAGCAGAAGCTGCCCGAAGCGGTGCTCGCCGCGGCCGGGCCGCGCGGGGTTGAGCGCTTCCTGAAGCCGGCCGTTGAGCTCGTTTGTTCCGGCCGCGCCCTGCTTGGTGGGAGCGATGACCTGAATATCCCGGATGGGGGAGTAGCCGTAGGCCTTCGGCAGCCTGCGGGCGCAGAGATCGGTGACGGTGGCGGCCGCCTGTTCGAAGGAGGGCGCCGGCAGAAAGAAGAAGTCGGCGTCCCGGCGGGAAAGCTCCGGCATCTGCCCCGAAACGATGCGGTGGGCCGAGGTGACGATCAGGGAATTGGCCGCCTGCCGGAAGACCTCGTCGAGGTGGATGCAGGCAACCGCGCCGGAATCGATGAGGTCGCGCAGAACATTGCCCGCCCCCACCGAGGGGAGCTGGTCGGGGTCCCCGACCAGCACCAGACGGCCGTCGGTGCGCACCGCCTTCAAAAGAGACTGGAAGAGCACCGCGTCCACCATCGACATCTCGTCCACAACCACCGCGTCGAAGGGCAGGGGATTTTTTTCGCTGCGTTTGAAGCGGGGAGCGCCCGCCTCGCTTCCAAAGTCAACCTCGAGCAGCCGGTGGATCGTCTTGGCTTCCCGGCCGGTGACCTCCGAGAGCCGCTTGGCGGCCCGTCCGGTGGGGGCGGCGAGGGCGACCTTCATCGCCCGGCGCTCAAAAAGGGTGATAATTCCGTTGAGGGTGGTGGTTTTTCCGGTGCCCGGTCCGCCGGTGAGGATCATCATCGGCTCGGATACCGCCGCCGCGATGGCGCGGCGCTGCCGGTCGGCGTAGGAGATGGAAAGCTCCTCCTCGAGAATGGAAAGCTCCTCGGCCGAAACCGGCTGTTCCTGTGCCGGAAAACGCATCATCAGCGCAAGCCGGTCCGCGGCATAGCATTCGGCCGAGTACTGCTCGGGCAGGTAGACGTATTCGCGGCCGCCGAGCTGATCGATCACCGCGGCGCCGTTTTCGGTCAGCTCAAGCAGCGACCGCCGGCCCGCTTCCAGCGGGACCTGCAGAAGCCGGCAGGCCGTGTCGAGCAGCTTGTCCGCGGGCAGGCAGGCGTGCCCGTTGCCGAGGTTGTGGGTCAGCACATAGAGGACGCCGCCCCGGATGCGGCAGGGAGCGTCCGCTTCGACCCCAAGCCCGGCGGCAATTTCATCGGCCTGCTCGAAGGGAACGCCGATCTCCCGCTCGCAGAGGCAGTAGGGGTCGGCGCTCACCGTCTGCTGGGAAAGCCCGCCCCATTTCTTCCAAACGGCGATGGCGGTGGCGGCGCCGATGCCGCGCGCGGCCAGAAATTCCATGACCGCCCGCACCCCGAGGATGCGCCGGAACGCTTCGCCCAGCTCGACGGCCTTCTTCGGGGAGATTCCCCGGATCTGGGCCAGCCGGGCGGGGTCGTTTTCCAGCACCTCGAGGGAGCGGTCCCCGAATTTGGCGACGATTTTCTGCGCCAGCGCGGGGCCGATTCCGCGGACCGCCCCGCCCGACAGGTAGCGCAGCATCGCGGTGGCGGTGGCGGGCATCACCCTCTCGAAGCAGCTTGCCTTGAACTGGCGCCCGTAGCTCGGATGGGCGGTGAAGGCTCCGGTGGCGGCGATTTCCTCGCCGGGGGAAAGCTCCATCGATTCGCCGACCACTGTCACCAGCTCGTCGTCCACCGCGACCTCCATGACGGTGAAGCCGGTTTCCTCAGAATGAAAGATGATTGACTCGATAACGCCCTCCAGCCTGAGCTGCTCCGCCTGTTCCACCGCCGGTCCCCCCTTATTTCTGTACTTCTCCGCCGCCCTGCCGGGACGGTTCATATGAGCTTAGTATAATACAATTTCAACCACTTTGTAAACAGCGTCGTCGCCGATTGCCGCGCGCAGTCCGGCCGCATCCCCGCAGAACAGGTCCGGTTCGCCGCGGCAGAAGTGCCGGGCGATTTCGCGGGCTTCCTCCCCGGGCTCCCGCTCCAGCAGGAAGAGGACGGCGTTTCCCTCCCGCCGCGCGCGGTCCCGCTCGTAGATCAGCCGCGCCTCAAGCCGTTCGCAATCCCCCCCGACCGGCAGGATGACCAGCCTGCGGGGCAGGTCCCGGGGCCGCAGGAGGCTGCTCTTGAATGCCGGAGCCAGCATGGCGCAGCAGAGAACGGCCGCGGCGATGGTGATGAGAAGAAGCTGCTGCATGAAAACTCACCTCATTTTTCCTTCGGTTTGCCTGCTTCATCCTATGCGGCGCGGCCAAAAGAAGTGAGGATGCAGAAGCGCCGCGCGACCGCGGGCGCCCGCCCTCCGGAGAGCCGCGAAATTGCAAAGCCAAGGCGATAAAAAGCGCCGCGGGCAGTTATGCCCGCGGCGTCGGTCGGAGATGGCTACTCCGCTTCTCCCGAACGAACCTTGGAAAAAAACTTTTTGGTTTCCCCGGCGACGACTCCGCGCAGGACGACGAGAGCGACGAGGTTCGGGAAGGCCATCAGCCCGTTGAAGATGTCCGCGATGGTCCAGACCGCCGCGACGGTGAGGTAGGGGCCGAAAAAGACGGCGAGGATATAGAGCCAGCGATAGATCAGAACAGCCTTCTGGCTGCCGCCCGAGAGGTATTCGAGGCAGCGTTCGCTGTAATAGTCCCAGCCGAGAATCGTGGTGAAAGCGAAAAAGACCAGGCAGAGCATCAACAGGAACGAAACCAGCGCGGGCGGCAGGGGAAGTCCCTGCTGGAAGGCGTAGGTCGTGACCTCCACCCCTTCGAGGCCCATGTTCCAGGCGTCGGTGATGACGATGCACAGGCCGGTGATGGTGCAGATCACGATGGTGTCAATAAAGGTGCCGGTCATCGATACGAGGCCCTGCCGCACGGGCTCTTTGGTCTGGGCGGCGGCCGCCGCGATCGGGGCGGAGCCGAGGCCCGCCTCATTTGAGAAGATGCCGCGGGCGATGCCCTTCTGCATGGCAATGGTGATGCTGCCGACCACGCCGCCGGTGACAGCGGCCGGATTGAAGGCGGCCCGCACGATGGTCAGCAGGGCGGCGGGGATTCGGGCGGCATTAAAGAGGATGACGCTCAGGCCGAAGATGATATAGATGACCGCCATGAACGGCACGATGATCTGTGCGACCGAGGCGATCCTCTTGAGGCCGCCGAGGACAACCGCCGCGACGCAGAGGGTCACGATCAGTCCGGCGATGACCACCGCCCAGGAATATTCCCGGCCGAAAAGGGAAACGGTGTAAAGTCCCTGCGGGTCAAAGAAGCCTTTGACCGCGCTCGAGATGCCGTTGATCTGGGTAAAGGTGCCGATGCCCAGCAGGCCGACCCCCATCCCGAAAAAGGCGAAAAGCTGTGCGAGCCAGCGCCAGTTTTTGCCCATGCCGCGCTCGATGTAATAGAACGGGCCGCCGAGCGCGTGGCCGTTCTCATCGATGGTGCGGTAGTGGACGGCAAGCACCCCCTCGGTGTATTTGGTGGCCATTCCGAAGAAGGCCGCGACCACCATCCAGAAAAGGGCGCCGGGGCCGCCCGCGACCAGCGCGGTGGCGACGCCCACAATGTTGCCGGTGCCGATGGTGGCGGACATGGCGGTGCAGAGCGCGCCGAAGCTGGAAACTTCACCGTGGCCGCCCTCCTCGTTTTTCACCATGTAGCGCAGGGCCCGCCCGAGATGCCGGACCTGCAGCCCGCCGAACAGGCAGGTGAGAAGGATTCCGGTGGCGAGGATCAGCACGATGAGCGGCAGTCCCCAGACGAGATCGTCAATTTTTTCGAGTACCTTTTGGATCTGTTCGAGCATACAATTCTCCCCTTTTTCTGATTGGCGCATCGCGCCGCGCCCTTCCCCGCGGTATACCGGGGAGAGGCGTTTTCCGCCCGCCGCGGGGACGAAAAAAGAAAGCCAAACTTTCCGTATGAAAGCTCGGCTCACTGGAGAAAGGCAGATTCACTTTTCCTCGGCCCGCCCGTCCGCAGACAGAAGCGGACGAGGAGCTGTTAAACCCTCTGTCCTTTTGCCTGAGAGATCACCGGCCCGCGAAGACCGGCTTACACCTTCGGCGCTCAGGGCGGCGCATCCGCCGCTCATGAGGCTCTCCAGAGATTGCTGTTGCGCGCGGATTCCCGCGCGGCTTTTATAGAATATCACAGTTTTGTCCTCAATGCAAGGCCAATTGTACTCGATCAAAAAATTTTTGTTGCCGAAAATCGTCCCGCGGAGTAAAATCCGGTGTTGCCCGGCTGTCCCGGCACCGAAATCCTCGTCAGGGAAAAGGTTCGCATACAGTCTTGACGGACCGTCCCCGGCGCCGGAACCTCCGTCAAAGGAAACAGCTTTGCCCGGCCGCCCCGGCGTCGAACCCCCGGCGGAACAAACGTCTATTGCCGCCCTGGCAGGCGTGCCTTGACTGGAATGTTCGCCGGGGCGAAAAATCCGAAGGTATTCCGGCCGCCTTCCTGCCGCCGGTCCCCTGCGGGACAAAAATAAATCCTCTCTGTGGAATGCGCGGCCGGGGGATTCGGTTGAAATCGGCCGGGTCATCGGATATAATAAGAACATCCAATTGGAGTTTATGGAGGTGGGCACATGATCCGGGCAATGCGGTTGATGGGGGCGGGGGCTTTGCCGCTCTTTCTGGGCTTCCTTCTGGACAGGCTGCTTCTGGCCTTTCCGGCCTCGGGCATGGTTCGTGTGCCGCTGTCTGTTTTGCTTTTGTTTGCATGGGGATATTTTGCGTTCCGATTGTCAGATTCCTTGCAAAATGCGGTGCTGCAGGCGTTTCTGCTGTGTGCATTCGGCCTGCTGATGCTGGCGCTGACCCTTTATCAGGAGCTGGTGATGGGAAGCTACTGGGGAAATGTCCTTGGATACGGCACGCAGATGTTTTTTCTTCCGTGGCTTTCGCTTGCGGCCTTTATGGCGGCGCCTTTTACAAATATCATCAGGATATGGCCGCTGTATATCATCATCTGGGCCGGCCTGTTCCTCACGGGCTGCGTTGGATGCATTCGAAAACAGTACCGGTAGCCTTCGGCGGCTCAAACCGGGAAAGAAATGGAGGTGAGCGGGATGCGTCGTCCGGGGGTTGTCGTCGGAGCGGTGTTTCTGCTCGCCCTTCTTTTCTCCCTCGGCGCCTCTGCCGCCGATCCGGCGCGGATCAGCCAGACAGAGGCATTTGTCGAGCTGCCCGAGGACCGGCCGCGCAGGGTGCAGCTGGAGGACGGCCGCCTGCGGATGGTGTCGGTTCCGGGGACGGTTTTTTATTTCCCGATTGTCAACGCGCAGCGCGCCGAGGATCTTTCAGGGGTCCGCGCCGCGGTCAGCTGGAACAAGGGAGAGGAGCTGGCCGCCCGTCCGCGGATCGAATACCGCCAGATGTACGACGAGGCGGGCGGGGCGCTCGGATACCGCTATGTGGTGGTCCTGGCTCCGGCGGACGCGTCAGCCTCGGGCACGATGCAGGGCGAGGTGCGGGTCGCGCGGCGGCAGAGCGGGGAAGCGCCCTCGGTGCCGTTTACCGTCTCGTTGCAGAGCAAGGAGCAGGAGGGGGTTGACAACCTGTTCCGCTGCAATTCCAGAGATATATGGATTGATTTTTCCGGTTCCGCCGAGTGGGCGACGCTGGATTTTTATGACGGAGCCCGGTTCGTCGTCTCGACAGCCGGACAGCCTCCGCTCAACGTCGGCTGCTCGGTCGAGCCGCTCACCGATTTTGTCGAGCGATATCCGGACGCGCGCCTGCGCTTTTTCTGCTGGCCCGCCGCGCCGATCTTTAATCACACCGGCACCCTCACCCTCTTTGCCGGGGAGGGGGAGCACCTCTACCGGATTGTTCCGGGCGGCCTGATCGACTGTACCGGAAGTTATTCGGCCGAGAAGGGCGGGTTTGTGCTTCAGACCAGAACCCTCGGGGAATTTGTCATTTCGTCGGTCCCCCTCGATCCGCAGGCCCCGCATCCGGCGCCCGACAATCCGCCGGTGGGCGCCCGGCCGTGAGACGGTTTGGCACGGGGATGAAAGCTTACACTGCTCCGGCGGCTTTGTTCCCTCGCCCGGCTCTGAGACGGTTTGGCGCGGGGGTGAAAGCTTGCGCTGCTCCGGCGGCTTTGTTCCCTCATCCGGCCGTGAGACGGTTTGGCAAGGGGATGAGGTGATGAAATTTCCAAAAATTCAGAAAAGTCCCGCAATAAAAATTGCTCTTTTCACCACCTTATGTTATGATGGGAGCAACATCATGGAAGTGACAGGATCAAATATTCGGCGTATTCGAATGACCATTACACAACAGGAGGAGAATGGAAAATGAAAAAGTGGTTCACCATTGCAGCGGCCGCCGCTCTGATTGCGGCGATGGCAGCGACCTCGATGGCTGTCAGCGTCGGAGACATCGTTTACGAGGACGATGATGACGATTATGAAGAGGTTACAAGCCTCACCCCCGGTGAGAAGTATTATGTGATTCTCGTCGATGAGGGCGATTACGACAAGGATGAAAAGCCCAAGACCATCAAGTGGGACTCGATTGAGGTTGACGATCCCAACGAGGACGAGACCCTCGAGGGCAGCAAGGCCAAGAAGTATGCTTCGCTCAGCAGCGGTGCGACCCGGCTCAAGACCGGCAGCGGCAGCGAAAAATATTCCTGGGGCGTCAAGCTCGATGTAAAAAGCATCAAGGCCGCCGACTACGACGACTCGATTGATGTGAGCGGCACCATCACCTGGAAGCTCGACGGCAGCACCGAAGAGCGTGATGTCTCCTTCTCGATCGAATACGAGGAGGGCGGCAACGAATTTGAAGAGGACGTGATGTCCTATGAATTCGACCGAAATGATGACGTCGAGATCGATTTCCCCGACGGCGACGGCCGGCTGACCGGCACCGCCAATAAGGATTTTACCCTGATTGCCTCGATGGATACCGACTACAACAGCACCATCGGCAACAAATATCCGAACGCAAACCTCGACTTCTACAACGGCAACGGCGTCAGCCTGACCTATATTAAGAATGCACGCCTGCATTTTGAGGCGGATGACGACAAATACCTTTATGAGATTACCGACGGCAACAAGCTCGTCGATCTGAGCAGCACCTACGACAAGGGCAAGGGCGAGTTCATCGTTTCCGCCCGTTCCCTCGGCAAGTATGTCATCTCCGACCGCAAGCTCAGCGCGTCAAGCTCCGCTTCGAGCAGCAGCACCAGCGGGAAGGATACCTCCTCCTCGAGCAGCAGCTCCAGCTCTTCCGGCTCGAACAAGGGCAGCAGCAGCCTTGCGAACCTGCAGGGACTGATCGCCCGCAACTTCTCGAACAAGTTTGTCCTGCTCAGCTACGGCACCGAGTACGAGGTCATGAATAAGGCGCAGACCTTCAGCGTCTCGGTCAAGCTCAACGGCATGGACACCTCCGACCTCGTTCTTTACACCTATGACGGCGCCAACAACCGCCTGATCGGTTCGGCCAACAAGCCGAAGGTCGGCAATGACGGCAAGCTCTATTTCACCACCAACACCAAGGGCTATTATGTGGTGAGCAGCGGTTCCCTCAAGAAATAAATCCGGGTCCGGCAGGGCGCCGCAGAATGCAGACTTGCGTTTTGCGGCGCCCTTTGGCGCGGTAAGGACGGATTCCGGTACCATCTGGAAGCGGGCCCGCCGCGGGCCGCTTCCAGAGCGAGGGAAGGCCCCGCGGCGGCTCCCGGATCGCGGAACAGGCCGCGGGCCGGAAACGGCAGGATTTATGACCGCCAACCCGAAGGACCGTCCCGCGGCGGCCGGCGGGACGGTCCTTCCGAGCGGGAGGGAAAGACTCCCGCGCCGCCGCGGCCTTTTGGTTCCGGCGGTCTTTTTTGATTCAGCGGTTGTGATACGCCGGATTTTTTGGTAAACTAGTAAAGTTATCAGAACAAAGGACCGACCGGGGGAATCAGAGACGTGATGAAGATCGCAGGGGTAACAATCGAGGGCTTTGCCGCTCTTGCGCCGATGGCCGGGGTGGCCGACCGCGCGGTGCGCGAGGTTTCCCGCGCGCATGGGGCGTGTTATACGGTGGGGGAGATGACCAGCGCCAAGGGAATCTGCCAGCACAGCAAAAAGAGCGCGGTTCTGCTGGAACCGGATGAGGCGCGCCCCTACGCGGTGCAGCTGTTCGGCAGCGAGCCGGAGTCCATCCGGGAGGCGGCGCGCGCCGCGGCCCTGCTTTCTCCTGACATCATCGACCTCAATATGGGATGTCCCGCGCCGAAGATCACCGCAGGCGGAGCGGGCAGCGCGCTGCTGCGCAGCCTTCCGCTCGCCGGGGAAATCGCCCGCGCGGCGGTTGAGGGCGCGGGCGGCATTCCGGTGACAGCCAAGATCCGCCGGGGCTATGACGCCGGGGAGGATGTGGCGGCGGAGGCGGCGCGGCGGCTCGAGGCCGCGGGCGTCGCCGCCATAACGGTACACGGCCGCACCCGTGCCCAGATGTATGCGCCGCCGGTTGACCTCGGCTGCATCGCCCGGGTCAAGGCGGCGGTATCGGTGCCGGTGATCGGCAACGGGGATATTTTTACCGCGCAGGATGCCGCCCGCATGTTTGAGGAGACCGGCTGCGATCTGGTGATGGTCGGGCGGGGAGCGCTCGGGAATCCGTGGCTGTTTGCCGAGATCAACGCCCGAATGCGCGGAGAGCCGCTGCCGCCGCGCCCCGCCCTCGGAGAGCGCCTGAAGGTGATGCGGGAGGAGATCTCGCTGCTGCTCGCCGATAAAGGGGAGCGGGTGGGTTTCCGCGAGGCGAGAAAGCACGTCTCGTGGTATATGACCGGCCTGCGGGGCGCCGCTTCCCTGCGGCGGCTCTGCGGGGAGATCTCCTCCTGGGAGGGGATCGATGCGGTCTGCCGCGAGGCCGAGGCGCAGAACCCCCCGGAGGGGTAAGCCCCCGTTTCGGCCCAACGCCCGGCATCCGGCGAAATGATTCTGGCAAGGGCGGGAAGAACCCCCGGAGGGATAAGCCCTCCGTTTCGGCCCAACGCCCGGCATCCGGCGAAATGATTTTGACAAAGGCAGGAGGAAGAAAGCTTGCAGCAGCTTACCATTGCGATTGTACCGACGCTGGCCGCGCCTCCCGAGGGAGCGCAGCTTGTGATCTTCTGCGATCCGCGCGGCTATGTCGCCGAGATCGACTCCTCGATGATGCTTGCCGCCGCCGCGCGGTATGCGATCCGGCATAAGGTTTATCTGGTGCCGGAACGGTTTATCGCGGCGAACTATCTCTGCCTGTGCCTGCTCTCACCGCAGGGTGTGGTGATCGGGGCGCAGCGGGCGGTACATCTCAATCTTTCGCTGCGCGAGCACAATTACTACCGCGATGATGCAATCCGCCCCTTCGATACGCCGCTGGGGAGGGTTGCCCTGCTGGTTGACGTCGATGTAAATATGCCGCAGGTGGCCCGCGCCGCGGTTGAGGCGGGGGCGACGCTGCTGCTTTCCAGCCAGTTCATCCAGCTCTACGACCTCTATGAGGACCGGGTGCGCTACGGCGCGATCAACGCGGCCGTCTCGAACGGGGTCAACGTCGCCGCCGCCGCCGGAATGGGCGGAATCATTGTGCGCTGCGACGGCAGGGAGCTGGCGGGCTTCTCGGAAGAGCTGCCGGTCATGGCGGCGCTCGACCCCTCACGCTGTCATGCCGACCGGGATGCAATCGCGGCCGGCCGCCGGCTTCTGACCCGGCACCGGCCGCTGCTGGCCGACCGCCCCGCGGCGGAAGGGGGGCGGCTCGATGTATAAGATCCGGCTCAAGGCCTCGGCCTTTGCGATGAGCTACCTTTCGAATGAGGAACGGGTGCGGGAGCTGGCCCGTCAGATCGCGCCCTTCCGGGGGGACAAACCCGCTCCGTTTATCAGCGCGGGCGGACTCAAGGTCGCCGCGGTCCGCACAACGGTGCGCCGTTACCGCGGCCTGCGCGACTACGTCGAGGACCAGAACGAGCCGGTCGCCCGCGCCGCGGCGGCCGGGTGCCAGCTTGTGGCCTTTCCCGAGCTGGGGGCGATGTCCGCCATTTCGCTGCTGCCCGGATTTTCGGCGCTTTACGCCGACCTCACCAGGCTGTGGGTCTCGGGCAGCCAGTCCGACCGGGCCGAGGCGTTTGCCGAGCTGTGCGCGACGGTACAGGGTTTTGTGGGAGAGGTTTTCCTCAACACCTTCTCGCAGCTCGCCCGCAGCCACCGGATCATCATCGCGGCGGGCGGCCTGTATCAGATTGAAAATGGAAGGCTCACCAACCGGCAGTATCTCTTTTCGGATACCGGAGAGGTGGCCGCGGTGCAGGATAAGCTTTATCCCGAGCGGTGGGAGCGCTCAATGGGGGTGAGCGCCGGGGAAGAGCTGACCCCCGGTGATACCCGCGTCGGGCGGGTCGCGCTGCTGACCGCTTCCTGCCTGCCGAACTACGAGCCGTTCTTTGTCGCATCCGCGGCGGGCTGTTCGGTGGCGGTGGCGGGCGCCTCGCCCTTCGGCCCTTCCTCCGATCTCGCGCGGTACCGCGCGCAGGAGTCGGGACTCTGCCTCCTTTCGCCGGGGCTGCGCTCCCGCGGAGATTTCGGACTCGAGTATCACTATCCGGCGCGGATTGCCGCCCCGCGCGCCGCCACCCGCAGCCGGGACGGCAGCGCCGCGGCGCCGGAGGACCGCCCCCTGCTCACCGCCCGCGTCGATCTCGAACGGGCGGCGTCCCAGTTCGACCTCTATTCGGCCGACCGCAATCCTGCTTTTTTCCGCGCCCTGATCGCGGGCGGCGAGGGAGTGCCCCCCAAAGAGGGCGGCGCCGGATAAACGCCGGCCCCTCCGGGCGGTTTTGGGCGGGCGGCGTCCCGGTTCGACCTCTATTCGGCCGACCGCAATCCTGCTTTTTTCCGCGCCCTGATCACGGGCGGCGAAGGGCCGTCCCCCAAAGAGAGCGGCGCCGGATAAACGCCGGCCCCCCGGGCGGTTTTGGGTGGGCGGGACCGACACATTTGTTCTTTCTTCGATTGACATCGCCCTTTTCGTTGATGTAAGATAGATAAGATAAGAGGGGCGAAAAGCGCGCCTCTGCGCATATCCGGGCCGCTGCGGGGACATGATGAAAGCATCACCCAATCAGGAGGAACGGATATGCCGGATCAAAGGAAAAAGAAGAAAAACGCACCCCAGGGATATATCCCGGCGCCCGGCGGCCAGCCCCGCACCGGCGAACAGGGCCAGATGAACGACCAGCAGCAGGAGATGCACGACCAGATTGAGCAGAGCGGCTCGGTAACCCCGATGGAGGGGCGCCACGCCATCCACTGCCTGACCATCATCGGCCAGATCGAGGGGCATTACGACGCCCCGCCCCAGACCAAGACCACCAAATATGAGCACGTCATTCCGCAGCTGGTCGCGGTCGAGCAGGACCCCCGCATCGAGGGGCTGCTGATGATCCTCAACACCGTCGGCGGGGATGTTGAAGCGGGGCTGGCTCTCGCCGAGCTTGTCTCGGGAATGAAGAAGCCGACCGTCTCGCTGGTTCTCGGCGGCGGACATTCGATCGGGGTGCCGCTGGCCTGCAGCGCGCGGCGCTCCTTTATTGTGCCGAGCGCGACGATGACCATTCATCCGGTGAGGATGAACGGGATGGTGCTCGGAGTTCCGCAGACGCTGCACTATTTCCAGCGGATGCAGGACCGGATCATCGATTTCGTCACCGCCAACTCCCGCATGCCGGAGAAACGGTTCCGCGAATTCCTTATGAACACCGGCGAGCTGGTGATGGATGTCGGCACCACCCTCGACGGCGACAAGGCGGTTGCCGAGGGGCTGATTGACCGGCTCGGCGGCCTTTCCGACGCGATTGAGAGCCTGTACGAGTTGATCGAGGCCGGACAGGAGGAGGCCGATCCAAAGCCGAAGCAGAAGCGCGGCCGCCAAAAGAAGGCGCGCTGACCATCAACATGAAACATCGGAGGCGCAGTCATGAGCATGACAGAAGCGATTATTCAGGGGATCATCCAGGGGCTGACCGAGTTTTTGCCCGTCTCCAGCTCGGGACATCTCGCCCTTTACCAGTATTTTACCGGCAACAATTCCGAGAGCGGGGCGCTCTTTTCGCTGGTTCTGCATCTGGGAACCCTCGTGGCGGTCTTTATCGCCTTCTGGGGGAGCATCCGGCCGCTGGTTCAGGAGTTTTTCTGTATGCTCGGGGATTTGTTCAAGGGCCGGTTTTCCCTCCGGACCCAGCGTCCCCAGCGCCGGATGATTTTTCTGCTTTTCGTCTCGCTTCTGCCGCTCGCGCTGACCTTCCTCCTCAAGGATCTTATGCAGGGGGTGGCCGCCGACGGCAATATCATCGTCGAGGGGGTCTGCTTCCTCGTGACCTCCGCGCTGCTGCTTCTTGCCAACAGCTGCCCGCCCGGGCGGATAAAGGCCGGCCACATGAGTTACCGCGCGGCGGCGGCGGTCGGCATTGCGCAGGCCGTCGCGCCGCTGCCGGGGATTTCGCGGTCCGGCTCGACCCTTTCGACCGGACTGATTCTCGGGCTGGACCGGAAGTTTGCCCTTGATTTTTCCTTTATTATGGGAATTCCCGCGGTGATCGGCGCGCTGCTGCTCGACGCGAAGGAAATTCTCGGCGGAGGTCTCGGGCTGCCCGTCGGGGTGGTGCTCGCGGGCCTCGTTACATCGCTGGTCTTCGGCCTGCTCGCCATCGGGATGGTGCGCTGGCTTGTGGCCTCGCAGAAGCTGCAGTGGTTCGGCTTTTACACCCTCCTGCTCGGCGTGCTGACGCTGGGCGTCGGAATCTATGACGCTGCCGCCGGGCATCCCGTGCAGGCGGCGGTCATCGCCCTTTTCGCAAAATAATACCCCGCGGGGCCGGCGGATCCGCTGCCGCGTCTGCAAACAGGAGGTTTTACGGTTGGCTGCAAAACGCACACGAAAAAAATCCAAAAGGAGGACCAAGGCTCAGATTGCCGCGCAGAACCAGATCCTCGCCGTTCTGCTGTGCACCATCGGGCTGCTCTTTTTCTTCCTTGCCTTCGTCAAGGGGAGCGAGGGGTGGCTTTCGGCGCACAACGTCCTGCTGGGCATCTTTGGATGGTCCGCGTTCTTCATCGGGCCGATCCTGATCTACATATCGGTGATGGCCTCCTTTGACCGGATCAGCGACGACCTGCCGATCCGCGCGTCGCTGACGGCGGTGATGCTGCTGCTGATTTCGGCGGCATTCCAGATTTTCCTCGCCGGCAGGCCGGAGCCGGGCACCGTCGCGGATCTTTTCCGCGCCCTCTACGCCAATGGGCAGGCGCTGCACGGCGGCGGGGTGGCGGCGCTGATTTTCGGGATGCCGCTGATGATGCTCGGCGCGCCCGGGGACCGGATCACCGTCGTGCTGCTCCTTTTCCTGCTCGGAATGATTCTGACCAAATCCACCATCGCCGGGGTGCTGCGTTCGGCCAAACGCCCGATGGAAAAGATTTCGAACGGATACCACGAGCTGCTCGATTCGATGCCCGCGCCGAAGGAGCCGCAGACGCGCCCGCGCGCCAACCGGATGGTTGATATTCCGCTCGACGACGCGCCGGCCGAGCGTCCCGGGCCGCGCAGCAAAAAGCAGAAGCTTCTCAATGCCCTCGACGGCCGCCACGCCGCCGGGCCCGTCCCGGAGGAGGCGGCTCCGGCCGCGCCCGAGCCGCAGCCGGAGCCGCCGTCCGAGCCGATCGTTCCGGACGGTGAGGGGGAACAGCTCTACATCGACGACATCATCAAGCGGGTCGCGCAGGTGCAGGAGAAGCACCGTCCGCCGGCGGGGGAGCCGCCTGCCGAGCCGCCCGCCGAGGCGCGGGAGCAGGCAGCGCCCGAGGCCCCGCCCCCGAAACCGGAGCCGCCGGTCTACGTCATGCCGCCGGTCACCCTGCTGCGCGAGCCGAAGGCCCCGGCCGGGGAAGCCGCGACCGCCGAGGAGCTTCGGCAGAACGCCCAGCGGCTGGTTGATACGCTGCAATCCTTCGGGGTGCAGACCCGAATTATCGATATTGCCCGCGGTCCGGCGGTGACCCGCTATGAGCTGCAGCCCTCGGCGGGGGTCAAAATTTCGAAGATCACCAACCTCGCGGACGATATCGCCCTCAACCTCGCCTCGGCGGGGGTCCGCATCGAGGCGCCGATCCCCAACAAGGCCGCGGTCGGAATCGAGGTGCCCAACCGCAGCATCACCCCCGTGACGCTGCGCGAGGTCATCGAGTCGCAGCAGTTCCAGGACGCCAAAAGCAAGGTTTCGGTGGCGCTCGGCAGGGATATCGCCGGCAACATGACGGTGGCCAACATCGCCAAGATGCCGCACCTGCTGATTGCGGGCGCGACCGGCTCGGGCAAATCGGTCTGCATCAACTCCATCATCATGAGCATCCTCTTCAAGGCGAGGCCGGAGGAGGTCAAGCTTTTGATGATCGACCCCAAGGTGGTCGAGCTGGGGGTTTACAACGGCCTGCCGCACCTCGTCATCCCGGTTGTCACCGACCCGAAAAAGGCGGCGGGCGCGCTGGGCTGGGCGGTAACCGAGATGCTCAACCGCTACAAGCTCTTCGCCGCCCACGGCGCGCGGGAGATTGAATCGTTCAACAAGATGGTCCGCGCCCAGCGCGAGGCCGCGCCCGAGGGCGCGCCGATGGCTCCGGGCGGCGAGCCGCTTTCCGAGCTGCCGCACTATGTCATCATCGTGGACGAGCTGGCCGACCTGATGATGGCGGCGCCCACCGAGGTCGAGGATTCGATCTGCCGCCTCGCCCAGATGGCGCGTGCGGCGGGGATGCATCTGATCATCGCCACCCAGCGTCCGTCGGTGGACGTCATCACCGGCGTGATCAAGGCGAACATCCCCTCGCGGATCGCCTTCGCCGTCTCTTCGCAGATCGATTCGCGCACCATCCTCGACATGGGCGGCGCCGAAAAGCTGCTCGGCATGGGCGACATGCTCTTCTACCCTGTGGGGTCCGCCAAGCCGACCCGCGTGCAGGGATGCTTTGTCTCGGACGATGAGATCGAGCGGGTGGTCAGTTTTATCAAGAGCGCCGTTTCGGCCGAATACGACCAGACGGTTCTCGAGGAAATCGACCGCCAGACGCCGACCGGCAAGGGCGGCGGCGCCCAAAGCGGCGGAAGCGACGAATCGGACGGAGACGAGATGCTGCCCGCCGCCATCGAATGCGTCGTCGAGGCGGGAATCGCCTCCACCTCGCTTTTACAGCGGAAGCTGAAGCTCGGCTACGCCCGGGCCGCGCGGATTGTCGATGAGCTGGAGGCCCGCGGCATCGTCGGTCCGTTCGAAGGCTCGAAGCCCCGGGCGGTGCTGATCTCGAAGGAACGCTGGATCGAAATGAAGCTCAACCAGGCCGCGCAGGCCGAACAAACCAACCAGTAAGGGAGCGGGCCGGAGGCGCCGCTCCGGGAAAGGAAACCTCTGTCAAATGGCAAGAAGAACCCGCAGGGCGGCAAGGAAAAGGCTGCTCAAGAAATTTCTGGCGCCGCTGCTGACGCTGCTGGCCGCGGCGCTGACCGGCTACAGCGTCTGGGATTACACCGGCGGCGCGAGCCTGCCCGCCGCGGCGATGCCCGAGGGGGCGCTCGTCTCGGTGCAGGTCATCGACGTGGGACAGGGCAGCAGCCTGCTGCTGCATACCGCGGAGCATTCGGTTCTCATCGACGCGGGGGAGCGGGAGGCCCGTGAAGCGGTCGCCGCGCAGCTCGACGCATGGGGGATCACCTCCCTTGACCTGATGGTGCTGACCCACCCGCACACCGATCATTACGGCGGGGCGGTCGGCCTGCTGGGGGAGTACGGGGTCGATGCCCTTTGGATGCCCGCCGTCAGCGAGGCGCTGCTGCCGACCAACCGGAGCTACGGGCAGCTTCTGGATGCGATCGAGCAGAACGGCTGCGCGGTGGAGCTTTTGACGGAGCCGCGCACCCTTTCTCTGGGGGAGGGGATTACCCTCTCGCTGCTCGACGGCTTTGTTCCGGAGCCGGACAACCTCAACGACACCTCCCTCTGCCTGCGGATTGACGCGGGGGAGGCGTCCTTCCTCATCACCGGCGACGGGGAAACGCCGGTCGAGGACCGCCTGCGGGAGGGCGGAGAGCCGATCGACGCCGATATTCTGGTGGCGGGCCACCATGGAAGCTCGACCTCCTCCCGGCAGAAATTTCTCAACGCCGTTTCCCCCAAAGCGACGGCCATCTCCTGCGGGGCGGGCAACGACTACGGACATCCGCATGAAAAGACGCTGGAGCGGCTGGCCCCCTTTGGGCCGGTCTACCGGACCGACCTTTCGGGGACCATCACCTTCACCACCGACGGAAAGACGATTTCCGTCACCGCCGGTCAGATCAACGACACCATCGACGCAAAGGGGTGAGAAGCTTGCTGAGCATTGAACGGATCGCGGGGGAGACCGCCCTCTGCGAGGACGACGAGGGGAAGCGGGTCAGGCTGCCGAGGGCTTCGCTGCCCGACGGCGCGGGCGAGGGGGATCTTTTGCGCCCCGTTCCGGGCGGCTGGGAGATCGACCGGGAGGAGACGGCCCGGCGGCGCGGCGCCGCGGCGGAACGTCTTTCCCGGATGAGCGCCCGCACCCGCCGCGCCAATCTGGAAACGGCTCTGCGGCTTGCGAGCGAGCCGGTCAGCGCCTCGGCGCTGGCGGAACGCTTTCATGTCAGCCGGCAGATTATCGTGGGGGATATCGCTCTGCTGCGGGCCGGGGGCGCTCCGGTCGTCGCCACTCCCCGCGGCTATCTGCTCGAGGGGCGCGGGGAGGTCCCCGAACGGCTCTACACCGTCGCCTGCCGCCACACCACGCCGGAATCGCTGCTGCAGGAGCTTTACCTTGCGGTCGATCAGGGAGCGGCGGTGGTGGATGTGACGGTGGAGCATCCGGTTTACGGGCAGCTCACCGGACAGCTTGAGGTGCGCTCGCGTTATGACGCCGACCGTTTTGTCCAGACGCTGGCGGAATCGGACGCCGCGCCCCTCTCGATGCTGACGGGGGGCATTCACCTGCACACCCTGCGCTGTCCCGACCGGGACTGCTTCGAACGGGTCCGCGCCGCGCTGCGCGAGGCGGAGATTCTGGTTGAGGAGCTTTGACAGAAAAACAGATACCAAAAGGAGCGCGGGAGCGCTCCTTTTTTTGCGGGGGACTTTACCGGCGGCGGGAATCCGTGCTACACTGAAAAAAAGCAAACGGCGCATTGGAAGGGAGGAAGATTCATGGCAGATGTCAAACGGATTGAGAAGGATATCGAGGCGTTGTATCAAATCTCCGCCCCCTGTGAGGAGGGCTGCACCCGCCTGAGCTATACCCCTGCTTACCGCGAGGCGGTGGAATACCTGAAATCGCGGATGGCTGAATTTGGAATGCAGGTGCGGGAGGACCGAATTGGGACCCTTTACGGGGTGGTCAAGGGCAGCAATCCCGCCGCGCCGGGGATTGTGTCCGGCTCCCATCTCGATACGGTGCGCTGCGCCGGAGCCTTTGACGGACCGGCGGGAATCGTCTGCTCTCTTGAGGCCGCGCGGATGCTGGTGGAGAGCGGCGTTCCGATGGAAAGCGACTTCGAGGTGGTCGCCACCATCATGGAGGACGGCGGACGCTATCCCGGCACCACCGGCAGCCGGTTTATGGTGGGAATCTACGGCGAGCCGGATCTGCACCGCCTGACCGATGACGACGGGATTTTGCTGATCGACGCGATGCGGGAATACGGTTTGCCGGGCAATATTGAGGGGGTCTGCCGCCGCCCGGAGGAAGCCAAGGCCTTCCTCGAGCTGCATATGGAGCAGGCAACCCGGCTCCAGTCCTCCCACACCGATATCGGGGTGGTGCGCACCATCTGCGGAAACGCATGGTTCCGGTTGACCGCGCGCGGCAGGGCGAGCCATCCGGCGATTCCGCACGCCGAACGCAGCGACGCCGGGCTGGCGTCAATCCGCCTGCTCTCCCGCCTTGAGGATAAGATTGCGGCCGATTACAATGGCAGAATCACCGTCAACTGCGGCCAGATGGAGCTGAAGCCCGGTGCGGTCAACGCGGTGCCCTCCCGCGCGGTCTTTACGGTGGATTTCCGCTCCTTTGAGCAGAGCTGCCTTGACGCCATGAGCGCCTTCCTGCGGGAGGAAGCCTTGCGCATCGAGCGGGAATACCGCGTTTCCTTTGAGGTGCAGTTCCTCAAGGGGAGCGCCCCCGTCGAAAACAGCCCCAATATGATCGACGCCTTTGAACGGGCGGCGGCCCGCCTCGGATACACCAGCATGCCGCTCAATTCGGGGGCGGGGCATGATACGATGTTCCTGCGGCGCATCTGGGACGCCGGGCTGATTTTCATCCCGAGCTACAACGGCGGGGTCACCCACTGCCCGGAGGAGTTCACCGACTATGCGAATCTGGCCAAGGGAGCCGATGTTCTGCTTGAAACGGCGCGGATCATTGACCGGGAGAAAAAATGAATACGCAGAAGGGCCGCCCTCTGGGCGGCCCTTTCTTGTGGGGCTTATCGGATGAACCGCGCGTGACCTTTTCCGCTTCGTGAAGGCCGGCTCCGGGCCAAAGAAAAGGAATCGCGGCCGGCCTGAGGGATGATCCTTGAGGCGGTCGGCCCGCCGGCGCGGATGCCGGAAAGGCCGCGCTCCATTTTGGAACAGGTCATTTGGGAAGGTGCGCGTTCCCGCCGCCGCATCTGTCCGGCGATCCGCGCCTGAGAACGGCGCGGTCCCTGCGCAGGGGGCGGAGGCTTTGCCATGTCGCGGCGCGCCCGGCGCATCCGCGGCCGCTTCCGCTTTCCGCGCGTCAAAGCGAGCCCGGCGGGAAAAAGCCGCCGGTATTTCAAGCGGCGCGGCGGCTCCGGCGGGGACCCCTGACAGAAAAATGCCTCCGGCAGAGCCGGAGGCATTTTTGAAGGGCTTGACAGGGAAATTACTTTTCGGCGCGCTTGGCAAGCGCATCGTACTTGGAAGCCGCATTCTCCCTGGCCTTCTCGAAGAGGACCTTGGCGCGGTCCGGGAAGGAACGCTCGAGCGAGGAGTAACGGACCTCGTTCTTGATGAACGCCTCGTAATCGGCGGTCGGCGCCTTCGAGTCAAGCTGGAAGGGATTCTTGCCCTCGGCGGCGAGACGGGGATCATACCGGAAGTTGTTCCAGTAGCCGGCCTCGACAGCGCGCTTGATCTCGGTCTGGGCAATGCTCATGCCGCCGCGGATGCCGTGGTTGATGCAGGGGGCGTAGCAGATGACCAGCGAGGGGCCGTGATACGCCTCGGCCTCGGCAATCGCCTTGACGGTCTGGGCATAGTCGGCGCCCATGGCGACCTGTGCGACGTAGATATAGCCGTAGCTCATCGCGATGCCGGCGAGGTCCTTCTTCTTGACGGTCTTGCCGGCCGCGGCGAACTGGGCGACGGCGCCGGTGGGAGTGGACTTCGAGGACTGGCCGCCGGTGTTGGAGTAAACCTCGGTATCGAAAACAACGATGTTGACGTCCTCGCCGGAAGCAAGGACATGGTCCAGACCGCCGTAGCCGATGTCGTAGGACCAGCCGTCGCCGCCGAAGATATAGACGGCCTTCTTGGCGAGGTAATCCTTTTCGCTGAGGATCTCGGCGGATTTCTCGCAGCCGGCCTTGGCGGCCTTCTCAAGCTCAGCCACCAGAGCCTCGGTGCAGGCGGTGTTGGCCTTGGTGTCGTCCTTGGTGGCCATGAAAGCGTCGATCGCGTCGTTGAGCGAAGCGGTGGTCGAAACTTCCCTGAGGGCGTCCAGCTTGCCGATCAGCTTCTCGCGGATCGCCTTCTGGCCGAGGAAGATGCCGTAGCCGAACTCGGCGTTATCCTCAAAGAGGGAGTTGCCCCAGGCAGGACCCTTGCCGGCCTTGTTGGTGCAGTAGGGGGTGGAGGGAGCCGAGCCGCCCCAGATCGAGGAGCATCCGGTTGCGTTGGCGATATACATCCGGTCGCCGAAGAGCTGGGTGACCAGCTTGGCATAGGGGGTCTCGCCGCAGCCCGCGCAGGCGCCCGAGAATTCGAGCATCGGCTGGCGGAACTGGCTGCCCTTGACCGTCTCAACCTTGAACTTGTCGAGAACGGCCTGGTCCATCTCGATCTCGGTGCCGTAGGCGAAGCCCTTCTGGGCGCCGAGCTGGCTCTCAAGCGGCTTGAGGACCAGAGCCTTCTCGCCCTT
>Ga0129314_1000785_pt1 | contig 28652 bp, 15 predicted proteins | sample O1111metagenome_FD_94431 | JGI IMG/M metagenome (GOLD analysis project Ga0129314, IMG submission 94431) | Orangutan individual fecal microbial communities from fecal samples from Wisconsin, USA - O1111 metagenome | ecosystem: Host-associated > Mammals > Digestive system > Large intestine > Fecal... | reverse complement strand
GCCTTGATGTGGTAGTAAACCGAGTCGAGAGGCATGAATTTGCCAATCCACAGCGCCATGTTGCAGAAGAGCAGAGAGCCGATTTTGCCCTCGTCCTGCCACTTTTTCGCCTGCCTTGCCGCCGGAGTGAAGCGGTGGTTCATGTCGATACCGTAGCAGAGGTGCTTCTTCTCGGCAAGTTCAACCATTTCGGCGGCATGGCGGAGGTCGTTTGATATAGGCTTCTCTCCGAGGACGTTGCATCCCGCTTCGAGCGCCTGTATTGTCGGTTCGTAGTGGTCGGAGGAGTATTCGTAGCCGCCGGTTGTAATGCTGACGATGTCGGGTTTTATGTTATCGAGCATTTCCTGTGCGGAGGTGAAGTAAGGCACGCCGAATTTTTCTCCCGCTTCACGGGCAAGCTCCGGCACTCTGTCGCAAACCGCAACGAGCTGCGCCTTATCGCACTCGGTATATGCACGGGCATGGCGATGTCCGATATGTCCCATGCCGATGACTGCTGTACGCTGCATTTTCTTAAAACCTCAATTTTTTTCCTTATAATCTAAATTTTTTCTTTTGCTAATCAAATTACGTTTTGCTTAAATCTTTTAAAAAGATTCCGAGAAAGAGCGAAGCAATTTTCTTTTCCTTAGATTACTTCGCCTTTCTAAGAAACTTCACTTCTTTATGTCTCACTTAAGCTTCAAGTGAGAAGAAGGTAGAAAGAGCTTCGCCCTTTCCGATTTCATTATTCCACTCCGCGTGGGGCGCCCTTTTCAGGGGGAACGCAGAGAGGTTCAAACGCCACCCCTCTGCGAGTTCCGGCTTCCGGTGGAGTTAGGCTTATATGATGAACTTCCGTCCCCGCACTTTTCAACCGATTAGTCGCGCGGTTTCGCGTAAGATGTAGTAGTGGAGCATAAAATGTACGCGCGGTGAGTTTTGGGGCGCGATTTAGCATAAGCCTTAGTAGTGGCATTAGAATGACCGCGTCTGTTCGTTGGGTCTAAATTTGATAAGACGTTTCTGCAATCGCTGACGGAAGCAAAACGAAATCGTATGTTCGCTTCATTTCAACGCACAATCTCCCGACAATCCGCGGTTAGCCTAATCCATTTCACTTTGATTAGGTATTCTCGACCATGCGCGGTGGAGTATAACCGATTCCAACGAAACTACCCGCGTCAAACTCAACCGCGCGAACATGCTAATGCCACTACTAAGGCTTATGCAAAACCGCGCGACTGGTCTGTAAATGGGGGCGACACCAATAGGATATGGTTTAAGACCAACGAAACCGCGAGCGTAGATTCACAAGGAGACGGCGTCTGAGTCTCCTTGTGCGCCCTCCGCGTAGGAGCAGCCCTCGACCGCAGTGAGATATAATTAAAATCTGAAAGAGCAACGCTCTTTCTACTTCAATCTTCCCTCACTATTAAGTGAGATAAAAAGTCTATAGAACCAAGCTCAATCCCAAGCGAGGGATGCAGGGCAGGGGAGTTAATCCTTTACTCCCATCGCCTCCAGCTTGTCCTGGAGCTTCTGCGCAGCCGCGGGATCGCCGATGTGGAGATTGTCGTACGCTTCCTGCGAGCTTACGAAAGGTCTGCCGAAGCCGCTCCAGTTCAGGTTCGTGTACATCGGGTTCGGGTGTCCTACCTCCGCCTCGCGCTTCTTTATGTGAGCTTCCATTCTCGCACGAAGGAACGCCACTACGTCCGGATTCTCTTCCGCGACATTATGGTTCTCTCCCGGGTCGTCGATGAGATTGTACAGCTCTATCTCCGGCTTGAAGTGGAAGTCCGGCTCAAGCGCTACCATAAGCTTCCATTCGGGAGTTCTCCAGCCGTGCTTGCGCATCCATGTAGCTTCCGTGATGTAGAATTCCGGCTCTTCGCGTACACCCTCGCCCGTCACAGCCTTCGTCATGTCGCGTCCGTCAAACTTGATTCCGCAGTCGATTCCCGCAACGGCAAGTATCGTCGGGAGAATGTCCTTCGTCTGGGTGATGTTGTCAACGTGTCCCTCGTAGGGGAAGCCCGCATACTTGAACGCGAACGGAACTGTCAGCACGTTGTCGTAGAGGGAGTGGTGGTCGAAGTAGCAGTCGTGGTCGTAGAGCGTCTCGCCGTGGTCGGAGGTGAAGACTACAATTGTCTCTTCCTCAAGACCGAGCGTCTTCAGCTTTTCGAGAATCTGGTTTATGCAGAGATCCATGTACGCAACGGAAGCGTCGTACTGCGCGATGATGAATTCCGCGTCGGTGCAGCCTTCGGGGAACCATGTGAGGAAGTAGTCGCGGAACGGCTTGAACTCGTAAACGGGCCTCAGAGACTTGTTGTTCGGGTCAAACTCGTCGCCCTGATAGAACATTCTCGTGAAAGGCTCCTTAGTGTAGTAGGGGGAGTGGGGGTCCATATGACGGAGGAACAGCGCCCACGGCTTATCCTGAGCAGCCAGTCTTTCAAGCTCGGGGATGGCGACCTTGTTCATCTCCTCAGCCTTGTCGGGGTTCCAGTCGGGGTATGTGATGTAGTTGTCGCAGCCACGGCAGGAGTGACCGCCTATGTAAGTGGAGGTGTAGCCGTAGTCGCGGAGAATCTCGGGCATTGTGCGAACGGCTTCGGTAAGACCGCCCTCATGACGGAGAGCTACGCAGTCGGTGGAGAAGCAGTCCATACCCGTGAGCATGGAAGCGTAGCCGGGAGTTGTGGGGATGGAGGGGGAGTACATCTTATCGAAGGTTATGCCGCCGTCCTCGATGAATGCGTCGATATGCGGTGTGGTAAGTCTTTTATATCCGTAGAGAGACATATGGTCGCTGCGGAGGGAGTCGATACCGAAGAAAAGTATATTGGGATGCTTTTTCATTGGGTTGTCCTTTCGTATGTTGACAATTTATGTATTTATCTTGCGCCTAAATTCTTCAGAATAGCGTTCATGTAGCCGTAGCTTTCGGCAGCGATGCGTGTAGCGTCCTCGAGAGACTGTTCGGGGCCTATGACCTCGAGGTCAACGGGGCCGTTATAGTTCTGATCGACCATAGCCTTAAAGTAGCCGAAGAGGTCGATATCTCCGCGTCCGCATGCCTGCATAGTGGGTTCGCCGGGAGCGGGACCAACACCCTTGCAGTCGCGGATATGGATGTGCTTCATTTTCGAGAGTACGGCGGGGAGTGCGAGTGCGGGATTTTCGCCTGCTCTATGGATATGAGAGGGGTCCATATCAACGCCGAACGCAGGTGACTTAACGGCTTCCATCATGCGCAGTGTGGTGGGGGTGGAATAAACGGCAGCTCCGACGTGGGCTTTCACGCAGAGAGCAACGCCGAACTTTTCCGCGTCCTCTGCACGGTCTTCAATGGTTTCGAGCTGTGCTTTGAGTGAATCCTCGTCGTTCATAGTACCGCCGGGGCCTATATTTACGACGGGTATACCGATCTCCGCGCAGGCTTCAAAGGCTTTGAGCAGTCTTTCCTTATCAAGCGAAGCGACTTCCGTAGCGAGGAAGGGAAGCTCAAGCTCGTCGCGTACTGCTAAAAGCTCCGCCTTCTGCTCCTTCCAGCTGTCGAGGCAGAGGTGCTCGCACATACCCTGTATAGCCGAAATCTCGATTCCGTCATATCCGCACTTCTTCACCGCTTCCGCCGCAGTTCTGAACGGAAACGCCTTAAAAAGCACCGAATTCACGCCAAGTTTAATCATGGTAATTCTCCTTTGGGTTTATAGAAATTTAGTGATTGCAGTAATTTAGTTAGGGGGAAACGCGCTTTCTTGAAAGAAAGCTGAGCAAAGAACTTCAAATTGGGGTTAGCTTTATTAGTGTATCTAAGGGGTTAGTTTGGCTTCGGGGGATTGGTCTGGCTCGCGCGCGGGATTTAGACATCCTTGACCTTAGAAGTAGTGGAGTGAGCTCGCAGGCGCCGCCTAGACCCTGCTCGCCGTCTACGGTTTGTACGGTTTGGGATATAGTTCGTCCGTTTTTCGCGGGTCTTTATGGCTATGGACAGAGCAAACGTCGCGAATTTACACGAAATCACACGTTCGCTAAATGTTAAAGGAAAAACGAGCGATAAAGTCAATAAGCTACACGAAATCACACGTTCGCTACACGTCAACGCACAAACAAGCGACAATCCGCGGTTAGCCTACTCCAATTCAGTTATGATTAGGTATTCTCGACCATGCGCGATAAAGAAAGCAATGATTTAAGCCAAACTCCCCGCGTCCAACTCCACCGCGCGAACATGCTAATGCCACTACTAAGGCTTATGCAAACCCGCGCGACTGAGCTGTAAATGGGGGCGAAGACAAAAGTTTATCATATCCACCATACTCCACCGCGAGCGTAGATTCACAAGGAGACGGCGTCTGAGTCTCCTTGTGCGCCCTCCGCGTAGGAGCGTCCCCTCACCGCAGTGAGATATAATTAATCTGAAAGACGGCAGTCTTTCTTCTATTTTACTTACTTAAATCTTAAGTAAGACTTACATCAGTGAAGTCTCTTAGAATACGCCAGTAGTCTAAGGTAAAGAAAATTGCTGCGCTCTTTCTTGCGAAGACGTGGAGTTTCTTAGTAACTTGAGTAGGCTGAAGTCAGTTTAGCCTGCTCATCAAATTCATGAACGCCTTCTCGTAGTACCCCTCCGCCCGCGCCTTCACCTCCGCACAGTTGTCGCGAGTGCAGTACTCGAGAATAAACGGCTTCGAGCTGTCGAAGCGAATGTAGCATTCCATAAACTTCACCCAGTCAATGTCGCCCTCGCCGAGATTCACCCCGTACGTCGCGTTGATCTTGCGGTCCTTGCCGTGGAGATACGCAATGTCGTGCTTCAGATAGCAGAACATCCCCTCCTCGTCAGAGTTCGCAATGAAGTTCGCCGGGTCAAGCATCGCTCCGAGCCGTACTCCCGACTCCGCTTCAAGCTCCTCGATGAGGGTCTTGAGCCTGCGGGGAGAGGGAATTATGTCAAGCACACAAGCCTCGAGCGCAATGTGAACGCCGCTCTTTTCGGCTTCAAGACAAACCTCGCGGAGAGTTTCCTTCAAATTAATATAGTCGCTCTCGTAGGTGTCCGCCGAAAGTCCGCGATGCCCGGGAGTGAATCCGCATTCTGACGCAATGTAGGGGATTCCGGCTTCCGCGGCAAACTCAACATAGCGGCGGGTGTACTCAACGGCGGCGTCGCGTGCGGTCTTGTCGGGGCTGCGCAGGTCGGTGAACATTCCGAGCGAGGTCACGTCCACACCGCGATGACGGAATTCGTCAGCCATCTCGCGCACCTTCTTTGGTGTGATGCCCTCGAGCGAGCCGATTCCGTTGTACGTCCATCCGGGAAGCTCCGGGTGAGTGAAGCAAAGCTCCGTGCATTTGAACCCCTTGTCCGCCATATCGAGCGCGGTGTCGCAAATCGTCAATCCGGAGTAAGAGCGGGAAGTGATACCGATATTAAGCATACAAAAACCTCCTGCGGATAAGCAAAATTTTTGATAAAAATCGTTCAAAACCACTAAATTCATTATAATGTGCTGCGCGGGAATAGTCAAGAGCAAAAACGGGATTGCTTTTAAAAAAAGCGGAAAAAGTCAAGAATGTACCGTGGACTTTCTTATGCAAGAAAGAGCGAAGCAATTTTCTTTACCTTAGACGACGTGCGCCTTCTAAGAGACTTCCCCTAGGGGAGGTTTCACTTAGGCTTTAAGTGAAGAAGAAAGAAGAAAGAGCTGCGCTCTTTCGATTTCATTATATGCTCCTACGCGGAGGGCGCACAAGGAGACTCAAACGCCGTCTCCTTGTGAATCTACGCTCACGGTGGAGTTTGGCTTAGCAATACACTTCCGTCTCCGCACGCTGTTTCCGATTAGTCGCGCGGTTTCGCGTAAGATGTAGTAGTGGAGCATAAAATGTGCGCGCGGTGAGTTTTGGGGCGCGATAAAGCATAAAGCGTAGTAGTGTAACGTAACATGTCCGCGTCTGTATGTTTGGCTTAGATTTATAAATCGTTAGTCGGTTCGCTGACGGAAGCAAAACGAAATCGGACGTTCGCTCCATTTCAACGCACAAACTCCCGACAATCCGCGGTTAGCCTACTCCAATTCAGTTATGATTTGGTATTCTCGACCCCGCGCGATGAAGAAAGCTGTGATTTAATCAAGTCTACCCGCGTCTAACTCTCCCGCGCGAACATGCTAATGCCACTACTAAGGCTTATGCAAAACCGCGCGACTGGTCTGTTCAAGTGGGCGATGATGAAGTTTATTGCTAAACTGAACTCCACCGCGAGCCGGAACTCACAGAGGTGCGGCGTTTGAGCATCTCTGTAATAACCATCATGATGGGAATTCAATTTAAAAAAATATCTATTGAAATATTTCCGCCTTTCTGCGCTCCTAAATCTTCACAATCATACTCAATACGAGAAATAATGGCTTTCAATAAGTCATTTTTCTTTTTTGCAGGAATTTCGGGATTTTGCAAGGAATCTATAACTTCTGAAAACTTAACAATCTTTTCGCGATAATCAACTTCTTCGGGTTCATTGTTTTGCTCTTTTAAAATATTTGATTTTAAGATTTCAATTCGTTCCGTGTAAACGGCTTTTCTATCGAGAAATTCATTTTCTGTGTAAATTCCTCTTTCAAGGTAGTCAAACAATCCGGCGCGTGTCTTTTCCAAAGAATTAAGCTCGGACTTCATGCTTTCAATTACCTCTTTATGTTGTTCGCGGTGCTTGATTTCATCTTGATTATTTAGTTTGAATTCAAAATCCGCCACATACTGTTTCAATCCATAAATTACGGCTTCCATGACTTGACTGAAAGGAGCGGATTTGACCTTGCAAAGCATTGAATCACGGTGAACCATTCTCGGCACTGCGTATTTATTGTTATTATATGCTTTATATGCAATACCTTTTCCACAGCGTTTATTAAATGCGCGAAAGGATTCTGCAAAGAATGATCTATCTTGGCGGGAACTTGTTTGTCAAAAAGCTCTTGGGCTGCATTAAACATTTCATCGGAAATTATCGCAGGATGTTTTCCTTCTACAATTAAGTATTCGTCTGAACCGTTTCTGCGTTTTGTTTTCTTACGCACTCCGTCAACAGTCTCTTTTACAACTTTACGTCTGTTCCAACGTATTTTTCCGGTGTACAAATTGTTTTTCAGAATGTCTCTTATTGTAGCTCTGCTCCATTGTGGTTTTCCGGTTTTAGTTGGAACTCCCATTAAGTACAGCTTTTTAGCAATAGCTCCCGCGCCTAAATGGTCGTTGACATACCAATCAAATATCATTTGTACGTATTTTGCTTCATCATTAGGTTTTAACGTCCGTTCCTTTTTGTTCACTCGGACTATATCATATCCATATGGAGCAAGAGAACCGACATAATTTCCTTCTTTGATTGACGCCATTAACCCACGTTGCATTCTTCTGCGAATGGTTTTGTACTCTCGGCGGGACATATATAAACCAAACTCAAAATATTCTTCGTCAAACTCGTTTGTTGGATCGTAGGTTTTTGACGGAGTGATAATCAGAGTTTCGCTTCCCCAGAACGCTTCCGCTATTTCACCCTGATCTCTCGTATTACCTCTTGCAAGACGTTCGATTTCCATTACCAAAACGCCGCGATATTTCCCCGCTATTACTTCGTTAAGCAGCTCTTGTATTTGCGGACGATCCTCAATTGATTCACCGGAAACCATCTCTTCGTAAATCTTCGCGATTTTCAGCTCTTTCTTTTGAGCGAGTTCCAACAAAGCGTTTTTATGCCGCGCGAGAGTTTCACCTTCTCCCATTGCTTCAAGCTCCAAATCTTTTCGGGATTTTCGCAAATAAATCGCGTACTCATCCATTTATAATCACTCCATTTCTAAAGTGTATTCAGAATTGTGCGGGACGTTCATGAACATTGAACTACAGGGCAGGTGCAGGAGTACAATACAAAATCAACGGTCAGATTAAGAAAAACGAAGTTTATACAATTGTTGAAGAAAAAGACGGTTGGGGAAAACTTAAATCCGGCGCGGGTTGGATAAATCTTAAATACACAACGAAAATATAAAATTAGCGGGGAGAAATCCCCGCTTTTTCTTATTGCCATCATGATGGTAATCCTCTGTGCGCCCTCCGCGTAGGAGCAGCCCCTCACCGCAGTGAGATATAATAAATCAAAATACGGAGTCTTTTCTTCCTTCTTCTTTCCAAAAGAAAAAACAACCGACGTCAGTCATTCAATCCCAACGTCAGTTGTTTTCTGTCGTTAACCTAATTTGATGTTAATCTTCACTTCATCCAAAAGTGAACCTTAATCATCATATTCGAGGTTTGCAATAAGATAAAGTACAGCCGCGAGGTCGTTCTTTGTCAGATTGCGGTTCTTCTTGTATACGGAGGATGTTACCATGTCGATGGCAATGCAGTTTTCCTTTGCGCTGTCGTCACGGTCGAAATCGTCGAATTCGATGTCGTTTAAGTCTTCGAGAACTTCGAGATATTCGTCAACCATGTTGCACGCTCTCTTTACGTTGCAGACTACGCTTACGTCCTCGTCCTCGTCAACAAGACCGTACTTTTCAGCCCAGTTCAGTCTCTGTGTGTTGTTCGAGAGCTTGTCGTTTACGTCTGCCATTTCAGCAAGCGCGCACGCGAATGTCTTAACCGATACCGCGCGTGTTCCGTTGAAGTTGTACTTCGGCTTCAGAGTGTTGGAAGTGTTGGAGCCCTGGAGGATTCCGGCTTCCGTTACGTATTCGATAGCTGCGTAGTACTTGTCGGTGGACTTAACGTCGTCGTAGGGGCAGTTCCACTTGAAGGTTACTTCGATCTTTGTGTCGGAGGTGATTCCGTTCACTGTGTATGTGGAGGATGTGCCTACGGACTTGCCGTTTACCTTAACGGAGGAGATTGTGTAGTTCTTGGACGCGGGTGTGAAGCGGTATACAACCTTATCGTTGTACTTTGCTGTAACCTTCGCGGGGTTTGTAACGGACTTGCCGTTGAGTGTAGCTGTGATCTTGCCGCCGTTTGTGGAGGTAGCTGTGATCTTGTATTCCTTCATGGAAGCGATCTTTGTGAAGTACGCGCGTACAACGGTGTTGCTCTTCACGGTGATTTTAATCTCATCGTCGTCGAAGGAAACCTTTTCGCCGTTTACGTAAACATCGGTGAGAACGTATCCGCGGTCAGCTTCAAAGGTGATGGTCTTCTTTTCGCCGTAAGCAGCCTTCTCGCCGCCCTTAACGTAGTAGTCGCCGCCCTTAGAGGTGATGACCTTGATTGAGTAGAAGTAGTCGTCGTAGTCATAGCCGGAGACTATCTTTTTGGTGTAGTGACCGTCGTTACACTTGAAGTAAGCGTAAAGCACGCCGTCAGCGTATGCGTAATACTGGAAAGTTGCCTTCTTTGTGCAGTCGTCTCTTCCGCAGGTGATATCGTCCGGTGTCTTATCGGGATATGTTGTGGAGGAAGAGGAATTTTTGAATGTTTCGCGGCAGTAAACGCAGAAGTAGGTATCAACGAACTTGCCGGTTTCGGAGTCATACACGTGGTCTACATGGTAAACGCCGGAAGACTTTTTGCAGGTGGGGCAGTAGACTTTCTTTGTGGTATCCTCGTTGAACTTAGAGTCGAGGGTGCCGGTCTTACCGCAGTCGGATTCGAGGCAGACGTATCTTATCTCGCCGTCGTAAACGAAGAAGAACGCGAATCCCTTACACTTAGGGCAAGAGCCGTACCAAGTGGAGTGGATATCGTCCTCATCGTACCAGGAGGAGGAGGGGAGGTTGCTGCCGGAGTAGAATTTTTTGTAGTAATCGAGGAGATCTCCGATTCCTACGGGGTTGCCGATTCCGCTCTGCTCAGAGGTAGAAGCCGCGCCGACTGTAACGGCAACGCTGAGGACCATGAGTACTGCGAGCATTAATGACAGGAATTTTTTCATAACAATCATCCTTTCGATAATTCGGAAAAACCTCATGTGTGGGGGAGGTGACAGCCTCGCGAACGTCATGTGTTTTTCTCTATGCAAGCATTAGACGCGCGGGCAGTGAAAATGTTCCCTATTTGGAATATTTTTTATTAAGAAATTTTATTAGTTGATAAGATGAAGAAAGAGCGAAGCAATTTTCTTTTCCTTAGACTATGATATTCCTCTAAGAAACTCCACGGGAATGAAGATTCACTTTATCCTAAGTGAAGAATGGAGAAGAAAGACTGCCGTCTTTCAGATTGATTGTATCGACTGCGGTCGAAGGCTGCTCCTACGCGGAGGGCGCACAAGGAGCTTCAAACGCCAGCTCCTTGTGAATCTACGCTCGCGGTTTCGTTAGGCTTACACCATACTCTATTGGTGTCGCCCCCATTTACAGACCAGTCGCGCGCTCTCGCATAAAGCGTAGTAGTAGAGCTTAAAATGTTCGCGCGGTAGAGTTAGACGCGGGGAGTTTTGTTAAAATCGGTTGTACTTCATCGCGCGGGGTCGAGAATACCAAATCATAAGTGAATTGGATTAGGCTGCCGCGGATTGTCGGGAGTTTGTGCATTGAAATGGAGCGAACGTCCAATTTCGTTTTGCTTCCGTAGAAAAGCTGACGAACGGCTTATCAAATCTAAGCCCAATAAACAGACGCGGTCATGTTACGCTACACTACTACGCTTTATGCTTTATCGCGCCCCAAAACTCACCGCGCGTAAATTTTAGGCTCCACTACTACAGATTACGCGTAACCGCGCGACTAATCGGAAACAGTGTGCGGAGACGGAAGTTCATTGCTAAGCCAAACTCCACCGGTAAGCCGGTACTCGCAGAGGGATGGCGTTTGAACCTCTCTGCGTTCCCCCTGAAAAGGGCGCCCCACGCGGAGTGGAACAATGAAATCGAAAAGACGCAAGTCTTTTCTTCTTTCTTCTTCACTTAAAACCTAAGTGAATCTTCACCGAGGTGAAGTCTCTTAGAATACCCCCGTAGTCTAAGGTAGAAAAACTTGCTTCGCTCTTTTTCGGTTCCTATTGCAAAAAGGAAATCATCGTGATATAATGATGAAAATGATAAAAAATTCACTTTTTCCAAAGGAGAAAACATCATGGAAAAGAAAAAACTCAGAATAGGTATCATCGGAACCGGCGGAATCGCTCATGCTCACGCTAATGCCTATAAGCAGTTCGACGACGTTGAAATCGTTGCCGGCGCGGATATCATCCCCGGTAAGGCAAGAAAGTTCCTCGACGAGTTCGGCTGGACCGAAGCTACAGCTTACGAAAACCACGAAGAGCTTTGCGCAAGAGACGACATCGACGCGGTTTCCGTCTGCACATACAACTCACAGCACGCCGCTCCCACCATCTGCGCCCTCACCTCCGGCAAGGATGTAATGCTCGAGAAGCCGATGTGCGTAACCCTCGACGAAGCTAAGGCTATCCGCGCCGTTGAGAAGGCTACAGGCCACTTCGTAACGGTAGGTTTCCAGCCTCGTTACGGCGCTAACGTTAAGAAGGTCCGCGAGGTCATCTCCTCCGGCGCACTCGGCAAGGTTTACTACGTTGTAGTAGGCGGCGGCAGAGTTAAGGGCATTCCCGGACGCACCTTCATCGAAAAGGACAAGGCTGCCGTAGGTGCGGTCGGCGACATCGGATGCTACGGACTTGACTTCGCGCTCAACTCCATCGGATATCCGAAGCCGCTCACAGTTTCCGCAAAGCAGTTCGCATACTTCGGAAAGAACCCCGCAAAGTACGCCGAGGCAAACCGCTTCACAGTTGACGACGACTTCGCCGTAGCTATGATCCGCTGCGAGGGCGACATTGTTATCGACTACCGCGCGTCATGGGCAATGAACATGGACACAACGGGCGACTCCCTCTTCTTCGGAACAGAGGCAGGACTTAAGGTAAAGGCTCCCGTAGGCTGCTGCTGGGACGGAGCTGCGGGAGATCTCGTGCTCTACAAGGACGACGCGGAAGGCAGACAGACCGCGACGGAGATTCCCGTAGAAGGAAACAACGTAAAGATGGGTATGTTTGAGTCAAAGATCCGCGCGTTTGTTGATGCTGTACAGAACGGCACCGGCGCGCCCATTCCGACGTCCCAGATCATATACAACCAGGCTATCATAGACGGAATTATTCGCTCCAACGCGTGCGGACACGAAGTTGAGATAGATCTGTAAGCTTACAGCTTTCAAAAGCCGGGAAAGTGGGGAAAACCTCGCTCTTCCGGCTTTTTTCCTTAGACGACTTGCGCCTTCTAAGAGACTTTCATTCTGTAAGTTTCACATAAGATTCAAGTGAGAAAAAAGTAGAAAGAGCTTCGCCCTTTCAGATTTATTAAATCTCACTGCGGTGAGGGGACGCTCCTACGCGGAGGGCGCACAAGGAGACTCAGACGCCGTCTCCTTGTGAATCTACGCTCGCGGTGGAGTATGGCTGATATGATACACTGCTGTCTTCGCCCCAATTTACAGACCAGTCGCGCGGCTACGCATAAGCCTTAGTAGTGGCATTAGCATGTTCGCGCGGTAGAGTGAGACGCGGTGAATGCACTGAATTCATTCGTTTCACTTTCGCGCGGGGTCGAGAATACCAAATTATAACTGAATTGGAGTAGGCTAACCGCGGATTGTCGCTAATTTGTGCGCCCAAATAAAGCGAACGTCCGATTTCGTTTATCTTCCGTCAGCGAATGTGGAAACGGCTTATCAAATTTAGACCCAACGAACAGACGCGGTCATTCTAATGCCACTACTAAGGTTTATGCGTAATCGCGCCCCAAAACTCACCGCGCGCACATTTTATGCTCCACTACTACGCTTTATGCTTTGCCGCGCGACTAATCGGTTCAAGTGTGCGGAGACGGAAGTGTATTGCTAAGCCAAACTCCACCGGAAGCCGGTACTCGCAGAGGGGTGGCGTTTGAACCTCTCTGCGTTCCCCCTGAAAAGGGCGCCCCACGCGGAGTGGAATAATTAATCTGAAAGAGCGAAGCTCTTTCTACTTTCTTCTTCACTTGAAGCTAAAGTGAGCCCCCACCACTGTGCGCCCTCCGCGTAGGAGTACATTTTGTTAAAAAGATTTTCATCGCCTTAGATTGAAATTCCCGACGGAATTTGCTATAATATCTCACATGAATAAATTAAAAGCATTTTTTAAAAAATATTTCGGCGAAAACGAGTGCGAAACCGAGTTTAAGCTGCGCTTCAGCGATAAAGCCCTCTGGACGCTCATCCTCCCGCTCATCGTCGAGCAGTTCCTCGGCACTCTCATGGGCATCGCCGATACCGTCATGGTTTCTTCTCAGGGAGACGCGGCTGTCTCGGGCGTTTCGCTTGTCGATATGATCTTCGTCCTTTTCTTCAACATCTTTTCCGCACTCGCAACAGGCGGAGCTGTCGTCGCAAGCCGCGCTATTGGTGAAGAAAATCACGAAAAAGCACGCCGATCCGCCTCCTGCCTGCTCGTTATCTGCCTTGCTGCTTCCCTCGGTCTGATGGCACTCGTCTATATCTTCGATACGCGCTTATTAAAGCTTCTCTTCGGCTCTATCGAGAACGACGTTATGTCCGCCGCCGAGATTTATATGCATACCACCCTCGTCTCCTTCCCCATGGTAGCATTGTACAGTGCCGCCGCCGCTTTGTTCAGAGCCGAGGGCAACTCAAAAATTTCCATGATTACCCAGACAGCGGTCAACGTTTTCAATATCGCCGGAAACGCGCTGTTTATCTTCGTCTTCAAGTGGGGAGTGTTCGGCGCGGCTCTCGCTACTCTTCTTGGCAGAGCGCTGTCGTGCGTCTACCTGCTTGTGAAGTTAGCGGACAAAAAGAATACCATATTTGTCGACTACAGAAGGCTTTTCGCAGGAGAACGTGGACTGTACAAAAACATCCTCTCCATAGGTCTGCCGGGAAGCCTTGAGAGCGGTACGTTCCAGCTCGGCAGAATCCTTGTGTTGTCGATTATTTCCACCTTCGGCACGGCGCAGATAACAGCAAACGCAGTCGCGAACAATATCGACAGCTTCGGCGTAATGGTAGGCTTTGCGTTCAGCTTTGCTATCGTTACCGTAGTCGGTCAGTGCGTCGGCGCGGGAGACTGGAGTGCGGTGAAATACTACACGGCAAAGCTGCTGCGGCTGTCGATCCTCTCCGAAGCGGTGTTCAACGTGATTTTGTTCGCGTGTCTTCCGCTTCTGCTCTCGCTTTACAAGGTCACGCCGGAGTCACGCTCCCTTGCTGTTATCCTCATCTGCATACATAACATCTGCGCAGTCGTGCTGTGGACGCATTCGTTTGTGCTTCCGGGCGCGATGAAAGCGATAGGCGACGCGAAGTTTGTCATGGTGACGGCAGTGCTGTCAATGTTCATCTTCCGCGTGGGAATGTCGTACATCCTCGGAATAAAGCTCGGCATGGGCGCGATAGGCGTATGGATATCCATGATAGTTGACTGGATAGCGCGAATCACCTGCTTCCGGACGAGATGGGGCGCGAAGATGAAAGAGAAAATTCAGTAAATTCTTACATTATATATAATAAAAAGAAAGGCGGAACCCACATGAAAGCATACGGCAAAAAGGCATGGCTGATACCGGACACGTTTTTAAATTCGGTATCGAAGAACAGTTCAATTTCACACGAGGCGATATGCGTAATCAACACATCCGACGTTGACGCGGAGATAAGCCTCACGTTATTCTTTGAGGACAGGGAAGCGCGGACGGATTTCCACTCGCAGTGTCCTGCCATGAAGACGCACCACATCCGCATGGACAAGATAAGAAGCGACAGCGGCGAGCCGATACCGAGAGACACGCCCTACGCGGTGCTTGTTGAGTCGAACACTCCTATAGTGTGCCAGTATTCGAGACTTGACACAAGCGCGCCGGAGATGGCGTTAATGACGACGATTGCGTATTCGGAATGATAAAAAGGAGAGAACAAAATGGGAAAGATGGCATTTGACCTGAGCGGAAAAACAGCCGTAGTAACAGGCGGCGGCGGAGTACTATGCTCGGGCTTTTCAAAGACGCTTGCGGAAGCGGGAGCAAAGGTAGCGGTATGTGACCTGAGGCTTGAGGCGGCGGAAAAGGTAGCTGCGGAGATACGCGAAGCCGGCGGAGAAGCTATGGCTGTCGAGATGAACGTACTTGACAAGGCGTCTGTTGAAGCGGCGTGCGCGAAGATACTGGAGAAGTACGGTACGGTGGACATACTGCTCAACGGCGCGGGCGGCAACAATCCGAAGGGAACTACGACGCGTGACAACCTCACTCCCGAAGAAGTGGAAGCGCTTGACGCAGACGGGACGATTGAGGGAGTAAAGACGTTCTTTGACCTTGACCCTGCGGGAATATCGTTTGTATTCAACCTGAATTTCCTCGGCACGCTTATCCCGACGCAGGTATTCGCACGCACAATGGCTAAGACCGGCGGAACCATAATAAACGTGTCCTCTATGAACGCGTTCAGACCGCTTACCCGAATTCCGGCGTACTCCGGAGCTAAGGCGGCAGTCTCGAACTTCACGCAGTGGCTTGCGGTACACTTTGCGCCCGTCGGAATCAGGGTAAACGCTATCGCTCCCGGATTCTTCCTGACCGACCAGAACCGCACGCTGCTGACAAACCCCGACGGTTCTCTGACGCCCCGCGCCGACAAGATAATCTCCCACACGCCGATGAGCCGCTTCGGAGTACCCGCAGACCTCGACGGCACTCTCCTCTGGCTTGCAGACTCGAACTTCTCCGCATTCGTAGACGGCGTAGTAATCCCCGTAGACGGCGGCTTTGCTGCATACAGCGGAGTATAAGGTAGTTGCGACAGCTACTACAGGGGAGAACGCGCTTTCTTGAAAGAAAGCTGAGCAAAGAACTTCAAAATGGGTTTAGCTTTATTAGTGCATCTTAGGGTGGGAGTCAGCTTCACGGGTGCACTGGGCTTGCGCGCGTGGTGGAGACATCCTCGACATTAGAAGTAGTGGAGTGAGCTCGCAGGCGCCGCCAAGACCCTGCTCGCCGCTGACATATTGTATGGCTTTGGATATAGTTCGTCCGTTTTTCGCGGGATTTTATGGCTGTGGATGTAGTGCAGTTTCGCGGAGATGTTGGTTTTCTTGAAAAAAGGGGAACGGGCTGGATAGGACACGGGTTATGTCAGTTTTAGGATGAACTTCAACCTCGTGCTTTTGAACTTTAGTCTAAAGGGAAATTTGCCGCGAGGGCGCGGAGTAGGAGAGAATCATGCTGTCGCACCTGCGCCCAACTTTCGGCGAAACTAAAAGTCCATCGGCGCAGCTTTCCTGAAACTTAGGAATTTAGATATCCTGTGATTCAGTCAGCCTTAGCTTAGTTAAGACATGAAACTACCCGAAATTGGATGTTCGCTCTCCGTCAGCGCACAAACACCCGCCCATCCGCGGTTAGCCTACTCCAATTCAGTTATAATTTGGTATTCTCGACCCCGCGCGATGAAGAAAGCTGCGATTTTAACGAATCTACCCGCGTCTCACTCTCCCGCGCGAACATGCTAATGCCACTACTAAGGCTTATGCAAACCCGCGCGACTGATTGGTTGATGGGGGCGATGATAGAGTTAATCATATAAGCCGAACTCCACCGCGAGCCGGAACTCACAGAGGTGCGGCGTTTGAGCATCTCTGTGCGCCCTCCGCGTAGGAGCGTCCCCTCACCGCAGTGAGATATAATTAATCTGAAAGGGCGAAGTCCTTTCTACTTTAAATCTTTCTAAAAGATTAAGCAAAACTGTATTTGATAAGCAAAAGAAGAAACCAAGAAGAAAAGAAAACAATGAAAACCAAACGTAACTTTGTAACCATAGCCGCAGCGGCAGTTCTGCTCACCACCCTCGCGTGCATTCTCGCTTCCTGCGGAAAGGAAGTCATCAGCCTTGTCCCGGTTTATAAGGGCGAAACCCTTACCACCACCGACCATGTTTTCACTACGGATGAGTTCGATATTTACCTCACCTACAGCGACGGTACGGAAGAGGTGCTGCATGACGGCTACGAAATCACCCAAAAGGGCATGAAAGACGGATATTATATCATGGATATCACGGCAAAAGGCTTCACGGAGGAGGCTTACGTCCCCGTACAGCTCGATATCTTCGAGAAAAGCGACGTCGCCGTGCAGAACTGAATGTAATATTGTTGCAATGAAGAGGTTATAAAGCCTCTTTTTTGCGTTATATATCTTGTGCCAGAGGGATATTTATGCACAAAATGTAGTTTTCGGCAATATTAAACACCCCTTAATATTTCATTTATATTACACCTTCGGGAAATCTATTGCAAAAATTTCGGAAGTGTGGTAATATATTCCCGCAGGATGAAGATGAATCGGCATCTTCGTGACCGCAAAAAATTCAATTTTTTATAAGGAGCACAGATTAAGATGAAAAAGACTCTTTCTCTGATTCTTGCTCTTCTCATGACCGCTTCATGCGCTTCCGCTATCTTCGCTGACGATACAGCTATCGCAGACGAAGCAGCAGACGTAGAAGCAACAGCTGCTATCGACGAAGAAGCACCTGTTGAAGAAGCTACAGAAGAAGCTACACCTTATGACCGCGCTATCCGTTTCCTCAATACCTATGGTATTATGAAGGGTATGGAAGACGGACTTCTCCACGCTGAGAAGGCTGTTGAGCGTTATCAGATGGCTCTCTTCACTGGTCGTATTTCTACCGGTTGGGTAGAAGATGACTCATGGGAAGACTTTGACGCAAACGATTCCGGTTTTGCAGATCTCAAGGGCACAGCTGCTGAAAACGTATACGGCGCTATGTCTTACGTAAGCCAGAAGGGTATCATCGAAGGTTACCCGGACGGAACATTCAAGCCCGAAAAGGTTGTTACATACCGCGAAGCTCTTACAATGGCAGTTCGTACTCTCGGTTACCAGGGTCTCGAATTCCCTTGGGGCTACATCGAAACGGCTGTAAAACTCGGACTTACTGACGGCATCACAGACGTTGCTTACACAGACGTAATCAACCGCGGCGTTGCTGCTCAGATCATCTACAACGCAATGTTCGCTGACAACTCCAAGCTCGCTCTGAAGAACTTCAACGTAGCTTTCGGTTGGGCAGACGCTATCATCACATCCACAGTAGTTAACGACTCTGAAAAGACCTTCTATGCAGACGAAAAGTATGTAACACCCGTTGGTTATGTTGCATTCCAGCTCGTTGAAAAAGACGGCACTCTCAGCAAGGACGTTTACTACGCTACAGCAGAATCTCTCGGACTCGGCAAGGGCCACGCTGATGAACTCGCTCTCGGCGCACCTTACTCCATCCTCTTCGCTAAGGACGGCGACGACAACCTCGTTGACATCGTTGACTACGAAGCATACGCTGCAAACGTAGTTAAGAACGAGGGCAGAACCGACAACGAAGGTGTTGCTTACGAAACAGTAGACAACATCGGCGCATACCTCAAGGACTACACTCTCGTAGACAAGTACTCCTCCAAGGTTCTCACAAACTCCGGCAAGCTCGCTAACGAACTCATCGTTAAGCAGGCAGGCAAGCTCACAAAGACCGTAATCAACTACGGCAAGACTCCTTTCGCATTCGACTGGACAACAGGCGACATCCTTGAAGCTACAAAGGACAAGGACGGCAACTATATCGTTAAGAAGGATGCTAAGGGCAACGTTGTTAAGGACGCTAACGGCAACCCCGTTTACGCAGAATACACCGTTAAGTATCACTATGACAAGGAATTCGACCGTTACTTCGAAATCAAGACAAAGGCTGACGTTAACGGCGACGAAAAGGTTGTCGGCATCTCCATCCTTGACGACAGCGACGTAGCTGAACTCAAGAAGGCTATAGACAAGGCTTGCACAGAAGAAAAGGTTGTTGGTCAGAGATACGTTGCTGCTAACGTTGGCGGTATCTACGCAACACTCAATGCATACGCAGTTTCTTCCGAAAAGGCTAACTACGCTACATACGAAGCTTACGACTACGCTAAGATCGGTCAGAAGGACGACGGCTTCTACTGCGCTAAGTGCGACAAGAAGTACGCTGCTCTCACAATCAACGGCACAGCTAAGGATCTTCTTGAATCCGCTGACTGCGGCGCTGACAAGCATGCTGACGGTATCTGGTGGCAGGACGAATATGCTCCCGTTCTTGACGAAGACGGCAAGATCGAAGACGCATATGTAATCTTCGGCTACAACAAAGTAACCAAGGAACTCAAGGTTATCAAGACAATCGAAGCTTACTCCGATAAGCTCACAGACGCTGATACCTACTACGCTACAGGCGTTCTCCGCGGCTACTCCATCTCCAAGGGTTATGTTGTAATCGGCGAAACAAAGTACTACTTCAACGAAGACTTTGGTTCATTCGATCTCGACCAGGACAACAAGAACTACAAGGACGGCGCTTACAAGGCATTCCTCTCCAACAAGTTCGACACTCTCTTCAACCAGTTCGTAAGATTCTATCTCCTCGACGGTAAGGTAGTTGAAATCGAAACAGTTGGCGCATCCGATAAGAACTACCTCGTAGTTGAATCCTACGCAGGTATCTCTTCTGACGGATACATCGTTGTTAACGGTTACTCCACAGACGACCTCAAGCTCTCCAGATACAGAATCGCTTCCTACGACGGTTGGGACGAAGGCGACTTCTTCTGGTATGGCAACAAGATCGACGGCGAATTCGTAAAGGGCAACGTTTATAAGATCACATCTCATGATGAAGAAAACGACCTCTACTACGTTTCCGTTCTCGGTAAGGTAGATTCACACATGGCCGAAGACGAAAACGGCAAACCCATAGAAGTTAAGTACATTAAATCTATCGACACAGACGCTGTAACAGCTACAATCACAATCACAAAGGGTTACAGAGAATACGACGACGGTAAGAACACTTCCACAAAGAAGGTTTCCTCTTCCGATAAGTACGTTATCATCGGCGAAGCTAAGGCTACAGCATTCGGATACATGCCTATCGCAGTATACGAAGGCAAGGCTCAGGATGGCTGGACTGTAACAGGTCAGGTTCTCGTTGGCGATAAGGATGCTAAGACATTCGTTATCGTAAACGCTAAGAACGTTAAGGGCTTCAACTTCGACTCTTGGTCAAACGCTGGTCTCGTTATGGTTCTCGACTACAAGGTTCTCGAGAAGTTCTATGACGGTGCTAACGCTAACGAAGGCGAATGGTACCTCAACGGTGCTACAGAGTACGGCGAAGTTCTCGCTTACAACTTCTACACCGGTAAGTTCGAAGATGTAACAACATCTACAAACCTCAAGCCCAAGAAGGGTTATATCTACCAGACAATCGACAACGTTCTCGTTGCTGGTTATGAATCCACAGACTTCCTCTCCATGTTCTCCTTCATGTCCGTAACATACGGCGACTGGAAGTATGATTCCAAGAACGACCAGCCCATGGTTAACAGAGATGGTGACAACATCACTTCTGACTACGTATTCGAAACCTTCATTCCTGTTGTTGCTGATTACTTCGGAGACGACGCTAAGAAGGAATTCTCCAAGGCTGAAGTTTCCTACGTTCTCGGCGTAAACAAGAATGCTAACGACCTCGTTAACTCCCTCAAGTTCGTTAAGATCGTAAACGACAAGGACGGCAACGTTGCTGGTATCGAAGCTTACGGTAAGGACGAATGGAAGGCTGACGTTAAGGCCGGTCTCGTATCCATCTACGGTCACGCTGTATATGCTATCAGAGATGACGGCACAGTAGACGTAGTAGTTTACATCGATCCTAACACAATGACTGGTACAGAAGTTGTTAAGGAAGACGTAGAAGCTACAACATCCAACGTTATCGGCATCCAGGACGACGCTGGTATCGCTGCTACAGTTAAGGCTGACAAGGTTGAAGAAACTGTACTTGGCACAACAACTGAAAAGTTCGTTGTTAAGTCTCTTACATTTGACTTCGTAGGTTCTTGCCCTGATAAGGACAACCACTCTACAATCCTTGCTCATGACCTCTACTGGGATCTCGATGGCAAGTGCGACCTCAATGACTGGTGCGTATACGTTAACCAGGCTAGAGTTTACGGCGAAGACATCAAGACATCCGACTACGCTTACACTAAGGATTGCGAAACATACTTCGAAGATTACAAGTGCGCTCTCATCAAGGCATTCGAAGCTGCTGTAGAAGGCGTTGAAGTTGTTGAAGGCGAAGAAACAAGAGTTGACGTATTCGTATCCGGTCTCAACACCGAATTCGTTCTCCAGCTCTCCATCAACGCTAAGGGCAACCTCGTTGTAGAATTCAACGAAGATGTTGAACAGGTTCTCTTCGGAACAGTTGCAGACGTTGTTGCATCTGTAAAGTAATTCATCTTATAAGTACACCTTATAAATTAGCATAACTTAAAAGACCTCCGGACCGATCTTCCGGGGGTTTTTTGTTGCTTTCGACACCGCGTTGTGGTATAATTGTTGTGAAAATAGATGAAACACTTTTTTAAAAGTTTTTGAGGAGGGTTTAAGGGAGGGACTTTTTTCTGAAAAAGGCTCTCCCTGACGCGTGTACAGGGCATGAAAATACTGATGGTAACTATGGCTATGAATATCGGCGGGGCGGAGACTCACATACTTGAATTGACGAAAGAGCTGTCTCTGCGCGGTCATGACGTCACCGTTGCGTCCTTCGGCGGAGTCTACGCGGATGAACTGCAAAAGCTCGGCGTGAGATGCGTGTCATTGCCCCTTCACACAAAAAATCCCGCCCACGTCATGAAGTCGTACTATGGGCTGAAAAAACTCCTTCGGGAAGAAAAGTTCGATATAGTCCACGCCCACGCGAGAATACCCGGTTTCATCGTTGGTCTGCTGAACGATTCGCTAACGGAAAACGGGTTGAAATTCCGCTTTGTCACCACCGCCCACCTCAATTTCAGCGTCAATCCCCTGCTCAGACGTATCTCCCGCTGGGGTGAGAGAGTTATGGCAGTGTCGGACGATATCGCGGACTACCTCGTCAAGGAGTACGGCTACCCCCGCGAGAGAATCTATACCACAATAAACGGCGTCGATACCGAGAAATTCTCCCCCGAACGCGACTTTTCCGCAGTCCTCGAGAAGCATAACCTCGAAAAATCCCGTAAAAGAGTGGTTTACGTCAGCCGACTTGACCCCGACCGCGCCGAACCTGCATACAGGATAATCGAAATTGCCCCCGAAATAGCGAAAAAATTCCCCGATACAGATGTAATCATAGTCGGCGGCGGCACGTGCTTTGATGAGCTTTCCACCATGGCTGAAAAAGTGAACAAAGCCGTCGGCAGAACTTTGGTGACAATGACGGGAGCTGTCAGCAATGTTGACGAATACTGCGCCGCGGCTGACGTGTTCATCGGTGTATCGCGATCCGCTCTCGAAGCAATGTCCGCCGCAAAGCCCGTTATCATCGCCGGAGGTCAGGGCGCGCTCGGCATCTTCGACGAAAGTAAAGTAGCGTCCGCCGTGAACACAAACTTCTGCTGTCGCGGATTTGACATGGCGACGGGCGAAGAGCTGCTACGAGATATTACAAAGCTGCTCGAAAACGAAGAGCTGCGCGAAAGACAGGGCGTGTTCAACCGCGAATTCATCAAAAAATACTACACCGCCGCGCGAATGGCTGACGACTACCTTGCAATGTACGAGGATACGCTCTCCTCCCCCGTCAGATTTAGGGGCAGAGCGGACGTCGTCATGAGCGGCTACTACGGATTCGGGAACATGGGCGACGAAAGCCTGCTCGACACGATAGCAAAATCCGCCGCGCTCGAATACGATGGACTAAAAATATCGGCTCTCACCCGCCACCCGAAAAAGGACACGGTGAGAACAGGTCTAAAATGCGTCTCGAGATTCAACTTCCCCGCGGTGTGGTTCGAGCTGGCAAGGGCAAAGGTGCTCATCTCCGGCGGCGGCTCCCTCCTGCAAGACAAAACGAGCAAAAGAAGCCTGAAATACTACGCCGGACTGATGAAAACCGCGAAAAACCTCGGCAAAAAGGTCTATGTCTACGCGAACGGCATCGGACCTATCACGCACGAAGCGAACAAAAAACTCGCGGCAAAGGTAGTGTCTGCGGCGGATATCGTGACGGTGCGCGACAGCAATTCGAAGGCGGAGCTTGTCTCACTCGGGGTAGACAAAAGTAAAATCACAGTCAGCGCCGACCCGACGTTCCTCATTTCGGAGAGGATCAGCGAAAGAGCAAGACGCGCCGCCGAGAGGATTGTGAGCGGAACAGGCGAATTTTTCGTTGTGTCCGTGCGCCCGCTGTCAGTCTCCGGCTCCGACGCGAAGCTTACCGAACGAGACTCGGAAATACTGTCGCAGATAGGTGACGCGGCGGCAAAAATCGCGAAAAAGTACGGTCTGACTCCGCTGATTCTGCCGATGCAAGCGTCCCACGACAGCGAAATCTCGGAAAAGCTGCGCGAGATACTGCGTGAGAAGGGAATAGACGCGCCGATGTACAAGCCAAATTCCGCAGAATCACTGATATGCGTCCTCGAGAGTGCGACAATTGTAGTTGGAATGAGGTTGCACGCCGTGATATTTGCCTCATCCGCGTCCTCGCCTGTGATAGGGCTATCCTACGACCCGAAGGTAGCGGCGTTCATGCACGAGATAGGGCAGGACTACGTGGTGGATCTCGCGAAGGCAGGCGAAGTGGGAGCGGAAGTGACGCGCTGTGCGGGAGAGATAATGTCGCGGCGCGGGGAGATAATGCGCGAGATAGGGGAGGTATCCGCGGATCTGCGCAGGAAAGCAGAGGAGGATGTGAAGCGTCTCGGGAGACTACTGTGAGAAAGCGACCTTAGACGACTTGCGCCTTCTAAGAGACTTCCCTCTGTAAGTTTCACTTAGGTTTTAAGTGAAGAAAAAAAGAAGAAAGACTTACGTCTTTCAGATTAATTATATCGACTGCGGTCGAAGGCTGCTCCTACGCGGAGGGCGCACAAGGAGCTTCAAACGCCAGCTCCTTGTGAATCTACGCTCGCGGTGGAGTATGGTGGATATGATTAACTTCCGTCTTCGCCCACTTGAACAGCTCAGTCGCGCGGCATCGCATAAGCCTTAGTAGTGGCATTAGAATGTTCGCACGGGAGAGGTAGACGCGGGTAGAGTATCTAAATCATCGCTTTCTTAATCGCGCGGAGTCGAGAATACCAAATCAAAGTGAAATGGAGTAGGCTGCCGCGGATTGGCGTTAGAAATTGCGTTGATATATAGCGAACATCCAATTTCGTTTTGCTTCCGTCAGCGAACGTAGAATCAATCCAGTGCGGCAGCAAATATCGAACTGAACTTGCAGTTTCAACTTCACAAGATTGGTGACGGTGTTGAAATTTTGGCTGAAAATCCGTCTATAAGCTACAGAATACCCTTGGTATAAATCCGGCGGATAGCCAAAATCTAAGAAGACCCTTTCGCCAGTATAAACAGGGTGCGAAGACGGAAGTTAATTGCTCGACTGCACGTGATCGGTAAGCCGGTACTCACAGAGGGGCGGCGCCTGAGCCTCTCTGTGTTCCCCCTGAAAAGGGCGCCCCACGCGAAGTGGACTAATGAAATCGAAAAGACGGCAGTCTTTTCTTCTATCTTCTCACTTAAATCTTAAGTGAACCTCCCTCAGGGGAAATCTCTTAGAAGACACTCGTCGTCTAAGGTAAAGAAAATTGCTTGCGCTCTTTCTTGAAAGATTCTCAGGCGAAGTCTGAGAGCGAATGTACTACCTCTTTTCCTCCCCACGGAAACGACAGCTTCACCGCCGTGAGCGAAACACCGCTGTAGTTTATCCTGCTTCCGTACTTGCCGTCTCCTGCGAGGGGGGATTTCCGCGAACCGAACTGCACGCGAATCTGGTGCGTCCGCCCTGTCTCAAGCTCAATGTACGCCGCGCGAACCGGCTTCCCCTTTATCTCGATCTTTTCGCCGAGACGATAACGCAGAACAGCAAGCTTTGCTCCCTTTCTCTCGCCGCCGACCACAAACGACTTGTCACGCCGCCTGTCGAAGTAGAGGTAGTCGCGCATTTCTCCCTCCTCCGGCAAAGTCTCATCCGGCGTTACGAGCGCGCGGTAGCATTTTTTGAGCTTTCCCTCCGCTATGAGCCGCGAAAATTCCGCCGCCGCCTGCTTTGTGAGCGCGTAGACCATCAGCCCCTCCGTGTTCCTGTCGAGCCTGTGAACGACATACGGCGTTTTTCCGAGAGCTTTCTCAATCTCATCGGGGCATGAGGGCGCGTTTTCCGCCTTTTCCGAGAGGAATCCCGCAGGCTTATAAACGAGAACGTAGTCCTTTGTCGAGGACAGAATGATGTTTTCCATAGTTTCAGTTTTCTCCTTAAATCAAAAAAGAGCCTCGCAAGGAAGCTCTTTTGTGCAGACTTATAAGCCGGGTTCTGTATAATCAGGCGATTATCTAATCAGGCGATTATCTAATCGCACGATTACAGCTGTCATCTATCTGGAATTATACGTTGCCGCAAATTTCTGTGCCGCCTCGCGGGATATGACGGGCAGCCACGAATCCCCCGAAAATCGGAGAGACTCCCCGCACTGAGGCGTTGCATCGGATAGGGTTTACATTTGCACACAGTTGCCTGTCGTGCCGGTGAGCTCTTACCTCGCCTTTCCATCTTTACCGCGAAAAATCACGGAAGTCTATTTCTGTTGCACTTTCCCGGAGGTCTCCCTCGGCGGACGTTATCCGTTATCCTGCCCTATGATGCCCGGACTTTCCTCACGCCAATACCTTACGGCTACATGGCACGCGACAGCCCCATCTGCGGGATTTATTATAGCATAAATTTCGCTTTTTGTCAAGGAAAGCGGTCAGACTTTATGTAAGGCGACGCTCATTCCTCGGCGATAATGCCGCCCAGCTGCTTGTCCATAGCCTTCTTCAGTACCTTGGAGAGCTTAGCGACCTGTGATGCAAGCTCACTGCCGTTTTCGGTAGCTGTAATGTATGCGCCGCCGAGCTGGTTCGCGCCGAAGATATATGCCATCTCGTAGCGTCGGCCGTCGAAGATTATGTCGAGCATTTCAACGGAGTCCTTGTCGCGGGCTACCTTGCCGGAAAGCTGAACGTCGTAATATGCGGGGCGCACTGTCTTATAGGATTCCGCGCCGAGGTTTTCAACGATAACTCCGGTTCTCTCAAGGTCGCGGTTTGTTATCGGAATCATCATAGCCTGTGCGGAGCGTGCGACAAATGTATGATAGCTTTCCTGCGCTTCATCGTACTTGGGCGAGGGGATAATTCCGAAGTCGTCGTCCATATCGCGCAGAGTCTTACCGTGACCGAGAACCTCGCTGAGGAACAGGGACTTGCCCTCCATAAAGTGGGGTACGATACCTGACGTTTCTACGCCTGATTGGGTGAGATATGCCTGATATACATAGTTTAAGTCAAAGAACTGGTCGTGAACTTTTTTTGATATATCATAGACCTTCTCGGGAAGCTCCTTGAATTCGGGGACGTTGTTCTCGTTCTTCGAGATAAGCTGCTCTCCGGCGGAGGTGAGGAGCACGAGGGAGAAGTCGGAGTGAGTTGCAAGACCATACTGGTCGTCGGAATCCATCTTTCCGTCGCCGTTGAGATCGACAGCTGCCGAGGACACCATTTCGTAAAGCTTATCGTACGTCCAGCGTCCTTCCTTGACTATTTCATACGGGGACTCGAGTTTCAGCTTGTCGAGCATATTTTTATTGAGGAACAGCACCCATGCGCTTTCGCCGTACATGAGGTGGATATCTCCGTTAGCCATATACAGCGAGTTTCCGATAGAGAGAGTATCTATAGCGCCCGCGTCCCACCACGGCTTTTCAAAATTCAGCCCGGGAACGTCGTAAAGGTTTAAAACCTGCTTCTTTGCGGGGTATTTAATGCAGCTCTGCGACTCGTCGAACACGATATCGTAGGTGTACTCGTCGGACATGACCATGTTGGTAATAGCGGGACCGATGTCGTTCCAGCCGACGATGTTTTCGGAAAAGCTTACGTTTAGCTTGTCACCGACTGCGACATTGCGGTTGTAAACGGCGTCGTTTATCGGCTCGCCTGTAATATCCTCGGCGGTGAGGAGTACATAGGCGTAGTTGCTCACGACGTTGAGCATATTGAAGCAGTGTCCGTCGTAGCTTCCGGTCGGCAGGTCGTCGTAGATCGTAGTTTCGGTTTCGGCTTCGGCTTCGGCGGTTTCTGTGGCGTCGGTCGGATCTGCGGCAGAGCTTTCGGGAGTAGTTTCGTCTTTGCTGTCCCCGTTGGAGCAGGATGTGACGAGCGGAGACGTCATGAGACACGCCAGTATCAATGCGATAAGTCTTTTTTTCATTTGAACAGTTACCTCAAAAGAATATGATATTTGATTAAAATTACACCAACAGAATAGCACAAATTCGGCATATTGTCTATGGTAATAACGCACAATTAAAACGGATTGTTTTGTCGAGCTTACACAAAGAATCAACTGCTTTTAATTTTCCGCGCGCGATGAGAAAGTTATGATTGACGAAGGTCCTCTGTGTTCTTTACCATCTTGGTCAGTAGTTTCTGAACAAGCTTCTCCTTCGTTTTTGCTCTTGAAACAAAATCGGTGGAGTTTTTCGATATCGCATCGTTGAACGTGGTGTTTAAGAAATATCCGCCCAGCGCATTCGAGTACGCCAGTGCAAAGCCGTTTCCGAAATGGTCGTGGATTATGTCAAGCATCTGCGCAGAGGACTGGTCGCGTGTGTATTTTACCTTCAGCGACGATTCGTAGTAGTTCGGAAGCACCTGCGCATATGTCTCGCGGCAGAGCACCTCTATAACAGTGCTGATAAAGTCAAGTCTGCTCATAGGAACGGAAACCGGAATGTATCCAAGCTCCGCCGTGTCGTGAGTCGAGGTCACATAATCCTTCTGCGTTTCGTCAAGCATCGGGTACGGCAGGATAGCGAGGTCTACATCGGTGTCGCGGAACGTAGTGTTTTCAAGAGAGCCGAGTCTCTGGTAGCCGAGGAACAGAGATCTGCCTTCAAGGAAAATGCTTTCCGTCTGTGCTTCGTTTCCGCCGGTCAGGTTAACGGCAGTCGCGGTGTTGTTGAATATGCCGTTCAGCTTTTCGGTAAGCATAACGGAACGCTCGTTGTTCAGCGTGATTATCGGGTATCCATTTTCGTCACGTTCGATAAATCCGGGGTCGGCGCTGATGAGCCACGGAATCATGGGTCCCCAATACTCAAATATAGCAAAGCCGAACTGGTCGACCTTTGTCATAGTTCCGTTGCCGTCGAGATCCTTTGCCGCACCGTCTATAAGTGTTCGGAAGCTGTCCAGAGTCCACGTCTTGTTCAGCACGGAGGAATATACATCTTCCGGATCGCCGTAAAGGTCGCGGTACATTCCTTTGTTCATGATAAGGCAGTGCGAACAGCGGAGCATATCTATAAAATAGTCTCCCGCCAGTATAAAACGCATATCAGAGATAATTGAAATATCGCTCATAAAGTCGTCGTACCACCACGGGTTGTCGAAGTCAAAGTTCTTTCCGTCGTTAATATTATGGAAAAGTCCCTCCGGAGTCAGCGGCGCAAGACCGTAAATGTCGTTTATTACAATATCATAAGTGGAGTCGCCGGATTGCAGGAGCTTT
>Ga0129314_1000783_pt1 | contig 28704 bp, 30 predicted proteins | sample O1111metagenome_FD_94431 | JGI IMG/M metagenome (GOLD analysis project Ga0129314, IMG submission 94431) | Orangutan individual fecal microbial communities from fecal samples from Wisconsin, USA - O1111 metagenome | ecosystem: Host-associated > Mammals > Digestive system > Large intestine > Fecal... | reverse complement strand
TATGCGGGAAAATACAACAGCACGCCCTACGATAAACTTCTGATGGACCTCATGTACATCGCAAAGCCCAGCCTTGCGGAAGACTTCCGAATCTGCCTGGCAACGGTGAAAATCCTGTTTATGCCGGAAAGCACTGAGGGTGTAAGTGAAGGTCAGACCACGGCAATGAGTGGCGAAAACCATTGATTTTACGCGTTTTTTGGCTGATTTCTAAGCTTGAAAATTGACACTTTTCCAGAATGTGCAGTCAGGCATAAACAAGGGGTTTCGATGACAACATCATCAAAACCCTCAACTCGGTCATGGAGATGCTATCAGGCATAAATACGAGGTCTCCCAGTGAAAAGGCATTTTGATAATGAGCGAGTGGCGCAGCGGACTGTGAGCAATAAAGCTGCCCTCGCAGTGTGGTTCACATAACAGTGGTGCGACACCGATATGTAGCTCACGCAGTTACAAGATTATTGAGAGCTTAAGAAAATGAAACGGCTCAGACTCTTTGAGATGAGTCTGGGCTGTTTTAGTGTGGAAAGAGGAAGATAAGATGTTAGTTAGTGTGATCATGCCGACTTACAACTGCGGCAAGTACATCTTGCAATCGCTCGATTCTGTGATTGCCCAGACTGTCACGGACTGGGAAGTGCAGATCGTAGACGATTGCAGCACGGACAATACCGCCGAAGTGCTGAAGTCGTATCTGGAAAAATATCCGAATATCCACTACTACGTTCTTCCTCAGAATGGCGGTCCAGCAGTTGCTCGGACGGAAGCCATGAAACGAGCGACCGGCAAGTACATCGCATTCCTCGATAGCGACGATCTTTGGAAACCGGACAAACTGGAAAAGCAGATTGCTTTTATGGAGAAGACCGGCGCGAAGTTCAGCGCAACGGGTTACGGCTGGATGGATGAGGCTGGCAATGATCTGCACACTGTGTTCATTCCTCCGAAGAAAACGGACTACAAGAAGATGATTCGGCTTTCCAATCCAATCGGTAATCTGTCTGTGATGTACGATCAGGAGGCACTTGGTAAGTTTGAAGTGCCTCCGATTAAAAAGAGAAACGACTTTGCCCTGTGGCTTAAGATCCTGAAAAAGACGGATTACTGCTACGGCATGGAAGAAGTTCTTGGTACATATCGCATGGGTCGCGCTGGATCGGTGTCCAGCAATAAACTGAAACAGGCAAAGTATCACTGGCAGTTGTACCACGAAATTGAGGGTCACAATGTCATCCGCAGCCTGTATGAACTTGGCTGCTGGGCTTGGGTCAAGGGCACCGGAATTGGTATTGATAAGAGGAAAGTGTAACTAGGAGGACACAAGTGAATAAGAAGGAAGTATACAGTGGCTTGCTGTCGTGTATAACGGCGGTCGCTGGAATCGATAATGCAAAGAAGTTTGATACGCTTTTTCGTGATCACAAAAAATTGAATCTGAAGAATCCTCAGACGCTCTCCGACAAGGTGTCTTACATTGAATTGCATGAGCAGTCTCCATTGGCTGCTAGTTGCACAGACAAATATGCAGTGCGAGAGTATGTTACGAATAAGGGCTTGGAAAATATCCTCGTTCCAATTTATGGGGGGGGGGTACACACGCTTTGAAGACATTGATTTAACGAAGCTGCCTAATAGCTTTGCAATCAAAGCAACACATGGCTGCAAGATGAATTACTTTGTGCCAGATAAGTCCAAGTTTGATTCTGAAAAATGTAAAAAAGAAATCCAAAGATGGATGAACACTACATACGGAACATACTCGATGGAGCCCCATTATATTAAAATTCCGCATAGGTTCTACATAGAGAAGTATCTTGAAAAAGCAGATCAGCTTGTGGATTACAAGTTTCACTGTCTCAATGGAGTGCCTCGGTTTGTACTGACATGTAGTGATCGGAAGAGTAACGGCGATAAAGCAATGCAGGTAACCTTAGACCTGTTTGATATGGACTGGAATTCTATTCCTGAAATTGTTTCTTCCGGGTTGGAACACCCTGGCAACGGAAAGCTGCCGAGGCCTGAGAACTTAGATGAAATGATTCGAATAGCCAAGCTTCTATCAAAGGACTTTAAGTTTGTACGAGTAGACTTGTATGAGCTTGAAGGAAAGGTTTACTTTGGGGAGTTGACTTTCTCACCCGCCCATTGCGTTTTTCCGTACCTTTCTGAAAAGTTCGATTTAGAGATGGGCAAATTGCTGCAAATCTAAGTGGCGCTGTTCATATTCCATCTTTGCCTAATAAAAGAATGGAGTATGAAAATGAACATTAAGATTGTTTACGGTAAAATGCTTGTTACCATGAGCCATATGTTTGGTGTGGACTTTGCAAAGAAATTTGACACTCGGCTACGGTTCCACAGAACGCTTAATCTGAAAAATCCAAGCTCATTAGCAGATAAGGTAACTTACGTTGAATTACACAAGCAGTCTCCGTTAGCTTCTATGTGTACTGACAAATATGCGGTTCGTGATTATATCAGGGAAAAAGGATTGGAGGATATTCTGATTCCTGTTGTCGGTGGACCGTGGGAGAAAGTTGAGGATGTTGATTTTGATAGACTCCCAAATAGTTTTGCGCTGAAGGCAACACATGGCTGCAAAATGAATTATTTAGTTGCAGACAAGAGTCGGCTCGACCGAGAAAAGTGCAGAACGGAAATGTCACGCTGGTTGGCTACGACTTATGGTGCGTATTCAATGGAACCGCACTACCTGACAATCCCTCATAGAATTTATGCGGAGGAGTATTTAGCTGATGCGGCTCAATTAACAGACTATAAGTTTCACTGTGCAAATGGTGAGCCACTTTTTGTATTGACGGTTTATAACAGAAAAACCGATGGCGATAACGGAATGAGTTTGAACTTTGATATGTTCGACATGAACTGGAAACAAATCAAAGGAATGATTCCGCACAAGAAGGAGCTCCCTGGCGATGGTACGACCCCGAAACCGGAAACCTTTGATCGGATGGTAGAAATCGCACGAATTCTTTCGAAGGATTTTGATTTTGTTCGTGTTGATCTGTATGAGAGGAACGGGAAAGTCTTGTTCGGAGAGCTGACGTTCTCACCAGACTGCTGCGTATTCCCGAATTTTCCGCAGAGCTTCTTGGATGAGATGGGAAAGAGAATGTCCTTAACATAACGTGATTTAGGAGAAAAAGTGTGGGTATTGCAATTGTAGGTCATTTTGGTGGTAAAGAGAAATTTAATGATGGTCAGACAATTAAGACCATTGCGATATATGATGCACTGATTAGGTATGGTGAAAGGGACGTCGAGAAGATTGACACATACTATATAAAAAGAAACCCACTAAAATTTCTGTGGCTTTTCATATCTGCATTGTGTAAGGATCAAAAGTATATCGTGCTCCTTTCATCAAATGGCAGAAAGGTTCTATTTCCTATTTTGAGTTTTATGAGCCGGTATATGAAAAAAGAGGTATACCACTATGGAATTGGTGGCAGGCTTGCAAGAGAAGTTGGCGAAAATAAAAAATGGAAAAAGTATGTTTCTTCATTTAAAAGCAATTGGATGGAAAGCATAGAACTTGCTGATCAACTGCAGGAACTTGGTGTTAGAAATGCTATTTATCTGCCTAACTTTAAGAAGTTAAATATCTTGGATGAAAGTGAGCTCTGTAGCAAATACAGCGAGCCATATAAGTTGTGTACATTTAGCCGAGTGATGGAGGAAAAGGGCATCGAAGATGCCATAAATGCTGTTCGTGAAATCAACACCGAATGTCAAAGGAAAATTGTGATGCTAGATATTTATGGACCTGCGGAGGAGTCATACTTACAGCATCTAAATAAAGTGCTTGAGCAAGATGAAGTATGCCGATATTGTGGTGTGGTTCCAGCAAATAAAAGCGTTGAAGCATTGAAAGATTATTATGCACTGCTTTTTCCGACTCATTGGAAACACGAAGGTATTCCGGGAACAATAATCGATGCGCTCTCAGCGGGAGTTCCGGTTATTGCACGTAGATGGCAGTATTGCGATGAGATGTTACAGCATAAAGTAACTGGCTACATTTATGACTTTGATAAACCAGAAGAACTTAAAGATATGATTTTATATGCAATAGAACACACTGAAGAAACAGTAAAAATGAAGAGAGCTTGTATAGGCCGAGCTTATGATTATAGCGAGGATTATGTTATTAAGTATATTGCAAAACAAATGGGGATTGAAAGGTAAGACGTAAAATGAAGATTGGTGTGATTGGACATTTGGGTGGCGAGTGCGATTTCACAGACGGTCAGACAGTGAAAACGAAAGCTCTTGTTGAAGGACTGAGAAACAAGGGATATTCAAATTTGGTTATTGCGGATACTTACTACATGAAAAAAAGTCCCTTGAGTTTTGCCAAACAATTGATGCAAGTTTTTCTCAGAGCGGATAAGATTATCGTTTTACTGTCAGATAGGGGACGAAAAGTTTTGTTCCCTATTCTTTCTAGAGTAAGTTATAGAAAAGAAGTCTACCATTATTCGATTGGTGGAAGACTGGCGAAGGAAGCGGCAGAAAACGATAAGTATAAACGACAAATATCAGCTTTTCGTGCCAATTGGGTGGAGAGTCAGAAAATAGCACAAGAACTAAATGATATGGGCGTGAATAATGCATCCTATCTTCCTAACTTTAAATGTATTAAGATGATGGATATGTCGGCAATAAGGACATACAAACGTGGTCCTTATCATTTTTGTATGTTTAGCCGGGTGATGCCTGAGAAGGGCGTGGAAGACGCGATGAGGGCAATTCGCAGGGTTAACGAAAAAATCGGGGAAAGTGTCGCCCTATTAGACATTTACGGGCCGATTGAGAATAAGTATGAAGAACGTTTTCAGTGGGCTCTAAAAAATATGGGGGGGTACACGAGATATTGTGGAATTGTGCCACCCAATAAAAGTGTTGATACATTAAAAAACTATTTTATGCTTCTGTTTCCAACCTACTGGAGTGGAGAAGGAATGCCCGGAACAATTATTGATGCTCTTGCTGCGGGGCTGCCAATCATAGCAAGAAGATGGGAGTTTTGCGATGACATGGTTGATAATAATGTCACGGGGGTTGTGTATGAATTTGATCATCCAGAAAAGCTTGAAGAAAAAATTAGATGGGCCATTGATAATCCATCCCAAATTGAAAATATGAAAAAGAACTGCCTATCAAAGGCAATCGAATACAGTGAAGATCATGTGATGAAGAAAATAATAGGACAGATGATGGAAAGCGGTGACAGCAATGAACGAGCAGTTTAAACAAGATTATTATCGAATGACCGGAAAAAAGTGGAGTGTCTTATCGATTTTAGATTTAGTGTTTCGATATGACTTGCGTTATCTAAAACACTTGCGAAGCCATCGGGGGGGGGTATACACACTTCTCTCTTTAAGATATAGTCGCAAGTACGGATTGGAAATACTATCACAGAATATCGGTCAAGGGCTCTACCTGGGACATGCTCATAACATTAATGTTCATCCGGATGTGATAATGGGCAATAATTGCAACCTAAACAAAGGGTGTACGATAGGCAGGGAAAATCGCGGTAGTCGAAATGGTGTTCCTGTTGTTGGTAGTAGTGTTTGGATTGGAAGCAATGCAATGGTCTGTGGAAAAATAAAAATAGGGGACGATGTTTTGATCGCGCCCAATTCCTACGTGAATTTCGATGTTCCGGATCATTCTGTTGTTATTGGAAATCCTGGAAGAATTTTTTCACGATTGGATGCAACGGAAGGATATATAACAAACAAAGTTGAATGAATGGTGTGCTGATATATGAAGGTTTTGCAAATTATACCAATGTTTAAATTGGCCGGTGCAGAGATCATGTGTGAAAATCTCTGCTATGCGTTACGCAGCCAAGGGTGCAATGTTATAGCGGTAAGTTTGTATACTGAACATACTCCGATAACAGATCGCATGGAGCGTGCTGGAGTAAGAGTGGAGTATCTCGAAAAAAAGAAAGGCTTTGATTTTTCAACTATTGTAAAATTATATCGACTTATAGAAAAGGAAAAGCCAGAAGTGGTACACACTCACATTTATGCAGCAAGATATGCGCTTCCGGTTGCAGTATTTTGTGGAATTCCTAGTAAGATTCATACAGTACACAATGTGGCACAGCAGGAACAAGCTAAGGCAGGTAAGATCGTTAATAAATTCTTGTTTAGGCACTGCGGAGTTGTCCCAGTTGCCTTAAGTGAGGAAGTTAAAAAAACAGTTGAGGCAGTTTATGGAATACCAGAACAGAAAATCCCTGTAGTTTTTAATGGAATTGATCTTTCAAAATGCCAAGTGAAGGAAGACTATACAAAAAAGAAAGAATTTAAAATCATTCATATTGGTCGCTTTATGGATGTAAAAAACCATGGCCTTATCTTAAGAAGTTTTGCGCAGTTTGTAAAACAACATCCGGATGCAAAGCTGCAGCTCCTTGGAGAGGGAGAGCTAAGAGAAGAAATGGAGCAACTGGCAAAGCGCCTCCAAATCGAAAGTTCGGTTGAATTTGCTGGGTTGCAGAGTAATGTTTATCCGTGGTTGCATAATGCAGACGTTTTTATTTTGCCATCAAAGTTTGAGGGAATGCCGATGACGCTTATTGAAGCAATGGGAACGGGGCTACCTATCATTGCAAGTGCTGTTGGCGGTGTGCCTGACATGCTTACAGATGGAAAGAATGCGCTTTTAATTAGACCTGAGAGCACAGAACTTTGCAAGGCTTTAGAAAAACTGTATACAGCAGCTGATGTAAGAAAACAGCTTGGAATAGAAGCTAAAGAAAAATCAGTTGTATTCTCAAATGACAGTATGGCGAAACAGTATATCGAAATTTACAAGAATAATATCCACTAATCACAAAAATAGGATATTGAGGTGATCGTAATTCAAATGAGAGAATTTAGATTAAAGTCATGGCTCGTGCAAACATTAATAATCGCTTTGGTTACGATTAATCTGATAAGCGGTAGTAATGTCACGATAGTGATAGCATCTGTATTAGCTATTAGTTATACATGCATTGCTGATTATTCATCATGTTTGTTACTACTTATGTCGATAACAATTTTTGAGAACTCTTTTAAGCTATCAGGTGTTTTGGTGTGGATCTTTTTACTACTTGTCATGATAGCCCGATTGTTTATCACTGAAAAAAAATTATATATTTCTCCGGCAGTTGCCACTTTATTTGTTGTGCTAATTTCATTAGAAGCGATTGGCGATATATATAATGTTGGAATCAATGGGCAAACACTATCAGGTATTGTTCTTGTGCTGTTTTCCTTTCTCCTTTTTTCAGGACAGTTTAACGTCAGAATAAGTAGCGAAGAAATTGTGATATTCTTCGGAACTTCCTATGTATTTGCAATGATATATCTTCTGACGCAATATGGAGGATTGGGCAGTTTTATTAGACTGTTTTCATCCTTATCAAATGGACTGACAGATTCATATCGATTCGGAATAAAATATGGTGGTACAGTTGGCGGCGCAATGGCAATCCCTATTTATTCATTGCTTATCCTTGCATTTTCAATTAATTGCTTGTTGCAGGAAAAAACAAAAAAGACCACAAAATTAGTTATTATAGCATTTGATATTGTTGCGTTTGTATTTGGAGCATTAACAGTCAGCCGTTCGTTCTTTTTAGGGTTGATTATTTTGGTTGCATTATATTTGATCTCAAAAACAGAAGGGAAAGGAAATGCAACTCGAAAAATTTTAGCAATTATTGTTGTTGCTGGAATTGCATGCTTTTTCGTAGTACGCTATCAAGGTATTATAACACAAGTAATTGATAATCTTTTTAATCGTGTGACGACAGATAATACCGGAGGTACTGGAGGCCGTACAGAAATATGGGGTGAATGCCTGACATATTTGTGGGACCATCCTCTTCACTTATTGTTTGGAAACGGGACAAACGGGTATCCTATTGTCGGTCAACTTATGAATAAGGAGTTTTCAGCAGGATCACATAATTTATATATTGATATTTTAATGTCATGGGGAATTGTTGGTGCAATTTGTGTACTTGGAATCGTCCGTACAACTAGTCGTCCGAGTGAGATAGTTTATTGCATAAAGAAGAATACGGTTTGTGCAATCCCGTTTGTTGTTCTTGCGTTTTTTGCGATGACTGCTTTACGGTCAAACAGTATGAAAACACATATTTACTTTTTCATGACTTTATATTTCATTCGGCAAAGCATATATGACAAGGGAGAAGAAAATGATACCTAAGATTATTCATTGCTGTTGGTTTGGCGGTAATCCGATGAATGATACTGTGAAAGGTTTTATTGAGGGATGGAAGAAATTTAATCCGCAATATGAAATCAAAATTTGGACGGAGGAAAATTTCGATTACAAACAAAACCAATATATGAAAGAAGCATACGAAAGCAAAAAGTGGGCTTTTGTAACAGACTATGTAAGATTAAAGGTCCTATATGATTTTGGCGGAATCTATATGGATACAGACGTAGAGGTAAGAAAAAGCTTGGATCCGCTCTTAGAGAATAAAGCTTTCTCAGGTTTTGAAGGACCGGATAGAATACCAACAGGTATCATGGGAGCAGAAAAGCATAATCGGTGGATCGAACTTCTTTTACAAGATTATGAAAATAGACATTTTATTTTACCAGATGGTTCTTTTGATTTGACGACAAATGTTAAGACAATTACAGATACAACGGTAAAGAACTATCCTATTGTTTTAAATAACACCTATCAAAATTTGGGCGATGTGACCTTTTATCCGTTTGATGTTCTTTGTGCAAAAGATTTAGTGGATGGCAAGGTGAAAGCTACAGAAAATACGATAACAGTACATCATTTTAATGGATCTTGGACTTCACCTAAAAAGAAACTGATCAAGTTCCTTAATGAATACGTTGGCCACGATGTTGTGGTTGCATGTGTTAAAATTAAGCATTTTTTCTTGGGGATAAAATGATATGGAATTAACAGTCTTTACACCTGTTTACAATCGAAAAGAACTATTAAAAAACCTGTATGTAAGTCTTTTGAAACAATCATCGTTTGAGTTCATTTGGATGATTGTTGATGATGGATCTACGGATGGCGTTGCAGAAGAAATTTCAGCATGGAAAGCAGATGCACCCTTCGAAATTCAATTGATTCAGCAAAACAATCAAGGAAAACATGTGGCTCATAATACAGCTGTAAAAGCTTGTATGACGAACCTTTTTGTCTGTGTTGACTCGGATGATGAATTAATGCCTGATGCGGTAAAGAAAATACTTGAAGCAAATCAAAGAGAAGCTGGCAAAGAGGTCTTGGGGTTCTATTTTAGAAAGGTAGACACGAATGGTGTAATCTCAGGTGGAAATTTCCAGCCCAATAATTCCTATATTGGGTTAAGAGAAATCTATCATAAATATGGGTTTAAGGGTGAACTTGTAATTGTCCTGAAGTCAAAATATGCAAAGATGGCATCTTTTCCGGTTTTCCCCGGTGAAAAATTTGTTAGCGAACTTGTATATTATAATGAAATTGATGGATTAGCTCCCATGTGCTGGATAGATGATGTTATTTATAGATATGAGTATCAGGAGACAGGGTATAGTAAGAATTCAAATCGACTGATAGCAAATAATCCATATGGGGCTGCTGCGGGGTACTTTTCTGAGGCTCAATATGCCACAAAGACTTTACAAAGGGTTAAAGCTTATTCGGAGTATTTGGCGATTTCTGATGTGTTTGACTTGAAAAAAGTAATTATTGAGAAAACAGGCCATCGAAAGGTGAATTTAGTAGAGAAAACTCTTGCACGAGTGTTTATTAACCATTATAAGAGTTTGTTCATACAAATACAGAATGGAGAGCGTTAATAGAAATGAAAAAGGTGGGTATTTTGACGTTTCACGCAGCGCTAAATTATGGGGCTTTGTTGCAAGCTTTTGCGTTGCAGCAGGCACTGATAGATCAAGGTGATGTTGTTGAAATAATAGATTACAGAAATCCAATCATTGATAACATGTACTATTATCCGGGACTCTTTGAACGGAAAAATGTTAGAGACGTGATTAAATATATTCTTCAAGGAAAGTCAGAAAAACGAAAACGAGCAAAGTTTGAAGAATTTCGAAGAGAAAAGTTGACTATTAGCGCCAAAAGATATACGAACGAAAATATTCAATCTGCGAATAATGAGTATGACCTATTCGTGACAGGAAGCGATCAGGTATGGAATTACATGGCGCACGGATTTGACAAAAACTTCTTTCTGTCTTTTGTAGACTGCCCTGAAAAAAAACGCTCTTATGCAGCAAGTATTGGCTTATCTGAACTGCCTGATGATAAAGAAAATGAATATGCAAAACTACTCCAGGATTACCCAATTTGTTCAGTACGTGAAAAGCAAGGTGTGGATATCCTAGCGCGGCTTGGTATTCAGTCGAGAAGACTAGATATTGATCCAACGTTGCTTCTTGATAAGAATGAATGGTGCAAGAGGTTAGCAATAAAACAGCAAGAACAAAATTATATTTTGGCCTACTATTTTCAATTAACACCGACCTTGAAAAAGTTTATTGAAGAATTGTCAGAAAGAACTGGATGCTGCGTTGTCTATTTAGGTAGCGCGTTGAAAGCTCCTTTTTCGTGTAAATGCAAGGCGATAAAATCAGCAGATCCGGTTGATTTTGTTACGACGATTTGCAATGCAAAGTATGTTGTAACGAATTCGTTTCATGGGACGGCTTTTTCAATCAATTTTCAAAAAACTTTTTTTGTAGAACTCTTAAAGAAAGATTCACAGGTAAATAGTAGAATTACAAACATTTTAAACGAGACCGGTTTGCTAGGACAACAGATTTCATCTTTTGAAACAATTCAAGAAGCAAAGGATTGTTATATAGATTGGAATGTTGTTAATAAAAAAATACAGAAGCTTCGAGAGGACTCAGACCTCTATATTCGGGAGTGGTTGGTATGAATGAAGTGATATCACAGGAATTATGCTCTGGCTGTGGTGAATGTGCAGCCGTCTGTCCTGTTCATGCGATTACGATGCAGACAGGGGAAAAGGGGTTCAGAGTTCCTAGGATCAACCAGTCGAGTTGTATTAATTGTAAAAAGTGCATTAACTTGTGTGCGATAAAAAATGCAAGTGACTTAAAATTACCGGAAGGAATTGCATTTGGAGCGATTAATTTAGACGATGATGTTCGAAAGAATAGTTCATCCGGAGGAGCCTTTAGTGCATTGGGAGAAACTTTTTTATCTAAAGGCGGTGTGGTATATGGCGCGGTATCAAGCAATAATGTGATTTCTCATGATGAAGCAACAACTATAAACGGCTTGAACAAAATGAGAGGGTCGAAGTACGTTCAGAGCAACATTGAGAGTGTATTTAGTAATATTGAAGCAGAGTTGAATGCGGGACAGCGAGTACTATTTTCAGGAACGCCGTGCCAATGCGCGGCGGTAAAGTCATATTTATCAGGGAAGCATACAAATAGTGGTGAACTCATTTTAATCGATATAGTTTGTCATGGTGTGTGTAGTCCACTAGTATTTAAGGACTATATCGAGTTTTGCAATTCAAGGAGCAGCAGCAGTGTAATAGAACATATCTTTCGTTCAAAAGTAAATGGGTGGCGAAATCATACAGAGGAAAATATTTTAGCCAATGGAGCGATTGATTATAAATCATTTGATTCACAGCTGTTCAAATCATTTTTCTATTCTCATTACACACTTCGAGAATCTTGCTTTCACTGTCCATTTGCAACGCCCCAAAGAGTTGCAGACATAACTATGGCTGATTTCTGGGGTTTGCAGCAAAGCATACCGACAGAGTATTCTCCAGACGGTGTTTCTTTTCTTCTCGCTAATAGTGATAAAGGAAGAATGCTAATAAAAAGTGCAGAAAGCAAGATGAGGGTATTTTCTGCTCAAATAGATGATACGGAACAGCCGCAATTGCATCAACCGAGTAAAAAGCCAGAGAATGTGCAACAATTTTGGCGGGATTACGAAAAGGGATTTAAATATGTGGCAGTGAAGTATTTTCATGCAGGAAAAATCAGACGATTTTTGACAGATACGATTAAAAAGATGATTAAGGTGCGATAAGGTGAATACAAATTCCAGAACACATAATGTAATCGTAAACGCTTTAACAAATGTCGGCGGGCAGATTCTGACAATTTTGTTGAGCTTTTTAACAAGAATAGTTTTCATTAAGGCGTTTGGAGAAAACTATTTAGGAATCAATGGGTTATTCTCAAATATTCTATCGGTTCTTTCATTAGCTGAATTGGGAGTAAGCAGTGCTATTGTGTACTGTATGTACAAACCGATTGCTGAAAAAAACTATCGGCAATTGGCAGCACTGATGAATTACTATAAAAAGCTTTATCGAATAATCGGTCTGATAGTTGCTGTAATAGGCTTGGTTATAGTTCCTTTCCTCAGTGTTTTAGTAAATATTGAAGCCGATATCGGAAATGTAACTGTATACTATCTATTGTACTTGACCAATACCGTATCTTCTTATTTTCTGGTTTATAAAACGTCTATCCTTACGGCGGATCAAAAGGATTACATTATTAAATTATGCCGCGTCATAGTTGCCGCGGTCCAGTTTGTTGTGCTGACAATAGTTGCATTTGGATTAAAAAACTATACGGTGTATTTGGCATTGCAAATTGGTTTCTCAATCCTGAACAATGTTGTCTGTTCTCATATTGCAGAAAAGCAGTATCCTTTTATCAACGATAAAGTAGAACTCCCTGCAGAAGAGAAAAAAAGTATTTGGTCGAGCATCCTGTCGATGTTTAGCTATCAAGTGGGAAATGTCATTCTGAATAATACGGATAACATCTTAATCTCCGTGATTGTGAATACTGTAGTAGTTGGATTCTATTCGAATTACTCCATGATAGTAGCTGCGATTGCAACTTTTCTTCAGTTAGTATTTACATCTGTTCAAGCAAGTATTGGAAACTTAGCAGCGGGTGGAAATGAGGAAAAACAATATAAAATATTTAATGTTATCCAATTTACAAGTTTTTGGATGACCTCTTTTTGCTGTATTTCTTTTGCTGTTCTTTTTCAGGACTGCATCACATTGTTATATACAGATCATTACCTACTTGAATATAATGTTGTTTTGGTTTGTGTATTCAATTTTTATATCCAATTTATTATGTATCCGATTTATTGCTACAGGAGTACGGTTGGCTTATTTAAGCAGACACGCTGGGTTATGCTTTTTACTAGCGGAGTCAACATAGTGCTATCGATTATTCTGGGAAATAGATGGGGATTATTTGGAATACTCATTGCAACAGGCATTTCCAGAATTGCAACAAATTTCTGGTACGAACCGATTAAGTTGTTCAATATTTATTTCAAAAAAGGTGTTCGAGGTTATTTTATTAAACAAGCTTTATCATTTATTTGCACGGGACTGATGATTATAGTCATGCTTGCGATTGCATCTACTCTGAATGATATTCCACTTATGTTAAGATTTGTTTGCAAAATCTTGCTATGTGCTATTCTCCCTAATGCTATTTATTATGTGGCTTTTAGGAAGACGGATAGTTTTTGCTACTTAAGAGATACCTTGTTGAGTAAAGTTAAGAAGGGACGAAACTAACAATATGAAAAAAGTAATGCTCGTTTTCGGCACCCGGCCGGAAGCAATTAAAATGTGCCCGCTTGTAAACGAATTGAAGAAACGCGAAGAGCTTCAGACGGTCGTTTGTGTGACTGGTCAGCACCGTCAGATGTTGGATATGGTTCTTGAAGCGTTTGATGTTATACCGGACTATGATTTGTCTATCATGAAGGACAAACAGACACTGTTTGATGTGACCACCAATATTCTGAACCGCATCAAGGAAGTGCTGGAAAAAGAAAAGCCTGACGTGGTGCTAGTACACGGTGACACCTCTACGACTTTTGTAACAGCACTTGCATGCTTCTATTTGCAGATTCCGGTTGGTCATGTTGAGGCAGGACTGCGTACCTATAACATCTACAGTCCGTACCCGGAAGAGTTCAACCGTCAGGCTGTCTCAATTATCAGCAAGTTCAATTTCGCGCCGACGGAGCTTTCTAAGCAGAATCTGCTGAAAGAAGGTAAAGACCCAGACAGTATTTATGTCACGGGTAATACCGCAATTGATGCCCTGAAAACCACAGTTCGTGAGAATTATACGCATCCTGAACTGGAGTGGGCAAACGGCAGCCGATTGATCATGATTACAGCTCATCGTCGTGAAAATCTTGGTGAGCCGATGCGCCACATGTTTAAGGCAATCCGCCGTGTAATGGATGAGCATCCTGATGTGAAGGCCATCTATCCGATTCACATGAATCCTGTTGTGCGTGAAATCGCAAACGAGTATCTGGGTGACGATGATCGAATCCATATCATTGAACCGCTGGATGTTCTGGACTTCCACAACTTCCTGAGCCGCAGCTATCTGATTCTGACGGATTCCGGTGGAATTCAGGAGGAAGCTCCTTCTCTGGGAAAACCGGTGCTGGTTATGCGTGATACCACGGAGCGTCCGGAGGGCATTGCTGCGGGTACATTGAAGCTGGTCGGAACTGAAGAAGAAACCATTTACAAAGAATTCAGCCGCCTATTGTCCGATAAGGACGAGTATGAGGCAATGAGCAAGGCAAGTAATCCGTATGGCGATGGACATGCCTGTGAGCGGATTGCAGATGTGCTTTGCAATATGAGAACAGGAGATTAATAGAAAATGAAGAATATGTTGAGTAGCAGTGGGGGGGGTACACACCGTGACTTGGCAATTAGTACTGTGAGATCCCTTGCATTCATGTCTATTATTCTGTGCCATATTTTCCAGTATTTTGGGATTGAACTTGCTTGGTGGTTTAATGTTGGGGTGCAGATATTTTTATGCATGTCTGGATTCTTGTATGGAAAGAAGAAAATCGATGGAGTACTATCTTTTTATAAAAAACAGCTTATAAAGATTCTGGTTCCATACTATTTGGTGATTCTTTTTATGATAGGAATGGAAGCTTGCTTTGCTCGAAATCAGTTATCTATAGTGAGAATTATTAATGTAGTACTTTGTCACGGAACATTAGCAGGTGGAGAGCATCTTTGGTTTATTGCAACGATATTGTTTTGCTATTTACTCCTTCCTCTGCTGAACCTTATAAACAGTAAGATTGACGAAATAAAAAATATATACAAAAAAGCAATAGCGTTTTGTTTGGTATTTGCAGGCTTAAGCCTGTTTGTCCGCCTTTTTGTGAACTATTTTAATGCAGCATGGATTGCTTGTTTTTATCTTGGAACAGTTTTAGGGAAAAATGATAATAAAAACAAACAAATTAAAGAAATGCTTTTTTTGACTCCGATCACATTAATCCTTGTTGGAACACAGATTGTATTGAATTATGTGATAAAAATAGATGGGTTGGGTAGTTTGTATAATGTTTTTTGTGATTATGGACACACGTTTCTTGGAGCTACATTGTTAATTGCACTTTTGATTTTTTTCAGGACGGTCGATATGCCTAAAATCGTAAAGTTAATTGTTGCCTTTTTAGATTCCGTTTCTTATGAAGGCTATTTGGTGCATCAGTTCTTCATTTTAGGACCATTGACAGTATTTAATAGAATGAATTCAATTCCGAATGCCATTGTTATGATAATTGTTATGACTTTTACAGGGGGCTTAATAATTAAAATCCTGGCTCAAAGAATTCAAAATGCGATATTACGATAGAATGAGCTAAATAGAAGAGGAGGTTTAAAAAATGAAAATTGCAGTTGCTGGTACCGGTTATGTCGGTCTGTCCATTGCTACGCTGCTGTCACAGCACCATGAGGTTATGGCAGTGGATATTATCCCGGAAAAGGTTGAACTCATTAACCATAGAAAGTCTCCGATTCAGGATGAGTACATTGAAAAGTATCTTGCAGAAAAGGACTTGAATCTGACTGCTACGCTTGATGCAGAAGCAGCCTATAAGGACGCTGACTTCGTTGTTATTGCAGCACCTACCAACTATGACAGTAAGAAGAACTTCTTCGACACCTCGGCTGTCGAGGCTGTGATTAAACTGGTTCTCCAGTATAATCCGAATGCCATTATGGTCATCAAGTCTACGATTCCTGTGGGCTATACTGCAAGTGTACGCGAGAAGTTCAACACCAAGAACATCATCTTCAGCCCGGAATTCCTTCGTGAGTCCAAGGCTCTGTACGACAACCTCTACCCGAGCCGCATCATTGTCGGCACGGATTTGAACGACGAACGTCTGGTTAATGCCGCTCACGAGTTCGCAGGTCTGCTGCAGGAAGGTGCCATCAAGGAGAATATTGACACCCTGTTCATGGGTTTCACCGAAGCTGAGGCAGTCAAACTGTTCGCCAATACTTATCTGGCACTGCGTGTGTCTTATTTCAACGAACTGGATACCTATGCTGAGATGAAAGGACTGAACACTCAGCAGATCATCAAGGGCGTTTGCCTTGATCCGCGCATTGGCGACCAGTACAACAATCCGAGCTTCGGCTATGGCGGTTACTGCCTGCCCAAGGATACTAAACAGTTGCTGGCAAACTATGCCGATGTCCCAGAAAACCTCATTGGAGCAATCGTTGAATCTAACCGTACCCGGAAAGATTTTATTGCTGACCGTGTGTTGCAAATGGCAGGTTACTATGGGTACGGCGAGGACAACGAGTACGACGAATCTCAGGAAAAAACCTGCGTGATTGGCGTGTACCGCCTGACCATGAAGTCGAACTCTGATAACTTCCGCCAGTCCTCCATTCAGGGTGTCATGAAGCGAATCAAGGCCAAGGGGGCAACGGTCATCATCTACGAGCCTACTCTGGAGAATGGCAGCACCTTCTTCGGCAGTGAGGTTGTGAATGACCTTGAGGAGTTCAAGAAGCGCAGTCAGGCTATCATTGCCAATCGCTATGATAGCTGCTTGGATGACGTACAGGATAAGGTCTATACTCGTGATCTGTTCCGCAGAGACTAATACTTACCGGCCATGTGTTTGAGCCACATGGTAGTAAAAAATATGCAACAGGAGACGCTATGAATCGTTTTATGGAACTGTTCTGAATAATGGAGACGGAAAATGAAGCTGTTATATGTAACGAGTCAGTCAGGACGGAGAATAAACGGGTTTATGCGTTCGGCGATTATCGCAGCAAGACAATTGAATATTGATTTTACGATTCTTGTAGCTGGCAATGGTGGTTCTGCAGCAGATTCACTGATTTAAATAAAAAAATTGATCAGATAAGCTGTATATCCAGACTGGAAAGAAGAAGGATGTTTCCAGGCAGTTGCATGTCAACCCGAAAGTAGAGCTGTGTGCATTCAAGGGCGGCGAGTGGATTCGTGTTGCCGGTGAACTGGTAGAGGATGACCGTGTGGAAGCAAGACAGTCCATGCTGGATGCTTATCCGGGACTGAAGAAGATGTATGCCGCAGATGATGGCAACACGGAGGTGTTCTACTTCAAAAATGGTGTGGCTACTATCAGCTCGTTTACCCATGAGCCGAAAGTGATCAAGTTTTGATGATATTGCCGTGTGCGGAACACAGGCTTCTTCGGGAGCTGGAGTGCACACGGTTTATTTTGAGGGTCATTATATAGCTTGTAACGCAAATAAAAGAAATGGAGCGTGAGAAAAATGAATTTATCAGCAATACATCATATTGCAATCATCGTATCTGACTACGAAGCGGCCAAGGATTTCTATGTGAACAGACTGGGCTTCTCTGTTATCAGAGAAAACTATCGTCCGGAGCGAAAGGATTGGAAGCTGGATCTTCGTGTCAATGAACACACGGAACTTGAGATTTTCGCTGAGGAAAATCCTCCGAAGCGTGTGAACCGCCCGGAGGCCTGTGGTCTGCGTCACCTTGCATTCTGCGTGGATAGCGTGGAACAGACAGTGAATGAGCTGGCAAAGGCAGGGATTGAATGTGAGCCGATTCGGGTTGACGATTATACCGGCAAGAAGATGACTTTCTTCCGTGACCCGGATGGCCTGCCGCTGGAGCTGCATGAATAATCATGGGAGAGAAAAGAGCGTATAAGTCCCGGAAACCTGGAGGCGGCCGAAAGAAGCTGAAGCCGGAGTACGATGCCGGGAAAAATCTGAAAGAGCAGATGGAAAGTGCTGTGGCACTTTATAATTCTGAGATGTCCTTGCAGGTCATCGGTGAAAAACTGGGATTAAATCCAATAAAGGTACGGAAGCTGCTCATCACGGCCGGTTTGTATGAATCAGATGTGGCGGAGAAGGTACAGAATACCTTCGAGGAGTATCGAGAAACACAGAAGTATAAAGAAGCAATTCTCTTAACCGCAAAGGATCTTCAGCTCTCCAAAGCTTCCGTTACTTCGTACCTGCCTTATCAGAAAGGCGTATACTTCCCAAGTACAGAAAAAGAGAAAATCAGTGTTGGTGCGGAAAGGCAGGAACGGCGAGTACACGAAAGAACTGTGGATTGACAGGCGGGAGAAGAGTAAAAGTCTGGCGTGGAGCTCTGTGCTGCTGGCGCTGAAGAATATGAAAGGAGAAGTGATAGATCGTCCGAAAGCTCTGGGGAACATCTGGGGTGTGACCTATATCTATGGAATGTTCTGCCGGTTCGGACTGATCAATGTGCCGTAACTGAGGATGTGAATCTCAGCTGGGAGGGGGCATTCTGGAAAAATTGAAAGAAATGTTGGAGGAGTATTTGAAGAAGACCGAGCTGGCCTCTCAACATGACATGGACGGATTCTGACAACCGAGTCTGAGGGCCGGAGAGTTATCGGAAAGTTATCATTTACGAAGTTTCCGCACAAAACGAAAGCGTGCGGAAATTTAACATCCTCTGCCCATGATTGTGGATTGTTACGGTTTGACTTTGATTTTGATGAAATATTCAAATGCTCTTTGCTTATTCAGCAAAATTCGCTTGAATCAGCTCTCAAAGTGTCTCATACATTACCTTCAATTCTTCCAGAATCTTCTCCTTTGTTCTGCCAACCACTCCCAGTTGCTTAATATCCACGTTTTCATTTTTCATACGCTGGACAAACTCTTGAATATCGGCATAAACTCCTTTGGGAGCCACTATCTTTGCGGTGGGATCAATCAACTCCGTCAGACGGAAAACATCATTCTTATGTTTCTTAATATTTTTGCTATCAACGTGTTCTCCTGCGGCCTTACGATCTGTCAAATCCATCCATGCTTTTGCCTTAAATGGAATCAAATATGCCGCATCCAAGACAGTCACTCCATCAACGACAACTTTCCCCTGCTTCAGAAATTCGTAGTAATCATTGTCTAAAAGAATAGCAGACAGACTTGAAATATCATCGTCCATCGGTAACGGTGTTAGCACTGCATCTTCTGGAAGCTGAATGGCATCCAGCTTTCGTGTAAAAAGTTCAATCATCGCAGGATACTGATTTGAGATTGGATGACTAAAACGATAGAACTGCGGCACACCCAAACTTTTATTGCAATGTTCATATCCAGCCTGTTTTACATATTCCCAAAATTTCTTCCCGAAATTCGCATCAACTGCTTCTATAATCAGAACAAGGTCAATGTCCTTTGTTGCTCGGAAATCCAGTCCTTCTTCCATCATCAGAATGTCACACGCCGTTCCTCCAATGATGGCATATTGTTCTTCATTGCCCTTGAACCATTCCTTAAAGCTATCAATCCCTGTAACCATCTATCTTTCTCCACAGTTCGTTCAGCATTTCTTCTATTGCTTCTTCAACCCGCTCATCTGCATCTTCTCTCAATGCCAATGCCAAAGAAAGCTCGTCTACAGTATTTCGTGTGGACAATTTTCGTGGATTGTATCTCCACATCTCTACGGCCACTTGCACCTGCGAATTCTGCAAGCTATTGGTCATAACATTTTTCCATTGAGAGATTCTTTCTGCCGCATAACATCTGACATTCGGTGCGTTCAGCATGGAATACTCAGCCAATGCCGAATATCCGCTTTCCAGCAAATCTGTTCCTACATATTTTTTCGGAATATAAACCGTTCGTTTTATTGGGTTCAGTAACTTATCTCCTGCTTTTTGGAACAGTGTTTTCGGAGAATTCTCAGATTGCATGATCCTCTGCACACCAACTTTCCTGATATGCAGCAATCCCATTTCTTCAAGCTGTCTCGATGCCCTTGATATAGAAGTAGGTGTCAGTTCCAAGTCCTTCGCAGCCTGACTTGTAGATAGTTCCTGTGCGCCTCCATAAATGAAATGCAGTAGAAGCATCTGCGCCGATGGAAGTATTTCTTCCCATGGTATTTTTTCCGCACTGCACCGTTCCTGCAAATACACTGCCATAAAGGGCAAATATATTTGCTTTCCATCTACAATAAATGGAATCTTCTCACGAATCAAATATTCTTTCTGGCGAAAGCTAAGTTCTTTTAGCACCAGCACAACGGGCAAGTTTTCATTTTTCTGTATCCGAGCAATATGCTTTTTCAGCACTTCAATCTGCTCCAGCTCTGTCTTAGGATAAAGAAAAATCATCTTCTGTTTATTCATAGACACCATCTGTAAGCGATACCTTGTGTCTATAAAATTGGGCAAATGCTTAAACTCTATGTCCTCATAGGTAACCTTGACTCCAAGAACTTTATTGAGATATTCCATGTCATCACCTGCATTCTTAACTCTTTTTCTGTATTATAACTTTTTTTGAGTTAAGACGCAATATTTGAGTTAAGAACAGCCAAGAATCAACATTATAAAAATGTGAACTTCCTGAAAAATTAACTCTCGATGACTTCCAGGTTTAATCCTAGGAGAATATAAAATAAATAGCTATACCAAATGACTGCGTCATGTTACACTGAATACATCCAAGCTTATGGAGGAATTCAGAAATGGCAAAATCAATACCGTTAGTGCTTTCCACCGAAGATCATGATCGGTTGGAAGCTATCGTTAGAACACGTACCCTGCAGGCTCAGATTGTTACCCGTGCAAGGATCCTTCTTCTCAAAGAAGGTGGTGATTCCATTGATATGATCGCTGATAAAGTTGGCCTTAATCGCAACAGCGTTCTTCTATGCCTGAAAAAATTCAAAGAAGGCGGTGTCGAAAATGCTATATACGATGCTCCCGGCCGGGGACGCAATGCCGAAGTTACGGACGATGAAAAGGCTTGGATGATCAATGTTGCCTGTCAAAAACCAACTGAGTTCGGTTATGCCGCTGAGACGTGGACCTATGCAAAATTAACGGCACATATCAATAAGACTGCTGAAGATGCCGGTTACACAAGACTCTCCACACTCACCAAAACAAGCGTAAAAAACATTCTGGATGCGGCAAATATAAAACCATTCCGAATTCAGTATTATTGTGAGAACCGGGATCCTGATTTCGATACAAAGATGCATCAGGTATTGCTGATTTATAAACAGGTAGAGATGCTCTTTGATGAAAACGGAGAACTGTTCATCCCAGCGGGGGAGCAGGAAATCCATACGGTATCTTATGATGAAAAGCCTGGGATTCAGGCCATTGCCACAACATCTCCCGATCTGCCGCTCACAAAGGAGAACGGTACTATCAAAAGGGATTATGAATACAAGCGGTTGGGGACAGTATCACTTCTGGCAGCAATTGACCTGCTTACAGGGGAGGCAATTCCTTTGGTAAGAGACACGCACAAAAGTGAAGATTTCATCGATTTTCTAAAGATACTCAATGAAAAATATCCTCAGGGAGATACCATTCAAGTGATACTGGATAATCACACAGTTCATACAAGCCAAAAGATAAAACAATATCTTAAGACTATGCCGGGCAGATTTGTTTTCATCTTTACACCTAAACACGGATCCTGGCTGAATATGATTGAGGGCTTTTTCGGTAAGATGACACGGCAAATGCTACGTGGCATCCGAGTCGCAACAAAGCAGGAACTGATTGACCGCATCTACAAATATTTTGATGAAGTCAATGAGACACCGGTTGTCTATCATTGGAAGTACAAAATGGAGGATTTTGAACCATCAATTGGTGTGGCTAATTAGTTTGCGATCTACTAGAAATGCTATATGACGTTGGTACCAAAAGATAATTTCGGGAATAATTGAATGGCCCATGCTGTAAATCCATATGGTGACGGACATGCAAGCGAAAGAATTGTTGATGTGTTGGAGTTTGGAGAGATGAGACATTGGGACATTTTACTTAATTCTTAATCACAGAAGGGTGGTCTCAGTAATAGATCGGGGCGAATTATGCTTAACATGATTAATAACTATTCGAATACGATTTTCTGGATAGGAGCAGGAGTAGACGCGGACTGGCCCACATTGCTTCCGGTAGGGAATCGTTTGATGCGATATGTCCTTCATACAGTATTTCCAGATGAAGTAGTGGTACAGAATAGCATAGATGATAATGCGGTAGAGATGCTGTATCGCCTCAGAGCGGATAAACTGAATGAATTTGGCATCTATATTAATGAAAGGCATGGAGAAGAATTTCCTCTGATTCGTAATGGCATCCGGCTTGAAACTGTAATTTCCGTAGTTAGGAGCTTTGAGTCAGACGCCTCAACTACAGGAAGACTGGTTGCTCGAAACGATGGAAAATTCTTTCTGGAAGGTTTTCGTTCCTTCGCTGAAGCAGAGCCGAATATCGCTCATTTTAAGTTAGCCTATTTCCTGCACAAAGGAGCTTCTGTCGTTACTTCAAATTATGATACATGCATATTGAAGGCATATAACCTGTTATATAGAAGAAAATTAAGGGAACACAGACTGACAGATCAGATTTACAGATATGATGATGAAAAGAAATCTGGAAGGCTATATTACTTTCATGGTATTGCTACGTACCCGCAATCTCTTGGGATAACATTGAATACCGTCGATAATGTTTTTGGCGGAGAATTTGCAGATTTCCTGACCGAAAAGTACCGGACTGATACTACTTTCTGTTTTTTGGGCTATGGTTGTGTGGACGATTTTGATGTGAATATGATGTTTCAAGATTTGAGAAATCAGTATCTGAATGTCAGTCGTTCCAAGGCTGTGTGTGTTTTGTATCCTGATGAAAATGGGCACGGTTGCCTGACGAATAACCAACAGAGTCTTATGAAATGTTTCCCCAGTTACCGCACTGTTACAATGAAGCTTCCAAATTTTTTTAAGACATTTTTTCCTATCAGAAGTAAAGAGGAAGTGATATTGCAGGAAAAACAGAATTTGGATGTGAATAGAAAAGCTACGGCTGTTTCTTCTGACACATGGAAAAAAGACTTTATTATTCCGGATAAAGCATATCTTACATCTATAAACAGACAGTTGGATTATACATTGGGGATTAATAGAAAATACAAGAAACTATCTTCTACATCCAGAGGTGTTAAGAAGTGGCATGATCATTTTTATAGGTTTTATACGGGTGGAAGTTTTTTGAGCCGATTTGAAAGGGCGCTTGCACCGGATTTTTTAAACACAGGGTACTTGAGATGCACGGTTAACCAAAGCGTTGCATTTCTTTACAAATCGGAAGCAAGAGACCCTCAAGGGAGAATCAACTGGAAGTTTGTTACAACGATAAATCATCGTTGTATTGAGTTATGGAATTGTTACACAAAAAAACCATGGCTTGTTTCAAAAAGAAAAGTAGCACTATTAATCCGGACTATAGAATCTGTATTAGACCAATACGATGTTGGCTGTTTTGTAGAACCACGGGCAATGTTTGTCCTTTATTATGATGAGGCAAGGCTTCTATATATTTTAAGCCGGAATTGGTCAAAATGTAGAAAATGGATTCTTGATGGTATTTCGATGTATCAGAAGACCAGCGAATTAGATGGTATTGCCAATGGAATAATTTTATATTCTAAAATACTTAAGCAAGCATCCAAAGATAAAATTGTTGAGCTTGACAGATCTGAGTGTATGCGGATTTGCAATCTGGCTCACGAGACTTCCAAACGGCAGTATGGAGACATTGCTTACTATATGCAGAAGATGAAAACAGAATAAACAGCGGTTGCAGAATGTGTTGAATATTCCGGGGTAATATCCATCTATAATGATCTGGATGACATCGGAGAAAAGTACGGGATCACGCTGACTGCAGTCATCATAGATGACGTATCGGATAAGGAAGATACGGCCGCAGATACGAGGCTTACAAAGACGATTTCCGGCGCGCAGTATGGGCGGTGGTTGCAGCTTACCGTTGGTAAGAAGACCACTCTGTCGGCAGATACCGTAAAGGCGATGATGAACTCGAAGAACGACATCTACTTCGTATTCGATTACATGGGATACAGATGGACGGTCAAGGTTCAGAACAGTAAATGGTTGAGAAACTTCTGAAGGAGGAATTGGCATGAACGGTATTGCAACGCTTAGCAATGAGAAAAACTATACTGTGTTCCAGTTCGGAAATCATGTAATTCGGTTTGCTGCTCCGTATTCATTGGAGCGATATACTGCGGTGAAAGAGTGGGATAAGGGGTATCTCGTTGTTATGGCAAAGTATGAGCACAATGAAAAACCAGAAGAGGAGTATATTGATTTAGTTCCGATTCTCAAGAATCTGTATTTTGATACCGATAAGTTCTTGACCCCTATCAAGGGAGTGGAGGTAGCAAATGGTTGATGTTAAGCAGGTTGCAGATGCGGCAGATATGATTGTAAATGGCTATGCGTTTACTCGTTGTACAGAAGGTTTTCGTGTTTTGAATTTGAACCATCCAGACCATGCAGTAGTGTTTTCAGACAGTGGTAAGGTGCTGGAAACAAGTATGGATGATATAGAAGTGCGGATTGCGGGAGACTATTTGAAAAAGAACCGGAAGTTTATGGGGGAGTAAGATGCCGAAGTATTATGAATACAAAATTGCATGGCGGGTAATTTTTACCTCATACTGCTTTTCCTGGTTGTCCCGTGCGTCCATCCTCAATTTCTCCAATCAGTCTTGCAAATACCTCATCAGCCGGAGCAGACTGATCAGCCTGTGCCTGTGCATAGCCAATGGCCATTCTCGCATTGAACTCATCATCCGTCATCTCACTCCGGGACTTCGGATAATTTGCGGGCATACAAGGCCGGAATGGAAGTCCATTCCAGAGGACGATCTGCCGATAGAACATATTGATTGCGGTGGAAGCCGGAATGCCAAGGTTTGACAAAATCATTTCTGCCTGTTCTTTCAGTTCAGGCTCCATCCGCGCTGCTACATTCGAACTTTTGATAGCCATGTTAACACCGCCTTTCTTTGCTTTCCTTATAGCATTTTGTATATCGGATTGCAAGACAGTTCGTTTGAACACTGAATCATCCTCGTGGACCTCGTGGATCATGCCGTTGATCTTATCGGCAACGATCTGTGCGAGTTCATCATCGTTCCGGGCGTTGTATCCATTGACCGTGATATACACACCGCCAAGGTTGGTCGTCCGGGTCGTACCGCCTCCGGCCAGAGCTGCCTGTGGGAAGTTCCAGCCAGAGCCATCGAAATACGGCAGGGTCAGTTCCGGCAGACTGAAAGAGCTGATGCCCTCTATGCCCTGCTGTACCTTTGCTGCCATCGACTTGATCTGGCTGATCAGACTGCCTTCGCCTTTCTTGATGCCGCCGGAAAGCAGCTTCATGAAGTCCAGCATAACGCATCTTATCCTTATATCAGCATAAGCTTGTGAACGGAGCATCAAAAAGTTCTGTGTCGGGAAAAAGAACTGGCAGATCTCGGCTACAAAGAACGGAGCGGAAGCCAGTGGGATTCTGTACAGCATCGCGGAAACAGCCCGTGCGAACGGACTGCGTCCCTACTACATATTTCAAACATGTGCTGGAAACAATGATTCCGCACATGGATGATAAAACCACAGATTTTCTGGAAGAGCTGATGCCGTGGTCAGAAAGCCTTCCGGAAGTATGCAGGGCAAAAGAAAAATGAGCGGAGGAAAATCCGCTCACTCTTTTTACCCGGCACCGGGGATCTACCATTTACAGGATTCATCTTTATTTGGCAGAACATTCTGCAAGGGATTACTTTTCAGCGATGGAGTAATCCTGATTCGGAAGAATATTCGTACAGGGATTACATTATGGTGATGGAAAGCATCTTTATTCGGCAGAATCTTCAGCTAGGGATTATTTTCGTCGGAGAAAAGCATCTCAATTCGAAAGAATGTTCATGCAAGGATGCTTTTGTGGTAGAAAAATAATCCCTCAGGGCGACTGATGCATTTTCAGGATGCATGGAGGTGTAATCCGTGGTGTGTCCTATATTTACGGGATTTTCCGGCGATTCGGGCTGATAGAGGTTCCTGCGCTGGCGTACAAATAAATACCAGGTTATTTCACATCAAAAATTATCGTAGAAATCATGGATTTCTTTAATACCGATGACTTCCGGAATTAAACTTGAAAGCCATCGAGAGTTAATGTTTCAGGAAGTTCACACTGAGTGGACGAATGTGCTAATATTGCAAATGAAATAAGCACAAAAGAAAGTTATACGGTTCTAAAGGTTCGACTTATTTTGCTTGACTTTCTAAGTTGTCTGATTTATATACTTGTAAGAAAGTAACTTATGAGTGTAATTATTGGAGGGGTGAGCGGATGAATCGGTTTTATTGTCGTGAGGACGAGCTGAGGAAACTGAATAAACGGTATTCGGGTGATAAGTTTGAGTGTATCGTCATCTACGGCAGACGGCGTGTTGGTAAGACAGCATTGATCAATGAGTTCTGTAAGGATAAGCCGACTATTTTCTTCTCTGCTTTGAATACAACGGGAAAGGAAAATCTGGAGGCTTTCTCGAAGTCGATCATGAGTTATGAGCGACCAGACATGGAGTCTGCACCTGAATTCAGGACTTACGATGATGCTCTGGATGAGTTGACTGCACTTTCAAAGGAGAAACGAATCGTCTTTGTTATTGACGAGTATCCTTACCTTGCGAAAGCGAAGCCTGCTATTTCAGCAATGCTGCAGCATGTCATCGATCACAAGTGGACAGAGTCAAAGATGTACCTGATTCTTTGTGGTTCGTCTATGAGTTTTATGGAGAGCCAGGTACTCGGTAAGGAAAGCCCGCTCTACGGTAGGCGAACCGGGCAGTTGAAGATTGAACCTCTCGATTATAAAGAAACTGCTGTGTTCCATCCCAATCTGTCCGCAGAGGACAATTCCCTGATTTATGGAATCACGGGAGGCGTTCCTCATTATATCAACAAGCTGGAAGTGAGAAATAGTGTGGATGAGGCTCTGCTGGATAATTTCTTTGACCGTTCCAGCTATCTGTATGAGGAGCCGGGAAATCTGCTGAAACAGGAACTCCGGGAGCCGGCCATTTATAATGCTATTATCAAAGCGATTGCTGAAGACGCTTCTCGAATGAATGGTATCAAGATGAAAGTCGGTGAGGAGAATTCGGTCATATCGAAGTATCTGAAAACACTGATTGACCTTGGTATTGTTAAGAAAGAAACTCCGATTACTGAAAAACCGGGCAAGAAAACCATCTATCTGTTGGCTGATAACTTCTTCCGATTCTGGTATCGGTTTGTGCCGGTCAATATGAGTGCCATTGACTCTGGTAGAATTACAAAGACCTATCCATATGCGGTGAAACAGTATCTTCCTGATTATATGGGCCTGATTTTTGAAAAGATGTGTCAGGATTATCTGCTTTATTATTCAGATTCCCTTCCCGTTGAGCTGAGTGAAATCGGCCAGTGGTGGGGTACAGACCCAAGGAAGAAAAAGCAGATACAGATTGATATCGTCGGAACACCTGTTGAGGGTAGGGACTATATCATAGGCTCGTGTAAATATCGAAACGAGAAAATTGGTGTGGATGAACTGGAGTTGATCAGGGATTATGCATCGGTTTTCGGAAAAGGCAACAACTACTATTACTATATCTTTTCTAAAGGCGGATTTACAGATGGACTTCTTCAGGCACAGGAGCGTGGTGAAGTTCAGCTGATAACGCTGGAAGATATCTACAAGTAAACAATTCAATTGACCCTGCCGGGGAAAATCGACAGGGTATTTTCATACCCATTTTGGCCTATTCGTAAGTAAACGTCAAATCATTCGTAAATGGTAGATCCCCGGCACCGGGGATCTACCATTTACAGGATGCATCTTTATTTGGCAGAACATTCTGCCAGAGATTACTTTTCAGCGATGGAGTAATCCTGATTTGAAAGAATATTCGTACAGGGATTATTTTATGGTGATGGAAAGCATCTTTATTCGGCAGGATCTTCAGTCAGGGATTATTTTTATCGGAGAAAAGCATCTCAATTTGGGAGAATGCTCATACAAGGATGCTTTTGCAGCAGAAAAATAATCCCTCAGAGAGCCTGAAGCGTTTTCAGGATGCATGGAGGTGTAAGGACAGGCGCCTGAAACATTTCCAGGATGCATTGAAGATTACGGGCTGTTTTGCAGCACTTGTCCGGCCTCAGGGAAGCATCGTTCCGGACGTCAGGGATGCAGCATTCCGGTAACAGGGATGCACTGATTTTTCTTTCCTTATAATGAATTCAAGCATCAATTCCGATGCAAATTCATTATAAGGAGGTCGCATATGACCAAATATCGTGAGATCCTGAGGCTAACAGCCTTAGGACTATCGCTACGAAACAT